>Ga0079224_100004412_pt1 | contig 18176 bp, 14 predicted proteins | sample Stecom2015_FD_80414 | JGI IMG/M metagenome (GOLD analysis project Ga0079224, IMG submission 80414) | Agricultural soil microbial communities from Utah to study Nitrogen management - Steer compost 2015 | ecosystem: Environmental > Terrestrial > Soil > Agricultural land | place: USA: Utah...
GATGTCGTCGACGAGGTCGGGTCTGGTGGTGAGCAGCTCCACCGCCTTCTCCTTACCCTGACCCAAGCGCGTCTCACCGTACGAGAACCACGACCCGGACTTCTGCACCACATCCAGATCAGCCGCCACCTGCACCAGATCACCCAAGCGATCGATACCCCGACCGAACAAGATGTCCACCTCCGCCTCCCGGAAAGGCGGCGCCACCTTGTTCTTCGTCACCTTCACCCGCGTACGCGAACCCACGCGCTCCGCGCCCAGCTTCACATCCCCCTTACGCCGCACCTCCAGCCGCACGCTGGCGTAGAACTTCAACGCCCTACCCCCCGGCGTCGTCTCCGGGTTGCCGTACAACACCCCGATCTTCTCCCTGATCTGATTGATGAAGATCGCCGTCGTACCCGACTTACTAAGCACCCCCGTCAACTTCCTAAGCGCCTGCGACATCAGCCGCGCCTGCAACCCCACGTGAGAATCCCCCATCTCACCCTCGATCTCAGCCCTAGGCACCAAAGCCGCCACGGAGTCAACCACCACCACATCCACAGCGCCCGACCGCACCAACAACTCCACGATCTCCAACGCCTGCTCACCCGTATCCGGCTGCGACACCAACAACTCCTCCACATCAACCCCCAACGCAGCCGCATACACCGGATCCAACGCATGCTCAGCATCAACGAACGCAGCCACCCCACCACCCCGCTGCGCCTCAGCCACCACATGCAAAGCCAACGTCGTCTTACCCCCCGACTCCGGCCCATACACCTCAACGATCCGACCCCGAGGCACCCCACCCACACCCAGCGCCAGATCGACAGACAACGACCCCGTACTGATCACACCCGCCCCCACCAACTGAGACGGACCACCACCCAAACGCATGATCGCGCCCTTACCGAACTGCCTCTCGATCTGAGAGACCGCGGTATCGAGTGCCCTCTTTCGGTCCTCGTTCATGGCGGCACAGCCCTCCGTCCGGTCGGGGCCGCCCGGTACTACGGGGCGAGCCGGTCCCGACGCGCCGACCGGACGTTGGCGACCGCTCGCGCGGTAGCCGTCAGGTCAGCGCAGTGCCGACCGCAGGAGGAGGTGGAGACCGGAGAAGGCTGACCGTTCGCGCGCCCATGCCCGCCCGAGTGGTGGGAGGGTGAGGGTTCGTGTGGTGACGTCGTCGCCTACGGCTAACGCGATCTCTAGGCGTAACTGGGGCCTGGCGCCCTTGCGCCCGGCCGTGCCCGTTTCGTTCTCGTCCTCGCTGGGTCGTGACAGGACGCCGGAACCGCCGGCGCCCGCCGCGGCCGGGGCCGCGTACGGGTAGCCGATGGCGAGCCCGACGTCCGCGGCGAACATGGTCCTGACCGCCATGGCGACAGCCGCGACGACCTCGGCCGCGCCGGCTTGAACCCCGGCGGGGAGGCGTCTGAGCAGGTCCAGGGCGGGTAGGAGCGTTCGCATGGTTTCCAGTCGCCATGCTATCACGCTCCCTGCGAGCGCCCGAGCCGGGTCGAGCTCCGACACGCCTTCGCCCCGGCTACCGGGAGCGGCGTCCTGGGCGGCAGAGCCGTGTTCGACCGAGTCGAACAGCCCGCCGGGTGCGAGACCCTCCTTGGCCTCCTCGAGCAGATCGGTCAGGAGGCCGCCGCTCGCTCCCTCCGCGACCGCCAGCGTGAGGCCGCGCTGTGTGAGCCGGCGCACCACAAGCGCCGCCATCTCGTCGTCGTCCTCACCCCACACGGCAGCCCCGAGCGCCGCTTCGACGGCGCGCATGGTCCCCGAGGCCAGCTCCCGCGCGGCCTCCGGGGACGGTCCCTTCGCAGCGACCCGGACGTGTACGCCGTCGCGCTTGGCGTACGTGGCGACGCTGGGGTTGGCGCCGCTGGTGAGCTCGCCGAGTCGGTCTGCGACCGCCGACTCGCCTACCCCGTGGGTCTTGTACGTCCGCGTGAAGATCTGGCTGGTGGGGAACCGCAGGCGTGGCACCGCCTGTTCCTCCCACATGCGCTTCAGCTCGCGCGGCGGTCCCGGGAGGGTGACGATCACCCGGTCCGCGCCCTGCCAGCGCGTGCGGACGAGCCAGCCGGGCGCCGTGCCGATGGGGTTGGCCAGGACCTCGGCAGAGGGGATGACGCGCGCCTGCTGGAGGTTGCGTTCCGGCATGGGTCTGGCGCCCGAGGCGAAGTGCGCGCGCAGCCAGCGCTCCAGCTCGGGGTCGACGGTCTGCTCCTCGCCCACGACGGCGGCGACGGCGTCGCGGGTGAGGTCGTCCTCCGTGGGCCCCAGCCCACCGCCCAGCACGACCAGGTCGCTGCGCGAGAGCCCGGTCTCCAGCAGGTGCCTTATCCGATCCAGGTTGTCGCCCACCCGCGAGGACCAGAGCACGTCCACGCCGCGCCCCGCCAGGTACGTGGCGAGGTAGGCGCTGTTGGTGTCTACGATCTCGCCGAGCAGGAGCTCGGTGCCGACGCTGATAAGCTCGGCGCGCTCGACCGTCATCAGCGCGGACGACCCACGCCGCGGCCGGCTACGTGGCTGCGGGCGGCGGGTTCACGGTTCGAGGCCCTCATCGGAGACGATAGTACTGCCCTCCATGTAGTAGAATCCGTGTGGTCCCCACCCCCGGGACCGAGATGGGCGCTCACCCCAGCGCCTGCGGAGGGCAAGCCCCTCCACCATCTCCTCTTTGACCCTGCGCCCCCCACGCAGGGTCCTTTCTTTCCTGGCCGTTGTGTGCGACCGTGGCAGGCTGCCTACCCCGCTGGGCACGCGCCCATCCTGTTCACGGTCGTCCCAGAGGCCGGTGCTAGCATCGCGCCATGAACGAGCCAACAGCTATCCCTCCGCGCAGCAGCGGAGCGCGCTCCACGGTGCTCAAGGACCTGAAGGGTACCCGTTGGGAGCGGCTGGCCGGTCGCACCGTCAAGGACGAGCTCCGGTCCAACCTCATCGCGAAGCTCAAGAGCGGTGAGGAGCTGTTCCCGGGCGTTCTTGGGTACGAGGAGACCGTCACACCGGCGGTCGTGAACGCCATCCTCAGCCGCCACAACTTCATCCTCCTCGGCCTGCGCGGCCAGGCGAAGACGCGCATCCTGAGGGCGCTCGTCAACCTGCTGGACGAAGAGATCCCCTACATCGCCGGGACGGAGCTCCACGACGACCCGTTCGCCCCTGTGACGCGCGAGGGCAAGGCCATCGTCGCGGAGTGCGGTGACGCCACGCCTGTGGCATGGCTGCAGCGTGAGGCCAGGTACCTCGAGAAGCTGGCCACGCCGGACTCCACGGTCGCAGACATCATCGGTGACATAGACCCCATCAAGGCCGCCAAGCTGGGCACCTCCCTCGGGGACGAGCGCGCGGTCCACTACGGGCTCCTGCCGCGCGCGAACCGCGGCGTGTTCGCCATGAACGAGCTGCCAGACCTGGCGGGGAAGGTGCAGGTGGCGCTCTTCAACGTCATGCAGGAGGGCGACGTCCAGATCAAGGGCTACCCCGTGCGCCTGCCGCTCGACGTCCTCTTGGTCTTCAGCGCCAACCCGGAGGACTACACGGCCCGCGGCAAGATCATCACGCCCCTCAAGGACCGCATCGGCAGCGAGATCCGCACGCACTACCCCCGCACCGTCGAGGAGGGCATGGCGATCACCAGCCAGGAGGCTTGGCTCGCCCGTGACGGCCAGGTCGCCGGTGCGGAAGGCGTCCACGTGCCCGCGTTCGTGGCCGAGGCGATTGAAGAGGTCGCGTTCCAGGCCCGTGACGACGCGAGGGTCGACAAGCACTCCGGCGTGTCGCAGCGCTTGCCCATCACGCTGATGGAGAACGTGGCCTCCAACGCCGAGCGCCGCGCCCTCCTACTGGGCGAGGACCGCCCCATCGCCCGCATCGCGGACCTCTACGCCGCCTTGCCGGCCGTGACCGGCAAGCTCGAGCTCGAGTACGAGGGCGAGCTCAAGGGGGCCGAGGCCGTCGCCCGCGACATCGTCAGGCGTGCCATAGGTCAGGTCTTCGGGCGTCGCGCTGCCAGCGTTCCCACCGACGAGGTCGTTGCCCACTTCGAGGCCGAGAACCAACTGCGCATCCCCGAGGACGTCAGGAGCGGGGACCTCACGGGTGTGCTCGGAGAGGTGCCAGGCCTGCTGGACGCGGCGCGCGCGGTCGCCGCGAGCCAGGTCGCGGACGAGGTCGCTGCGGCGGCCGAGTTCGTCCTGGAGGGTCTGCACGCCCGCAAGCTGATCTCGCGCAGCGAGGAACGCGGCTACAGCGCCCCTGACCTGGAAGCCGCTGCGCAGGCGCCACGCGCACGCTGGAACTAGCACGTGCCCACGGTCCGCTACTCCCGCTACGAGGCCACGCTCGAGGACCTGGAGACCTCGGACCTCATGCGCATGCTCGAGGACCGGCTGCTGCAGTCGGGCTTCGACCGTGACCCGTTCGACCCCGACCCGGACTGGCGGCCGAGCATGGAAGACCTCTACGAGGCCATCGCGGAGTCGCTGCTCGACAACGACCTGGTGACCGAGGAGATGATCAGGCAGGCCATGGACGCCGAGGACTGGATGGACTCGGAGCTCGGCCGTGCCGTGAAGCGCCTGGCCCAGCGCCTGTCGGACGACGGCTACATCCGGCCCGTGGGCCAGGATCCCAGCGAGGCCCAGGAGGCGGGGCAGGGCTACGCCGGTGACGCCTCGGGGCAGACCCAGTTCCAACTGACCGACAAGGCGATCGACTTCCTGGGCTACCGCACGCTGCGTGACCTGCTGGGGGCCGCGGGGCGGTCGAGCGTCGGTAGCCACGACACCAGGTTCACGGCCGCCGGCGTAGAAGCGGTGGGAGAGCCCAAGCGCTACGAGTTCGGCGATAGCCTCAACCTCGACGTCGCCGAGACCCTCAAGCGCGCGTCCCGTCACGGGCTGGGCAGCCTCGAGCTGGAGGAGGACGACCTGTACGTCATGCAGTCCGAGTACCGCTCCTCGGCTGCCACCGTGGTCATGCTGGACTGCAGCCACTCGATGATCCTCTACGGCGAGGACCGCTTCACCCCGGCGAAGCGGGTCGCCCTGGCGCTGGCTCACCTCATCCGTACGCAGTACCGCGGTGACTCGATCAGGTACGTGCTGTTCCACAACTCGGCCGAGGAGATCCCGCTCGCCCAGCTGGCGGGTGCCCAGGTGGGCCCGTACCACACGAACACGGCCGAGGGCCTGCGTCTCGCCCAGAAGATCCTGAAACGCGAGAACAAGGACATGAAGCAGATCATCATGATCACGGACGGCAAGCCCTCCGCGATCACGCTGCCGGACGGCCGGGTCTACCGCAACGCCTACGGGCTGGACCCGCTAGTGCTGGGGGAGACGCTACGCGAGGTAGGCAACTGTCGGCGTCACGGCATCCAGGTGAACACCTTCATGCTGGCGCGCGACCCGGAGCTCATCGCGTTCGTGAGGCGGGTATCGGCCATGACACGTGGCAAGGCGTACTTCACGACGCCCCACACGATCGGGCGCTACGTGCTGCAGGACTTCGAGGCGCGACGCACCAAGATGGTCAACTGAGCCCTTCCGGCTCCTGGCCGGTAGGCCAGGAGCCCGAGCGGAGCTCGTAGGAACCGTCTGACCCGGCTGGGACAGGCGTGGACGCCCGTGCTGAGCGAGGCGGGACCCAGGCGCCTCGGCCTCAGTCGATCGCCGCCAGGTCCAGGCCGTTGACGCGGTTCATGACAGCTTCCAGGCCTTCCGCCGGCAGCGCCTCGAGGGCGTCCGCGGCCGCTGCGACGACCCGGCTCACCAGGTCGCGATCGTCCGGTCCGAAGCGCGAAAGAACCCAGGCCTCGGTGGCCCAGCCTTCCGGCGGCCGCGACACGCCGATCTTGAGCCTGAGGAACTCGGGGCCTATCCGGTCGATGACGTGCCTCACGCCCTTCTGGCCGCCCGCGCCGCCTGCCTGCTTGAAGCGCAGCCGGCCCAGCGGCAGATCGACGTCGTCGTGCACGACCAGCAGGTCACCCGGGACGGCGCGGTACCTGGCGAGCACGGCCTGCACCGCGGCCCCTGACAGGTTCATGTAGGCCTGAGGTTTGACGAGCAGCGCGTCCGAGCCTGGCCCACCTGCGCCCAGCTTCGCCCGCGCTTCTTCGCGTGCGGCGTCGCCCCGCCCGACGCGGCGGAACTCCGCGCCAGAGCGCCTGGCGAGCTCTTCTACGACGAGGAACCCGGCGTTGTGCCGGGTTCCTGCGTACCTGGGCCCAGGGTTGCCGAGCCCCACTATCACGTGCACTCGTGGCTCCTAAGGCCGGCTTCAGTCCTCCGAGGAGGCCTCCTCGGCGCCTTCGTCACCCTCTTCGTCCCGTTCACCGACGACCTGCGGCTCGGCGGCCTCCGTGGTCTCTTCCTCTTCCGCGACACGCGGTGGCACGACGGCGACCAGGGCGAGGTCGAGCTCGTCGAGGATCTCGGCCTCCGGCGGCAGCTTCTCCACGATGTCGGACACGTGGAGGCTGTCGCCGATGGCCAGACCGCTGATGTCCAGCTCGATGTGGGCCGGGATCAGGCGCGGCAGCACCGAGATGCTGACCTCACGGCGCTGCACGTGCAGCTGGCCGCCGTCGCGGACGCCCACCGGGCTGCCCACGAACTCGACGGGCACGGGCACCTGGACCGGCTCGTTGGCGCTCACGGCGTAGAAGTCCACGTGCATGGGCTCCCGGCGCCGCTTGTCCATCTGGACCTGCCTGACGATCACGCTGTGCACGTCGCCAGCGATGTCGAGGTCGATCAGGCTAGAGTTGCCGACCTGCCGGAACGCCTTGTCGAAGGCGCGCATCTCGATGCTGACGGGCACGTTGATGTCTCGGTTGTACATGACAGCGGGTAGGCGACCGTTGCGTCTGAGCTCGCCCAGACCGCCCTTGCCACGCTTCTCGGCTGCAAGCTTCATCGTTCCTCCACGGCGCGGCGCCTATGAGCCGCGCGCAAGACCAGTTGGTCAGCTTACTAGCTGGCGGAGGCCGGTGTCCACCGCTGGGACATCAGCCGGCGTGAACCTCGAGCTCCCTGACGCCGGGGTGGGAGGCCAGGTAGAGCGCGGCCGAGACGATCGAGGAGACAGGGATCCACGCCGAGAAGTCGGCGCCCGGCATGGCGGCCCTGTTGGGCTCGGTGTCGATCGTTCCCATGGGGACGATGACGGCAGCGTGCACTCCTGTGCCGGCCAGCTCGGCGGCCAGCGACCTGAAGTAGCCGCTCACTGCGCCCTTGGCTGCGGCGTAGGCGGTACGACCGGGGGCGGGGTTCCGGGCGGCGCCCGCCGACACTCCCAGCACGAAGCCCGCGCCGCGCTCCCTCATGCCGGGAAGCGCTGCGCGCGTGGCGTTGACCGCTGACACCAGGTTGCGGCCCAACATGTGCTCCAGGTCGGACGCCGTGGCCTCGTGCGCCGGCTTCATCGCGAAGCCGCCGGCGGCGTTGATGAGCATGGCGCAGTGACCCAGCTTCTCCGCCAGGCCCGCGAACGTCGCCTGGGTGGTCCGCTCGTCGGTCAGGTCAAGGCCGACGGCAGCCCGCGCCGCGCGGCCGCCTGTCAGGTCGGCGACGCGGGACGCTGCGCGTTCCTCGCCGCCCGGGCGGGTGAGCAGCGCGACCTGCCACCCCCGTTCCACCAAGGCCGCGGCCAGGTGGGGGCCCACGGCTCCGCCGGCGCCCGTCACCGCGGCGTAGGCGCCGGGGCGGGGGCTCGCTTCGTCGCTCATGGCCCGAGTCTATGGCGTGGTGCACGCTCGTATACTCCGGCGATGATCGTGGCACCCACCTTGCATGACCAGCTCAGGGCGGCGCGGCGGGCCTCGAGGGGCCTCGCCGCCGCCGACCGGGATGCCGCGCTCCTGTCGATCGCGGCGGGTCTCAGGCGTGACGCCTCGGAGTTGCTCGCCGCGAACGCCGCCGACGTGGCGGCCGCCAGGGCAGAGGGCATGGAGGCCCCACAGGTCGACCGCCTGGCGCTGGACGAGCAGCGGCTGGAAGCGATCGCCGCCGCGTGCGAGCTCGTCGCGGAGCTGCCCGACCCGCTCGGCCGCGTGCTGGACGGTTGGACGCTGCGGGCGGGGCCGCATGTCCGGAAGGTCACCGTGCCGTTCGGCGTCATCGGCATGGTCTACGAGTCGCGCCCCAACGTCACCGTTGACGCCGCCGCGCTGGCGCTCAAGGCGGGCAGCGCGGTCGTGCTCCGGGGCTCTTCGAGCGCGCTGCGCAGCAACAGGGCGTTGGTCGCGAGCATGCGGCGGTGCCTACCGGGCGCAGGTGTGCCGGAAGACGCCGTCCAGCTGCTGGACGACCCGGGCCGCGAGTCCGTGACGGGTCTGTTGCGCGCGAACGGGCTCGTCGACCTGGTGATCCCGCGCGGCGGGGCCGGCCTGATACGCCACGTCGTCGAGAACGCCACGGTGCCGGTCATCGAGACCGGGGTCGGCAACTGCCATGTCTACGTGGACGAGGGTGCCGATCACGCGATGGCCGAGGAGATCGCGGTGAACGCCAAGGTCCAGAGGCCGGGCGTGTGCAACGCCATGGAGACCCTTCTCGTCCACGCGGCCGAGGCTGCCCGACTGCTTCCCACGCTCGTCGGGCGGTTGCGGCGGGCCGGCGTCGAGGTCGTGGGCTGCGAGAGGACCCGAGACCTGTGTCCGGAGGTGGCGCCAGCCACCGAGGCGGACTGGGACACCGAGTTCCTGGCGCTGAAGCTGGCCGTGAGGGTCGTTGACAGCCTGGACGAGGCGCTGGAGCACATCGAGCGACACGGCACCGGGCACAGCGAGGCGATCGTCACCCGTTCGCTCGCCAGCGCCGAGCGCTTCAGGCGGGAGGTAGACGCCGCCGCCGTGTTCGTGAACGCCTCGACCCGGTTCAACGACGGCTTCGAGTTCGGCTTCGGCGCGGAGATAGGCATCAGCACGCAGAAACTCCACGCCCGCGGGCCCATGGGCCTGGCCGAGATGGTCACGTACAAGTACCTCGTCGAGGGCTCCGGAGAGGTGAGGGGCTAGCCAGCCCAGCGCCGCTCGTCAGCGGCACGCCCAAGACCCGTTCACCTTGGCTTTTGGCCCGTCCTGGACGGGGAAATCTGTTTGACCGCGGGTGCCGCCGAAGGGTACAATGACTCGTTTGGGGCGGCCGCTTCCGTGGCCGTCCCCGGAGGTCAGTTTGAGCGCTTACACGGCACACGACATCAAGGTCCTCAGGGGCCTCGAGGGCGTCCGCAAGCGGCCCGCGATGTACGTCCAGGGCGGCACGGGCATAGACGGCTACCATCAGCTCCTCACCGAGATCATCGACAACTCGATAGACGAGGCGCTGGCCGGCGAAGCCGACACCGTCGAGGTCTACCTGAACGAGGACGGGTCCGCCTCGGTCTTCGACAACGGCCGCGGCATCCCGGTGGACATGATGGAGGCCGAGGGCAAACCCGCCATCGAGGTGATCTTCACCGAGCTACACGCGGGCGGCAAGTTCGACAACGGCGCCTACAAGGTCTCGGGCGGTCTCCACGGCGTGGGGTCGTCGGTGGTGAACGCGCTGTCCACGCGCTTCAAAGCCGAGGTGTTCCGGGACGGCAAGCACTTCCGCATCGCCTTCGAGAACGGCTTCGTGTCGGAGCCGCTCAACGTCGTGGGCCCGCAGCCCAGGGGCAAGCGCGGCTCCGTCGTCACGTTCCACCCGAACCACGACATATTCAAGGACATCGAGGGCTTCGACTACGCCCGCGTCCGGCGCCGTCTGCGCGAGCTCTCCTTCCTGACGGGCGGCGTCAAGATCGTCCTGGAGGACAGGCGCGGCGCCGAGGTCAAGCGCGAGGTGTTCCACGAGAAGGGCGGCGTCGCCGCCTACGCCGAGGCGCTGGCCAAGGACGGCAAGACGCTCTACGACAGGGCCGTCGCGCTCGCCGGCACCGCCACCGTCGACACGGACAGGGGCCCTCAGGTCATCGACGTCGAGGTCGGCATGGTGCACACCGCCGGCTACGGTCAGACGGTCCTGACGTACGCGAACATGATCACCAACCGGGACGGCGGCACCCACCTCACGGGCTTCAAGTCCGCGTACACCCGGGCGCTCAACAACTACGCCAAGGGCAAGAACCTGCTCAAGAAGGGCGATCCGGCGCCCACCGGCGACGACTTCCTCGAGGGCATCAACGCGGTCATCTCGGTCAAGCTGCCTGACCCGCAGTTCGAGTCGCAGGCCAAGGTCAAGCTGCTCAACCCCGAGGCCCAGTCGGCGGTGAACTCGGTCGTCTACGAGAGGCTCACGGACTTCCTGGAGGAGCACCCCAGGGCCGGCAAGGCGATCGTCGAGAAGGCCAGCCAGGCGGCGCGGGCGCGGGAAGCCGCCCGGAAGGCACGCGACCTGGTGCGCAGGGCCAACCCGCTCGAGAACGACGACCTGCCGGGCAAGCTGGCCGACTGCCAGTCGCAGGACCCGTCGGTGTCCGAGCTCTATATCGTCGAGGGTGACTCGGCCGGCGGCTCCGCCAAGCAGGGTCGGGAGCGTCGGTTCCAAGCCATCCTGCCCCTGAGGGGCAAGATCCTCAACGTCGAGAAGGCGAACCTGGGTCGCATCCTCAAGAACGCCGAGATCCGCGCGATGGTGGCGGCGATCGGTGCCGGCATGGAAGGCACTGGCGACGAGGCGCACTTCAACCTCGACGAGGTGCGCTACCACCGCATCATCATCATGACGGACGCCGACCACGACGGCTCTCACATCAGGACGCTGCTGCTCACCTTCTTCTACCGGTACATGGCGGCGCTCATCCACGCCGGCTACCTGTACATCGCCCAGCCGCCTCTGTACGGCGTGCGCTTCGGGCGCTCGAAGGAGATGAACTACGTCTTCGACGAGGTCGGCCTGCAGGAGCTGCTCAAGGCCAACAAGGGCAAGAACTACGAGATCCAGCGCTTCAAGGGCCTCGGGGAGATGAACCCCGAGCAGCTCTGGGAGACCACGATGAACCCCGAGACGCGCGTGCTCAAGCGGGTGACGATCGACGACGCGCTGGAGGCCAGCGACGTCTTCGAGACCCTGATGGGCACCGAGGTGCCGCCCCGGCGCCAGTTCATCGAGGAGAACGCGCACCTGGCGCAGCTGGACGTCTGACGGACGCAGGTTCGCGGGGGCGATCCCGGGTTGGCCCTAGGGACCGCCCCTCGTTCGTTCCGGACGACCTGCGCGAGCGCGGGCTACTAGCCGCTTATCGCGTTGGCCGGTTCGCGTCCGGCCAGCACGGCGAGAACAGCCTCGGAGCACAGGCGGGCCATAGCCGTGCGGGTCTCGCGCGTGGCTGAGCCCAGGTGGGGGGCGAGGACCACGTTCTGCAGGCCCAGCAGTCCCGGGTCGACCGCCGGCTCGTCCTCGTAGACGTCAAGGCCCGCGCCGGCGATGCTTCCGCCCTGCAGCGCGGAGACCAGCGCCGCCTCGTCCACGACTGGACCGCGCGCGGTGTTGACGAGCACGGCCGTGGGCTTCATGAGCGCCAGCTCGCGCTGCCCGATCAGGTGCCTGGTCTCGGCCGTCAGTGGCACGTGCAGGCTGACGAAGTCGCTCTGGCTCAGGAGCTCGTCCATGGTCTCGTACCTCGCGTTCAGCTCCCGCTCGGCCGCAGGATCCGGCCGCCTGTTGTGGTAGAGCAACCGCATGTCGAACCCGCGCGCCCGCCTGGCGACGGCGCGGCCGATCCGGCCCAGGCCCACGATGCCGATGGTCGCCCCGGTCACGTGAGCGCCCAGGAGCTGCTCCGGCCGCCAGCCGGTCCAGGCGCCAGAGCGCACCAGAGCTTCGCCCTCAGGCAGTCGCCTGGCCACAGCCAGCAGAAGGGCGAACGCCATGTCGGCGGTCGCGTCGTCGAGTACCCCGGGCGTGTTCGTCGCCACGACACCGCGCCGGCGGCAGGCGGGCACGTCGATGTTGTCGTAGCCCACGGCGAAGTTGGCCACGACCTTCAACTGCGGCCCGGCCGCGTCCAGCAGCGCGTCGTCGACACGCTCGGACATCAGGGTGATGAGGGCGTGGGCGCCTGCCGCACGGCTCAGTAGTTCCTGCCTCGTGATCGGTTCCTCGGAGTCGTGCACATCCACGTGAAGGCCGGCCTCACGCAGCGGCGCGAGGCCGGCCTCGGGCAGCCGGCGGGCGACGAACACTCGCGGGCTCACTCCAAGCCCAGCTCCGAGCGCAGTTGATGTACCTGGTCAGAGGTCAGCGCCAGCTCGCGTTGCCCCGCGACGTCGGCGGCCGTGTAGGGCTCGAAAGAGACCCCGGCGTCCTCGTTGCCGAAGGAGGTCATGACGTGGTTGAGGATCGCTGCGATCTCCTCGTCGGCGAGGTGCTGATGCGAAGGCATGAAACCGTTGTACGACACGCCGTCGACCTGGATCTGCCCGGTGAGGCCGAAGAGCACCACGTCGAGCATGTAGGTGCGTTCCGCCTGGTAGAGCTCCGCCGCGTGTCCCGCTAGGGGAGGGAAGGCGCCGGGGATGCCGGCGGCGTTGGCCTGGTGACACGCCGCGCAGGTCGCGAAGGCCACGGCGCCGTCTACCGAGGCTTGCGCCTGCTCGTCGTCGTCGGCCCCGCCAGCCGCGTCGCCGCCCACGGGCGCGCTGGGGGCCGCTCCGGGGGCGACGATGCCCGGCGCCTGAACGCCGCGCTCGGCCACGAGCTCCATGGCCCTGTCGATGTCGATGCGAGCGCGGCCGTCCTCGTAGACCTCGTAGCCGGCGAGCGCGCCGGTCGCGGCTTCCAAGCCCGCCTGGAACTCCGTCGCGTTCGCTGGCGTGAGCCGCACCTGCGGCTTTGCCATCGCCAAGACCAGCAAGAGGAGCAACAAGCCCGCCATGCCGACGGCCGACAGCACGAAGGCGATGCGCACCTGCCCTTCGCTCAGTAGGTACTGACGCGTGGGCTCGAACCCGGTTCCGCGATCCTCAGCCATGATGCTCCGCAGCCGCGGCGACGAGACGCGGGTCGTGCGCCGGCAAGACCTGCCGGCTGGCGAGTTGCCTGGCGAAGGCCGCGAGCCAGATCCCGCCGATGCCGATGAACAGCAGCACGTCGGACAGGGTCAAGGCGAAGCCCTCCCGTCCGAAGGCCGGCGCCAGGAACCAGAAGTAGTTGAGCGCCTGCATGAACAGGGACCAGACGGCCACCACCACGAGCGCCCTCCGCTTCCGCTTCACCCAACGCGAGAACAGGACGAAGAAGGGTGCGAAGAAGCCGAAGAACAGCAGGAACGCCGACACCCCTATCCAACCGGGGCTGAACCTCAGCACGTACCAGCTGGCGGTCTCGACGACGTTGTTGCTCCACTGGATGATCAGCTGCGACACCTGCACGTACGCCCAGAACATGGTGAAGGCCATCAGGAAGTTCCCCAGGTCCTGCAGGCGCCGCGGCGTGAGCAGGGCGTCCACCGTCGCGTTGCGGCTCGCGATCCAGGTGATGACGACGATCATGAACGCGATGCCCGTGATGGCCTGCGTCGCCATCAGGATCGTGGGGTAGATACCGGAGAACCAGGTCGGCGTGAGCGACATGGCCCAGTCGAAGCCGGCGAAGGTCATGCTCAGCACGTAGAAGACGAACCACATGCCGGCCGCGCTGCGCAGTCGGTAGCCGATCTTGCCCGCTGTCTGAGCGGCCGCGTCCTGGTCGAGTGAACTGCGCCGGTAGAGCATCGCGGCGGCGATCCAGACCGCGAAGTAGGCGACGCTGCGCACGATGAACCAGGGCATGTTGAGGTACTCCTGCTTGGCCGCCACCGTGGGATGCTCGGCGACGTAGGCGGCGTTCGTCCAGGGATACAGGTCCCCTGCTCCCAGCAGCACCGGCACGAACAGCAGCGCCATGAGGGGGATCACCGTGGCAGCCGACTCGAGCGGCCGCGCGATGAGCGGCCCCCACGGACCGCCTGCCAGGTGTTGGGTGAAGAGGATCACCAGCGCGCCCAGCGAGATGCCCAGCCAGAAGACGTAGGCCATCAGGTACGACTGGAAGAAGCCGGCCGCTCCGCCCTGACCGAAGAAGCCGAGCACGGCGCCGCCGACGACCGCGATCACGCCGATCCCCAGCGCGATCGTCTGGAACCTGCCGGTGTCGGGGGCGGGGACATCCAAGGCGGTGTGGACGTGAGCAGGTTGGTGGGCGTCTAGGCTCATCTGGCCGCCTCCGTGTTCGGCAGCGTTACCTCGGCGCCCTCTGGGATGTCGGACGGGTCCGCGTTCTGCGACAGCTGCAGGGCCTTGACGTACGCGGAGATGGCCCAACGGTCCTCGGGAGCGACGCGCGAGGCGTAGGAGAACATGCGGCCGAAGCCGTTGGTGATGGCGTTGTAGAAGTAGCCGACGGGGGCAGCCAGGAGCCGCGGCTCGTCGACGAAGGAGGGGGGCTGGGGGAACCCGCGCCGCACGACCGCGCCAGTGCCGTCGCCGTTGTAGTTGTGACAGGGCGAACAGTAGATGTCGAAGCGGTCCTTGCCCCGCTGTAGGACCTCGACGGTCAGCTCGAAGGGCAGCTCCGTGAGCATGCCCTGCGCGTTCTGACCCGTCAGGAACGCCGGGTCGAGGCCGCCGCGCTCGCGGGAGATCGCGTTGGGCGGCGGCACCTGCATGCCCGCCCCGTCCTCGAAGTACGTGGAGCTCTCGAACGGCTCGACCTTCGCCTGATCGAACATGTTGCGTCCGCAGGCCGTCAGCAGAAGGGTGAGGGCGACGCTGAGGGCCACGGCCGGCATGGTGCGCCGGGGCGCTTGTCGACCGTCTCGCGGAGGAACTGCGCTCACGCTTCGACCTCGCTGACGCGCTCCGGCCCGAGGCTCTCGAGGAACGCGGTCGTCCGCCTGAGGTCGAACTGTGGGTCCCTGGCCTCGATGGCGATGAAGAACTTGTCGCGGCTGGCGCCCTCGAAGCCGGGCGTGTTGAAGATGGGGTGGTAGGCGCGGGGCAGGCCGTTGCGCAGGATCATCCCGAGGCCGGCCGTGAACGCGGCCGACAGGATGGTGAGCTCGTACATGATGACGATCCAGTTCGGCCAGCTGTTGAGGGGCTTGCCGCCGATGATGAGCGGGTAGTAGCTGGTGTTGGCCCACCACTGCATGAAGAAGCCGCCCAAGCCCCCGAGCACGCCCGCCGCCAGCACGATCCAACCGATGCGCGTCGGTTTCATGCCGAGGGCCTCGTCCAGGTCCTCGACAGGGAACGGCGTGTACGCGTCGGTCCTCGTGTAGCCGGCGTCGCGCACCCGTTCCGCGGCGGCCATGAGGTCGTCGACGGTGCCGAACTGAGCTGCGACGCCGTGTAGTGGCCTCTGGGGGCGCGTCATGTGGCCGGGCTCCCCGACCGTCGTCATGCTCACGCGCTCACCTCCTGGAACACCTCGGCCCTGATGTCTTCGTACGGGTCGATCTTGTGATGGCTGTAGTGGTACGCCGTCTCCTTGGTCTCGGCCGTGGCGATCGAAGGCAGGAGACGGATGAACAGGAAGAACAGGGTCGAGAACAGGCCGAAGCTACCGAGGTACAGCGCCCAGTCCCAGAACGTGCTGACGTAGTCGCCCCACGACGACGGTAGGAAGTCCTTCGTCAGCGACACGGCGATGATCACGAAGCGCTCGAGCCACATGCCGACGGAGACGATTATCGAGATGATGAACAGGCCGATGGGGCTCTGCCTGACGCTCCTCAGCCACAGGGGCTGGATCGCGACGAAGTTGCACAGGATCAGCGCCCAGAAGAACTGGGCGTGATCCCCGAACATGCGGTTCCAGATCATGTAGCGCTCGAACTCGACGCCGGAGTACCAGGCGATGAAGATCTCGAGCAGGTACCCGTAGACCACGATCATGCCCGTGGCGAGCATCAGCTTCGCCGAGTTGTCCAGGTGGCGCATCGTGATCAGGTTCTCGAGGCCGAACGCCCGTCTCAGCGGGATGGCCAGGATGAGCACCATGGCGAACCCGGCGAAGACGGCCCCGGCGACGAAGTAGGGCGGCATGATCGTGTTGTTCCAGCCCGGTACCTGGGCCACGGCGAAGTCCATGGCGATCGTGCTGTGCACGGAGAGCACCAGTGGGAAGGAGAGGGCTGCCAGGAGGAGGTAGGCGCGCTGGTAGCGCTGCCACTCCTTCGCCGAGCCGGTCCAACCGAGGCACAGCACGCCGTAGAGCAGCCTCTGGAACGGCAGCTTGGCGCGGTCCCGCAGGCTGGCCATGTCGGGGATCAGGCCGATGAACCAGAACAGGACCGAGACGCTCGCGTACGTGCCGATCGCGAAGAGGTCCCAGTCGAGCGGGCTGCGGAACTGCGGGAAGAGGCCGTACGTGTTGGGGTACGGCAACAGCCAGTAGAAGACCCAGGGGCGACCTAGGTGGAGGATGGGGTAGAGGCCAGCGCAGACGACGGCGAAGATCGTCATGGCCTCGGCGAAGCGGTTGATCGTCGTGCGCCACGGCTGCCTGAAGAGCAGCAGGGCCGCAGAGATCAGCGTCCCGGCGTGACCGATACCGATCCACCACACGAAGTTGATGATCGGCATCCCCCACGCGACCGGGATGTTGTTGCCGAAGATCCCGATGCCCGTCGTGATGAGATGCACGATCGACGTCAGGTACATCGCCAGGAACGCGAGCGAGATCCCGAAGCCGATCCACCACCAGCGCGGCGTCCGCTGCACGTCCAGGAGGACCGGCGAGAGGACGGAGTCGTCGATCTTGGCGTACGTCTGCCCGGGCCCGATGACCCGGTTGGTCTCCACGAACGGCTTGCCCGTAGTGACGGCCATCAGGCGTTCCCTTCCAGGTTCGGGCTGGGGTTCGTCACCTTCGCCAGGTAGCTGGTGCGCGGGAAGGTCTGGAGCTCCTCGAGCAGCGTGTGGTTGAGCGGCGAGGCCTTGAGCCGGTTCACCGCGCTGCCCTCGAGGTTGAGGTCGCCGAACACGATCGCCTCGGTGGGGCAGGCGGCCTGGCACGCCGTGACGACCTCGAGGTCGCGGATGCGTCTGTCCTCGTTGGCGGCCTCGATCCTGGCCTTCGAGATGCGCTGCGTGCAGTAGGTGCACTTCTCCATGACGCCGCGGCTGCGGACCGTGACGTCGGGGTTGTTGGCCAGCGTCAGCGGTGTGGCCGCGGAGTCGAGCTCGGCGAACTGCAGGTAGTTGAAGCGCCTCACCTTGTAGGGGCAGTTGTTCGAGCAGTAGCGGGTGCCGACGCAGCGGTTGTAGACCATGACGTTCAGGCCTTCCGAGTCGTGCACCGTCGCCCCGACGGGGCACACAGGCTCGCATGGGGCCTTCTCGCACTGCTGGCATGGCATGGGCTGGGCGTAGAAGGTGGGGTCGTCGAGCGACCCACCGTAGTAGCTGTCGACGCGCAGCCAGTGCATCTCGCGCCCCACCGCGACCTGATCCTTGCCCACGATGGGGACGTTGTTCTCGGCCTGGCAGGCGACCACGCAGGCGTTGCAGCCCGTGCACACCGTCTGGTCTATGACCATCCCCCACTTGTAGCCCTCGTAGGTGTAGTCGGGGTACAGGTCCTCTTCGTGGTGCGCCAGCGGGTGCGCGAAGTGGGGGTGGTCGGGCTCTTCGCGGAACTGAGCGAGCGTACCGGCGCGCACGATGTGCCGCGCCTCGCCCGTCCCCTCCAGCGCATGGTGGTCCTGGGTCGTGACCACCTTGTAGCGCCGCCCGGCGCGAGCGACCTGCACCGGCGCCGACCAGGGCGCGTCCGAGGTGCGCACGGCGTACGCGTCGACGCCGACACCGTTGCCCACGGCGCCGGCCGCGGTGCGCCCGAAGCCGAGGGCGAGGCTTATCGCCCCGTCCGCCTGGCCCGGCTGCACGAAGACGGGAGCGTCGACGGAGCGGCCGCCGACCGTGAGGGTGATCACGTCGCCGGTGTCCACGCCGAGGCTCTCCGCGAGGCGCGGCGAGACCAGCGCCGCGTTGTCCCACGAGATCTTCGAGATGGGTCGCGGCAGCTCCTGCAGCCAGCCGTTGTTCGCGAAGCGGCCGTCCAGGAGCGCGTGGTCGAGGTAGAGAGCCAGCTCGACGTCGCCGGCGGCGGGAAGAGCCTCGCTCACCGCCGCGGCGCTCACGTCCTGCGGTGTCTCGGCGGTGCCGGCGACGACGCCGCGGAACACGCTCTCGC
>Ga0079224_100004413_pt1 | contig 18176 bp, 19 predicted proteins | sample Stecom2015_FD_80414 | JGI IMG/M metagenome (GOLD analysis project Ga0079224, IMG submission 80414) | Agricultural soil microbial communities from Utah to study Nitrogen management - Steer compost 2015 | ecosystem: Environmental > Terrestrial > Soil > Agricultural land | place: USA: Utah...
GAGAGAGGTTTTATAGGAGTCTTTCCCCTTTGGAAGAGAGATACGGAAACAGTGGCGGCAGAATTTCTCCAGTTGGGGTTTAAGACGAAAATCTGCGCTGCCGATGCCGACAAGATCAGCAAAGATTGGTTGGGAAAGGATTACGATCTGGAATTTTTGGCACATTTATCAGCTGACGTGGATCCCTGCGGGGAAAATGGAGAGTTCCATACCTTTTGTTATGATGGGCCGATTTTCTCCTCACCGCTGCACATCATCGCCAGAGAAGTAGTCCCGGCCTCTTACAATGTTGTGCTAAAGAATGGCGATAAAGACAAGATGCGGTATTGGTTTGGGGATTTGGAAGAATCGATTTGAGCTCTCAAATAGGAAGTTGTCGGTCACTTTTCCCTTAACAGTTCTTGAAGCAAGTAGGGTTTCCACGTGATCAACCGCTGGCAACGATGGCTTCAAGCCTGAAAGGGTTTACCATCAATCCCATGTGCCTAATCTAACTTTCATCAGCATGCTCCTTTTGCTCCATTAGTCAACTCCTCCCGGGTTGGAGGGAGGGGAGGGTCGTTTCCCCCGGGTTGTACCCGGGGTTATTCATATTCAAGCCTTCCAGGCTTGCAGTTGAGGTCAACAAAAAAGCTTTAATGGTGGGGAGGATAAGATTCTAATCAGCAGGTTGCTAGAACACAAGGTAAGCTAATTCCCCTCCAGCCTTTCTCCCATTCTCCTCTCGAAATTTTCAAAAAGCCCAATATACTGTTTAATGATTTTTTCATAAAGCGGCTTGGTGGTGTCCTCGCTATAGATAGGAGTGGTTTTGATCCGGATGATGATCATGTCCAACCAGCCTTCCCCATCATCGATCAGGTCTTCATGAAAGGCATCCACAGTGGTATCCCTTGGTCCCATGTAGGCGGGACGTCCCTGTCCCTGCAGAAATGCTGACATCGCCGTAAGGGCAAGCTCATGGGTGACTTCAAATGCCCTGATGATTTTTTGTTCGTATTTTTCCTGCTGACCTTTGCGTTGGGCTTCCTCTACCAGCTCTTTCAATTCCGCCAGTGCCGCCTTGAAGTCCGAATAGCTTCTATCTAACGTTCTATTAGATTGTTTCATGGGTCGTTGATTATTCGTTATTTGGCTATTGAGTTATAAGTTGCTTTGTTATTGTGCTGTTGAGTTGATCGGCTATGTTAAGGAGATGCTGTCTCTATTTGTATTACTTGGTACTTCTTAAGACTTTATACTCCCTTGACACGGCCGGGATTTTCTTCGATAAATGACTTCCATCCGGCGCTTCTTCCCCTTGTCTGCAGTCGGCCATCATGGAAGTGATGACAAAGCGCTACGGCCAGGGCATCTGTTGCATCCAGCAACTTAGGGGTCTCCGTCAGATGAAGCAGGGTTTTTAGCATATGGGCCACCTGTTCTTTGGAGGCGTTGCCGTTGCCGGTAACTGACTGCTTTATTTTTTTGGGCGAATACTCGGTGATAGGAACATCCCGAGAGAGGGCCGCGGCCATGGCCACACCCTGTGCCCTGCCTAGCTTGAGCATGGATTGGACATTCTGCCCAAAGAAAGGAGCTTCCAAAGCCACCATATCCGGATGAAATTCATCGATAATGCCGGTGACCCGCTCAAAGATCTTTTTTAGCTTCAATTCATGCGTCTCGTATTTTTTGAGGTGAATCACCCCATACTGGATCACACTGTGCTTTTTCCCCTCAATCAACACCAAGCCATAGCCCATGACGTTCGTGCCGGGGTCAATCCCCAGAATTACCTTTTCTTTTACTACTTTTATCGCGCCTTCAATCACACTGCAATTTAACGTAAATCCTTTCATGGCGGGAGCAAACTTACATTTTCTTTAAATCGGACAGAAATGGAGTTCATCTATCTGTTCTTTATTTTATGCTATGCCCTGCTGCTGTGGTCGTTAAGGAAGCACTGGCGGCAGGAAGGAACTTTTATCGCCAAGGAGGAATTCGAAGCCAGCAAGACGATCCTCGTCCCTTTCCGCAACGAAGCGGAACACCTGCCCAGATTGCTGGTCAATCTCCTCCATATTGCCCCGTGTTCCCAAGAGGTCATCTTTATTGATGATAGCAGCACGGATGGCTCCTCAGCAATAGTATCTGATTTTATTCGGAAAGAAAATCTTAATCATTGGGTGTTGCTGCAGAGTGCCGGCTTAGGAAAGAAGGCGGCTCTGACGACCGGCGTGCAGTACACGCAGGCTGAGGTCATCCTGACGACTGATGCGGATTGCTCGTTGCCGCCCGACTGGGTTAGAAGAATGACACGAGCCTTCGACCAACCCAATATTCAGCTCGTTGCTGGTCCGGTGATGGCGGTAGGGGGAACGGGTTTATTTGCCCGCTTTCAAGAAATAGAGTGGAGCAGCATCTTGCTGGTCACAAATTACTTTTTCTCGACAAATCGCCCGCTGATGTGCAGCGGTGCCAATCTCGCTTACCGCAGATCGGCCTTTACCGCCGTCCAAGGCTATTTGGGAAATGAAATACATCCATCCGGTGATGATGAATTTTTGTTAAAAAAGATTGTCCGGCATTTCGGTGGTCCGGCCGTGCTTTACTTGAAGGACAAAGACCTGTTGGTGGCCACCCAGGCTGCAGCCAGCTGGTCATCCTTCATCCATCAAAGGGTAAGATGGGCTGCCAAATGGCGGGTTCACCGGTCCGTTTTCCATGCTTCATCAGCCATTTTGGCCTTCTTGCTGGCCATCTTCGAAATAGCGTCCGTTCAGCTTCTTTTTGGTTCTATGATACCGAAATTGGTGTTTTTCTTTTTTTGGTCTGTGAAGATTCTTATTGAAAGGAAAGTGTTGGGTGATGTGCTGGCTGGTTTCGGTTTATCGTATCCTCTCCGTCTTTATATGGCAACGAGCTTTTTGCATCCCGTCTATTCGGTTTTAGTTGGCATTCGGGGGGTTTCGGGAAAATACTCATGGAAGGGCAGGAATCACAAAACAAGTTTTAATTTTGCTAGTAGAAATATATAAGGAATCGAGGAGAGGGAGCGCACCTGCCATTGCTATGAAGAAGCTGGAGTTATGGAGAGGTGAAGGTGCCTTGTGACGTGGGTGTCAGGATGGGGTGAACCTTCTAGCTTTCTGTGGTGCATCACCAGTAGATCCTAAGGCATCTATTTTTAAATAAAAACAAAAAAACATCATGTCAGACGAAGAATTCGAATTGATTGACGAGCTTTATTTTGTACAATCCTATGAAAATTTAAAACAAGAACTGGATTGGGAAGATGAAAAGCTTTTGTTTATCTTGCAAAAGCTAGTCGACAAGGAGTGGATAAATTGCTTTTCCAGCCCGGATGAAGAGGTTTTTGATCCTGACATCCCCAATAAAGGCAAGACTTACTTTTATTTGGCGACCAAAGGAGGTTTGCTGGAGCATAACGCATCATAAAAATTGTTAAAAATGATCACCGAAGAGGTCAGATATCAGCGGAAAGAGTTGGAGCTAAAAGCCCTTCTGGAAATCACGCAAGCCATTAATGAAAATAAGCGGGAAGCCGTACTGCTGGAGATCTTCAAGTTCACCTGCTTGGTGCATTTGAACATCAAGTCGCTCATTCTCTATGTGGCCGATAATGAAGGCTTCACGGAGCGGGTGGTACATAATATAAAAGGAAAGACGCCTAAATCTATTCCCTATCGGGATGTACAGGAAAACAAGGAAATAGGTAAGCTGAACCTGGTGATGTCAGAGGAGTATTCCTTTGCCGAGCTGGATATTTATGTGCCGGTGTATCATAAGGATAAGATGCTGGCCATCCTTCTTCTGAAGAAGAAAGAGGAGGACAGGGATTTGGATCTTGATTTTACCCAAGCGTTGACCAACATCTTGGTGGTGGCGTTGGAAAATAAACGTTTTGCGCGAAAGCAGCTGGATCAGGAAAGGATCAACAAGGAGATTGAGATTGCCAGTAATGTCCAAAGAATGCTGTTTCCTGCGGAGCTTCCTGAAACAGATCGGCTGCAGGCCAAGGTAACCTATTATCCCCATAGCACGGTCGGAGGGGATTATTACGATTTGGTGCAAAAAAATGAGGACGAGGTCTTCTTTTGCATAGCCGACGTGTCAGGAAAAGGTATGCCCGCAGCATTGCTGATGTCCAATTTTCAAGCAGCGCTTAGGACGCTACTGCGCAGCTCCTCGGACCTGAAGATGATTGTGGAGCAATTGAATTATACGCTTTTTGAGAACACCCACGGGGACCGATTTATCACTTTCTTTTTAGGCTATTACAACTATAAAAAGAGGGAACTTACCTACGTCAACGCAGGTCACAATCCGCCTGTGTTGTGCTGGGAGGGAGAAAGGAGGACCGAACTACTGGAAGCAGGGACGACCATCTTGGGCGCATTCGAGGAACTGCCCTTTCTTGAAATCGGGAAAAGGGAGCACCTGACCCAGTTTACCCTGCACCTGTACACCGACGGATTGACGGAGTCCAGTAACCTGCGAGGGGAGGATTACGGCGACGAGAGATTTGAGAAATTCATCTCTGGAAACCTGTGTGTACATCCAAAGCTTTTCCATGAGCAATTCTTTGAGACATTGGACGCTTTTTCGGAGGGGATCTCGCGGAAGGATGACGCCACATTATTAAGCATCCGCTTCCGTTGATCGATGCTTTTTCATCATGTACCATCATGGGTTCATTTATTTTTTCCGCAGTATGTCTGGCATAAGGACAGACATGAAAAAGCAATTTATCTGACTTTTGACGACGGTCCCGTGCCGGGCGTCACTGATTTTGTCTTGGAGGAGTTAAGCCAAAGGGGAATGAAAGCTACATTTTTTATGGTGGGGGACAATGTAGTCAAGCACACCGATCTGGCCCGAAGGGTCAAAAACCAAGGGCACCAAATCGGCAACCACACCCAAAACCACCTGAATGGCCGGCTTTGTTCCACCGAAGAATATCTGCTGAATGTGGAGGAATGCCAAGCCACTATCACCGCGCTGCTCGATTCCCCTTCAGTATTATTTAGGCCGCCCTACGGAAGGATGAAAGCTGAGCAGGTGAAGGCTGTCGCCGAAACCCACCAGATTATCATGTGGGATGTAATCTCCGGAGACTATGATCCAAGGCAAAGTCCGGATCGCTGCTTGGCTAAAATCAAACGCTACACCCGCAACGGTTCCATCATTTTGTTTCATGATCAAAAGAAGACGGAAAAGATCCTTTTACAAGTTCTGCCTTCTTTTTTAGATTTTATTCAAGCTGAGGGGTTTCGCCCTGCATTATTGTAGGATTTTATAACGGAACGCAATTTGTCGCCCGCGGGTATATCTATTCTCAAAGGCTAACGTATTGGAGCAAATGACATTTATTAATATAGCAGTGGTTGGGTTGTTGATCCTACAGGATCTGTTGCTGTGGCTGATTGGAAGATATCGGTTTATCGACCATGCTAAACATCCACATTCCAATGAATGGCCCAAAGTGAGCATCCTTGTTCCTGCCAGGAATGAAGAGGCCGATCTTCCCGCTTGCCTTCGATCCCTTGAAGGTATAAATTATCCTGAAGACAAATTGCAGTTTATTATCGGCAACGATGAAAGTACGGATAGGACCCCATCCATTATTAAGGAGTGGACAGCCAGCAGAAACAACGGCATCTGCATTAGCATAGACGGTTCTGAAAGAAAAAACTTAAACGGAAAAGCACATGCTTTAAGCCAAATGGTTAAGTTGGCTGAAGGCGAATTGTTGCTTTTTACCGATGCGGACTGTATGGTAAACGAGCATTGGGTTAAAGAAATGGTGAGGGCTTTCCATCCGTCCTATGGGCTAGTCACGGGAATTACCTCAGTCCGACCCTCTATCGGTTTTGCCTGGATGCAGAGCCTTGACTGGTGGGTCACTTTGGGAATGGTAAAGAGCCTCTCAGATCTTGGACACAATGTAACTGCCATGGGCAACAACATGTTGGTGAGCAAGCAGGCGTATGAAGAAGTGGGAGGGTTTAGCCAAGTTTCCCTTTCAGTAACTGAAGATTTGGCACTGGCGCAAGCGTTGACGAAGAAAGGGTATCGGCCTGTGCAGCAAGTATCACCAGCGTCTCTGGTGGAGACCAAAAGTGAAGAGAATTTTGGTGCACTGCTGAAGCAGCGCAAACGATGGATGAGTGGGGCCATGTCCCTTCCCTGGTATTGGATTATGCTGTTGGCCTTGCAGTGTGGTTTCTTCCCAGCCATCATTTGGGTTCTCTTTTTGAATATATGGTGGGGATTGGGCTTATGGTTGCTCAAAATTACGGTGCAATCCCTTTTCATAAAGGGTATTGCGGCCAGAGCGGGTCGCTCCGTTGGCGGTTTATACTTGCTCCTTTTTGAATTTTATTATTTGAAGGTCTCATGGTGTACAATTGTTTACTATTTTTGGCCTTCTTCAATCAATTGGAAAGAGAGGCATTACCCATGAATTATATCGATACCCATGCTCATATTTATTCCCCTAAGTTTGATGCTGACAGAGAGGAAGTGATTCAAAGGGCAGTGGGCAATGGCGTAGAAAGGATCTATATGCCCAATGTTGATGTCGCTACCATTGATGCCATGTTGGAAGCGGAGTTGAGACACCCAGGTGTATGCATTCCGACGATGGGCCTACATCCCTGTGATGTGGACAAAGATTTCGAAAAGCAGTTGTATGTGATGGAAGACTGGCTCAATAAACGCTCCTTTGCAGCAATAGGCGAAACTGGGCTGGATCTTTATTGGGACAAAAGCTTTTTTGAGTACCAAAAAGAGGCTCTGAGGATTCAAATTGACTGGGCTAAAAAGAAGGAGCTGCCTATCATTCTCCATTGCAGGGAGTCCATGGATGAGGCCATAGCACTGGTCAAAAGCTTAAACGATGACCAGCTCTCCGGCATTTTCCATTGTTTTACGGGTAGCTTGGAACAAGCCCGAGAGATCGTGGAAATGGGTTTTCTTTTGGGAATTGGTGGCGTGGCGACTTATAAAAACGGTGGGTTGGACAAAGTTCTGCCGGAGTTGGGCCTAGAGCACCTTGTGTTGGAGACCGATGCACCCTATTTAGCGCCTGTGCCAAACAGAGGGAAAAGGAACTCGCCCGAGTATATCCCATTGATTGCACAAAGGGTTGCAGAACTCACGGGATCGGATTTGGTCACCGTGGCGGAGATTACAAGTCGAAATGCAGTACGTGCTTTTAAGAAGTGGGAAGATGAATTATAAGATTGTTCGCTTAAATACCGCTGCCAAAGAGGATATAGAGTCTTCGGTATTGATTATCTACACAGGAGGAACCCTGGGCATGGCGTACAACAGTGCGGGCTCCTTGGTTCCTTTTAATTTTGGGCAGATATTGGAGAAGATCCCTAACCTGACGAGCATGAACGTCAGTATCACGGTGATCTCTTTTCCCGAACCTATAGATTCATCCAACGTCAATATGCAACATTGGATGGATATGGCGTATATCATTTATGAGAATTACGAGACCTATGATGGGTTTGTCGTGTTGCATGGGACGGATACGATGGCCTATTCGGCATCGATGCTTAGTTTTATGCTCAAGGGGCTAAACAAGCCGATTATATTTACCGGGGCACAGCTGCCTATTAGTGCCATGCGCTCTGATGCACGGGAAAACCTGATGACTTCGCTTGAAATCGCCACGTCCAAGAGAAACGGCAGGCCGATCGTTCCTGAAGTCTGTATCTACTTTAACCACCTACTTCTGCGCGGCAACCGGTCAAAGAAGGTGCAGAGCGTTCATTTCGATGCATTTGAATCCGAAAATTATCCTCCTCTGGCGGAATCAGGGATTATCATTGATTACAATCACGCGGCCATAAAGCCTTTTGAGGAAGGTAGGTTACGCTATTTGAACCGACTTGACAATAATATTATTGTTATAAAATTGTTCCCGGGTATTACCGCGAAGGTCTTGGAAAGCTGTTTTGACATTGAGGGCTTGAGAGGCGTTGTGTTGGAAACTTACGGTTCGGGCAACAGCCCGAGCGAGATGTGGTTTTTGAACATTATCCAAAAGGCGATCGACCGAGGCATCATTATTTTGAATGTATCCCAAGTCAACGGGGGTCGGGTCATACAGGGCAGGTACCAGACGAGCAGAGATTTGAAGCGGATGGGGGTGTTGAGCGGAGGAGACATCACAACCGAAGCGGCTGTCACCAAAATGATGTTCCTTTTAGGCAATGAGAACCATGATGATGAGGTTCGGAGAAAGCTGATATTGCCGCTAGCAGGGGAGATGTCACATACAGGGAATTTAACCTCATAGTAAAGGATCTGATATCCAATAGCTTAAAATGACTGAAATATTTATTGACTTCATAACCAAGAAGTTTGCTTAATAAAGCAAGGGAATACTTGCTTTGACTGAAATTTATAATTTTATTTGTTGCCTTGATCGTAGCCAGAACTAACTAGAGAGGTGTCCGAGCGGTCGAAGGAGCACGCCTGGAAAGCGTGTATACCCCTAAAGGGTATCGAGGGTTCGAATCCCTTCCTCTCTACAAATTTTCCGCCCGATTTCCACAAGGGAATGGTTTTTTAGGATTTGGAATGGATGTTAAGGCCGGAATTTTTTTTGACCTTTTATTTGTCCAGTCCTCCTTTTATATAAAAAACCGGGTTGGCTTTGGCATTCTCTTTAAAATTGTGTGTATGTTTGGGACAGCCAAGTTTTAAATTAAATTCTGAAAAATTCATTCTTGCTCTTGCGATTTGAATTGAAAAAATTATAACTTTAAAACTAATTACTAAATAAGAAACCGTTCAACCTTTATTAATTTAAAAGTCTATTAAATCTAAATTATGAAAAAGTTAATCACTTTGTTCATGCTTGCAGGGATTCTATTGTCTCCCGTTATCACCCAAGCACAAGACACAACAGAAACCGAAGATGCCGCTGTACAAACAACAACTGCCCAACCGTCCACTCCTGTTATCGTGGATGACGTTGTTGAAGAAGAGCAAAGTTTCCACCAGATTCTAAAAGAAAAATTCATCGAAGGTGGTGTTACCTTTATGACTCCCATCTTAATTTGTTTGATTCTTGGTCTTGCAGTTTCATTGGAAAGAATTATTACGTTAAACCTATCTTCCACCAATACCAAAAAATTGTTGGCTAAAGTAGAAGATGCTTTGGAAACAGGCGGAATTGAAGCTGCAAAAGATGTAACTAAAGACACTAGAGGCCCTGTAGCTTCTATCTTTACGCAAGGCTTAATGCGATATTCAGAAGGCATCGACATGGTGGAAAAATCCATCATTGCTTACGGTTCTGTGGAAATGGGCCGTTTGGAGAAAGGTCTTATCTGGTTGGCACTTTTCATTGCTACTGCTCCTATGTTGGGATTCTTGGGTACTGTAATCGGTATGATTGAAGCATTCGACGCCATCGAAGCAGCAGGTGATATTTCTCCTTCACTGGTAGCTGGAGGTATTAAAGTGGCCTTGATTACTACCGTAGGTGGTTTGATTGTGGCGATTATCCTTCAAGTATTCTACAATTATATTGTGGCAAAAATTGACTCTCTTGCCAACAGTATGGAAGACGCTTCCATTTCTTTAGTGGATTTGTTGGTAAGACATAAATTAACACGTTAATATCAGTTGTTGGATTTTTTCTTCCTGACTAAAATTTAACACTAAAGTATTAAACATGGACATATTCGATATTGGATTATATGTGGGTTACTTCTTAGCGATATTGGGAGTAGTAGCAGCAGTCTTGCTACCTCTTATTAATTCGCTAGGTAATCCAAAAAGTTTGATGAGAACTGGTATAGCTGTTGTGGCTTTACTGGTGGTGTTCGGTGTCGCTTATTCGATGGCCGACAGTGAGGTGAGTGCCAGGTTTGCGGCGGAGCCTTTTAACCTTACACCTGGTGCATCACAGTTCTCGGGTGGGTTATTGATTGCAACATATTTCTTGTTTGTCATAGCCTTTGTAAGCATATTTGTTAATGAAATTTCTAAAGCGATAAGATAATGGCAAGCAGAATGAAAAAGGAAGCACCGGAGATCCCAGCAGGATCAATGGCTGATATAGCTTTCCTGCTGTTGATTTTCTTTCTGGTGACCACGACGATTGCTTCAGATAAAGGTATTCTGAACATTTTACCTCCCAAGCAAGATCCTAACGTTCCCCCACCGGATATTCAGGTGAATGAGCGTAATATTTTCAACATCCTGGTTAACGCAAACAATCAGCTGTTGGTGGAGGGTGAGTTTAGAGACAATACCGATGGTCTGACAGAAGATGTTAAAGCTTTTGTTTTGAACTTTGGTGCACCTAACGAAGCGGCGCAAACCTTGTATAACAATTTGCCAGCGTCGTTGAAAGCATTGGCTGGGAGAGACCCGGAATCTTCGGACCACCCTTTAGCAGGTGGTGCGGTGGTGTCGATCAAGACCAACAGAGGAACAAGCTATGAGACCTATTTGGAGGTTTTTGATTTGGTGAAAAGGGCATATTTTGAAATCTACGGGGAACGCGTGGGACTGTCAGCAGATGAATACCGTGCGCTGTCCCCTGAGAATCCAGGAGAAGCCGAACTAATCGAAAGAGGTAGAGGTATAGGCGACGAAATGATTCCTATGGCGATCTCTATTGCTGAACCTGATAAAGTAGGAGGAGAATAATATGGCAAAATTTAAGAAAAAGAACAAGGCTTCAACCACGATCTCGGTGGCATCCTTGCCAGATATTGTATTTATGCTTCTTTTCTTCTTTATGGTGACAACTGTAATGAGAGAGCAGGATATTTTGGTGGAGCAAAGACTTCCACAGGCCACCCAGTTACAAAAGCTGCAGAAGAAAACCTTGATATCTTTCCTTTACATTGGAGAGCCAAGGAACACGGCGTTGTATGGTACTGAACCTAGAATACAAGCGAACGACGCACTGATCACTCCCAACGACATCGTTTTGTGGGTAAACCAAGAAAAGGATGCGTTATCGGAGGCAGAAAGGGACATGATCACGATCTCCTTGAAGGTTGATCGTGAAGTCAAGATGGGCCCTGTCAGTGATGTGCAGTTTGAGCTTCGTGAAGCGGATGCCAGACGGGTACTCTACGCGTCTACACAGCGACTGGATAATTAATGAATTTGATCATTTAAGAAAAATAAAAAAGCCATCCTGCATTGGGATGGCTTTTTTTGTGCCCGACAACTGTTCCACGTTCTGTGCATTGCCGTTAAAATATTAGCATACCAATTGATTGATTTCCTATATGCAAAAAATCATATTTGGATCTGAGGTGAAAGAACTGGACGATGATTATGTCCGTGAGAGCGGCATCAGCTCCTTTGATTTGATGGAAAGGGCAGCTGAAGCTTTTTGTCAGTGGTATAGTCAGCATTTTGATCAATTGATGTCTATTGCCATTTTCTGTGGTGTGGGCAATAACGGAGGGGATGGGTTGGCCATTGCCAGATTGCTGTCCAATCGTGGCTATAACGTCCAGATATATTATATGGGTAACCTAGAGCGGTCATCGAAAGACTTTAGGTTGAATTATGAGCTTCTTCCGGAAGAGGTGCCCATTGCCGAACTCCATGTTCATAAAGTAGAGAACCTCCAGGCAGAGGTAATTATTGATGCGGTTTTTGGCGTGGGTATCAATAGACCACTCGGAGATGGTTATTTGGCGTTAATGAGGTGGCTGAATGAGTTGAAAGCCACGAAAATTGCGGTTGATTTACCTTCTGGACTACCTTCTGATGACATTCTACAGGGAAACGCTTTCCAAGCCGATTATACCGTCAGCTTTCAATTCCCTAAATTGTCCCTGATGTTTCCGGAGCATGCAAACCATACTGGACAACTGGTGGTTGTAGACATAGGTATTCCTGAGGCATACTTTGACCGCTTCGGAAGTAAACAGTTTTTCATTCAAAAGAGTGACCTTCTCTCAAGACACAAAGTCTTTCATCGCTTTAGCCACAAAGGTGATTTCGGCAAAGTTATGTTGATAGGCGGGAGCTATGGCAAAATTGGCTCCATCCGCTTGTCTTCCGCGTCCGCATTGCGTACAGGGAGCGGGCTGGTGTCCTGTTTCTTGCCCCGATGTGGAGTGGACGTGCTTCAGGTTTCCCTTCCAGAGGTCATGGTAGAATCAGCAGACAATGACTTGACGCTGAGTCGAGATGGTCTACAGGACCTGGATCGTTTTGACGCTTTGGGCGTGGGTCCAGGGATGGGCAGTGGCGAGGAGGCAATAAGTTGTTTGGAGTTGGTTCTGAGGGAATTCAACGGCCCTCTGGCGCTAGATGCCGACGCGATTAATATCCTGGCTGCTCATACTCATTTGCTTTCCTTGTTAGGCCGCAACGTCATCTTGACGCCACACCTGAAGGAGTTTGAACGGTTGGTTGGCGTTTGTAAAAACCATAAGGAAAGAATCAATAAAGCGCTGAAGTTTTGTAGGGATTATCAGTGTTATTTGATCCTCAAAGGCGCCAACAGCATAATCACAACTCCAGGTGGAGAGCAGTTTTTTAACAGTTCCGGCAATCAATTTATGGCTACCGCGGGAGCTGGCGACGTATTGACTGGGATTTTGACCTCCTTCTTAGGCCAAGGCTACAGTTTGGAGAACGCAGCTATTTGCGGGGTTTATCATCATGGGCTAGCGGGAGAATTGGCCTCTGCATCCAAAGGCAGGGGTACCATTGCTACGGATATCATTGATCGGATTCCGGAGACCTTTAGGGTGGTTGCACGGCGGGTTATTTAGGTTGTGCGACATTTTAATCAAAGAGGTTCCACGGTTTGCCCCTGATGTTTTCCACATAAATCATCAAGAAGATGACCGGCAGCGTGAATATCCCCATCAGCATGTAGATCAGATTAAATTCCAAAACAATTCCTCCTGCTATATATGCGATTGCGACCATGGCCATATAGGCAAAGCCCCAATTTTTATATGCTTTTAGTTCTTTGTAATCGTAGGCTGAAGGATTGTGGGTTGTAATGAATAGTTTGAGGTCTTTTTCAAATTCCATGAGTGCATGGTCATCTTCCGACACAATTCTGATTTTCCGGTTAGAAGTCTTCAAAACAAGACTTCTCACGCCCCTATTAGAGAAGATGGCGATATTGTACCACTTGATGCTTTGCCAAGGGATAAGGGGTTTGCCTTGGATTGTCATGCCTCTTTCATCCAATCGGAATGAAGTCTTTCTCCGGTAAAAGGAGATGTACACTGCGCCCCCCACTAGGATAATGATATTAATGCGCAGAATGTTTATGGCTGCTTCAATGACCGCAGGGGGAAAAGTCCAGTCCGTCAGAGGCGGGTCTATAATAAGCGGGCAGAGGATAAATATCACCAACAAGAACCAAAAAAAGTTCACAAAGGAGCGATCCGGCATCTTGAGGATATGAGTCCGGGTGAGTGGTTCATTAGCCCTCACTTCCGGACTTACTTGCTTGAGGGGGGCGTCATTTAGGGACATCTCATAGATAGTTAGGTGGCGAAGCTTCCTGTAAGGAAAAAAACAGGGGTTAAGATCTATTTCCCTACTGCGACGCCTGCATAAGTCTGTCTGATGATTTTCCCGTTGCGGATGATAAAGGAGTCTGTTGCGTAGGTCAAAGACATTTCCGGGGTGTCCGCTTCCCAAAGTATATAACCGATATCTTTGACTACTTTGCTTTGGTTTAAGGTCAGCGTACTGGTTTGGACAGGAAAGGCTTTAAAGGCGTTAATGAAATTTTGGCGGATTTCCTCTAATCCTTCATAGGTCGCATCTGGCGTGATCAGCACAGATTCTTCCGTGTAGTCTTCCATCACGCCTTCGAGATCATTGGATACAAAGGTTTCCCAATGATGGTCTAGGACCGCTTGTGTTACTGCCTCATCAATGGCGTTGGTAGTGCTGGGGGCACTTTGGCAGCCGGCAAGACTATATAGGGCAACTGCCAAAAGTGAATGGAGGTACTTCATGTCAAATGGGTTTATCGTTTCAATTCTTTAAAGTAAATGAATTTTTGGAAGAGCGCTATAGCCTTATCTATTTTTCTTGGTTAGTGGCAAAAAAAGTTCTTCAGGCCAGTTGGACAACTATTTTAGAAAAAAAACTGGAAATTGTGTAGCGATTTGCTCTTGAGCGGTACTTATTGAGTAAAGATCAAAATAACCGATATGCCACCAGGAACTATTGATGCCCACTTTCTCCAATTAGCCAACGCGAATATTGGGATAGCCCATAAGGTGTGCCGCATCTATTTCAGAGACCCGGAAGACCAAGCGGATGTGCTGCAGGAAATGATGTATCAACTTTGGCGTTCTTTTGAAAAATTTGACAATCGATCCAAATTTTCTACCTGGATGTACAGCGTATGTTTAAATACCGCGCTGACCTTCAAGAGGAGATCCGACAGGCGTCGCACGACGGAAATGGTTCTTGAGCATGAACAGATCGCTGACCCGGTGGACTCCTATCATGAGGCAGCCATTTCAGCGCTATATTCCGCGATCGCCACCCTAAGCCCCATCAATAGAGCCATCATCATGCTCTATCTGGAGGAGTTGAGTTATGAAGAGATCGCCCAGATCACAGGTTTGTCCCGATCCAACGTAAGCGTGCGATTGGTCAGGGCAAAAAAGGAGCTTCAAAAATTAATGAAAACATCTTAAACCAATAGAAATATGTGCAAGGAACTAAAAAATATCTGGAACAGCCAAGGGCTTGACAAGCAGCTGCCAGCTTACGATGCCTCTTCTTTTCAGAAGCTTATTAAGATGCGTATGAAGACACATACTAACAAGGTGATGAAGTACTTTTGGTCGTCTTTTGTTTTAGAAATGGGTGTGTTTGCCCTGCTTTGTCACGTGGTGGTGCGGTATTGGAATGATGAAAGCCCGCTGTTTACCGTCAGTGTGCTGGGGATCTTACTTCATATCCCCTTCACGTACATGCTTATGAAGAAATTCAAAGCCATGGCAGTAGCTCGTCCGGGAGATGGTTCAGCCTCGTCACTTTACCGTTGGGTGAAAGAAAGACATGATTTACTAAATAGCTTCTATCGCTTTAAGCGTAATTATGAACGGTTCCTAATTCCTTTGAGCACCATTGTTGGTTGTTATTTGGTGTTCGAACTGTACGTACCCGGTGATGGAATGGGCTACTGGAATGTCTTTTGGGTAATGGTTGTCATCACCATCATCTCATGTGCAGTGGTCCTTAGAAGGGAGAACAAGGAGCATTTCGAAGAGCCTCTCCACCAGTACCGTATCCTTCTCACAGAGTTTGAAGATCAGGGAACTTCGGCTTAGAATAATGCCTGATGTTACTAACGACCGAAAGAATCTAGGAACGACCTTCTTCTGGATACTTTAAGGTCTTTCAGAATCGACGATTTGACCCGGATGTCGATACTATAGGAGGTAAATCTGCCGAAAGGTACCCAGTTGACATTCATTTGCCAGCAATGTAGGTCCCTAGCAATACCTATCATGGTCTGGGTGGCTTTGCCGGCAGATACGTCAAAACCCGAGGTGAAATTGACTTTCCACTTTTCGGAGAGACTTAGGTCACCGGAGATATTGATCGCTTGGGTGATATTGGTTCTTCCGCTGGCCTGCTTGCTGTAGCTGAGGTTGTATCCAAAGGTCATGTTCCATGGAATAGACCAGTCGATGTACTGGCTGGGATCCTGGGCGATGCGGCTAATTTCGTTTTCCACAAATTCATTCATCTGCCCGCCGTCCTGTAGAAACTCATTGGTCAGTTCATCCCGGACCTCTGCCGGTGATTTTTCTGTGGCGCTGGGGTTAATACTCCCGTTAAGGTTAAGGGTGGCGCTTCTTAAACTGCCTATGCCCTGTCCCCGTTTCCAGGCAAATTGGTTTATCCTACGAGAGACCTCCACGCCCTGCGCATCGGTAGTTGTCTCAACGGCATAGGGGTCCAAGTTAGCAGATACAAAGGCTGAAATCCTTTGGTTAAACAGCGAAGTTCGCGTGTTGATGTTGAATGGTGCCAGGTTAAAGGAGTCTATTGCAAAGTTGTAATTGGATGCGATGTTTAACGTTTGCAGAATCGGAACCTTCTTGGTGGTCGCCTCTGTCGTGTCGCTTTCCGTTCTCACCTTTGCTTCCAAAACGTTTCTGATGGAGAAACTCAGCGATTTGGATTCACCTCTTGGTGCCCCGCCGAAAATGAATCCTTGGAATCGCGAGTAGACTTGTTGCCTTCCTTGGTTATCCATCTGTACAGTTTGATAATAGCCATACTTCGGATCAGAAAAGTCCGGGGTGGTGTTGAAGCCTATTGTCGGCTGCACGTGATGGCGGATGGCCTCTACTTTGGATCCCTTCCTAAAAGTATAAAACCCATAGATATTGGTGCTTAGGTTAAAGGAGGCATTATAGAAGCCGACTCGGTTAAAGCCATTTTCTAAAATACGGTCCACGCGTTCTTCTGCCGGGTTGTAGTAATAGTTGATCCGGTCCAGATACCAAAGCTCGGTGTAATTAAAGGAAGCTGTCCCAGTGAAATACCGGAATAAGTTGAAATTGGACGAAATAGGGATGTTGTGTTTGAAGCCATTTTCCGCATCACGCAAAAGCTTGGATAGGTTTCTGAAATTGAAGGGCGTCACCTGAGGGGTGCTACGGTCTATAGATCCATCCTGTACCAGTTCAGGTTCTACCCCAAGTTCGTTGGTAAGCCGGTTGTTGATGGAGTTTTGGGCATTAAAGTTCCAGGCGATATTCAGTGTCTTAAGCGGCTCGAATTTAATGTTCCTGAAGGGGTTTTGCCGGTTCATATTGATCGCCAGCTCGGGAAGGAGCAGGTTGACTTCATTGGTCACTTGATTTTGGGAATGCCGTAAGTTGGCCGACATGCTAAAGGGCGTTCCCACGAAGGTCTTGCTGTAAGAGATGTTTGACGAGAAATCAGAAGCCGTGTTCTGCAGAAAGTTGGTTTGGTTGAGGACGTTGTCGTTATACGACTTGGTCCCAAAGTTTGCAGAAGCAGAGAATCGGGAATTCCCCCGGCTTTCCGGAGAATGGTTCCACCTCAGCCAGAAGGCATTGTAGTCAATAGGTACTTCTGCGGTCTCGGGACTGCTAAACCGCTGATAGTCTACGTTGAAGCCTCCTCGGAAGCGATAACGCTTGTTGTACACCGCTGCTGTCTTTAGACCATATCCACCTTTGGAAAAGACCTCTCCAGTGACCTTCGCATGGATGTAGTCATTTAAAGCAAAGTAGTACCCAAAATCCCTTAAAAAGAAGCCTCGGGCCTGTTCTTCTCCGTAAGACGGAAAGATAATGCCGCTACTCTTTTCATCCGGTGTGTCAGGGATGATGCCGAAGGGCAGTCCCACCGGCGTCGGGATATTGTTGAAATAGAAGTTGAACGGTCCTGAGACGATCTTGTCTCCTTTTACCGATTTGATCTTATTGGATGAGATGTGCCAATGAGGTTCTACCAGATCGCAGGTGGTGTAAAATGCATGGCTGAGGTACACATTGTCATCCGCGTCTTTTTTTACGGTTTGGCCCCGAAGCAAGCCTTCATCCTGCTGGGTCACCACGTCCGTAATGATGGCCTTTCGCGATTTGAAGTTGTACCGCATCTCCTTGCGGATCTCATACGTGCTCGCCCCTTCCTTAAAAATAGGATTCCCTTGTTTTACCCCTGTGGTATCTTGTAATCCAGAGGCATATATCTGACTATTTTCCCAGTCAATTTCTATGTAATCCGCGTCCAGACGAATGTTTCCATATTCGAACCAAGCTTCTTTATATAGAAAAACCTTATTGGTGGTAAAGTCAGAGACAATGCTGTCTTCCGCATAGTAGGATATCGTCGTCTCTATTTCATTATTAGGCACCGCTTTTGTTGAGTCGACTACTGGCAAGGTATCGGTCGAGACCAGCGTGTCCGCCAAGTCGGGTGGCAGATCAGGCAATACCCTCGGATTGAGGAGGGTATCTGGCGTAGTGATTTCTATCTCAGAGGGTCTTGCTGTTGTTTGTTGGGAGAAAACATGCAGCTGGAATGAAATCAGTAGCGTAAAGGAAAGAAAGACGAGCTTATAATTCTGCACCGATTTTTTCTATTTGCCTTAAAAATTTATAATTTTCGCATAAAGTTAGTGTTATTAA
>Ga0079224_100004414_pt1 | contig 18175 bp, 13 predicted proteins | sample Stecom2015_FD_80414 | JGI IMG/M metagenome (GOLD analysis project Ga0079224, IMG submission 80414) | Agricultural soil microbial communities from Utah to study Nitrogen management - Steer compost 2015 | ecosystem: Environmental > Terrestrial > Soil > Agricultural land | place: USA: Utah...
GACGAGCACGTACAGGGCAAGCGCGACCACAACTACCGGCTCTGGCTCCTCCTGAACCTGGAGCTGTGGCACCGGCTGTTCCTCGAGGGTCAATCCGTGGAGGCCGTCGAGCATTGGGTGGACCAACACGCGCGGGAGCAAGGGAGCCAGGCTCCCGCGTTTACCGCGACAGCGATGTAGACGGCCGATGGCGCAAGAGCCGCACGCCAGAGCCGCGGCCGTGGATCCGCACGGCCGCACCGAATCCGCCCACCCCCCATCGGCGGGCCTCGACCGCGAGCAGCCGGACGTCGAGACCGCCTCGGAAGACTATGCGCGAAGGGTCGCCGGCAGCGTCGGCGCCTGGTTCCTCGACCTCCAGGCGCGGAGCACCCTCGAGCTCCTGCGCAGTGTTCCCCCAGGCGCGACCGTTCTGGATGTCGGAGGCGGTCACGGGCAGCTCACGCCGGCACTGCTACAGGCGGGCTACGACGTCGTCGTCCTCGGCAGCACGCCGGACGCGGGAAAGCGCATCGCCCGGTACTGCGAGACCGGGCGCTGCCGGTACGCGGTGGGCGACCTCACCAACCTCCCTTACCCGGCGGGTTCCTTCGATGTCGTGATCAGCTTCCGCCTGCTGCCCCACATGCGTGCCTGGCGGCGCGTGATCGCCGAGGCGTGCCGCGTCGCGCGGACAACGGTCATCGTGGACTACCCTTCGCGCCGCAGCGCCAACGTCCTTGCGAACCGCCTCTTCGGCCTCAAGCGCCGGATCGAGCGCAACACGAGGCCGTTCACGCTGTTCCGGCCACGCGACATCGCCGCTGCGTTCGTCGAGCACGGCTTCGTGATCAGCGGCTCCGCGCCGCAGTTCCTGTGGCCCATGGTCCTGCATCGCGCCCATGGCTCCAGGCTCGTCGGAGCCGCCCTGGAATTCCTACCTCGCGTGTCCGGGCTGACACGGCTGCTCGGCTCACCCGTGATCGCACGCGCCGAGCGGCGTCCGGAACCAGGCCCGGGCCGCTGAGCGCCGCATCCCGGACCTGGCCGACTGCGCGCACCTCGCACGCGCCGCGCTAGACCTCTGGGGACGGGGTCTGCTCCCGCAGCGTCGCCTTCACGATCAGCTTGTACCCCTGGCCGGGGAGCAGTCGATCGAGCCGCACGCAGACCCAGAACAGGGGATGGAGAATCGAGAGGAGGCGCAGCTCCTTCCGGTGCCGCGCCCAATCCGATTGCGTGAACAACTGCCCCTTCGCGGACCGGCCCCGCCGCCCCTTGAGCCACCGCAAAAGCTCCAGGCCGCCGTTGAGGAAGGTGTCCACCGCTTCCGCGAACAGCTTCGAGTACGCACGGCTCGCCACCACGGTGAACTCGTCGCCCAGGAGCCGCTGCAGCCCCTCGAGCGTGTAGCCGGGCCTGACGTGGCCGTGTCGCTCGTCCGTGAGTCCGAGCCGCGGCCGCACACGGTTGAGCAACAGGCGAGGTTGGAAGTGCGGGACGTTCACGATCAGCACCCCGCCCGGCTTGAGGATCCGCCTCAGCTCGGCGGCGAACGCGCGGTCGCCTTCGATGTGCTCCAGGTAATCCACGATCACGACCAGGTCGAACATCTGGTCGGGGAAGGGCGTCGGGCCGCCGTCGAGCCTGTGCACGTTGTCACGCACGAGCTCGCGGATGGCGGCAACGCTGGGCTCATCCAGGTCCGCGCTGTGCCACTCGCCGCCCTTCTGCCGCAGCAGGAGGCTGATGACGCCGTTGTCGGCCCCGATGTCCAGGCAAACCTTGCCCTCGACCTGGCCGATCAGACGCTCGATCTGCCGGTACTTCTCCTGCTTCAAGACCGAGCGACGGAAAAGCGCGAGCGCCCATTCCGTGGCCGCGTTCACGCCCTCGCCCCGGACCGACCCGACCGCGCTGCTCATGCAACCCGGGTCGGGAGCAACCGCTCGACCTGGTCGTAGAAGCGCACGATCCGCTCCCGGAAGACCTCCGGACTGAACTCGCGTTGAAACCGCTCTCGCGCCCGGCGCGCCAGCTCCGTTCTGAGCTCCGCGTCACGGAACAGTCGCAGCAAGCCATCGGCGAGGTCCGCGGGTTTCGGGTCCACGAGGCAGGCGATCTCGTCATCGAGGACCTGCGTGTGCGTCGGCAGGCGAGTCGCCACGACCGGACGGCCCGAATCGAGATACGAGTAGATCTTCATCGGCGTGTTGGTGCCCGTGATGCGCGGTGACACCAACACGTCCGCCTGCCTGAGATAGTCCCCGAGCTGGGGGAGCGGTCGTGGCCCGAGAAAATGCACGCGCCCCTCCGCGCCGAGCCGCCGAGCGAGCCCACTGTAATGCCTGATCCGGACCTCGTCGCCACCGACGATCACGAGGTTCGCGGCCGGCTCCTCGGCGAGCACGCGCTGGAACGCCTCGAGCAGCAGGTCAATGCCCTGGTACTTCTCGAGATTGCCGACGTACATCGCGATCGGCCCGCCGTCCGGCCCGATCCGGTCCGCGATGCGCTCCGCGACCCCCTCGTCGCCAGCCATGCCCAGCATGCTCGTATCCTCGACCCGAGCGATCAGCCGCTCGGGTGCATGGCCCCGCGCCACCTCCTCCACGGACTTGCAGACCGTCAGGATCGCCGTTGCACGCCGCACCGCCAGTCGCTCCATGGCCTCGAGCGCCCGGCGCAGGCGGCCCAGCATCGGGTACCTCTCGATCATCTGCTCCGGAAGCGACGAGTCCATGTCGTAGATGTAGGGAATCCGGAAGAGCGACCCGAGGATGAGTCCGAAGAATACCGACTCCTCCACCGCATGGATGACGTCGTATCGACCTCTCCGTGCGAATCCCGTGGCACGGACGAACAGGAGGGCGTCGTACAGGAGCTTCTTCACGGAGAAGCCCGGGCGCACGTTGCGGATTCCCGGCAGCAGCGGTGCCCGGTGGATCGTGCAGCCGGGAATGTCCACCTCCTCACCCTCGGGGAAGGTGAGCACATCGACGCTGTGACCTTGCGCCGACAGCACCTCGAGCAGCGCCCGCTCCGCGATCGGCGTGCCCCTGTGCTGAAAGAACGGATGAGGGGCCAACAGGAGGATCCGCAGCGGCCGCCGGCGGGAATCCGCACGCGGCGGCGCGTCAGCGGCGGAACGCATAGACGAGCCCACCGAGAACTCCCTGGATCAGAAGCACGCCGTACGCGATCCATGCGAACGCAACCGCCTCGGCCCTGCCGATGCCGTAGAGCCCGAGGAAGAACACGAAAGCGCCCTCGCGCAGGCCGATCCCGTTGATCGAGACAGGAGCCATCAGCACCAGGAGCGCCGCGGGGATGATCAAGAAGTAGTTCAGGAACGGAACGGGCAGCCCGAGGCTCTGCGCCAGCAGGTAATAGGCGATGACGACGTTCACCTGGAGCAGCAGCGAAAGCGCGAGCGCTCCTCCGAGCGCGCCACGCTTGCCCCGGAAGGAGCTGACGGCCTCCCTCACCCGGCCGAGGGCGCGCTGGACCAGGGGGAACGGCACGAGCGGCCGGGCCGGGCCGGTCGCCGGCCGGGGCGCCGGCGAAAACATGAACCACAGCATCAGCGCGACGCCGCCGATGCCGAGCGACGCGGCGGCCTGCGCCATGGGCACGTCCACGGGCAGCTCCGGCAGCAACGCGAGTCCGACGGACGCGAAGAGGACGATGGAAAGCAACCCGATGAACCGGTCCATGAAGATCACGACGACCGCCTCGGTCTTCCCGCAACCCAGCCGCCACGAGTCGTAGACACGGATGGCGTCACCCCCGATCGTGGACGGCAGGAGGTTGTTGAAGAAGACGGCAACCATGTACGAGCGGACCAGCACCGACATGCTCGCCTTCACTCGCTGCGTACCCAGCAGTATCCGCCAGCGGCCCACGGTGATGCCGTACCCCACGAAGTACAGGCACAGGCTGAGCAGCACAAGGCGAAGATCCGCCCCCTTGATCGCGGCCAGGACCTCGCCCACATCCGTGCCTCGCAGGATCAGGGCGATCAGCGCGCAGGAGACTACGAGTTTGGCCGCGATGAGGACGCGGCGCGAGACCCTGCCGCGCCCCGATCCGTCCGCCGCCCCCTGCCTCCATGGCGGGCCAGGCGGCGCGGCGGTCTCGACGCCGTTTCGTTCCGTGGCCGGGCTGGCGTGCCTCATGCCGGCGCTCCGAGCCCGACCCGTTTCGAGCCGAATTCCGCACGAAGCAAGTCTGCGGTGCGGGCGCGCAGGTCCGGGGTCACCAGGCCCCGCGCGCCCAGCTCCGTCCGCCGCCACAGCACATCGTCGACAGACTGCGCCATCTCGTCGCGTACCGCCCGGACGGCCTGCGCGCGTATGACGGGGGCGTCCGGACAGAGACGCGTATTCCAGTCGGGAACATCACGGTACGCCCGCAACACCTCGGAGTAGCTCGAGCCGTAGGTCCGGACGAGATGATCGAGTGCCTCCGGCTCGAGAGTGGCGCCGTCCGTCCGTTGCGCGGCGGCGATCAGATCGCGAACCGGCTCGCCGGGGGCGCCCGGAAGCGGGGTCCGGGCCGTGCGGCACGGTGCGGCCCGCAGACCGAGCTTCACGACGACGCGGTCGACGGCGCGCTCGGCAATGAGGCGCGCTGTCGTGAGCTTCCCGCTCTGCAACGTGAGCGCCTCGGGCACGCCATCGGCCGCGTGGTCGACGATCAGTGGACCGCGCAGAAACCGCGGAGTGGAGCCCGGGCTGCGGCGCTGCACGGGCACCAGGCCGGCGTGCACGAGCACAATCTCACCACGATCGAACTGCCGCGCCAGCCGGGATCGGTTGACCTCCTCCAGGAAGCGCTCCACGTCCGCCTCCTCCAGCCGAAAGCGTTCGGGCGGCCCCCCATAGGCGTGATGCGCGGTGCCGACGAGCGTGTGCCCCCGCCACGGGGCGAAGAACAACTGGCGCGTCCCGCCCAGCCCCGTCGCGATCTCGGCCGTGCGAACGGGCGCAGCGAACGCGACCCGCGGCCCGCGGCCGGAGAGGACGAAGTTGAGCGCCAGGCAATATTCGATCGGCGGATGCAGAGGCGACCCGAACAGCCGTTCGGCCACCTCGGCAGCCGCCGGACCGGCGGCGTTGACGATGGTGCGCGCCCGGATTTCGAAGACTTCACGGTCGATGGAGTCCCGCGCCCGCACACCCACGACCCGGCCGCCCTCCCGTACCCCGGCCTCCACCTCGACGTAATTGGCCACGACGGCACCGGCCGCTCTCGCAGCCCGCAGGACCTCGAGCACGAGTCGCTCGGAGCTGTAGGCCTGCGCGTCGTAGAAGAGCGCGCCGCCGGTGAGTGAACGGTCCTCCAGCTCCGGCACCAGGGCGAGCGTCTCCGCACGCGAAAGCAGTCGGCTTCTCGGGAGACTACGGTCGGGGAACTGCCCCGCGTTCCGGTCGAACGTCAGCGCGTCGTAGACACGGAGGGCGGCCCCCAGGCCCGCGCGACTCTGCACGGTCCGGCGGTACGTCGGGAGCAGCACCGGTAGCGGCTCGATGAGATGGGGGGCGATTCGGAGCCACGCGGCCCTCTCCCGGCTGTACTCCCGCACGCGCCTCAGATCCAGATGCTGGAGCGAGCGCAGGCCCCCGTGGATCGTTTTCAGGCTGTTCCAGGATGTCCCCCCGCCAAAATCGCCGCGCTCCACCAACGCCACGCGCAAGCCCCGCAGAGAGGCGTCCCACGCGACGCACGCGCCGACGATCCCGCCGCCGACCACGAGGACATCGAACGCGGCGTTCGCCAGGGCGGCCGGCTCCCGCTTCATGGCACGTCGCATCGCGCCGACACTGGCGCGCGGCGGCACCGGCGATCCCGGGGCGATCCGGTCTTGCGCCGGCTCGCTGTGACCGCCCGGGACGTAGGGGGTCCGAGCTGGAGAATCATCGTGCTGCCTTGCGGGACAGTGCCTCCGAATGTGAAGAAGCCCAGCACTCGGCGGGTGTGTCATGCGCCAGAACGATCAGCCCCCGGCTCTCGCGCCCCGGCAGGCGATCGATTCTTCTGGTCACCGGCAGTCGCCAGCAATGTGTGCGCCATGCCGCCCGCCGGGCCCGGCCGGACTCCAGGTCGCCGCAGCCGGCAGACCAGGTCCCCGTGCTTCTGCGGTCCGCGGCAGCGCCCCCGGCAATTCCTCGACGCCGGGTGCCGGTTCCGGTATGCTGGCGCGGACAACGACAGGCGCACTTCCGGTCGCGAGGTGTTGCGAACCCGCCACAGTTGTTTGGCCAGCCCACGTTCCGGCACCGCCGTGACTTGCACGACCCGATCCACCAACGCGCAAGCTGCTTCCGGATCGGCTCGTCCGCAACGGCACCAACCTTGCTAACACGCCTGCGCGCACTCCGGCAGGGCGATACCTTACCCGCCCGAGGATCCTGCTGCCGATCGGTTCCCTTTGACGGCCTGCGTTCGTCCTTTCATGCGGTGGACCGATCGGGCATGCCACAGGCACGAGGAATGGGGATGAGAGTTCTTGGACTTGGCACCGAGGGCGACAGCGGTGCCGCGATCGTCGAGGACGGCCGGATCCTCGCCGCCGTAAACGAAGAGCGGATCTCTCGGCTCAAGCTCGTCGAAGGCTTCCCCCGGGGCTCGATCCAGGAAGTGCTGCGTCGGACCGGCACCACGATCGCGGACCTGGATGCGGTGCTGGTCGCCTCGACGCACGATCTGTTCGTCAACGAGCTCCGGCCGTTCGATGGGTGGTTTCAGCACCGCATCGACGGCGTGGGCACGTACCTCAAGAGGGCGACCGGAAAGTTCGCGCGGTATCGAGACCAGTTGCCCTTCCTCGAGACCGGCTACTACGCGCTGCTGACCCCGAGCTTCCTCTACCGCCGCTGGGCGATCCGGCGGATCCTTCGCAACGAGTTCGGCGTGCGCTGCCCGATCCGGTTCGTCGACCACCACCTCGCGCACATCGCCTCCGCCTACTTCACCAGCGGCTATGACGACGCCCTGGTGCTTTCGGTCGACGGCGGTGGTGACGGCAAGAGCGCGCTGGCATACGCCGTAAGGGACGGGCGCTTCGAGCCCCTCCACGAGGTGTCCGCCTACAACTCGCTGGGGAACTACTACGCCTACGTCACGCACCTGTGTGGCTTCAAGGCGATGAAGCACGAGGGCAAGATCACCGGCCTCGCGGCGCGTGGCGAGCCGAAGTACGTCGATCTGCTTCGCAGCTTCATCGACGAACGGGATGGCACGTTCATCAACAGGGGCCGGGTCGCGGCCTTCGAGGCACTGCGGGAGCTCGAACGTCGTCTGCCGCGCGACTGGACGCGCGAGGACCTGGCCGCCAGCATCCAGCGGCACACGGAGGATCTCACGCGACGCTTTGCCCGCTACTGGGCGTCGCGCACGGGCCTCCGGAATCTGGCGCTGGCCGGGGGCGTGTTCGCGAACGTACGCGTGAACGAGGAGGTCCTGAACCTCCCCGAGGTCGACCGCATTTTCATCCACCCCCACATGGGCGATGGGGGCCTCCCCGTCGGCGCGGCCCTGGCGGCCTGCATCCCCGGGCTCCTTCAGGAGACGATGCCTCGGGATCCCGAACCGCTGCCGGACGTCTATCTCGGGCCCGATCTATCGGAACGTGCCATCGCCGAGGCACTCAGCGGGGCGGGGCTCGTTCCCGAGCAGGTCGATGGGCCCCTCGAGGAGCGCATCGCGGATCTGTTGGTCGATGGCTACGTCGTCGCGAGGGCGAACGGGAGGATGGAATACGGGCCGCGCGCCCTCGGCAACCGGTCGATCCTCTACCACCCGACCGACAGGGCCGTCAACGATTGGCTCAACAAGAACCTGCGGCGCACCGAGTTCATGCCGTTCGCGCCCTCGGTGCTCGCCGAGGCGGCGGAGGATTGCTTCGAGGACCTCGAAGGCGGGGAGCACGCTGCGGAGTTCATGACGATCACCTTCCGTTGCACTCCCTGGATGCGCGCGCGGATGCGAGGCGTGGTGCACCTGGATGGAACCGCGCGTCCCCAGCTCGTCCGCCGGGACCGGAACCCTGGCTACTACCGCATCATCGAGGCGTTCCACCGGCGGACCGGCCTACCGGCCATCATCAACACCAGCTTCAACATGCACGAGGAGCCCATCGTGTGCAGCGCCGCCGACTGCGTGCGGGCGTTCCTCGACGGGAACCTCGATTACCTGGCGATCGGCCCGCACCTGGTGAAGCACCCGCGCGGTGTGACCCACGCGCTCAAACCCGTCGAGCGCGCCCGGGAGCGCCTTTCGATCTGAATCCGCGCCGCCGGGAGCCGCCGGCGCTCCAACGACCCGGCTCTCCGACAACGCGTGCCGGCAACAGACCGTTGCCGGCCTCCGGCGAACGTCTCCGCGTTTCGCCTACGGACGCGGCGCATCGGGTCGCTGTGGGATCGCCGGTGGGGGGCCGTTCCCCAGGACGGCGCGGGACCGGTTGAGGAACTCTCGCAGCCTCAGACCCGCTGCCGATCGGAACGTCTCGGGCGTCTCGAACTGCATCGCCGCGCGCTCGAGTCGCGCGAACCGCACCATCGAGCGCCGATGCTCCGGCGAGCCAGGTTCCGGCCTCGTCTGCTCCAGCATCCGGGCGAACCGTTCCACCTGGATCAAGGCGTTCTCCCGGCTGCCGAGCAGGACATCGAACGGCAGCACGGCGCTCCGGTAGCCTTCTTCCGTGAACTGCTGGGACCACTCGTATTGCCACCGACCCAGTTCGTCCGGGTAGAACTCGACCTTCCAGCTGTTTTCACCGATGTACTCGGCCTGGACGTCGTGCCGAACGCCCGTCGGAGACACGAAGGTCCACAGGACCTGCTGGGACTCCGGCGGCCCCGTAATGACCCACGTGTCGCGAAGCTCGGCCGTGAACGCCTGGCCAAGGATGACGGGGTCGGCTGCAGCCGTGAGCCGCACTTGCAGCCACTCCCAATCACCACGTGTCGGAGATCCCGCGCGCTGCCACGCGGAAACCTCACCGCCGGTCCCTCCCCGGACCTCGATCACCGGGTTCGCGTGGTCCGGCTCTGCTTCAAACTCGATGAAGTAGGACTCGCCCGCTCCCGCTCGCATTCGCGGCAGCGTGAGCGACCGCCCGTGTTCCAGGAAGATCGCGTGTTCTTCCGCCCGCTTTTCCGCGGAGCTGCGCCATTCGAGCTCCAGACGGGGCCGTCGTCCCAGGTCCCGCGTTGCACCGTGTTCGCCGGAATAGACCGTCAACACGGAGCCCGGCACATCCTCGTCGGTATCCGCCAGCTTCAGGAGCAGCAACAGTGGCATGCCTTCGCGGATGCGTTGCGTCGCGTAACGGGCGAGCTGGGTCGAGGACAGATCGACGACGTCGTCACCCGGTTGGTAGATCGCCTCGGCGAGGGGCATCGCGTCGGTGTCGGCCTCGGGGTGCGTGTCCGAGGCGAAGCCAGCACCGGGCAGCCCCCACGGCCGCTCCTCGAACCCCACATCGTTCCACCAGACCTCGCCGGGCAACGGTGGACTCGTGCTGTTTCGCTCGACGCCGCCGTTGCCCGGATTCCAGTCCTTTTTCACCGCATACAGGACGACGCGGACGGGGTGCGCCGGGCCCTTCTCGACGACGAGCGACAGCCGCGCGCGGTCCACGATCGTCCCCGGCGGCAGCTCGATCCCCGACCAACGCTGGATGACCCGGAACAGCTCGTGCTCACCGTACGCAGGCGCCTCGCCCCGCCGCCCGATGCGCACGTGCACCTGGTCGGGTTGGTTCCACCCCCACTTGAACATGCCGTCGAGGAACCCGCGCAGGTCGTTGTCGTCCATGCCGTCGTAGCCGTTCCTTCCATTCACGTAGACCGAGATGTGCGAGGCCGTTGGCGCCCCTGCGGGGACATCGCGGAAGGCGGTGACCCGCAACGTCCCTCGAATGCTCGGCAGCTCCTGCCACACCTGCCGACCTTCCGCGGGAACGTCCCGGTCGCTGAAGGCCCTGGCGATGCTGATGAACGCGTGAAACACGGCGATCCCCGCGACGATCCAGGCCAGCCGTATCGCAATGGAGCGTGACATCGCTCACTCGATCGTTTGTGGGAAAGATGAATTGTGCGGCGATCCCGCTACACGCCGACCCCCCGGCGGCCGGCCCCGGCGCTTCCGAGCGCGGCATCCAGGATCTGGCTGAGCTGCCCGACGAAGGCCGACCAGCCCAGCCGCTCACGCGCGTACGCGATCGCGCCCCGTCGAAGCCGTTCCGCCAGCTCCCGATCGCGGAGCACGTTCACGACGGCCTCTCCGAACGCTTCCGCGCGGGGCGGCGCCAGCAATGCGTTGGTCTCATCGAGCAGTGTCCGATGCGTCGCGATGTCCGTGGCCACGATCGGCTTTCCGACGTTCAGGTAGTCGAAGATCTTCAGCGGCAGATTCCCGCCCGCCGACCTCGGCGAGACGAGGACGTCGGCGATCGCGAGGTACGTCGGCATCCGCTCCCGCGGCTGGCGCGGGACGATCCGCACATGCTCCGCCACGCCCAGCTCCGCCGCCGCCGAGGCCGCGGCATCCGCCTCGGCCGGCTCGGCGCCGACCAGGACGAACACTGCGGAAGGAACGCAGCGCACCACCTCGGGCACCGAGCTCATGAGGAGGTCGATGCCCTGATACTCGCTGAAGGTGCCCGAATAGAGGATGACAGGAGCGTCCGGCGGCACCTTGAGCTCCGCGCGAAGATCGTCCGGCCGGTCAGGCGCCGCGCGAAGAGTGCCCGGGAACTGCCACTCGAAGATCGTCGCATCGGGGACGCACTGCCGAACCTGCTCGGCCAGCCCCTTGCTCGTGACGATGACGTTCACGTTGCGGAACAGCCACTCCTCGCTCGCCCTGCCCAGCCGCAGCATGGGCCGGCTCCCCAGGCCCGGCACGCCGCGCAGACCCTCCGTCAATCGCGAATGCATGTCGTAGATGACCGGGATCCCGAATCGCGGCGCAAAGTACGCCGCCAGGAACGCGGCCTCCTCGAGTGCGTGCACGAGGTCGTACGGCGCGGCACGCAGCCGCTCCCGGACCGCGAACGACAGCATCACATCCAGCGCGACCTTCCGTAGCGAGAAGCCGATCGGGACGGAGTGGATCCGCAGGGGGTTGCCGCTCCGAAAGAAATGGAGGTTCGCAGCGGGGACATCCTGGCCCAGCGGGAACGTCACGACATCCACGCGATGGCCCAGATCCAGGTACCCGGAGATCACTTCCCGGATCGCGATCGGGCTGCCGCGGTCCGAGTAGAACGGCTGCGGTACGATCAGGAGAATGCGGCGACTCGACAAATCGATATCCGTCCCATGGTCGACTGACATTCACGATCGCATTGACCCGACCCGCCCCGCGGCCGGACTGCGGCACGAAGGGGCCTGACGAGCCGCCGTGCCGGCGTAGTCTCTTCGCAATGCTGAGATTCCTGGATCGCTGGGGCGCGTGGTCACGATGCGCCGTGGCGGACGGCCGCGCGTCGAGCAATATACATGCCGGGTATGACACTCCACCCGCAACGACTGGTCTGCGGCCGTACGCCCGCGAGTCCAGCTTTCTCCCGGGGAACCCGGCCCCGGGCTCACTCGATCCGGCGACCGGCGGTGGCCCGGGTCCGCGGGCGCGCAAAGCACCGCGTGCGCGGAACTGCGCACGGGTGTGGCGGCGGCGCAACATCCCGCGGTGCGAGCGGACATGCGCCACGACCGCGGCGTTTTGCGGCCCCGGCGCACAGTTCTTGCCATGTTCCAGCGGCCGGCGGGGAAATGTTTGGCCGACACTCCTCCGTTGCCGCGGCCACGAGAGCGACGCGGCCGCACGCCGGCGCAAAGCTCCGCCGCCGTTTCCGGCACGAGATCGGGCGACCAATGAGGGACAGCGAGGAACTCGAGAACGACCAGCAGCCACGCAGGCGTGTGTCCGTCATCATCCCGGCGGCGAACGAGGGGCGTTCGATCGGGAAGGTCGTTGCCGCGGTTCGAGGGCAGGCGCCACCCGGTGTGGAAGTCGAGGTCATCGTCGTGGATGACCGGTCCACGGATGATACGGTCGCCCGCGCCGAAGAGGCCGGTGCCCGCGTGTTGCGTCTGGCTGGCGAGCACAGCGGTGGCAACCCCGCGGCCGCGCGGAATCTTGGGGCCCGGGAATCGAGCGGCGATCCGATCGTGTTCCTCGATGCGGACTGCACGCCGCGCGAAGGCTGGCTCGAGGCCATCCTCCGTGCCCACGATGCGGGCGAGGTGGTGGTCGGCGGCGCGATGGACCTGCCGCCGGGGCTGCCGCTGACCGCGCGCTGCGACTACTACTGCGGCTGGTACCTCGTCCATTCGCGGATGCCGGCCGGTCACGTGCCCAATCATCCGCCGCCGAACCTGAGCGTGCGGCGCGCCGCGTTCTTCTCGACGTCGGGATTCACCGAGCGGCAGCCGTTCTCCTACACCAACGAGGAGCGCCACTGGCAGGGCGAGCTAAGGCAGCAGGGCGTGCGCATCTGGTTCGAGCCGAAGGCGGCGGTCTACCACTGGAACCGGCCGGGCTACGCGAACCTGTTGCGGCGCAACTACCGGTGGGCGTACACGGCGGTGGAGGCGAAGCACGTGACCGGCAGCGCGCGCATGGCGTGGCTCTATCGCTGGCCGTGGCTCACGGTCGCGCTCAGTTTCCCCCTCGCCTTCGCGCAGGCGTTCTACATCATGGGCTGCTGGCTGCGCGCACGGCGGTTCGAGCCGGTCCTTCTCCTGCCCGCGATCCTGTTCTCCAGGCTCGCGTACGGAGCGGGGATGGCGGCGGGCGGTTTCCGCTGGCTGCGCAGCCGTTCCGGCGCCGCGGCGCAGGTCGCGCCTCGGTGGCAGTGAGCGAGACCCCCTCCATCAGTGTCGTCCTGTCGACGCGCAATCGCGCCGACTCGCTGGCGCGTCTGCTCGACGGCCTCGCGCGGCAGGTCGACGCGCCGCGGTTCGAGGTCATCGTCGCCGACAACGGGAGCACGGACGGCACGCCCGACCTGCTGCGGCGCGGGCATCCGGGCCTGGACCTGCGTTCGGTCCGCGTCGACACGCCGGGCAAGGGTCGCGCGCTCAACGCGGCGCTCCGCCTCGCCAGGGGCGAGCTCGTCGTCTTCACGGACGACGATGTGGAGCCGGACCCGCGGTGGCTCGCCGAGCTCTTCGCGGGCGCCGAACGGTACGCCGACTGCGCCGTGTTCGGCGGCCGCATCGACGTGAACCGCGCCGCCGTGCCGGCGTGGGTGCGGCGCTCACACAATCTGATGGGGCTGCTGACCACGGAGCACCGGCCAGCAGAAGCGGATGTGATCTACGGGTACGGCCGCTACCCGTTCGGTCCCAACATGGCGGTGCGATTGGAGCGCCTGCGCGGCCTCGACCGGCCGTACCCGGAGGACATGGGTCCCGGTACGGCGCTCCCGGTCGGCGACGAGAGCGCGTTCTTCCTGCGGTTCAGCCCTCCGGAAGCTACGGATCGTCGCTATCTCGCGGCGGCACGCGTGTTCCACGCGGTCGACGACGCGCACACCGGCCTCGGCTCCGCGCTGCGCAGGTCGCTGCACCAGGGCCGTGCGCAGGGGCGGCTCGGGATTCCCGTCGTGCCAGCCGATCCGAACGCGGACGCGCGCGCGAACGCGAGATCGTTCGCGCGCGCCGCGCTCGCGCGGATCCGTGCGTGCGGAAGCCTGCGCGAGCTGCTGTGCGTTGCGGTCCGCCACGTCGGCTACCTACAGGGCGCGCGGCTGCGGCGCCGTGCGGAGCCGCGGCCTACCAGTGGTAGAGTTCCAGCGGGCAGTTGTTCCTGAGGTTCAGCAGTGCACTGAACGGGTTCAGACTGCGCCGGCCCGCCGCACGGCTCAGCGAGACGTAAGGGATCGCGTGGCCCCGCGAGCCCATCGCGAGCAGCCAGCCGAGCACGCTGAACTCGGAGTTGAACGCGCCGATGAACGCGTCGCATTCACAGAAGAAGTAGAGGTCGAGGATCGCGGTTTCCGCGAGGGCGCGCGCCCGGTCCGGGTTCTCCAGCGCGAGGTCCTCGATGAACTGGCCTGACTTCGTGATGTCGGGGAAGATCGAGCGGTCGTAGTCGATCCACAGGAACCGGTACTGCGGACGCAGCTTCATCGCGCGTTCGATCTCCGCGCGCGACTCCGTCGCCAGGAAGATGTCACGAATGCCGTACCGCTCGCAGATCCGGTCCGCCGTTTTCAGGTATGTTGCGAGCGGGAACGACTTCCGCGTCGACAGCGCAGGCGCGTCGTCCTCATCTTCCGTCGCGGAGGCCGCATCACCCCGGCGCACGTGGATCCCCAGCACCGGCCGGTCCGCCGGCCAGTCCGCCTCCTGCTTCAGCCGCTCGATCCGCGCCATCAGCGGCTCGACCGGACTGAAGACGTAGCGCGTCGCGACCGCGAGCTTCAGGACCCGCTCGAGGTAGCTCGGAGCGAACGGACCCGCGCCCGCGGACAGGCGGGGAACCTCGACCGGCTCCGCGGGCCCGGCAGCCTCCGGCGCGGCCGGCGGGTTGCGGAACAGCTCGTTCCACGCGTGCGCCGCGTCACGGCTCGGCTCGCCCGTGCCGGTCCGGACCCACAACCACGGGCTCCAGTCGTGCCCCCTCCGTTCGAGCGCCCGCCGTTCCGTCGGCGGTCCGTCCGGCTCGATGAAGACGCGGCGGCCCCGGTCGACGCCCTCGCGGATCGCCGTCCCGAGCAACCGCAGGTTCTTCCCCAGCGGCCGGTAGGTGAGATGGACGCCCTGGCGCCTCGCGGCGCTGCACTGCACGGCCTCGATCTTCCGGCGGAACGCATCCGTGAGCGCGAGCTGCTCCGCGGCCGCGGCTGCGTACCCGGGTTCCGGCAGGTATTCCGCCGGGATGTCCGGATTGCGGAAGTAGGCCAGGTAGTGTTTGAACAGCAATCGCCGCCGCGGCCAGTCCCAGTCGGCGCCCCAGAAATCGAGCAGCCAGAACCGGCCCGTCTCCGCGATTCGCCGCAACGCGCCGTCACGCCCCAGCATCGTCGTCAGATCCCCGCCCAGCGGATCCAGGAAGCGGTCAGCTCCATGCCCTCGTCGAAGCCCACCGCCGGCTCGTAACCGAGAAGGGATCGGGCCTTGTCGATCCCGAACGTGACGTTCGCGTACGCGGCGAACGAGCGTTCCTCGGCGGGCGAGAGATACGCGCGGACCTCGGCCCGCCCGGCGCCTGACCCCGCCTGCCCGGCCTTCGCCCGCTCGACCGCATCCATGATCCGGTTCCCGGCTCCGCCAGGCAGCAGCCGGATCGCGCGCTTCGTCGCATCGCTCGCCCACTGCACGCCCGGGATGCTGAACAACCCCTGTCTGGCGGCCGGGTCCCGCAAGACGCGCAACGGATTCCCCGCCGCCGAGCGCGCGAGCTGCCGCAGGGCGAGCCGCCGCAGCCGGTTGCGCGCGGCGCGCAGCTCCGCGCGCGTCATCTCCGGCAGCGGCACGACGCCGTCGCCGAGCGCGCGGGCGTGCCGCTCGAGGTACTCCCGCCAGGTGACCGGCTTCGCATCGGAGATGTGGAACACCTCCCCGACCGCTTGCGGACGGGTCGCCGCGAGCAGGATCGCCTGTACCAGGTTATCCACGTAGAGACAGTTGCACACGCCCGGCGCGCCGTCGACCAGGACGAGCCGCCCCTCCCGCGCCGCGCGCGCGACCGCCGCGCTGTACCAGCCGAACGGGCCGTACACGATGGTCGGACGCAGCACGGTGACGGGCAGACCGTGCACGCGGTGATACTCCAGCGCGACGCGCTCCGCCTCGATCTTGCCGTCGCAGTAGTCATCCCCGACACGACGGACCGGCGTCGTCTCGGTCAGCGTCCGGCCCGCCGCCGGCTGGAGCCCGAACACCGCCGTGCTGCTCAGGTGCACGACCCGCGCAACGCCGGCCTCGTGCGCCGCGTGCATCACGTTGCGGGTCCCGTCCCGGCTCGCGCGCCGGTGCGCCCGGCCATGCGCCCGGAAGTCGACCGCGCAATGCAACACGACGTCGCAACCGTCCACCGCACGCCGGACCGACTCCGGATCCAGGATGTCGCCGCCGACCATGCGTACGGGGAGCCGGGCAAGCCGCGCTGCGGTCGCCCAGCTCCGAACCAGGGCCGTGACCTCGATGCCCAGGTCCGTCAGCACCTCGGCGAGGCGCCCGCCGATGAAACCGGTGGCTCCGGTGATCAGGACCCGTTTCACCGCACCGCCAGCAAGGGCTCCGGCAGGGGCACCGGCCGTTCCCACGGATGACCGCGCTGCTTCCGCTGCCGATAACAACGCTCGATCAGTGAAACGCTCGGGAGCACGCTCTCGCCGGAGACCGCAGCCGGCGCGCCGGTCGCCACGGAGGCAGTGAACGACCGGAGCTGCGCGACGAAGAGATCCTGAAAGCTCTGCGTGCCCGCCGCTCCGTAGACCAGGGATGGCGGCGGCCCCGACCACGCCGTCGGCTCGACACGCACCGCATCCGGGATCTCGTGATCCCATTCGATGGTGAGGCGTTCGCCCACGATCCGGACCGTGTTGCGGAACTCGCGGATCCGGCTGAACCGGGCGACGCCGGCGACCGTCCCGGCGCCGCCCGACAGCGTGAGCGCGACCTCGCAATCGGCCTCGACGCCGCCACGCGAGTCGTCCTCGTACTCGACCGCGGTCGGCTCGCCGAACCACCAGCACAGCAAGTCCAGGAAGTGGCTCCCGAAGTCAGCCAGCACACCGCCGCCGGCGAGCGACGGGTTCAGGCCCGAGTCGGTCGTGACCGGCCAGTGGAAGCGGGGACCCCACTCGACGGAGAAGCCGACGACGTCCCCCAGGAGCCGTTGCTCGAGCGCCTCACGGATCAGGATCGCGCCGCGCGCGAACCGCTTCATCAGCCCGACCTGGAGCGTCACGCCCGCGGCCGTGGCAGCCTCGACCATCGCCCGCGCATCCGCGCCGCTCAACGCCATCGGCTTCTCGACGAGCACCGCGATGCCGCGCTTCAGGAGATCGATCGCGACGGGGGCGTGGAGGTGGTTCGGCAGCGCGATCAGGGCCGCGTCGATCCGGCCGTCGAGCCCCTCGAAGTCCGTGCGCGCGTCGGGAACGCCGAATCGCCTGGCGAGCTCTCTCGCGCGGCCTGCATCGCGGTCGACGAGCGCGACGACCTCGAGCCCTTCGACACGGCGGGCGGCCGGTAGATGCAGCCGCTCGACGACGGCGCCGCAGCCCAGGATGCCCAGGCGCACCGGTCGCGCACGCTGCGCGGTGGAAACCGATGCGCCGGCCGGGACGCCGCTCGATTGTCCCATCCCGAAAGTTCCTGCTACGCCATCTGCCGCGCCGACTTGCCGATCCGGTGCGTCAACAGGGCCTGTTCATCGCTGACCAGCCGGCGCACGTCCTCCGGATCCTTCGTCTCGACGTACCACTCGTACGTGCGGCGCAGCCCGTCCTTGAACGACACCTGCGGGACCCAGCCGAGCAGTCGGCTCGCGAGCGTCGTGTCGGCGGCGCGGTTCAGCACGCCGGCCGGCATGTCGAGCAGGCGCTTGATCTCCGCGTCGTAGCCCGCCAGACGGATGACTTCCCTGGCGCAGTCGATCACGCGGATCCGCTCCGACGTGCCGAGGTTCACGGCCGTGCCGTCCTCGATCTTCTCCGCGGCCAGGATGAAGCCCTGCACGATGTCGTCCACGTACGTCCAGTTCCGGACCTGCTCGCCGTCGCCCCACACCACGAACGGGTCCTGCCGCGCGAACGCCCGCGCGATCATCGCCATGACCGCGTGGCTCTCGCCGCAGCGCGGGCCGTACACCGTGAAGAAGCGGCAGCTCGCCGTCTTCATCCCGTACTGCGTGTGATACGCGCGCAGCGTCATCTCCCCCATCAGCTTGGCCCACCCGTAGATGTCGTCCGCCTCGTACGGCGGTCCGACCATCTCCTCCGAGAGGTAGACCTCCTGCGTCGGGTCCATCTGCTTCGACGTCGGATAGACGCAGCCCGAGGATGCGAAGACCACCCGCTCCACCCCGGCCTGATGACAGGCGCGGAAGACCGTGCCGTCGAGGATCAGGTTCGTCGAGCACTCGACCGGATGCGTCGCGATGTAGCCGCGGCCGCCGTGGTCCGCGGCAAGGTGGAAGACGACCTCGCAGCCCTGCGCGGCTC
>Ga0079224_100004415_pt1 | contig 18175 bp, 16 predicted proteins | sample Stecom2015_FD_80414 | JGI IMG/M metagenome (GOLD analysis project Ga0079224, IMG submission 80414) | Agricultural soil microbial communities from Utah to study Nitrogen management - Steer compost 2015 | ecosystem: Environmental > Terrestrial > Soil > Agricultural land | place: USA: Utah...
GCACATGAGCCAGTGTGTTTCCAGTCAAAACCGACAACATCAAATCAGAGCCTACGAAAGAATTCTTTCATGCACCCTTTGTCCCAAGCCTTTTTCTTCTGGCCCAAATGGCAATGTTGCGAACCGCCCCCAATAATGTGTGTGCCCAGACCATAGAAAAGCGCCTTATCGATGAAATGGAGTTCAACGGGGCGGTGGGCCTTGCAGTGGCCGTGGTCAGGGACAATGCGATCGTTTATAAAAAGAGCTTTGGATTCAAGGACTTGGAGGCCGGGATACCCTTGGAGGTGGATGATATCTTTCGGATCGCCTCCATATCAAAATCCTTTTCCGCCACTGCCGTGATGCAATTGTTGGAACAGGGAAAACTTTCCCTGGATGATGAGGTGGGGGATCTGGTGGGTTTTCCGGTGCGCAATCCCAAGTATCCCGAGGTTCCCATAACCCTTCGGATGTTGCTTTCCCATACCTCGTCCCTGACCGACAGTGAGGGGTATTTTACCTTGGATGTGATCAATCCCGAAGTGAATGCGGATTGGGGGAAGAGCTATGCCGATTACGCCCCGGGTGAAAAGTACCAATATTGCAACCTGGGCTTCAATACCATCGGGGCCATCATCGAGCGGTTGTCCGGCCAGCGTTTTGATAAATATATTGTGGAACACATCCTGGACCCTCTGAACCTCTATGGGGGATACCATGTGGATTCCCTCGATTCCACTAGGATCTCACAGATCTATTATATAGACTCGGAAACGGGAAAATTCACAAGGTCCTCGGCCTATCGCCCTTTGGGGAACCGATTGGATGATTATAAAATGGGGTACAGCGCCCCGATATTTTCCCCTACGGGGGGGATGAAGATATCTGCCCCCGACCTGGCCCGATATATGATGATGCACATGAACCACGGCAGTCTTGATGGGGTGCAGATCATGGAGGGGGAGCATTCCAAGGCCATGCAACGGCCCCTGGCCTGGATGGATGCCAAAAGGGACTATGGCTTTGCCCTGCACCACGATCGTGGGTCCATGGTCCCCGGGGTGGACCTGATCGGGCATACCGGGGATGCCTATGGGCTGAACAGTGTGATGATGTTCGATCCGCAAAAGAAATTTGGGATGGTGGTGATCACCAATGGATTCAGGCCCTCGGACCCCAGTTTCCAGTCCAGGATCATGAGCGTGCTCTACGATCATTTTATTGAAAGGGCCCCCAGGGAGGGGTCCAAGACCAAAAAAGATCCGGTGCAACGCTTTTCCCTCATTTTGGGAGGACAGAAAAAAACGGGGTCCTCGGGCAATTTTGTCGATATGAAAAAGGGAGAGGTGATGCAGCTGGAGGAAGCAACCGAAAATCAATCCCGGGTGGACCTGCTGTACGCCCATGGGGAAAGCAGCGGGGCGAATTTGATGCTGCCCGCCAGCGAATCCCTTCGGTATTTCGGGGAGCCCGGACTGGAATCGGTTTCCTATAATTGGGTCCATAAGAACCGGGGCAGCCTGATTGCCCTGAAGGGAAGTCCGGAGAACGGCCGCCTGTTCGAAAAAATCGGGAACGATCGGCAATTGGACAAGGCCTATGGGAAGGCCTTGAAGCGTGTCGGGGATCGGGAAGGCTACAAACGATGGGTCCATGGACCCAATGCCCGTGTTTCCAATTTGGAAGTGGGGGACATTGTCTTTTTATTGGTCAATTCCAGGGAACGGGGAATCCTGTCCCTGGTCGGGCCGGACCAAAGGGAAATCCTGGCCATTGGAAAGGTGAAGCGCATTGTCGGGGGTCCGGATGGGGAAATGGAAATCGAATTTAAGACCGCGGTAGGGGAATGATGCGGGTTCCAAGTGGGGCCTTTCGCATATATTTTTTCCTTCAATCGATCGTTTTAAACAGGTTCGACCATGCGTTTTACCGAAAAAATGCGTTCTCTTATCCGAGATTGTTCAAATTTTGACGATATTGAATATTGGAAACTTCAACAATCACAAAAACCAAAGCAATGTATAGGGAAATATACTTGGTCGATGATGAAGATCTGGTCAACACCATCAACACCATTCATTTCAGGAGAATGGGAATGGAGGATAAATTGAAGAGTTTCACCAATCCCGAGTTGGCCCTGGACGATCTGCGCCAGAGGGAGAACAAACACGACAGGACCCTGATCCTACTCGATATCAATATGCCGGAAATGAGCGGTTTCGAATTTCTTGAGTTTATGGAATTGGAGGATTTTCCCCCCACCAATGAGGTGTTGTTGGTCACTTCCTCCGAGTCCGATGCGGACCGGGAGGAGGCGCGGAAGCATCTAAAATTTGTCAAAGAGTTTATAACCAAGCCGCTGCGGATAGAACAGTTGGAAAAATATTTGGAACGCGGCTAAATTGCCGTGGAAGACATTTGTGAAGATTTACCCCTTTGGCCTCTTTTTGAAACTATACGCCCAACCAAACCCTAGCCGTGGAAGAGAAGCAGATTCACATTAACAATGCCGTGGAGGCCATGGCGCAAAAAGACGATGCCATTTGGTCCATGGACAGGGACTATAGGCTGTCGGCCTACAATGCGTCCTTTGCAAAAAGGTTTCGGGAGGCGACCGAGATCCTGCCCGAACTGGGGATGGACCTGAGGTCCATTTATGATAATGCGCCCTTCTTCAGCAATTGTGGGCCGGGATGTTCCAAGGCCTTGGAGCGCTATGCGACCACTTCCCTTCATACCTTTTACAAAAAAGGACATGCCAGGGTCCATGAATTCTCCTTCCAACCCTTTACCGATGGAACAGGGGAGGTGGTGGGCTGTTGTGTTTGGCAGAAGGACATCACCCGGGAGATGGACAATGTCCACAAGCTTCGGGAGAGCGAGATCAAGTATAAGGAGGCCCAGGAAATCACCAATGTGGGCCATTGGAACTGGGACATGAAGGAAGACAGGCTCATATGGTCCGAACAGTTGTACCGGGTTTTTGGCCAGGATTCCACAAAGTTCAAGGCCACCTTTGAATCCCTTTTGGACATCATCCATCCCGAGGACCGGGAGGCCTTTGCCTCCAATGTGGCCAACAGTATCCGGAGCAAGGTTCCCCACGACATGGTGCACCGGATCATTGTGGGGGAAGGGGAGGTCCGTTATGTACATGAAAAGGGCCGTGCCTATTTTGATGTGCACGGCAATCCCTACCGCATGTCCGGGACCACACAGGATGTGACCAAGGAGGTCCTGGCCAACCATCAGATTCTCCAACAGAACACCGAACTCCAAAACTTTATCCGGATCATTTCCCATAACCTCAGGGCCCCAATATCCAACCTGTTGATGTTGACCAAGTTCTATGAGTGGGGCACCCATTCGGACAATGACGATCTGGTGAAGAAACTCGAGGTCACCGCACAGGCCCTGGACCAGACCATGAAGGACCTCAATTTTTCCCTTTCGCTCAAACGTGCGGACCGGGAGCAGTTCAGGAACATTTCCTTAAAGGAAGTCATCAAGGATGTGGAAGGGCTCCTTTCCGAGGACGTCCATAGGACCGGGTCGGGGATCCATGTCGATTTCGGGTCGGTGGAACATATTTTTGGGATAAAGAGCTATTTGGTCAACATCCTGTACAACCTGATCCTGAACGCGATCAACTATTCCAGGGAAGGGGTGCCCCCGGTGGTCCATCTGACCGCGGAACACACCGATGCGGGCACGAGCCTCAGGGTGGCCGACAACGGCATGGGAATGGAGCTCAGCCCTGAAAAGGAACGGAAGATCTTCGATATGTACGGCAGGCTCAGTGGGGCCACCGAAGGGAAGGGCCTAGGACTCTATCTGGTCAAGACCCAGGTGGAGGCCATGGACGGGAGGATTGAGGTCGAAAGCGAAAAGGGTGTGGGCAGTACCTTCAGTTTACATTTTGCAAAAAGGTCCCCGACAGACCTTTAAAAGGGCAGGTGGTCCAGATCTACATTGCCCCCGGAGAGGATGATCCCCGTTTTTTTCCCCCTAAAGAATTCCTTTTCACGGAGCACTGCGGCCAGGGCCACGGCACTTGAGGGTTCACATACCAATTTCAACCGTTCCCAAATCAGGCGCATGGCCTGTACGATTTCTTGCTCCGTGACCCGAACGATCCGATCGACATGCTCCTGGATGATGGGGAAGTTCAGGTCCCCCAAATGGGTCCTTAGGCCATCGGCTATGGTGTTGCCACCGGTATTGGTCTCGATTTTTCCACAGATCAGGGACCTGTATGCATCATCCATCTCCATGGGTTCCCCGGCCAGGGTCAGGACCCCTTTTCCAAAATAATGGGCAGCCAAGGCGGTTCCGGCAAGAAGGCCCCCTCCGCCCACCGGACATATCAGGAGTTCCAGGTCCCCATGGTCCTGCAGGAGTTCCATGGCGGCCGTGCCCTGTCCCAGGATCACATCCATATCATTGGAAGGGTGGATGAAGCGGGCCCCGTATTGTTCCTCCACCCGCTTGGCCTCTTCTTCCCGGGCCTGCAGGTTGGGTTCGCACTCGATGATGTTGCCCCCGTATCCCCGGACGGCATCCTTTTTGACCTGTGGGGCGTTTCTGGGCATGACGATATGGGCCTTGACCCCAAGGCTCTTTGCGGCCAAGGAAAGGGCTTGGGCAAAATTGCCGGAGGAATGGGTGACCACACCCCTTTGTTTTTGGCTTTGGGACAATTGGAGGATCGCATTGACGGCCCCACGCATTTTGAAGGCCCCCATGCGCTGCAGGTTCTCACATTTAAAGTAAAGTCCGGCCCCTGTCATGTCATCCATGGCCCTTGAGGTAAAGACCGGGGTCCGGTGGATATAGGGCGAGATCCGTTCTTGTGCGGCGATGAGCTGTTGTTTGTACATGGAGGTTCGATTAATGGATGCCCTTGGGGGGATTCCTGGACCAAAGATAGGGACATCCCCTCAATTTTGGGAGTCCAGGACCTGCCTGTCCCAACCCTGGGAAAGGTATGGCCCCTCCATGCCCAGTTCGGGAAGGACCAATAGGGGAACCTTGGTGTGGAAGGCAGCTCGCTGGATTACAGGTTCCCGGGTCATTCGTTCCATATAGCTGTGCTGGTGGTGCAAAAGGGCCAATAATTGGATTTCGTTCTCCCTGGAGAATTCCTCCAGGGTTCCCGATACGGAATCCAGGATCGGGACGCTGTGGAACTTATGGGGAAATCCCAGCAGCTGTTTCTGTAGGTTATTTCTATTGAACTGCTGCAGTTCCGTGAGCCCCCCGGGCCGGTTCTGCACCTGGATCACCTGTATGCTGGCCCTGAACATTTCGGCCATCGCCAAAAGGGGACGGAGTTCGGAACCGGTATGGAAGCGGCCAAAATCCGTGGCCAATGCGATTTGTGTGGGGGCGACGAAACCGTAATGGTGGGGAATTGCCAAGATCGGGCAATTCCTGGCACTTTTGATCATCCGCACCGTATTGCTGCCCATAAAGACCCCAGATCTCCCTGTGGCCCCCTTGGTACCGGTGACCACCAGGTCGATGCCCAGGGCCTCCACCTGCTCCCTCACTTCCTCCACCAAAAGCTTGAAGGAGGAAATGACCTCAAATTGATGGAGGGGGTCCGGATTGGCCCCTTTGATCATACCCAAGGTCGTTTTCAGTCCCTTTTCCGAGGCGAGCCGTACCGAGTCCTGGAATCGAAAATCCTGTTCGGTCTTTGCCATGAGCCGGCCGCTGGGGATATAGGGGGTATAAGTGTTGAGCAAATAAAAGGCACAGGCGTTTCCCTGGAAGAGCTTCATGGCATAATCAATGGCGTTCCACGCATTCCTTGAAAAATCCGTGGGTATGAGAATCCGTTGCATCCCGTTGTGATTAGTGGCAATAAAGGTACTTCCGGGGACAGGGGGGTACTATGATAATTATCATCTTTTATAGGGCCTCAGAGCAGGCCATCGGCCAACTCCATCAGGCTGCGTTCATCCTTGATGCCGATCTTTTTCCCGGAGGTCCGGATAAAGCCGGATTTCTTGAATTCCGAGATCATCCGGATGCAGGATTCCGTGGCCGTGCCCACCACATTGGAGATGTCCTCCCTGGAGAGTATGAGCTGCAAGAAACCGTCCGGGTCCTCCCCGAAATTGTTCCTGAGTTGCAAAAAGGCCTTGGCCAGGCGTTGTTTTACCGTTTTTTGGGAGATTTCCACGATCACATCATCGGCTTCCTTGAGGTCCTGTGCCAGATGCCTGAGGACTTCCAGGCTGAAATTTGGGTTTTTCAGCAGGGTATGGGTGATGTTTTCCTTGGGAATGAAACAGACCTCCATATCGCTCACGGCCATGGCGGAGAGGTTGGTACTCTCCTCGGATATGACCGAGCGCTGGCCCAGGACCTCCCCCTTGGAGGCCAGTTTTACGATCTGGTCCCTGCCGTTGGCACTGAGCTTGGAAAGTTTGGAAACGCCGGAACGCACACAATAGACCCCTTTTAGCTTGTCGCCCTCCCCAAAGAGGGTGTCCCCTTTTTTGAGGTGGATGGTGGTCTTGGAATCGGAGACCTGCTTCAATTCTTCCTTGCTCATGGCCCGGAGGGAATTGAATTGTCTGACGATACAATTTTCACATTTGCTTTCCATACCGATCTTTTTCCCTTAGGGGATAAATTTACGGGATGTTAAAAAACCGAATACTGATAAATATCATATATTTAAGGAGAAGATGGCCACAATTTTGCCGGGGGAGAACCAAAAAGGGGAAATTCAGTTATGGCAGATGGAAGTTGTTACCATTGCGGGGACCGTTGCGGTCGGGGAGGAACGCAGTTTGATGGTAAGGATTTTTGTTGTAATGGATGTAGGACGGTATACGAGATCTTTACATCACACGGGCTTTCCAATTTTTATGAATTGGAGGCCAAGGCGGGTTCCGTGCCCCTGGAGGTGGAACGGAAATACGATTTTCTCGACAATTCCGACATTGTGGAGCGCCTTCTCGAGTTCGATGGGGAGGGCATCCAAATAATCGGCCTGTCCATCCCCTCGATCCATTGCAGTTCCTGCATCTGGGTCCTTGAAAACCTCAACCGCCTGCATCCCTCGATCAGGTCCTCCCAAGTCGATTTTCCAAAGAAGACCCTTAGGGTGACCTATGGAAGCGACGGCTTTTCCTTAAAGGAGCTTGTAATACTATTGGCCCGTATCGGCTATGCCCCGGACATCTCCCTAAAGGAGTTCGACAAAAAGGAAGGTCGGGTGGACCGCTCCCTGATCCAGAGATTGGGAGTGGCCGGTTTTGCCTTTGGCAATGTGATGATGCTGTCCTTTCCGGAATATCTCGAAGCCGAGGAATTTTGGTTGGACCAATACAAATGGGCCTTCCGTTGGTTGATCTTTGCCCTTTCCCTCCCTGTGCTGCTGTATTCTGCCCAGGTATTCTTTGTTTCGGCCTACAAGGGGCTGCGTTCCAAGGTCCTGAACATGGACGTGCCCATTGCCTTGGGAATCCTGGCCCTTTTTCTGAGATCCACCGTGGACATTGTTTTTGATTTTGGATCCGGTTATTTCGACAGCCTTACCGGCCTGGTGTTCTTTTTGCTGTTGGGCAAGTTCTTCCAGCAGCAGACCTATGCCTTCCTTTCCTTCGAACGGGACTACAAATCCTATTTTCCCATTGCGGTGACCCGATTGACCCGGGAGGGCAAGGAGGAGCAGGTGCAGGTATATCAAGTGGAACCTGGCGATAGGATCTTGATCAGGAACCGGGAGATCATCCCCATGGACTGCATGCTCATCAGTGGGGACGCACAGATCGACTATAGTTTTGTGACCGGGGAATCGGATGCGGTCCAAAAACATAGCGGGGACAAATTGTTCGCCGGGGGGAAACAGTTGGGGGGCGTGATGGAAGTGGTCGCCCTGAAATCCGTATCCCAGAGCCACCTGACCCAGCTTTGGGGAAATTCCGTCTTTTCCAAGGACAAGGCCAGCAGTTTCCAGACCCTGACCGATGGCATCGGCAAGCGTTTTACCCTTGCCGTGCTGACCATTGCCCTTGGGTCCAGTCTGTATTGGCTCTTCCATTCCCCTGCCACGGCCGTCCATGTGTTCACCTCGGTACTCATCATTGCCTGCCCCTGTGCCATTGCCCTGGCGGCCCCCTTTACCCTGGGGAACATGTTGCGCATTTTTGGAAGGCATGGACTCTATTTGAAAAATGCCACGGTATTGGAGCGGATGGCCAAGGTGGACACCGCCATTTTCGACAAGACCGGGACCCTGACCGGCAGTGGGAAGGATGCCATATCTTACGAGGGCATGGAACTCACCCAACAGGAAACCGATCTGTTGAAGACCACCCTCAGGGGATCCAACCATCCCCTGAGCCGATCGCTCTACGACCTCTTGGAGGCCAATGAGATCCAGGTCCTGGACGATTTCCAGGAGCATACGGGTATGGGGGTGGAGGGCCGGATGGACCAACATACCATCAAGGCGGGTTCGGCCTCCTATGTGGGCCGGGAAGGGGGAGCTGCTTCCTCCTTGACCGAAGTCTATGTGAGCGCAAATGAAAACCTCAAGGGCCGCTTTGTGTTCAAGAACCCGTATCGGGAGGGCCTTGGCGATCTTTTTGACAGCCTGGGAAAGGATATGGAACTCGGTATCCTTTCCGGGGACAACGACGGGGAGCGGAAGCAACTGGAACAATTGCTGCCCGAGGGGACCCGGATGCTTTTCAACCAAAGGCCGGAGGACAAGCTCGAGTATATCAAGGAACTTCAGGACAAGCGGCAGGTGCTCATGGTGGGCGATGGTCTGAACGACGCAGGGGCCCTGGCACAAAGTGATGTGGGGATCGCGGTCTCGGAGGACATCAATGTGTTCTCCCCGGCCTGTGACGGGATCCTCGATGCCAGCAAACTCTCCCTCTTGCCCAAGTTTGTCCACCTATCCAGGAAATCCATACAATTGATCAAGATAAGTTTTGTGCTTTCCCTCTGTTATAATGTCATAGGGCTGTCCTTTGCGGTGACGGGGCGTTTGGAACCGGTCATAGCGGCGATTTTAATGCCCTTGAGCTCCATTAGCATCGTTCTTTTTGCCACCATGGCCACAAGGCTATTGGGGCGGGGAATTTTAGGGGCAAAAACCTGACAAATGTCATATTATTAAGCGGGGGAGGTGCCTTAGTTTTGACCACAGATTAAAGAGGGTATGAGTGTCATTTATATTTTATTGGCCATCAGCATTTCTGTGGCCGTAATTTTTTTTGCGGCCTTTGTGATTTCCGTGCGAAAGGGGCAGTACGACGACACCTATACCCCTTCGGTCCGTATGCTCTTTGAGGATGAACTGGTGAAGGAAGGAAGGGAAGAGGATTCGGAAACCAATAAAAATAACGAATAAAAGAACAGTCCAAACCGATGAATATGGAAATACAACAGTTCCGCTACGACAACAAGATCGTGCAAAAGTTTTTGTACGCCACCCTGTTCTGGGGAGTGGTGGGCATGGCCGTGGGCCTACTATTGGCCTTTTTGTTCCTGTTCCCGAACCTCACCGAGGGCATCCCCTGGTTGAGTGTTGGGCGACTGCGCCCCCTGCACACCAATGCGGTGATCTTTGCCTTTGTGGGGAATGCCATATTTGCGGGGGTCTACTATTCCTCCCAACGCTTGCTCAAGGCCCGGATGTACAGCGACTTTTTGAGCAAGTTCAATTTTTGGGGCTGGCAGGCGATCATCGTGGCGGCGGCCATCAGCTTTCCCTTGGGACATACCTCTTCCAAGGAATATGCGGAATTGGAATGGCCCATCGATATCTTGTTGACCCTGGTTTGGGTGGCCTTTGGATGGAACCTGATCGGGACCATGCTCAAGCGAAGGCAACGCCACCTCTATGTGGCCCTTTGGTTCTATCTGTCCACCTTCATCACCGTGGCGGTGCTCCATATTTTCAACAACCTGGCCATTCCGGTTTCGGCCATGAAGAGCTATACGGTCTATGCCGGGGTCCAGGATGCCCTGGTACAGTGGTGGTATGGCCATAATGCGGTCGCCTTCTTTTTGACCACCCCCTTTTTGGGATTGATGTACTATTTCGTGCCCAAGGCGGCCAATAGGCCCATTTATTCCTATAGGCTTTCCATCATCCACTTCTGGTCCCTGATCTTCATTTATATTTGGGCGGGGCCCCACCACCTGCTGTACTCTTCCCTACCGGATTGGGCACAGAACTTGGGAGTGGCGTTCTCGGTCATGCTCCTGGCCCCTTCCTGGGGTGGGATGATCAACGGACTTCTGACCCTTAGGGGCGTATGGGACAAGGTCCGTAGTGATGCCACCCTGAAATTCATGGTGGTGGCCATCACCGGCTATGGGATGGCGACCTTTGAAGGACCCATGCTCTCCTTGAAGAATGTCAATGCCATTGCGCACTTCAGTGACTGGATCATCGCCCACGTGCATGTGGGGGCCCTGGCCTGGAACGGGTTCCTGACCTTTGGGATGATCTACTGGATGGTGCCGAAATTGTTCAAGACCGAGCTCTACTCCAAGGGCTTGGCAAACTTCCATTTTTGGATCGGGACCCTGGGCATCGTACTCTATACCCTTCCCCTTTATGTCGCCGGTTTCACCCAGGCCCTTATGTGGGAGGATTTCAATCCGGACGGGACCCTGGTGTACGGGAATTTTATGGAGACGGTCCAAAGGATCATCCCGATGTACTGGATGCGGGCCATAGGGGGTAGCATGTACATAGTAGGGGTCTTTGTGATGTTGTACAATGTGGCGCGCACCGTGAAATTGGGTAGCAAGGTGGAGGATGAGCTGGCAGAGGCACCTGCCCTGGCCCGGGTATCCAAAAGGCGTTTGGCCGGGGAAACCTTCCACGGCTGGTTGGAACGCAAACCCGTACAGTTGGCAATTTTGGCCACCTTCGCCATTTTGGTCGGGGGTATCGTGCAGATCGTGCCCACGATCATGGTCAAATCCAATATCCCGACGATCAGCAGTGTCAAACCCTACACCCCCTTGGAACTGGAAGGCCGCGATCTCTACGTCCGTGAGGGCTGTGTGGGCTGTCACTCCCAAATGGTCCGGCCCTTTAGGGGGGAAGTGGAACGCTATGGGGAGTACTCCAAGGCCGGGGAGTTCGTCTACGACCACCCCTTCCTTTGGGGGTCCAAAAGGACCGGGCCCGACCTGCTCAGGGTGGGCGGAAAGTATTCGGACAGTTGGCACTTGAACCATATGCTGGATCCACAGGCGATTTCGACGGGATCGATCATGCCCTCCTATCCCTGGTTGGTTCGGGACCGGCACGATAGAAGCAACATACAGACCAAGATGAGGGCCATGGTGCGTTTGGGAGTGCCCTATACCGACCAGGAAATTGAGAACGCCCATGAATTAATGGATCAACAGGCCCGACAGATCGAGGAGAACCTTTATGAGGACCCGGAATTTCAACGGACCTACGAGGCGGACAGGCAATACGCCCAAGAAAACGGCATGGATTTCGTGGATATGCGCGATCGTGAGATCGTGGCCCTGATCGCGTACCTGCAACGCCTGGGCACGGATATCAAGATCAAGGTTCCCGAGCCGTCCATAAGCGAGGGTACGGATTGAATCGAAAGGATATTGGACCTATAAATCAAAGCGCATGCTCAAATTTGTAAAACAACATATGGAGACCATGGAAGGGGTGGCAAACTACCCCATGGTTTCCCTGCTGATTTTCTTTGTATTCTTTGTACTCCTGTTTTGGTGGGTGCTGACCGCATCCAAGGAGCACATAAAGGAAATGGAGGAAATGCCCCTGGAAGACAACGACCAACCTCAAAACACGACATTATGAAGACCGGAATGCCTTGGTGGATACGACTCCCCCTATTGTTTTTTGCCATTTGGGGAGTGATGGAACACTATGTTGCCGAGGATGGCAAATTGGCCATCCTGGAGAACACCGCCGCCCAATTGTTCATGCTTTTGGTGCTCTTGATCCTGATTTCCATTGAATTGATCCTGGGGTCCATAGAGAACATCATGTTCCACACCCTTACCGAAGCGGGCAAGGAGCGTTACCTGGCCCGGAAGAACAAGAAAATGGAGTGGGCCTGGGCCAAGGGGTTTCTGGCCAAGATCACCAAAAGCCACTCCCTGGAACAGGAAGGGGAAATCATCATGGACCACAATTATGATGGAATCCGCGAACTGGACAACGTGCTGCCGCCCTGGTGGGTCTACCTGTTCTACGGCACCGTCATTTTTGCCGTGGTCTATATGCTGCGCTTCCATGTCTTCGGGGACTATGACCAATTGGAGGAGTACGAAATGAAAATGGCAGCGGCCCAATTGGCCGTCGAGGAATACAGGAAAACGGCCAAGGACCTGGTGGATGCCAGTACCGTGGAATTCCTCTCGGAGGCTTCGGACCTGGCGGCCGGCAAGACGATCTTTGCGGCAAACTGTGCCATCTGCCATATGGCGGATGGGGGCGGGGGAATAGGTCCCAACCTTACCGACGACCACTGGATCCTGGGTGGGGACATCAAGGATATTTTCAACACGGTTTCCGAGGGGGGAAGGGACGGTAAGGGGATGGTCCCCTGGAAACAGAGCCTGAAGCCTTTGGAAATCGCACAGGTTTCCAGTTATATCGTGACCTTGGTGGGAACCTCACCGGCCAATCCAAAGGCCCCCGAAGGGGAGCTGTACCGGGCCGACTCCCCCCAGGGGGAATAGCAGGGCCCATGGGAGGCGTTCACCCATTCCGATTGACGGGATCCCCTTGGGGGGGAAAGGAATCGATCAAGATTGAAAAAGGATAGCATGGAAGAGAGTTTTAGGGACAGTATAGGAACCATTGCCGAGGATGGGAAAAGGGCCTGGGTGTATCCCAAAAAGCCCAGTGGGAGGCTCTACAGGTATCGGAAGTACGTGAGTTATGCGCTCTTGGCCTTTTTGTTTCTGTCGCCCTTTGTCAAGATTGGTGGACACCAGTTTATGTTGTTCAACGTCCTGGAGCGGCGCTTCAATATCTTTGGCCTGCCCTTTTGGCCGCAGGATTTTTATCTGATGGCACTCTCCATGTTCCTGGGCATTGTACTGCTCGCCCTCTTTACGGTCGCTTTTGGCCGGATCTTCTGTGGCTGGATCTGCCCACAGACCATTTTTATGGAAATGGTCTTCCGCAGGATCGAATATTGGATCGAGGGGGATCGGGGGGCACAGATGCGTTTGGACCGTTCTCCATGGAATGGGCAAAAGATCCGGAAAAAGCTTTTGAAATGGTCGATTTTCTTTGTCATTTCCTTTCTTATCGCCAATGTGTTCCTGGCCTATCTGATCGGCAGCGATACCCTGATCTCCCACATCATGGACGGCCCCCTCTCCCATATGGGGACCATGATCCCCCTTTTGATCTTCACCGGGGTATTCTATTTTGTATTTGCCTGGTTCAGGGAACAGGTCTGTATCATTGCATGCCCCTATGGTAGGTTGCAGGGGGTACTGTTGGACGATAAATCCATTGTCGTGGCCTATGACCACAAGCGGGGAGAAGGGGAGAAGGGCCGAAAATCCTTCCGAAAGAACGAGGATCGGGATGCCTTGGGCCATGGGGACTGCATCGACTGTTTCCAATGTGTGAACGTCTGTCCGACCGGCATCGATATCCGCAACGGCACGCAGTTGGAATGTGTCAACTGCACGGCCTGCATCGATGAATGCGACCATATCATGGACAGTATCGGAAAACCCAGGGGGCTGATCCGTTATGCCAGTGAAGAGGAGATCACCAAGAAGGCCAAGTTCAAGTTTACCCCCAGGATGAAGGGTTATGCCGCCATTTTGTTGATATTGGTGGGGATTTTGACCGGCATGCTGTTCCTGCGCGGCGAACTTGAGGCCAATATCCTGCGGTTGCCCGGCCAATTGTACGAAAGAAAGGAAAACAATATCATCAGCAATGTGTATACCTATAAATTGTTGAACAAGACCTCGGAGGACATCGAGGAGGTCAGCTTTAGGCTGATGTCCCACAAGGGGGAGATCAAGATGGTGTCCCGGGACGTCTTTGGGGTGCCCTCCGAAAAACAGTTGGGGGGGACTTTCTTCGTGGAGATCAATGCCTCGGCCCTGGAAGCCTCGGATAATGAACTGAAGATCGGCATCTACAGCGGGGAAAAGCTCATAGAGACCACTTCGGTACAGTTCATGGGCCCCAGGAGTTATAATTAAAGAAAGGAAACGATGGATTTGGATGGGTACATCCGATAAAAACGAGATGGAATGAAGATAAATTGGGGAACCGGGGTCGTATTGGCATTTGTTTGCTTTATCAGCTTCATCATGTACTTTGTGGTTCGCATGAGTGTCCAAGATCGGGCAAGACATGACCTGGTCACCGAGGACTATTACAAAAAGGAACTGGGGCTCCAACAGGACCTCGATGCCGCGGCCCGGGCAATAAGGATGAATGCGGGCCTTAGGTTGGAGTGGACCGGGGAGGGCTTGATGGTGCATTTCCCCAAGGGATATGAACCCGGGAAGATCAAGGGCACGGTATCCCTGTACAGACCCTCGGACAGGCAGTTGGACCGGGATTTCCCATTGAAACTCACGGATCCTTATCTGCTCATACCCGATCAAAGCCTGGTCAAGGGCCGTTGGGACCTGACCATTCGCTGGCAATACGGGGACGATTCCTTTATGCACCAACAGAAATTGACCTACTAGGACTATGTGGACCTCGGCTTTATTACTCGGACTCTTGGGCAGTCTACATTGCTTGGGCATGTGCGGTCCGATCGCCTTCATGCTGCCCCTAGATCGGGAGAATGTCCTCAAGAAATCGGCCCAGCTGTCCATCTACCACCTGGGAAGGCTCCTCGCCTATGGAAGCATTGGGCTTGCCTTTGGTTTTTTGGGCAAGGGGCTGGCCCTGTTCGGCTTTCAACAAAAACTGTCCATAGGGATCGGCATCCTGATGATCCTATTGGTGCTGTTTCCCGGGAAGTTGTTTCAGGAGCGCCGTTTGCTGCGCCCCCTGCACCGCATTCTTGGAAGGTTGAGGTCCGCTTTGGGGGAGACCCTTGGGAAAAAGACCCCGGATGCCTTTCTGACCCTGGGATTCCTCAACGGTTTTTTGCCCTGTGGCCTGGTCTATATGGCCCTGTTGGGGGCCTTGGCCCTGGCAGGGCCCGTCCAAGGGGGGCTCTATATGCTGCTCTTTGGGTTGGGAACGGTCCCCATGATGAGCCTGGTGGCCTTTTCAAAGGGCATGATCAAACCTACCGTCGTGCAGGGTTTTAAAAAATTGATTCCGATCTTTGTGGTATTGATCGGGCTTTTGTTCATCTTGCGGGGCTTGGGCCTGGGAATTCCCTATGTCTCCCCCCAAGAGGTACGGCCCGAAATGGTGACCACCCAGGTGGAATGTCAATGAACCTAAAATAAGAGCATTTTGAAAACAACAACGGCCCAAGAGGCGGTAAGCGTGGTAAAGTCCGGGGATCGGGTATTTATCCAAGGGGCGGCAATGACCCCCAATCTATTGATCGATACGCTCTGTGAGCGTTATAGGGAACTCCGGGAAGTGGAGATCGTATCCATACACACTGAAGGGGAGGCACCCTACACCAAGGCACCCTATGATGAAAGTTTCAGGCTGAACTCCCTCTTTGTCGGGGGCAACGTCCGCAGTTTCGTCAACGGCCATCGCGGGGACTATGTGCCCATTTTCCTCAGTGAGATCCATCTTCTTTTCAGAAGGGGCATCCTGCCCCTGGACGTGGCCTTCATTCAGGTATCCCCTCCCGACAGGCACGGCTATTGTTCCCTGGGGGTCTCGGTGGACGTCACCTTTCCGGCCATTGAGATGGCTAAGACCGTGGTGGCCCTGATCAATCCCAGGGTGCCCCGTACCCATGGGGATGGGATCATCCATATCGACCAGATCCAATATGCGGTGGAGGTGGACCGGCCCATACATGAACACCAGATTACTGAAATCTCCCCCTTGGAACAGCAGATCGGGGCCCATGTGGCCACCCTTATAGAAGATGGGGCCACCCTTCAAATGGGGATCGGTAACATTCCCAATGCCGTTCTGGCCAATCTTGGCGGGCACAGGCGATTGGGGATACATACCGAAATGTTTTCCGACGGGGTGCTGCCGCTGATCCAAAAGGGCGTCATCACCGGGGAGGAAAAGAAAGTGAGGCGGGGCAAGATCGTGAGTTGTTTTGCCGTGGGTTCCAGGGAACTCTATGATTTTATCGATGACAACCCCCTATGTGATTTCAAGGAAACGGCCTTTACCAATGATACGGCCGTGATCCGCAAGAACCCCAAGGTAACGGCCATAAACTCCGCCATTGAGATCGATCTAACGGGGCAGGTCTGTGCCGACACCATAGGGAGCATGCAATATTCCGGAGTGGGGGGGCAGATGGACTTTATTCGGGGGGCATCCCTCTCCGATGGGGGCAAACCGATCTTTGCCATGCCCTCGGTCACCAACAAGGGAATTTCCAAGATCACCCCCTTCCTCAAATCCGGTGCGGGGGTGACCACCACCCGGGCCCACATCCACTATGTGGCCACCGAACAGGGGGTCGTGGACCTCTATGGAAAGAACTTGGAACAACGGGCAAAGGCTTTGATCTCCATAGCACACCCCGAACATAGGGAGGCCTTGGAAAAGGCCGCCCATGAACGGTTCCGGGGTTAAGACCTGGGAAAAATGAACAAAAAAAGGAGCGATTTAACGGCTCCTTTTTTTGTTCATTTTGGGGGAAATCAGATTTTAAAGGTGATCACCGGGATATCGGAATGGTTGGCAACATCTCCCCCAATGCTGCCCATAAAGAAATGGGTAAGGACTTGCTCAAAATGCAAAACCAAATAGATTTAGCCTAGGGGCAGATTTTTGTTCTTTGACTTTTTTCAAGGAATCAGCTCTTTACTTTTTTGAAGCGCGATGAAACTGGTTTTTGTTATGTGGGGTGTCTATTTGCCGTAATGATAACGACAGGCTGCTATTGAGATTTCTTCATCTTCATATTTGTAGACCAATCGATGTTCCGTTGTTATCCGCCTTGACCAATATCCCTGTAAATCACCTTTCAAGGCCTCGGGTTTGCCTATACCATCAAAAGGTGTCCGCATGGCGCTTTTAATCAGCTCATTGATGCGTTTAACTATCTTCTTATCAACCTTTTGCCAATACAGATAATCTTCCCAAGAAGATGTAGACCAAGTTAATTTCATCTATTCGATCAAGTCTTTTTGGACACCTTTTCCTTCTTCCAGTTCTTTGATGGAGTTTAACAAAATGTCCCTGTTTTTCCCTGTCAATAGATAAGTAGTTTCCTTTAATGAGTTGTATTCGTCCAAAGAGATCAATACGAGGTCTTTACCACTTTTACGTTTGATGACGACATCACTTACGTCATTGACCACTTTATCGAACCAATGCTTCAGATTTGAACGAAAGTCTGTATAATTTACTGTTTCCATAGTGCAAAGATAGTAAAAAGTACTTAATTGAGTACCTTTAAATTGAAATTTACTGCCGTCGACGTTTCATTAGTTTCTAAAAATCCCGGTAACTTCACCTAATGCGATACATCTTTCATCGGAACGACTTCCCGTTTTAAAGTCCTTACAAACAGGGGAACTCATGGCATCCAATAACAAGTTTCTTCAGACAAACAAAAAAGGAGCGATTTAACGGCTCCTTTTTTTGTTCACTTGGGTGAAATCAGATTTTAAAGGTTATCACCGGGATATCGGAATGGTTGGCGACATCTTCCCCAATGCTGCCCATAAAGAAATGGGAGAGTCCCTTTCTGCCATGGGTGGGGATGCCGATCAGATCGGCAGGCAGTTTTTGGCTGTAGTTGAGGATCCCTTTCTTCACGGTATAGTCGTTGTGGATATCCACGCCCAATCCAAGTTTTGCCTCGTGAAGGAATTCGGAAATTCTAGCATAGGCATCATCCGTGCTCAGGAATTCATCGCCGGGGGTGTTGATGTACACCAAATGGAGCTTTGAATCCAGGAGTTCCGCCAATTGCTTGGCCTTTTTAAGGGCGGGGAGGTTTTCCATTTGGAAGTCACAGGCAAAAACAAAATTCTTGGGATTGAAATCCTCCACTTCCCCCTTGACCACCAATACGGGGACATCCGAGTGCCGCACCAC
>Ga0079224_100004416_pt1 | contig 18174 bp, 16 predicted proteins | sample Stecom2015_FD_80414 | JGI IMG/M metagenome (GOLD analysis project Ga0079224, IMG submission 80414) | Agricultural soil microbial communities from Utah to study Nitrogen management - Steer compost 2015 | ecosystem: Environmental > Terrestrial > Soil > Agricultural land | place: USA: Utah...
CCGATCGCCGCGCCCGCCGCCAGGCCAACGAAACCGCCGATGGCGGTGGCCAGGCCGAACTGCGAGGCGAAGGTCTCCATCGCCCGGTTGTTCTCCTCCAGCGAGGCGACCGGGGTCACCGGCACCGGCCTGGCCTTGGTCTCGTCCTTGACGACCGTCAGTTCCAGCCGGTGGCCCTCGTCGGCGATCTCGTGGCCGAGCGGGTACTCGAGCCCTTCCTGACGGAAGGTCAGCGGGAACGACAGCAGGACGTTGTCGGCCGAGTCCTTGACCTCCACGATGCCGTCGTCGGTGGTGGTGAAGGTGCCGTTGGTGAGAGTGGTGACGACCTTCTCGCCCACCAGTTTCGCTTCGTAGCCGACGTCGGGCACCGGAGCCGGTTCGGCGTGGGCGGTGCTCGCGCCGACGGTGACGGCGGCGATCAGCGGTACCAGGACCGCGGAGAGCTTGCGCATGCGCATGCGAGGTTTCCCATCTTCATGAGGTCGAGCCTGTCGAGTCCGCCCCCGGCGAGAAAAGCTCCCCTCGACGCCGGGCCGGACCTTGTGATCCACGGAACAGCTACGTCACCGTAACCTTACTGAACCCTCACGCATTCTCGTACACGAAACCCCGGTTTCGGGGGCAGGGCAGGGAAATTCGTTTGTTCGCACGACAACGGATCCGTTGATAGCTTCTCGACATGACACCTGTTCGCGATAGGTGGTTGTCACGTCTTGTGATGGCAGCAACAGCTTTTCGCCGATGCGCATCGCACCTACGTGCGAATATGCGCTCCGGCTATGGCCTGTTGTGAATCCGGCCCGAATTCGCCCGCTCGATTCGTGGTGCCCGCCGAACTGGGGGCATCAACAATCTGGACGGTCTGTTTCGGTAACCGATCGGCAAACTGGTCGCCTGTCCATGATGAGGCGCGGGTCTCCGCCCGCGAAGACGGCCCGAACATCGCCCGCGCGAACACCTTCCGCGCTTCGCCGGGAGAACCACCGAAGGCGCGGTTCAGACGAGCAGGTCGACAGCCACCGCGCCCGCGCCGGCGAGCACGACGAGCGCCAGCGCCAACGCGTCTCGGCGCGTCGGGCCCGCGGGATGGGCGGTCAGCTGACCGGTGCCGCCGCGCGCGGTGATGGCCTCGCCCAGTTCGACCGCGCGGCGCGAGGCCACCGCCATGGCCGCGGTGAGGATGTCGATGATCGGGCTGTCGGTGGCGCGATCGAGCAGCCGCTCCTTGGGCCGCAGCTTGCGCGCCGCCCGCAGCACCCTGATCTCCTCGAGCAGCAGCGGCAGCCCGCGCAGCGTCAGCGCCACCACCACGGCCCATTCGTCCACCGGCACCCGCAGCCTGCGCAGCGGCGCGCCGAGTTTGGCCAGCGCGGGCGCGATCTCGCTCATCGGGGTGGTCCACGCGATCAGGAACGAGGCCGCCACCAGCACGAAACCGAACACCACCACCTGCGTGTAGCGCAGCACCGCCGCCCCGCCCATCGGCAGGTTGATCAGCGCGCCCGCGGCGATCAGCCCCCAGAACCACAGGGGCAGACGGGGAATCGTGCCCAGCGGCAGCCGCGCGATCGCGCCGATGACGATCAGCAGCACGATCATCGCGCCGAGCACCGTCCACGACGGCCAGAACATCAGCAGCAGGCTCAGCAGGAAGGCGGCGATCATCTTCGTGCCCGCCCACAGCCGGTGCACGGGGCTGTCCACCGGCACCCGGCGCAGCAGGATGGTGCTCATCGGTGACTCCCGTCCTGGTATTCCCACGCGGGCCACGACGCGGCGGTTCCCCGCCCGGGTGGCCCCGGCTCCGCCACGGCCGGGTCGGTCACGATCCTGCCCTCGCTCAGGTGCACGGTGCGATCACAGACCGCGGCCATGTCCGCCACGTCGTGGGAGATGACGATCAGGGTGAGCCCGGAATCGCGCAGCCGGGCCAGCAGTTCCACGATGTCGGCGCGGCCCTCCGGGTCGAGCCCGGCCAGTGGCTCGTCGAGCACCACCACCTGTGGGTGGCCGGCCACGATGGCCGCCAGCACCACCCGCTTGGCCTGTCCGCCGCTCAGTTCCTCGATCGAGCGCGCCGCCAGCGCCCGGTCGAGGCCGACCGCGTCCAGGGCGCGGCCGACCGCGCCGGAGCCGGTGGCCCGCCCGCCCCAGTCGGCGATCTCCGCGCCCACGGTCTGCTTCTGCAACTGCAGGCGGGAATGCTGGAAGGCCAGCGCCACCCGGCCGATCTGCCGGGTCACCGGCTTGCCGCCGAGCAGGCACTCGCCCTCGGTCGGGGTGACCAGGCCCGCCATGATCCAGGCCAGTGTCGACTTGCCCGAGCCGTTGCCGCCGACCACCAGCAGCGCCTCGCCGCGGCGCACGGTCAGGTCGAGCCCGTGCAGGGCGGGCGCCTGCCAGGGCGTGCCCCGGTTGTAGGTGTGCGCCACGCCGCGCAGTTCCAGCAGCGGCGGACCCATCGCGGTCCGGCGCGGGCCGCGCGCGGGCTGTGGCCAGGCGGGCAGCCGCTCGACCATCCGGCCCGCCGCCAGGTGCACCACCCGGTCGGCGGCGCCTGCGTCGGCCTCGTGGTGGGTCACCAGCACCACCGCCATCCGGTGGCGTGCGGGCAGCTCGCGCAACAGCGCCACCAGCTCGCGGCGCCCGCGCGGATCGATCATGGAGGTGGCCTCGTCGGCGATCAGCAGCGCGGGCCTGCGCGCCAGCGCCGCGGCCACCGCCAGCCGCTGCTGTTGCCCACCGGACAGCGTCGCGGTCTCCCGCTCACCCATGCCCGCCAGACCGACCTCGCCCAGCAGGCCCGCCACGTCCACCTGCGCCGCCAGTTCGGTGGGCAGCCCCCACACCACGTCGTCGGCCACCAGCACGCCCAGCGTCTGGCTCTCCGGGCGTTGCAGCACCAGCGCGGTGCCGCCCAGGTGCCCCAGCCCCGCCGAGCCGGGACGCACCACCTCGCCGCTGGTCGGCGGCAGCCCGGCCAGCAGCCTGGTCAGCGTGGACTTGCCCGAGCCGTTGTGCCCGACCACGGCCACGAACTCGCCGGGCGCCACCGTCAGGTCGATTCCCGACAGGGCGTCGGTGTGGGCGCCGGGATAGCGGAAGCCGACCCCGCGCAGGGTCACCGGCAGCGGTGCGATCGGACGGTCGTCGGCGGGCGCGTCGAGCCGGTCGCGGCTGGGCAGCCAGGCCAGCCGGTCCAGGATCGAGCCGAGCACGTACCAGGAGCAGAAGGCGCAGACCAGCACGCCCATCACCACGCCGCTGCCGACGTAGAGCCACCACCAGTCGAGCACCGCCTCGGTGGCGGTGTCGACCGCCCGTCCGAAGCCCTCCAGTTCCGGCCTGCCCTCGGCGATCTTGCGGATGCCGCCCGCGGTGTTGCGGATGGTGTCGAACAGCAACTCCCGGGTCTTGGCGAACACCAGCAGCGAGCCGACCGAGAACGCCGCCCACGCCAGCCCCGCCAGCAGCGCCGCCAGGCAGGCCGTCGGCAGCCCGCGCCCGTGCCGCTTGACCCCGCCGATGATGCCACCGATGGTCGCGGTGCTGATCACGCCGAGCGCGGGCATCACGCCCGCGGCCACGAAGGTCACCAGGGTGGCGGCGATGGTCGCGGTGACCAGCGCGCGCGGCCGGTACCGGTGGGCGAGCATGCCCATCGGCACCGCGGCCACCAGTTGCAGCGCCGCCGCGAAGGGCACCACCGAGCCGACGGTGATCAGGCCGACCGTGACGCCGCCGAGCACCGCGCCCACGGCCAGTTCGATCGGCCGCAGCGGCCCGCGTCGCGGGATGCCGGTGACGAGCTCGGTCGGCGATTCACTCACGCGACAAGTGTGCCAGCCGGGCCGGTGGCGCACCCGGGGGCGGCCGGTCGGCTCCCGCTCTCAGGGGACCGGAGTGAGCTGGTAGTCGTCGGGATCGAGCGTGCGCACCCGGCGGCGGTAGCTGGTGACCGTGCCCGGCCAGTTGTTCGTGATCCGCCCCGAGGCGTCCCGGTACCAGCTGGAGCAGAAGTTCCACGGCGTGCGGTCCAGCCGCTGCCGCAACTCCCGGTTGAACCGCTCCTCCCGGTCGGCCCTGACCTCCAGCGCGTGCCCGGGCCGCTCGGCCAGCAGTCGCACCGCCTGGGCGATGTAGCGGGCCTGGCTCTCGATCATGGCGATGATCGATCCGACGCCCAGATTGGTGTTGGGCCCGTAGATCATGAACATGTTCGGGAAGCCGGGCACCGCCATGCCGTAGTAGGCGTGCGCCCCCTCCGCCCAGGCCCGCGACAGCTCGCGCCCGTCGCGGCCGAGCACCCGCATCGGCCACAGGAACTCGGTGCCCTTGAACCCGGTGCCGTAGATGATCACGTCCGCCTCGTGCAGGACACCGTCGGCGGTGCGCACGCCGTCGGCGGTGATCGCGGTGATCTTCTCCGTCTCCAGCGTGACGTTCGGTTGGGTGAGCGCGGGAAAGTAGTCTTCGGAGAACAGGACTCGCTTGCAGGCGATCGGATAGTCGGGGGTCAGCCTGGCGCGCAGCACCGGGTCGGCGACCTGCTTGCGCAGATGCCGGGTGGCGATCGCGGTGACCGCCTTCGCGATCCACGGCGCTTCCACCAGCCCGAGGGACATGAACTCCGCCAGCGACCACCAGCCGAACCGCTCCACCGACAGCGCGCCGGGAATCCGCGCGAACAGCTTGTGCTGCACCGGCGTGTAGTCGGTGTCGAACTTGGGCACCACCCATGCCGCGCTGCGCTGGAACAGCGTCAGATGCCCCACCACCGGCTGGATGCGCGGCACGTATTGCACGGCGCTGGCTCCGGTACCGATACAGGCCACCCGTTTACCCGCCAGGTCGACCTCGTGGTCCCATCGCGCCGAGTGGAAGGCCGGTCCGCGGAAACTGCCGACGCCGGGGATGTCGGGCATCGCGGGCCGGGAGAGCTGGCCGACCGCCGAGATCAGCACGTCGGCGACGTGGGTGGCGCCGTCGGCGGTGCGCACGGTCCACCGGCCCGCGCCGGAAACCTCCCCGCCGGAAACCTCCCCGCCGGAAACCTCCCCGCCGGACCCGCGCTCGTCGAAGACCGCCTCGGTGACCTCGGCGCCGAAGCGGATGCGTTCGAGCAGCCCGTGCCCGCGGGCCACCTCGCGCAGGTAGTCGTGGATGGCGACCTGCCCCGAGTAGCGCTGCGGCCAGTCCGTCTTCTGGTCGAAGGAGTAGGAGTACAGCGGTGACGGCACGTCGCAGGCGGCGCCGGGATAGGTGTTCTCCCGCCACACCCCGCCGAGATCGGCCGCGCGTTCGAGGATGGTGATCTGGTCGAAGCCGTTGCGCCGCAATTCGATCGCCGCGCCGATGCCGCCGAACCCCGCGCCGATGACGAGTACCGAAGGAACTGGACCCATGTGAATCTCCTCACCCTGGCCGATGCCTCCACTGTAGAGGCGGGCGGGCGGGCGCCGAGCCCGATCGGCGGGGTCCTGTGGACAACTCGAGGGCTGTGGACAACTCACGCGCGGGCGGGACGGCGGGCGCAACGGGGTGGGCGGAACCGGGTGGGTGGAACCGAGAGTGGAACTATGCCTGTTCGCCGCGGCCCTGACGGCTGCCGGAGTAGGCCAGCTCGCGCACCCGGCCGATCGCCTCCGGCAGCAGGCGCACGTCGTCGGGATGGTTCATCACCGGGTCGAAGAAGTCGGTCCGGTAATCGCCCGCGTCCACCGGGTGCAGCGATATCTCGGCGATGCCGCGCGGCCGCCCGCGCAGCCCGGCGGCCAGCAGCCGGAACTCCAGCGGGGTGTGCGCGACATGCGCGGCCAGATCGTCCAGCGACGGCGAGGCGGGCTGGTAGCCCTTCGGCTCGGCGAACAGCCAGACCGGGGAGTCGGCGCCGAGCCGGTAGGGCATCAGGCTGCCGTAGCGGGCGCTGCGCCAGCCGCGCGCCGGGGTCACCAGGAACCGGCTCAGCAACCCCTCACCGGTGGTGGCCAGCGCCAGATCGAAAGGTTTGTCGTCGCGGTCGAGCACCCGCAGCGCCAGGCCGAGCACGTCCGGCAGCCCCGACGGCGTGCCGACGCCCTTGGACATGCGGGCGAGCACGGCCCGCTCGCCGGCGCCGAACAGATTCTCCACCTCGGGCTCGGGATGCAGCCTGCCCGACAACGGCAGGCCGTTCGGGTGGAAGACACGCGCGTGCCGCAACCGGGCCGCGCCCGCGAAGAACTGGCTGAAGAGCTGGGTCATGTCGCCCGGGTGCCCCCGGCCGTCCCGGCCAAACGGCGGCGCGGCTCAGGCCGGAGCCACACCGAGACGGCCGTCCAGCGGGACGGTGCGGAAATGGGTGGTCAGCGCGCCGGTGTCGTCGAAGGCGTGCAGGGCGATCGCCGGATCGGGGGAGTAGTCCATCACCCGGTCGGGCAAGCTGATCTCCCAGCTGCCGCCAAGCACCGAGGCCGTGCTCGGCGCGACCAGCAGCGGCCTGCCCGCGAACACCGCCATCGCGCCGGAATGCGCGTGACCGGCGAACACGGCGCGGATGCGGTTGTCGGCGGCGACGAGTTCGGCCAGCGCGCCCGGCTCGGCCAAGGCGATGTCGTCGACGATCGGACTGTGCAGCCGCACCGGCGGATGGTGCATGGCCAGCACGATCGGCGCGCGCGCGGGGGCGTCGGCCAGCACGCCGCGCAGCCACGCGTAACTCTGCTCGTCGATCCGCCCGCCCGCCTGGCCGGGGATGGTGGTGTCAAGCATGACCACCGTCAGTTCGCCGACGCGGTGCGCGTGGTTGACCGGTTCGGCGGAGGCCGCCAGCCCGAGCAGTTCGGTGCGGAAGGCGACCCGCTCGTCGTGGTTGCCGGGAATCGAGTAGATCGGGATGTCGGAGGCCATCGCCGCCCGCGCCTCCGCGTACTGTGCGGCGCTGCCGGACTCGGTGACATCACCGGTGTGCAGGATCGCGTCGGGCCTGCGGGGCAGGTCCGACAGGAAGGCCATCACCTTCTCGACCCGATGCGCGTTGCGCGGGCCCAGATCGAAATGGGTGTCGCTGACCTGGGCCAGCAGGATCATCGGCGGTCGCTTTCTCTGCGTGGTCGCCGCATGACGCCGCGGCGCGGCAGGCACGTGAGCACATGCACCTGTCCAGGCTAACGACCCCCGGCTCGTCCGGCCGCATGAGCCTCGACACGGCCCGGCGTGTTCACGGGCCGATCGGCGCGCCGGGATCGAGCAGCGCGGCGGGATCGCCCAGTTCCGGCGCGGCGGCCCAGAAATCGGCTCCCGGCGGCGCGGTCAGGTCGAGCACGCCCCGCTCGCGCCATGGCGCGTCCAGCCGCAGCCGCCAGGAGTGCAGGTGCGCCCGCGCCGGGGCGGATTTGTCGAACAGCGGGTCGCCGACGATGGCGTGCCCGATCCAGGCCAGGTGCACCCGGATCTGATGACGGCGGCCGGTCACCGGGCGCAGCGCGAGCACCGCGCGGCCGCCGGTGCGGGCGAGGGTGCTGAACTCGGTGCGGGAGGGATAGTTCTTGGCGGCCAGCAGATCCGCCTCGTCGACGAACCAGCGGCCGTCGGCCGAGCGGATGCGCTCGCGGGGCGCGGCGATGCGCACCCGGTTCTTGCGTCCGACGCTCAGCGGCAGCTCGATCACACCGCGATCGGGCAGCGTGTCGCCCTCGACGATCGCCAGGTAGGCCTTCTCCGCGGTGCGTTTGGCGAACTGCCTGGTCAGCGTGCCGTGCGCGGCGAGATCCCGCGCCAGCAACACCAGCCCGGAGGTCACCTTGTCGATGCGGTGCACCGGGTAGAGCGGCTCACCCGCGCCCGCGGCGATCTCCACGATGTCGGTGTCGTGCCGTTCCCCGGTGACCGAGATGCCCGCGGGTTTGTTCAGCGCCAGCACCGCGTCGTCCTCGGCGAGCAGGTACCGCTCCCGCAGCCGTGACCAGTCCGTCTCCACTCCGGCGTTCACGCCGTCGACCTTACGGAGCCCGCGACGTCGGTGATCCGCGGGACCCGGCGGCTCGGCTCGACAGCCGAGGGTGTCCGGGTCGGCTCAGGCCCGGCGCAGCAGGTGCGGCCGCAACCGGTTGAACCCGCGCAACCGGACACTGCGCAGGTGCTTCAGGTCGAAGGCCGGATCGTCGCGCAGCTGCGCCTCGGCCCCGTCGTCCACCAGCACCGTGCCCGGCCTGGCCACGCCGGTCAGCCGGGCCGCGATGTTGACCACCGTCCCGTACAGGTCGCCGAACCGCTGCAGCACCGGCCCGTAGGCCACCGCCACCCGCAGCTCCGGCGTCGAGCCGAGCACCATGGTCGACTCCTGGATGTCCAGGGCGATGGTGGCCGCCGCGTGCGCGGACTCGGCGGCGAACATGACCTCGTCGCCGACGTTCTTGATCACCCAGCCGCCGTTCTCGGTGATGGCCGCGGTGGTGGTCGACTCGAAGGCCTCGAGCAGCGTGGACAGCTCGTCGGGGTGCAGGTGTCTGGTGAGCCGGGTGTAGCCGACCATGTCCGCGAAGCCGACCGCCAGCTCGCGGGTGGAGTCCTCGCCGAGCGGGGCCACCGCACCGTCGAAGGACCGGTTCAACGCCGCCGCCAGATGCCTGCGCCAGGTGTAGGAGAGCAGGTTCTCCAGCGCGGTCGTCGTCTCCTCGGCGATGCGCCGCACATCCTCGGGGGTGTCGCCCTCGGTGTTGATGCGGTTGAAGATCTCCGCGAGCACCAGGTCGGCCTGCCATTCCGCCAGCCGGGCCATGCCCTGGCCGATGGTCCGCGCGGCCGCGGCCTGCGAGCGCAGGTCCGCGCCGCCGACCACGCTCATCGAGCGGAACTCGCGCACCGCCTCCACATCGCCGTCGGTGTAGTCGACCGCGGCGTCGTCGTTGGCGGGGAAGCCAAGCGCGGTCCACAGTCGGCGCGAGACCGCGGGCGGCACCCCGGACAGCTCGGCGACCTGATATCGGTCGTACTTCCGCTCGCCCTGCAGGAGATAGGTCTCCATCACCGACTGGACCAGCTCGGAACTGGGATGCGACGACGCCATTCCGTCACCTTACGGCGCGTGACGAGGCCCGGCGAGTGCCTTGCGCGCCCCGCCTCGCGCGGTCGATTTCCGGTGGCAGCGACCACCTCGGCCTGCTCGCGGTCGCCCTCGACGAGGAGGAACGTCGCGGCCTGCCGCTGGTCGAGCAGGTCATGACCGTTCGGGAACGGGCGGAACTCGCCGAGAACGCCCGCTAGCCGCTGTTCGGTAACCGCCGTTCAGTACTGAGATGCGCCGAGGTCGACGGAAATGCTCGCGGCCGTCACCATGCGGGCCTCGTCACTGGCCAGCCAGGCCACCGTGTCGGCGATGTGCTCGGGCATGGCCACGCCGTCGGGCAGCATGGGGGTGTTCATCTTGGCCAGCAGCTCGTTGGTCTGACCGGCCCGCACCAGCGCGCCCACCATGTCGCCGGAGCCCATCGGCGTGGCCACCGGCCCCGGCGCGAGGCTGTTGACGCGGATCGAGTGCTTGCCGAGTTCGGCGGCGAAGGCGCGGGCCATGCCGGTGACGGCGTGCTTGCTCGCCGTGTAGTGCACCATGAACGGCTGCATGCCGACCCCGGCCGCCGAGCCGATCAGGATGATCGATCCGCCGCGCCCGCCTTCGATGATGTGGTGCGCGCCCGCCATGACGGTGTTCCAGGTGCCGGTGACATTGGTGTCGATCACGTCGCGGAAGGACTGGGGGGTGATGGTGTCCCACGGTTGCGGGATACAGATACCCGCGTTCGCCACGATCACGTCGAGCCTGCCGAAGGCCGCGACACCCTCGTCGACCACGGCGCGCAGCGCGTCCAGATCCCGCACGTCGGCGGCCTTCGCGACGATCTTGCGTCCGGTGGCCTCCACCTGGGCGACGGTCTCGGCGAGATCGTCGGGGGTGGCGGAGTCGTAGGGCACCGCCTCGGGCAGCGGCCCGCACAGGTCGACCGCGATGATGTCCGCGCCCTCCCCGGCCAGCCGGACCGCGTGCGCGCGACCCTGTCCGCGCGCCGCTCCGGTCACGAACGCGACCCTGCCCTCCAGACGATCACCCACGCTGGTGCCTCCTCGTGAATCCGGCCGGAGGGCATCGTGTTCGGTCCGTCCGGCGACATACGATCCTCGACGCTACGGGCGGTGACGGTTGCGGCACAAGGGCCTTGACGCCGCCCGGTCTCTCGGACGGCAGGCCCACCCGGTCGTGACAGCGCGGACGGGAGCAGGCGCGCCCGTCCGACGAGCGAGTCAGGCCATGCGGTCGGCGGGAACGAGTTCGAGGACGGCGATGTCCGAGGGTGCGGCGACCCGCACCGGCGGCCCCCACGCGCCCGCGCCGCGGCTGACGTAGAGCTGGGTGTCGCCGTAGCGTTCCAGACCGGCCAGCGTCGGATTCGCCAGCGCCGCGAGCAGATTGCCGGGGAAGATCTGCCCGCCGTGCGTGTGCCCGGACAGTTGCAGATCGACCCCGTGGTCGACGGCGTCGTGGATCAGCACGGGCTGGTGGGCCAGCAACACGCACGGCCGTGAGGTGTCCCGCCCGCCGAGCGCGGCCTGGAAATCGGGTTCGCGGTCGTAGGCCTCGGCGGCCGGGTCGTCCACGCCGGCGATGTCGAACCAGGGCAGTTCGACCCGTTCGTTGAACAGCACCCGGATGCCCAGCTGCGGTAGATAGGCGAGCCATTCGTCCGGGCCGGAGTAGTACTCGTGATTGCCCATGCAGAAGAAGACCCCCTGGGGGGCGCGCAGCCCGGCCAGCGGCGCCACCTGCTCGCGCAGGTTGTCCACGGTGCCGTCGACCAGGTCGCCGGCGATGGCGATCAGGTCCGGCTCGGTGCCGTTGACCGTGTCCACCACCTTCTGCGCGAAGTCCCGGCCGAGGACGGGGCCGAGGTGCAGATCGCTGACCAGCGTGATGCGGAAGCCCGCCGCCTCGGCGGGCAGGCTGCGGATCGGCACCGTGACCCGGTTGACGGCCGGGCCTTTCAGCACCCCGTAGGTGCCGCCGCCGACCGTGACCAGCGCGGCCGCCGCCGTCGCGCCCGCCAGCGTCCGGCTGACGAACATCCGCCGGGAAACCGCGCCCGTGTCGGTGGCGCTCGCCGAATCCTGGGCCGTGTCGCCGTCGCGTCGCCGCAGCAGGCGCAGCGTCGCGGGCCGCACCACCTCACCGGCCAGCACCCCGAGCAGCAGGTAGACCAGCACCGCCGCCCACAGGTAGCCGATGGTCGACACCACCCGGACCAGGCCGAACGGCACCGCCTCGACCCGCCCGGCCGGCGTGCCCACCAGGAACAGCCCCCCGATCACCAGCACCGCGGTCCCGGCCCGGCGGCCCGCCGACCCGGCGAGCGTGCTGTCGCGCACCAACCGCCGCCACACGTACCAGTGCAGCCCGGCGACCAGGGCGACCAGCACGGCCACCATCACCAACCCGATCACTGTGCCCACCGGCGACACACCATCCCGAACCGACCCGAACCCCTCACCTCAGCGAATCTACGCGGACCCGGCCGACCGGATCGCCTTCGGCCGACCATGCCCCGGGCGCGACGAACCCGGGGCGCGCCGTGTCGGTTCCGTCCAAGACACCGGGCCCGCGCGGTTCCTAGGCTCGTCGGCGGCAGAACCGAGAACCATCGGCAGGAGGATCATCCATGGCACGCGAACTCGTCTACACCGGCTTCATGTCCCTCGACGGGGTCGTCGACTCCCCGGGCGGCACGGTGGAAGGCCACCGCAGCGGCGGCTGGGTGATGCGCACCGAGTTCGTTCCCGAGGCGTTCGCGCTCAAGGGCGAAGAACTCGCCGACACCGGCGCCCTGCTCCTCGGCCGCCGCAGCTACGAGGCGTTCGCCCCGATCTGGCGCGATTCCGAGGACCACGCCGCCTACCAGGACCTGCCCAAGTACGTGCTGTCCACCAGCCTGTCCGAGGACGACCTGGTCGACGGCTGGGGGCCCACCACCATCCTGCGTTCGGAAGACGAGGTCGCCGAGCTCAAGCAGGCCGGGGGCGGCATCGTTCCCGAGGGCAAGGCCGTCTACATCCACGGCAGCGCCGAACTGGCCCGGCGGCTGTCCGAGGCCGACCTCATCGACCGCTACCACCTGCTGGTGTTCCCGGTGCTGCTCGGCGCGGGCAAGAGCCTGTTCAGCCGCGCCGACCGCGACCAGCAGACCCTGCGTCTGCGCGACTCGGCCTCCTACGCCAACGGCGTGACCAAGCTGATCTACGAGGTCGTGCGCTGAGCTGTGTCCAGCGCGAGCGCCCCGCCCGTGCCCGTGCGCAGCTGGCCGGCCGTCCGCCCGACATACCGCCGCAGCGCACGGGCCAGATGCGGCTCGTCGTAGTAGCCGAGCTTGTCGATCACCTCCGCCGTCGTCTCGCCCGCGCTCAGCAGTACCGCGGCCGCGCGAGCCCGCTCGATCCGGCGCACCGCGCCCCGCGTGTGGCCGGTCGCGGCCCGGAACCGCCGCTCCAGCGTGCGCGGGGACACCGCGGGCGTCGTCCCGCGCGCGGCCTGGGCCACCAGCGGATCGAGCACCACCACCCCCTCGTCTGCCAATCGCTCGACCAGTGCCTCCGCGTCGTCGGGGCCGGGCATCTCCCGGTAGGCGCCGTCGAGGAAGAAACGCCGCCCGCACACATCCGGCAGCACGATCCCGCTGTCGACCAGCGCGGTCGTCGGCGCCATGCGCAGCGAGGCGCCCACCGCGAACTGGATGCCGACGAACCGGGCGCCCTCCGGTACCGGCGCGGTCGCGGTGCGGCTCTCCGGCCCGGTCACCGCCGCGAACCGCCGCCCGTGCTGCTCCCAGAACACCAGCCCCACGGTCTCGCTCGCGACCGAGGTCATCTCCGAGACCTGCTCGCTGGTGCACGTCCACACCGACCGCACCAGCGGCGAGTCCGACTCGCGCGTCCCGAAAACCAGGTCCATGACGGGAGCGTAGCCGCGCGCGCCGACGCCGCACGCCCGGTCGCTGCCGCCCCATTTCCGCAGCGCACGGGTGCGATATCGAGTTGATTCCGCGGCGGTCATCGGATAGAACTGGCGAGTTGCAATCCGCGACATCGAAACATCCCGCACGCCGCACTTCTTCGCGTGCGGCCGGGAGGGCGAGAACACATGCGCGGGACTGTCGGGCGATCGCCGGGATAGCAGCGCGACGCGGTTTCCGCGTCGATTCCGTCTTCGGGCAATTTCCTGAACACGAGCAGATCCCGGCGTTTCTCTATCGGAACGCGATTTCTGGAAAAGAGATTATCGATGGGTTTGATGGCAAAAGCGGGCCTCGCTGTTGCGGTGGGCGGTCTCACGCTCGGCTCGGTCTTCGGCGCGGGCACGGCCGACGCCGCGGGCTACTACGCCGCGATCGCGGTGAGCCAGGACGCCTACTACTACGGCACGAGCGTCGATCGCGGCAGCTTCGAGGAGGCGCGGGACGCGGCGCTGGACGCCTGCGGCTCCGGCTGCGAGGTCCTCGCCGCGTGGGCCGACGGCTGCGGCGCGCTGGTCGCGAGCAACGAGGGCGTGGCCGCGGCCTCCGGCCCGAACCGGGCCGAGGCCGAACGCGCCGCCTACCAGGTGCTCACCGAGATCACCCCGGCGGCGGCGCTGGCCAACGTCGGCTCCTCCCAGTTCAGCGGCGCCCGCGTCATCGAGGTCGTCTGCACGGCCAACGCGAGCTGACCCGGAATCCGTTGCCCGGCCGGGGCCTTCGGGTCCCGGCCGGTTCGCTGTCTGCTCCGCTCGTGTGAGAGAGGCTGCGAGCCGGTGTGATTCGGGCGGTCCCGCGCCGGTGTGATTCGCGCGGTCCCGCTCAGAGGGCGCGTTTCAGTCCGACGTGGTCGTTGGCGTAGCCCAGGCGCGCGTAGAAGGCGTGCGCGCGTTCCCGCACCCGATCCGTGGTGATCTGCGCGAGCGTGGCGCCCCGGTGCCTGCCGTGGGTGTGCGCCCACTCCAGCATGGCGGTGCCGATGCCGCGGGAGCGCTCCGAGGCGGCGACCCGCACGCCCTCGATCTGCAACCGGGTGGTGCCGCCCCGGGACAAGCCGGGGATGATCGTCAGCTGCATGGTGCCGACGATACGGTCGTGTTCGTCGCGCACCACGGCGAGATAGTGCGAATCGTCCCTGGTGACCGCGTCGTAGGCCTCCTCGTAGCGGGCGATCTCGGAGATCTCGCGGGTGCGGCCGATCTCGTCGTCGGAGAGGAGGGCGACCAGCGCCGGCACGTCGCCGCGCGCCGCCCGCTGCACCCGGTAGGTGCGCTCGCCCAGCCGCAGCAGACCGCCGACCGAGGCCCGCGCCCTGGCCCGCAACCGGGCGATCAACGTGTCCAGCCAGGTCCCGACGTGCCGTCGCGCCTCCGGGGTGTCCGGGTAGCGGCAGCGCAGGTGCAGGCCCGCCTCGTCGAGGATGAACCACAGCATCACGCCGTCGGTCCTGATCGTCGCGCCCACGTAGTGCGCCTCCAGGCCGGTCGCGTCCACCCGCACCGGCAGCCTGCGCAGATCCAGCCAGGAGATCGCGAACATGCCGGGCGCCTCCGGCATTCCGCCCCACGGCGCCAGGATGTCGGCCAGCGGCCAGGAACCCATGCCGACCGCCTCCTTCACCGCCTCCGCGCTCGCCCGGGGATCGGGGTCGGCCGACTCGAGCACCGAGTTGGTGATGAACCAGCCCACCGAGTCGTGCCAGGTGGCGTCGTAACGGCTGTGCACGGGGAAGACCGCGCGCAGCGGGGTGCCTGCCAGCTCGCGCGTCACCTCCGTCATGGCGCCCACCACCAGGGCCAACGTCGAGACGCCGTCCTCGCGGGCCTGCGCGGAGAAGGCGGCGCTGTCGTCGACGTCGAGCACGTCGCGGACCTCCACCCGCTCCTCGTGCAGCGTCGCCGCGCCGAGCGGCAGCGGGAAGCGGGGCATCACCCCGCCGCTGCTGGCCAGCACCTCGGCCCAGCGGCGGCGCACCTCCTCCGGCGCGGCGGGCCGGTCCCGCAGTGCGCGGGTGTGCTCGGCGAAGGCGGGCACCGGCGACAGCTCCGGCGGCTTGCCCGCCCGCACCGCGGCCAGCGCGGCGAGCAGGTCGCGGGCGATCACCAGCATCGACCACATGTCCACGTGCGAGTGGTCGGCGGCGACCACCACCGTCGGTCCCACCGCGGTCTCGAGCACACACAGCCGGTGCGATGGCCGCCCGTACGGCGAGCAGGCCCGGTCGAGCACCGTGCGCAGTGCGTCGTTGACCGCCTGACCCGGCGCGATCGCGTGCTCCACCCAGGCGCCCGGCCGGATCTCGACCTCGTTCAGCTGTGGCTCCCCGTCCGGTCCCGGCGAGAACACCGACCGCAGCGTCCCGTGCCGTTCGATGACCGCCAGCCACGCGTCGGCAAGGTAGAGAGTCGGCACCGGGGCGGGAAGTTTGAACGACAGCGCCATCCACGATCCGGGCCGGTCACCCGCGCCGACATGGCGTCGTTGGTCGAAGGACACCGGTAGCGCTCGACCCACCGCTCCGACGGAGACGTCGTAGCCGAGCAAACGGCCGAACGGGAGGCGTAGATGCGCGACATTGGTCAGCCGCATGACGGTATCCTAGGCGCCTTCCCGAGCGACCCGTACACCTGGAGCCACCGTGCCGACCTTCTCCGTTCCCGGCGCCGAACTCGATGTCGAACTGAGCGACGAGGGTGGCCACCCCGTCGTCCAGCTCCACGGCCTCACCTCCAGCCGTCACCGCGACCGCCTCATGGATCTCGATCTCGGCCGCGGCCTGTCCGGCACCCGCCTGTTGCGCTACGACGCCCGCGGCCACGGCAGGTCCACCGGCCGCCCCGTCCCCGAGGACTACCGCTGGCCTGTCCTCGCCGACGACCTGCTCCGGCTGCTCGACCACTGGTTCCCCGGCGAGAAGGTGCACGGCGTCGGCCCCTCCATGGGCACCGGCACCCTGCTGCACGCCGCCGTCCGCGACCCCGCCCGCTTCGCCGGCCTCACCCTGCTCGTCCCCGCCACCGCCTGGGCCACCCGCGCCGCCAAGGCCGAGATCTACCGCAAGAACGCCCGCCTGATCGAGGAACAGGGCCTGCAGGCCTTCCTGGGCGCCGACCTCGCCGCTCCCCGCCCACCCGCCACCGTCGGCACCCCCGAAACCGTGCCCGACGTCCCCGCGCACCTGCTGCCCTCCCTCTTCCGCGGCGCCGCCATGAGCGACCTGCCCGCGCCCGAGGCCATCGCCACCATCGACATCCCCGTCACCGTCCTCGCCTGGATCGACGACCCCGCCCACCCCGTCTCCACCGCCGAGGCCCTGCGCGACCTGCTGCCGAACGCCTGCCTCGAGATCGCCCACACCCCCGAGGATCTGGCCCGCTGGCCGAGCATCCTCTGCGCGGATGTCGCCCGGCACGGATAGTTCTGTCGCACAAGCGGTTCGACGCACCAGGCGACGCCGGGTCGGGCCCGGCGGGTGAGCAGGGGCGATGGTTCGGCCGGTGGACCGCTCACGCGACCAGCAGGAGCGCGGCGACGGAGGCCGTGGTGGCGAGAACCGCCACCACCAGGCCGGTGCGCACGAAGCGCGACAGCGCGATCCGCACGCCGTGCGCCCGGCAGAACTCCAGGCACAGCAGGGTCGCCAGCGAGGCCCACGGCGTGACGATCGGTCCCACGTTCGTGCCGATCAGCAGGGCGAGCAACTGGGTGCGGTGCTCCACCGGGACCACGGCCTCCCCGGCGGCGTAGGCGGGCAGATTGTTGGCGACATTCGACAGGGCGGCGCCTGCGCCCGCCGCGCGAAACGCCCCCGCCGCCCCGTCGTCGGCGCCGATCAGCGCGTGCGTCAGATGATCGAGCCCGTGCCTGGTCAGCGTGGGCACCACCAGGAACAGGCCGACCACGAAGACCAGCAGCCGCCACGGGATCAACGCGAACCGCAACGCCGACCGGTCGAGCACCGCGAACGCCCCCGCCGCGACGATCGCCGCGGCCACCGCCGCGACCTCGACCCGTTCCCCCAACACAGGGATGGCCACCACGAACAGCAGGCAGGCACTCGCGGTGATCCGAAACAGGCCGCGTTCCCTCGGCCCGTCCACCCGCACCGGCTCCGGCACCTCGTACCGCTCACTCCCACGCCGGTCCCGCCGCCAGTAGAACACCCACAGGCAGGCGCTCGTGACCAGCAGCGACGCCAGCTGCGGCGCCCACATGACCGCGGCGAACCCGGTCGCGTCCAGCCCCACCCGATCGGAGGCGAGCAGATTGGTGAGATTCGAGACCGGCAGCAGCAGGCTGGCCGTGTTCGCCAGCCACAATGTCGTCATCGCCAACGGCAGCGGCGCGATCCGAGCCGGTGCCGCCACCGCCAGCAACACCGGCGTGAGCAGCACGGCCGTGGTGTCCAGATTGAGCAGCACCGTCGTCGCCGAGGCGAACAGCACACACATCCCGAACAGCAGCGGATAACTCCCGCGCCCCAGAATCGCGATCCGCGAGGCGATCACATCGAACACCTTCGCCTGCCGGGTCAGCTCCGCCAGCACCACGACACTGCCGAGAAACACCAGCAGCGGGCCGATGCGACGCAGATTGCCCACGGCTTCCTCCCTGGGGAGCAGACCGGTGAGCACGCACAGCAGTCCGGCCGCCAGCAGGGCCAGGCGCACCCCGTCGAGCACGCGGTTCTTCGCGGGTGATGGCGTCTCGGCGGGAGGTGAGCCGGGATGCGACTGCGGGGATGAAGCGAGGAGATCGACCGGGCCGGACACCCGACCATGATGGCGGTGCCCCTGCCCGGCCCGCAGGTCAGGGCAGGGGCCCGCCTCCGGGCCGCGTGGATACCGAACGCGCTGCCGGTGGACACTCGCGCCGGGGAGATGGTGGCGCAGACGGACTCGGAACGACCCATTCCCGTTGTGCGGCAGGGGATACCGATGGTCTGCCGATGCCTTCTCCTTGTGCCGATCTCATCTTGTGACGATCTCATCGGGTGTCGACGATCTGCCGAAGGGATCGTTGTCGATCTGCCGGGGTGAGAGGCGCCGACCTGCCGAAGAAGGCGAGTGGGCGTGCCTCGTGGGGCTTCGGCAACGTCCACCGGACAGGAAAACCGCCGGAGCAGCGGTTTCGGTTGTGC
>Ga0079224_100004417_pt1 | contig 18174 bp, 13 predicted proteins | sample Stecom2015_FD_80414 | JGI IMG/M metagenome (GOLD analysis project Ga0079224, IMG submission 80414) | Agricultural soil microbial communities from Utah to study Nitrogen management - Steer compost 2015 | ecosystem: Environmental > Terrestrial > Soil > Agricultural land | place: USA: Utah...
GACCTCTTCCGGGAGTCGTACCGGAAGTTCCTCGAACAGGAGGTGGCCCCCTTCCACGAGCAGTGGGAGAAGGACAAGATCGTCGACCGTGAGGTGTGGAAGAAGGCCGGCGCGCAGGGCTTCCTCGGCATGGCGGTGCCGGAGGAGTACGGCGGCGGCGGCGTGAAGGATTTCCGCTACAACACGATCATCACCGAGGAGACCTCCCGGCAGCAGTACTCGGGCCTTGGCTTCTCGCTGCACAACGACGTCATCGCGCCGTACCTGCTCGAGCTGGCCAACGAGGAGCAGAAGCAGCGCTGGCTGCCCGGCTTCTGTTCCGGTGAGCTGATCACCGCGATCGCCATGACCGAGCCCGGCACCGGCTCGGACCTGCAGGGCATCAAGACCCGCGCGGTCCGCGACGGCGACGACTGGGTCATCAACGGCGCCAAGACCTTCATCACCAACGGCATCAACGCCGATCTGGTCATCGTGGTCGCCCAGACCGACCCGGAGAAGGGCGCCCTCGGCTTCAGCCTGTTCGTGGTCGAGCGCGGCATGCCGGGCTTCGAGCGCGGCCGCAACCTCGACAAGATCGGCCTCAAGGCGCAGGACACCGCCGAGCTGAGCTTCACCGACGTGCGCGTGCCCGCCAAGAACCTGCTCGGCACCGAGGGTCAGGGCTTCATCCACTTGATGCAGAACCTGCCGCAGGAGCGCATGTCCATCGCCGTCATGGCGGCGGGCGCCATGGAGGCCTGCCTGGAGATGACCTGCCAGTACGTGCGTGATCGCAAGGCGTTCGGCAAGCCGATCGGCGCCCTGCAGAACACCCGGTTCGTGCTGGCCGAGCTCGCCACCAAGACCACCGCCGTGCGCGTGCTCGTCGACCGCTTCATCGAAGACCTCAACGCGGGCAAGCTGTCCCCGGAGGATGCCGCCATGGCCAAGTGGTGGAGCACCGAGGAGCAGATCGACCTGATCAACCGCTGCTTGCAGCTGCACGGCGGTTACGGCTACATGCGCGAGTACCCGATCGCCAAGGCCTACATGGACGCTCGCATCCAGGCCATCTACGGCGGCACCACCGAGATCATGAAGGAGATCATCGGCCGCTCCCTGAAGCTGGCCTGATCCAGGCGATCTCATCCACCGAGGCGGGACGGCGACGTCCCGCCTCGGTCTCGTCGTCGGCTGCGCGTCCGGGCGGCCGAATCGGTCGTGGCGCAGGACGTTCCGCGAAAGCACCCGACAAAACGGACACGCGCGCGTGTTAGTGTGAGGTGTGTCCGACAGCGCCGCCACCGGTTCCGTCCTGGCGTCTTCCCGGTGGTCTCGCCGGTCGCCGTCGACGGCGGTACTCTCGGCGGGCGGACACTCGCGGGGGGCTGTTGTGAATCCGGGGGAGGATGCCGAATCCGATGCGTGCCGAACGGGATCCGGTTCCTTTCTCGTCCACCGCGGTGCCGGTCCCGTCGGTCGCGGCGGGGTCGTTCAGTAGGGCCCGGCCTCGACCGGGAGTGCGGCGCGCCGATGGTCGGCCGCCGTCGACGTGAAAGGGAATCCGTACATGGGTGTCAGTTTGTCCAAGGGTGGCAACGTCTCGCTGACCAAGGCGGCGCCGGGCCTGACCGCCGTCGCGGTCGGCCTCGGCTGGGATCTGCGCACCACCACGGGCACCGACTTCGATCTCGACGCAAGCGCCATCGCGCTCGGCGCCGACAAGAAGGTCGTCTCCGACCAGCATTTCGTGTTCTTCAACAACCTGAAGTCCCCCGAGGGCGCGATCGAGCACGCCGGTGACAACCGCACCGGTGAGGGTGAGGGCGACGACGAGGTCATCAACGTCGACCTGGCCAACACCCCGGCGAACATCGAATCCATCGTCTTCCCGGTGTCGATCTACGACGCCGACTCCCGCGGCCAGTCCTTCGGCCAGGTGCGCAACGCCTACATCCGCGTGGTCAACCGCGCCAACGGCGAGGAGCTGGCCCGCTACGACCTGACCGAGGACGCCTCCACCGAGACCGCCATGGTGTTCGGCGAGCTGTACCGCAACGGCGCGGAGTGGAAGTTCCGCGCCATCGGCCAGGGCTACAGCTCCGGCCTGGCCGGTATCGCGCAGGACTTCGGCGTCGCCGTCTGACCTGACACGGCGTCGGGGGCGGGACGCCACGGCGTCCCGCCCCCGACCTGTGGGCCACCGGAACCCGCGGTGGCCGCGGGGCGATCACCGATCACGAACCTCCAGGACCACGCGTTACGCGAAAGGCGTTGCAGCACATGATCACTCTCCGCAAAGAGGACGGTCCCGCCGATCTCGCGGGCATCACCCATCTGAGCGTCGGGGTCAGCTGGGATCCGTCGGCGGGCTCCAGCGGCGGCCTGCTCGGCATCGCCCGGCGCAAGAAGGGCGTCGACCTCGACCTCCTCGCGATCTGCATGCAGGGCGGCGACCCCGTCCGCTTCGCGGGTCTCGACTCTCTCGACCCGTTCCAGAACGGTTCGGTCGTGCATTCCGGCGACGAGCAGACCGGCGCGGCGGCGGGCGACGACGAGACCGTGCACGTGACCTTCGACAGCGTGCCCGGCCCGATCGATTCGATCGTCTTCGTCGCCGCCGCCTTCAAGAAGGGTTCCAGTTTCGAGAAGGCCAACAACATCGCCTTCAAGATCTACGACGCGACCGGCGGCAGCAGCCAGCAGGTCGCCGAGATCTGGCCGTCGATGCTCGGCACCGAGAACGCCAACGCCATCGCCCGCGCCTTCCGCAACGGGCCGGTCTGGCAGCTCGAGGTGCTCGACCGCAAGGGCAAGATCAAGCAGGGCGACCGCCAGGCGCTGCTGCGCTTCGCCATCGGGTCCTGAACCCCCGGAACGGAACTCGGCGCGCCCGGCGCGGGGCGAGCACGGTCTACGGGACGAGTGCGCCGGGCTCCGACGTGGCGGTGAGGTCGTCCGGCGCGGGGCCGAGCGCGCGCGGCGGAGCCGTGAGCGCCTGCGCCGCACCGATGGTCGCACCGACGCCGGCGCCGATCACCGCCAGCGGCGCGGCCATGAGCGCGGCTCCGTAGGCCGCGCCGAGCGGTACGGCGGCCAGGCCGATCGGCGCGAACGGACCGCCGATGAACAGTCCCATCGCCCCGCCCGCGCCCGCGCCGATCAGCGCGAACGGGCTGGCCACCGCGGCGCCCGCGGCGGCCCCGACGGCGGCAGCCCCGATGGTCTGGCTCGCCACCCGGTCCGAGCGCGTGCGCTCCATGCCGATGGAGTCGAGAAATGTGGCGAGCTGGGCCTCCTGCACGGCCGCGGCGTCGTTGATCTGGATGGCCTGCTCGCGCGGCAACCACTCCGGCGGCTCCACCTGCACGTCGCCGAAGCGCAGCCGGTCCGGCGGCGGTGCGATCGGCGGCACCGCCTCGACCGGTTCCGGCGCGTGCAGCCCCTCCACGGGCGAGAGATAGTCCGGCGCGGGGATCGGCCGCGCCCACTGCAGCGAACTCAGCACCTCGTCGGGAATGCGGACCCCGTGGTACGGGCGGACATTCGGCGCCTCCGCCGCGGGCCACTCCGGTGAGCCGGGCCCGCTCTGCTCCTTGGCCTCCCCGGCGACGGCGATCACCTGCCCGACCTCGGCCGCGGCCGGACCGCTGCCGGCGAAGGTCAGCACGACCGGCGCGGCGCCCGCCACCACGGCGAGGCCGACACGCGCGCGGGCCGGATCGACCGCCCGGTGCCGCCCGCCGCGCGGGGCGCGTTCGCCGTCCCCCCGCCGGGGTCCGGTCGGTTCGAGGTCCACCCGTTCGGCAGGAACGACCGCGCGGACGCGCCCTCCCGGCGCCGCGTGCCTTCCGCCGCCGGTGCGCGGAACCGCGCCGCCGCGACGGATCGAGCTGCTGTGCCGACCGGATGCCATCGATCACCTCTCGTCCGAACGAGTTCTTCTCGCCTCACGTTCGGACCCATGAGCCGCCCGGATGGGTGGACGACTCCCCGGCCGCGTGTCGCGCCAAGCGTGTCGCATGGCGTCCCCCGGGCTGGACGCCCCGGATTCAGGACGCGGCTGCGCGGGAGTGCGCGTACAGATCCCGCAGCAGCGCCACCTCGGCGAGGTGGTGGATGAGCTCGCGCTGGACGTGCAGCACCAGCGCCGCCATCGGTTCCTCGGCGTACGGCCCCTCCGCCGGTCCGCACGGGCGGAGCAGCCCCTCCTCGCCCAGCGACTCCACTCCCGCCCGCCAGGTCGCGTACTCCGCTTCGAGCTGGGCGAGCGCCTGCTCGGCGGTGGCCGCGTACTCGAAGGACCGGTAGTCCACCGGCGCCCGGCCGAAGTGGCTTGCGCCGCGCATCGCCAGCACCCCGACGATCAGGTGCCCGAGCCGCCAGGCGATGGTGGTCACCGGCGGCGGTTGTGGGGGCGGGAAGGCGAAGTCGATGGTCATCGTCCCGCTGCCCGCCTGTACCGGTGCGCTGCTGGTGCCGCGCGGGCGCACGCTCCAGCAACCGGGGACCGGCTCCCAGAAGTACTCCTCGTCGGTGAGTCCGGCCAGGCGGTCGCGCACCTGGTTGTCCCAATGCCAGTCGAACTGCGCCCGCAGCAGCGGATTCCAGTGGGCTTCGGTCACGGTCGATCCTCGTCGTGGTGTCCTCGGTCAGCGAGTGGCCACCGTCACCTGGTCGTCGTCCCAGGGCCGGGTGTCGCGACTGTGCGCAGGCGTCGTCGGCGTCGCCTTGCGCAGTTCCCAGTCCGCGGGCAGCCCGGTGACCTCAGCGGAGTTGGCGTGCGCGGTGATGTGCACGGTCGCCTGCCCCAGCCGCAGATCGCCGAGCCGCACGGTGCCCCAGTCCAGCGGCAACCGCGGATGCAACACCAGGGTACGGTTCGGCACGTCCGGCTCGAGGCCGAGCCAGGAACGCAGCAACAGCAACGACGCCGCCGCCGAGGTCGCGTGCGGCACGCAGGCCGCCGGATGCGGCACCGGCGTGGGGAACTCGGTGCGGTCGAAGCCGCAGAACAGCTCGGGGAACCGGCCGTCGAAGAAGCTCGCGGCGTCCAGCAGGCCCGCGGTCAGCGTCTCGGCGAGCGCCTTCGCGCCGGGCACGTGCCGATAGCGCAGCAGCCCGGCCACCGCGATCGCGGTGTCGTGCGGCCACACGCTGCCGTTGTGGTGGCTCATCGGGTTGTAGGCCGCCATCTCCGAACTCAGGGTGCGCAGGCCGAAGCCGTTGCCCATCGACCGGCTCCCGAGCGACTCGATCAGCTGTGCGGCGCGCTCCTCGGCGACGATCCCGGTCCACAGGCAGTGCGCGGGATTGCTGGTCAGCGCGTCGATGTGGGCCTTGTGCCCGTCCAGGCCGAGCGCGTAGTGGCCGCGATCGGCGATCCAGAAGGCGGCGTCGAAGCGGGCCTTGCGTTCGGCGGCGCTGCCGCGCAACCGCTCGGCGTCGTGGTGGTCGCCGAAGGCGTCGGCCAGGTCGGCGCGCGCCAGCTCGGCGGCGTAGGCGTAACCCTGGACCTCGGCCAGCGCGATCGGCGGGTCGGCGCGATGGCCGTGCGCGTCGTTGATGCAGTCGCAGCTGTCCTTCCAGCTCTGGTTGAGCCTGCCGCGATCGGTGTGCCTGCGGTATTCGACGAAGCCGTCGCCGTCGAGATCGCCGTACCGGTCGATCCAGGTCAGCGCCGCGTCGGCGGCGGGAAGCAGGGTGCGGACGACATCGGGGTCGGCGCCCCAGCGCAATGCCTCGCCGAGCAGCATGACGAACAGCGGCGTGGTGTCCACCGAGCCGTAGCAGGCGCCCGCCCGGTCGGCCTCGCCCGCCGGACCGTGGTAGGCGCGCGGGATGCGCCCCGGCTCCTCCTCGGTGTGCGGATCGGTGGCGGCGCCCTGTAGCGCGGCGAGCCTGGTCAGGGTGCGCAGCGCCAGATCCGGGTCGAGCGGCAGCGTCATCCACGCGCTCAGCAGGCTGTCGCGGACGGAGAGATGGATCGACCACGGCGCGCCCGCGGCCAGGAAGGCGGGGGCGCCGGTGTCGTCGTGGATGGCCAGCGCGGCCAGGTCGGCCTCGGAGTAGGCGAGCACCCGGGCGAACTCCCTGGCGGTGGCGTGCACCCTGGCCGGGGTGTCGCGCCAGCTGGCGGTCGGCTCGTCGGGTTCGCCTGGGGTCTGCGAGCCCACCAGCGGCATCCGCCGGTAGCGGTTGACCGGCTGTACCGCCAGTTCGGTCTGCCAGCGGCCCTGTGCGGGCACCACCGCGTGCCAGCGGAACAACCCAGGGGTCACGGTGGGCTCGCCCGAGGCGCGCACCGCCACCCCGTGCCCGGAGTCGTTGTCGTCGATGAACAGCATCTCCTCGCCGTTGACCGCAACGTCGCCGCCGCCCACCTCCGGCCTGCCGTGCTTGACGGCGGTCAGGTCGGCGAAATCGGCGTCCACGTCCAGCGTCAGGGTGAGTGCGGTGTCCTCGTGACCGAGATTGCGCACGGTGATCGACTCGGTCAGGCCGTGGCCGAGGATGCGGTGGCGCTCGATCAGCACGGTGCTCACGCAGCCGGAGTAGGGCGTGACGCGCAGCAGGAACCGGGTCTGGCCAGGACCGACGTTGTCGAAGGCGATCTGTTCGACGGCGCGGCCCTCCACGGTCAGCTCCCACTGCGACAGCACCCGCGCGTCGCGGTAGAACAAACCCTGCGTGGCGTCGCGGCGGATGTCGCCGCTGCGATCGCTCACACACAGGCATCCGGTGTCGGCGCGCACGAGGCTGACCACGGCGGTGCCCGCCAGCGGGCGCAGCGGGGCGGTCATCACCGCACCGCCGAGACGAGAGCGGACATCGCGGCGCCGGTGGCCCGCTGTTCGAGGGCCTTGCGGAAGCCTGCGACGCTCTCGGCGTACACCGCCTCGTAGCCCGCGGCCAGCCGGTCCACGCAGAACGACTGTTCGACCCTGGCGCGACAGGCGCGCGGGTCGATCTCCTCGCTGCGCAGCATGTGTTCCGGCAGGGCGGCGGCCTCGTCGCAGACCCAGCCGGTCACCCCGTGCTCGACCACCTCCTCGACCGCGCCGCCGCGCATCGCGACCACCGGCGTCCCGCAGGCCATGGCCTCGATCATCACCATGCCGAACGGCTCCTCCCAGCGGATGGGGAACAGCAGGCAGCGGGCGTCGGCGAGCAGGGTGCGCTTCTGGGTGGAGTCCGCCTCGCCGAAGACCAGATCGTCGTCGGTGAGCAGCGGCCGGACGCGGTCCTCGAAGAACTCCTTCTCCACCGGCTCGATGCATTTGGCGGCCAGGATCAGCGGCAGCCCCGCCTCGTGGGCGGCCAGCACCGCCAGATCGGCGCCCTTGCAGGGCGAGAAGCGGCCGAGAAACAGTGCGTAGGAATCTTTTTCGGCGCGAAACGGCCACTGTTGCGGCGCCACGGCGTTGTGCACCCGCCCGACCCAGTTGAGGTCGGGGGCCAGCGCGCGCTGCCGGTCGCTGATGGCCACCAGTCCCGCGGTGTCGCCGATTCGCCGGTAGTACTCGGCGAATTCGCCGTCCACCGCGCCGTGCACGGTCAGCACGGTCGGAATGCCGAGCCGGTGATAGGAGGGCGCGTTCAGCACCCCGGCGAAGGTGTGGTCGTGCAACACGTCGATCGGCTCGCGCGCGGCCAGTTCCTCCACTGCCTGCCGCACCCGGAGGGCGTGCAGCACTTCGGGATACGCCTCGCCGAGTTGTTCGGCGGCGCCGCGTTCGGAGACCGCGAGGAAGTCGGCCGCGGTGCCCGGCTCGCCGATCCCGATCAGGGTGACTCGGTGACCTCGGGCGACGAGGGCGTCGGCCAGGTGCGCGACGATCGCCTCGACACCCCCGTAACCGGTGGGCGGCACCTGGAAGTAGGGCGGGGCGACCAGCACGATGTGCAGCCTGCCGCGCGAGTGCGGTAGCACGGCGCCGTCACCGCCACGCGGCACGGAATCCGCGCTGTTGCCGCCGCCTCGCGGCACCGAACCGGAATCAGACCGAACGCCCACGACTCATCCTCCTGCATAAGGGGGTGGTGCCATTTCCTGCCGGGAGCACATGTCTGGCGAAAGCACATGTCCTGCCGGAAACACGTCCTGCCGAAAGCACGTTCCTGCCGAGCACATGTCCTGCGGAAATACGTCACGCGCTGCGTGTGGAGCACTGGGTCCGGTGACGAGCGGGACAGTCCCGCGCGGACCTCGAACGCTATTGAACAGCGATAGCTATCCAACAGCAACTACCCGCGGCCGGCGCGGGTCAAACCAGGAGGACACGGTCGTGCCCGCGGGCCGCCTCGGCGACCACGCGGGCACGGGTGCGACGGGTTCAGGCCACGGCGGCGACCGGCTCGGCCAGCGCCGTCTCCCGCAGCTGGGTGAGGGTGCGGTTGAGGATGCGCGACACCTGCATCTGCGACACGCCGAGACGCTCGGCGATCTGCGACTGGGTGAGCGAGTCGTAGAAGCGCCAGACGAGGACTTGGCGTTCCCGCTCGGGCAGGGCGGCGATCAGCGGGCGAACCGCCATCGCGTCCTCCATCAACGTGTAGCACGGCTCCTCGGAGCCGAGGCTGTCGCCGACCGACAGGCCCACATTGCCCTCGTCGTCGCGGCCCACGGCGTGCAGGGTGTTGGTCGAGTAGGCGTTGGCGGCGACCAGAGCCCGGGTCACCTCCACCAGCTCGATGCCGAGTTCCTCGGCGATCTCGCGCGCCGAGGGCATGCGACCGAGTCGCTGGGACAGGGTTTCGGTGGCAGGGCCGATGAGGGCCTGTAGCTCCTTGGCCCGGCGCGGCACGCGCAGGGCCCAGGTGTGGTCGCGGAAATGCCTGCGGACCTCGCCCATGATGGTGGGCACCGCGAACGCCAGGAAGGAGCTGCCGCGTGCGACGTCGAACCGATCGACGGCCTGCACCAGTCCGAGGCGGGCGGTCTGGTGCAGGTCGTCGTAGGCTTCGCCGCGGCCGGTGAATCGCCGCGCGATGTGGTCGGCGAGCGGCAGGCACAGTCCGATGATCTGTTCGCGCAGTGCGTCTCTACGCGGATCGCCTGCCGGGAGGGCGGCCAGTTCTGCGAACCGGGGTTCGATGTTGTCGTAGCTGTCTTCGGTGTGGCGGCTCGGTCGGCGGTCGGGGTTGGTCTTCGCGGTCCGGGCGGGCGCGGCGGTCTCGCGCATGGGATATCTCCCTCGTGTGCTTGCTCTCGCTGCCGTTGGACTCGACTTACGGGGCAATACCCCGGCACTGGCGGACCAAACAGAAGTATCCGGCCGAATTTCTCACCTTCCGTGCTCCGGCGCGTCCGTGAGGGCGGCGGCCACGGCCTCCGGTGTCCAGGCCGGCGCCGCGCCGGGGCGGGTGGCCAGGTACTCGGCGATGCGGGCTCGCGGCCAGCGGTGCGATTCGGCCAGTCCCGCGGCCAGATGACGCAGGTAGGCGGCCGAGGGCGGATTGCCGGGCAGATCGGTGTGGCGCCAGGGCGCGGTGCAGGTGAGGATCGGGTGCCCGTCCAGGTCGCCCGCGTGCACCAGCGTCTCGTAGCGGCCGGGGCCGAGCGCGGCGCGACCGGTGGCCAGCACGGCGCTCAGGTCGAGGTCGGCGCCAGGCGGACGGTACATCTCCTGGGCCACGATGTCGGAGAACTGCTCGACGGTGAGCAGATGGGCGCGAGCCGCGGTGCGTCCCGGCGCGTCGGGACAGTAGAAGGCCCGCCCACCCGTCCAGGTCAGGGATTCGGTGGCGAAGTACAGCACGCCGGGCAGTTCGACGCCGACCGAGCGGGCCGGGTCGCGGGGATCGCGAGCCCCGGGCAACGTGATCGCCCCGCCGCGCGGACAGCCGCCGGCCAGATAGCAGCGCAGGCGGTCCAGATGCATGTTCGACCCGTAGGAGGCGTACCAGACCAGCGCGGGTGAGCCCCGGCGCTCCTGCGGTGCGCTGCCGAGGGACATGGCCGGCCTCCTGGCGCGGCCGGGCACCTGCTCCGGTGCCCGGATGGCCGCTCAGACCTTGCGGATGACGGTGACGACCTTGCCGAGGATACGGGCGTCGTTGCCGGGGATGGGATCGAACAGCGGGTTGTGCGGCATCAGCCAGACGTCCTTGCCGTCGTGTTTGAACGTCTTGACCGTGGCCTCGCCGTCGATCATCGCGGCCACGATGTCGCCGTTCTCGGCAACGTTCTGCTGGCGCACCACCACCCAGTCGCCGTCACAGATCGCCGCGTCCACCATCGACTCGCCGACCACCCGCAGCAGGAACAACGAGCCGTCGCCGACCAGCTCCCGTGGCAGTGGGAAGACGTCCTCGACCGCCTGTTCGGCAAGGATCGGCCCGCCCGCGGCGATCCGGCCGAGGACGGGCACGAAGGTGGGAGTGGGCCGGGCCGGGTCGGCGGAGGTCTCGCCGGGCTCGGGCGCGCCGCCGGGCAGGGCGGTCACGGCGCGCACGGCCTCGTCCAGGCCGCGCACGTCCACCGCGCGCGGCCGGTTCGGGTCGCGGCGCAGATAGCCCTTGCGCTCCAGGGCGCGCAGCTGGTGGGCCACCGAGGAAGTGGAGGTCAGGCCGACGGCGTCGCCGATCTCCCTGATGCTGGGCGGATAGCCGCGCTCGCTCACCGACGTGCGGATCACGTCGAGCACCTTGCGCTGACGCGCGGTGAGTTCGGCCCCGTTCCCGGCCGGGTCGGCGGCGACCGCGCTCTCGTCCACCGTGTCGTCTGTACGGCTCACCACTGCCCGCCCTTCCCGTCGTCTGTCGTCGTGTCCGAATCTAGTCCGGCGGGGGTGATTCTTCAAACATCCGTTCGACTCGCGTCGGGGTTTGGTCGTGACAGCGCGCGGCGAGCGTGCTAGAAACATTCGAACATACGTTCTGTCGAACATGTGAGCGAACAGTATGAGCGAGCCGCACCGGCGAACGTCACTGCCGCCTCGTCGTCTCCCGCGCCACGTCGTCCCGCAACCCACGGAGGTTTGGCCGATGAACCATCAGATGCGTTCTCCCGCACCCGCTTTCGTCCCGTCGTCCGAGACCGTCCGCGCGGCGCGGGCCGCGGGCGGCGCGGCGGGCTCCGGCCGGGGGGAGGTGTGTCCCGAGGAGTATCGCGGCATCGTCACGCCCTTCGGGGCGGCCTGCGCCGACGGCGGGCTCGGCGCCGCGGGTCGTGGACTGCCGCGGCGCGAGCGGAGGGGTGCCGGGCGCGATGTCCAGCGGGTGCGGCGGGTCGATCGCAGGCCGCTGGTCGGCAGGCCCGCGGGCACACCGGTCCGGTACGAACGGGTCCGGGTCGCGCCGCGTCGCAGCGCCCACCGGCCCGCCTCCAGCACGCCCGTCGAGCGCGCGGAGGTCGGCTTCGCCGCGCTGGCGGTGGCCGCGCTGGTCACCGCGCTGTTCGTCATCGCCATGCTGCTGCTCACTCAGTGGCGCGCGGGCGTGCCCGAGCCGCTCCCGTCGAGCGGGGGCGGTCTGACGGGGGCCGCAGAAATCGAACGTGTGTCATCTCTGCGATAGCGGGCGTGAGCGGGTATTCATCGGCAAAATCGACCGATTTCTGAAACGTGTTGCTACTGTGCTGCGGACGTAACCCAGGCAGTCCCGCTGCCGTGATCGACCCTCGGGGGCTCTCGCGATGACGCCGCGCACCACCGGATTCGCCGCACGGGTCTGCTCCGTGCTCCTGCTGTGTCTGTCCGTCCTCGTGGCCGGGCTGCCCTCGGCCTCCGCCCGGCCCGCTCCGGCCTACGCCGCCTATCTCGATCTGCCCAGCGTCAACGGTGAGGGGGAGTACGGCGGCGCCCTGCATCCGGCGCTGCCGCTGGACGAGCCGACGTTGCGCGCGGCGGTGGCGGCCGCGCGCGCCGACGGCGTCGAACCCGCCCGCTACGGCACGCTGCTGCACCAGTACTGGCTGACGGTCGCGCTCGCCAACGCGCAGATCGACCCCGTCGCCTGGGATCCGAGCCGCGGCGTCGCCCCCAACGAGCACACCTTCAACCAGGTCTACGTCAACTATCTGCGCCTGGCCGCGGCCCACCCCGGCTTCTACTGGGCCGGCCTGGCCGCGATCGCGGGCGGCTCCTTCGCGTCCGGCTTCTTCGACGCGGGCGACATCGGCCGCGTCCTCGACGCGCCGGGTGTGCACGCGATCGGCAACGCCGTGGCCGACGCGCTGGCGGGCACCCCCGCCGAACTGGTCGACGGGCTGCCCGCCGACATACGAACCCTCGTCACCCAGGGCGCGCGCCTGTCCGCGGCCGACATCGCCTGGTACCAGCAGCGGCTGATGATCATGCAGAAGCACATCTTCACCGACCTGGTCCCCATGCACGAGGCCTATCTCGCCGGTGGGCTCGCCGCCGTGGAGGAGCTGGCGCGAGCCGGTGTGCTCGACGCCGACCTGCTCGACGGCTGGCGCGCTCTCGACAGCGGGACCGAGCAGGGCCGCGTCGACGCGCTGATACGGATGACCGACCGCGAGCAGAACCACATCGTGGCCGACCAGTGGGACGTCACCTCCTCCGGCCGTGACGGCATCGGCCGCGTGCTCACCTACATCAGCACCCTTGCCGCCAAGCCCGGCGTGCCCGGTGTGCGCGCCCCCGGCGTGTTCGCCCCGGCCACCGTGCGCGCCACGGTCGACCGCCGCGAGATCGTGCTGCGCACGCCGCTGCCCGACTTCAACTGGGCCGACCGTGACACCCGCTGGGCCTACATCACCGGTGACCTCGTGCCACGGCACATCGAGCTGATGACGAACCGGCCGCTGGCGGCTGCCGTGCTCGGCGAGACGCACTGGCAGAAACTGGCGAACGGCAGGCTCGTCGCGCGCCTGCCCGAGCTGCTGGCCGATCTCGGCACGCAGTGGCAAGTGCTGTCCTGACTTCGGACGGGTAAACTCGGCATACTGCCTACCTGCCTGGACACGTGCTCGCCGGGCTCGGCCGCCCCACCGGGGCGACCGGATGCGAGGGGCACGCACGGACGAAGGACCTCGGATGCATTGCCCGTACTGCCGACACCCCGACTCCCGGGTCGTCGACTCGCGCGAAGCCGAGGAAGGTGCGGCCATCCGCAGGCGGCGTTCCTGCCCGTCCTGCGGACGGCGCTTCACCACGGTGGAGACCGCCATCCTGTCGGTGGTCAAACGCAGCGGCGTCACCGAGCCGTTCAGCCGGGAGAAGGTGATCCGCGGCGTGCGCCGCGCCTGTCAGGGCCGGGAAGTCGACGACGACGCGCTGAACCTGCTGGCCCAGCAGGTCGAGGACGCAGTGCGCGCCAAGGGCTCGCCCGAGGTGCCCAGCCATGAGGTCGGCCTGGCGATCCTCGGTCCGCTGCGCGATCTCGACGAAGTGGCCTACCTGCGCTTCGCCTCGGTCTACCGGTCCTTCACCTCGGCCGAGGACTTCGAACACGAGATCAGCGCGATGCGCGCGGCCAGGGCCCGTGCGGGAGCCGCCGCGGACTGACGACGCGGGCGCGCAGCGCGTTTCGCGCACCATTCGCTGATCGCGACCGTGTGATCAGCGGCGGACGGCCGCGATCGCCTTCTCGATCCGCTTGGCCGACACCGGATAGGGCGTGCCCAGCTTCTGGGCGAACAACGAGACCCGCAGTTCCTCGATCATCCACCAGATCTCGACGACCTCCGGTGCGGTGCGCCGATTCTCCGGCAGCGCGCGCAGCAGCCGGTCGTAGGCGGCCATCGCACGATCGACCTCGACCATGCCCTGCCGGTCCCGCACCGCCGACGCGGGCAGCGCTTCCAACCGCGCCCGCGCCGCACGCAGATAGCGCGGCACCTCGCGCAGCCGGGCGCTGCCGAACTCGGAGACGAAACCGGGAAACACCAGCTCGCCCAGCTGGGCGCGCACATCCTCGGCGATGTCGGCTTCCCTGGTGCCCGCCAGCGCGGTGGTGAGCCGATGCGCCTCGGCCAGTACCGGCACCACCAGCCGGACGAAGTCGGCCACCCGCTCGGTCATGCGCGGCCGCACGGCGGCGAGCAACTGCTGGAAGCGCTCGGGATCGCGCACCGGTCCGCCCGCGGCGGCGACGAGTTCGGCGGCCGCGGCGGCGCGGCAGTCCGCCACGAGAGCGTCGAGCGAGCCGTACGGATTCTGGCTCAGCGCGAGCCGGTCGGCGGGCCGGAGTCCGGCGGTGACCGCGCGCACCGAGGTCGGGACGGCGGCGAGCACCAGCGCCCTCGTCCCCGAAGCCATGGCGGCGGCCTGTTCGGCCGGTGAGCTGAGCACCCGCACCGCGACGCCGTCGCCCTCCGGCACCAGCGCCGGATAGCCGGTCACCGTCTGGCCGGCGACCTGCCTGCGCACCGTCTCCGGGACGGTGCCGAGCGACTCGGAGGTCCACACCGTCGCGGGGGCGCGTTCGGCGCCCGCGGTCGCCCGGGCCACCGACTTCGAGACCTGTTCGGCCAGCGCCGACTTCAACTCCGTCAGGTTCTTGCCGGTGGCCAGCACCGTGCCCGAGCGGTCGACGGCGGCGAAGGTCATGCGCAGGTGCGGGGGCAGCGCCTCGGGATCGAGATCGGCGGGGGTGATGGTGACCCCGCCGAGCCGGGACAGCTCCCTGGCCAGGCCGACGCGCAGCGGCTCGGCGCGCGGGGTGAGCGCCGCCAGGGCCGCCGCGGCGAAGTCGGGTGCCGGAACCACGCTGCGGCGCAACGATTTCGGCAGCGTCTTGATCAGCGCGCCCACCAGTTCGGCCCGCAGGCCGGGCACCAGCCAGTCGAAGCCGACCGGCCGCACGTGCGCCAGCTGCTCGACCGGGATGCGCACGGTCACGCCGTCGTCGTCCTGCCCTGGCTCGAACTGGTAGGTCAGCGGGAAGCTCAGCTCGCCCTGCCGCCAGGCGTCGGGGAAGTCGGTGGGGTCAAGCGCGGCCGCGGACTCGTTGACCACCGTCTGCGTGGTGAAGTCCAGCAGTTCGGGGTCCTCGCGTCCGGTCTTCTTCCACCAGCCGTCGAAGTGCCGCGCCGACACGACCTCGGCGGGGATGCGCTTGTCGTAGAACTCGAACAGCACCTCGTCGTCGACGAGGATGTCGCGGCGCCTGGCCCGATGCTCGAGATCGGCGACGTTGTCGAGCAACGCGCGGTTGCGGTGGAAGAACGCGTGCTCGGTGCGCCACTCGCCCTGGACGAGGGCGTGCCGGATGAACAGCTCCCTGGAGTGCTCCGGGTCGATGCGCCCGTAGTCGACCGGGCGTCGCGTGACCAACGGGACGCCGTAGAGGGTGACCCGCTCGTAGGCCTGCGCCGCGCCGCGCTTGGCCGACCAGTGCGGCTCGGAGTAGGTGCGCTTGACCAGGTGCCCGGCCAGCCGCTCGGCCCACTCCGGTTCCACCCGCGCGGCCATCCTTCCCCACAGCCGGGAGGTCTCCACCAGTTCGGCGGCCATGGCCCAGCGGGGCGGTTTCTTCGCCAGCGAGGAGCCGGGGAAGATCATGAATTTGGCGCCGCGCGCGCCGAGGAACTCCCGTGAGTCGGCTTCCCGCACGCCGATGTGGGAGAGCATGCCGGCCAGCAGTGACTGGTGGATCGCGGTGGCGTCCCAATCACCTTCCGGCACAACGGATTCGCCGTCCCGCGCCGCACTCGGCCGGGCCGGGACCCGCTGTGAGCCGGAGCGCCTGCCCTTGGCGCCTTTCGCCCTGGTCCCCCCTGGCTGCGCGGCGCCCGCCCCTGGACCTCTCGACCCGGCGCCCTCGGACTCCGCGTGCTGCCCGGGCGCGGCGCGCCGGGCCGCGGCGGGGTCGCGGCGCTCGGAGTGCCAGCCGAGCCCGCGGGTGATGGTGCGCAGCTGGCCGTGCAGGTCCTGCCATTCCCTGATGCGCAGGTAGTGCAGGAACTCCTCCCGGCACATGCGCCGGAACTGGTTGGACGACAGTGCTTTCCGCTGTTCGGTGAGGTAGTCCCACAGCCGGAGGAAGGCCAGGAAGTCCGAGCCCTCCACCACGAAGCGGGCGTGGCGGGCGTCGGCGGCCTGCTGGTGGTCGGCCGGCCGCTCGCGCACGTCCTGGATGGACAGGGCCGCGACGATGACCAGCACATCGCTGAGACAGCCGTTGCGGTGCGCCTGCACCAGCATGCGCGCCATTCTCGGGTCCACCGGCAACTGGGCCATCTCCCGGCCGATCGGGGTGAGCGCCATGCCGCCAGCACCCTCGCGGCCGCGCCCGCGGGACGAACCCCTCGTCCGGCCGCGGCCCCCGGATCCGGCCTGCCGCTGCGAGGCGGCGGCGGGTTCGGGCCCGGTGTCGCCGTCCGAGACGCGCACCTCGTGCCCGTCGTGCGACCCGGCGCCGGACTCGGGACCGGCCAGCGCGCCCAGTTCCTGGAGCAGGGCGATGCCGTCGCGGATGGCCCGCCGGTCGGGGGCCTCCACGAACGGGAACTTCTCGATGTCGCCCAGCCCGAGCGCGGTCATCTGCAGGATGACCGCCGCCAGGTTGGTGCGCAGGATCTCCGGTTCGGTGAACGCAGGCCTGGATTCGAAATCCTCCTCGGAGTACAGCCGGATGCAGATGCCGTCGGCGACGCGACCGCAGCGGCCGGAGCGCTGGCGGGCCGAGGCCTGGGAGATCGGCTCGATCGGCAGCCGTTGCACCTTGGTGCGCACCGAGTAGCGGGAGATGCGGGCGGTGCCGGGGTCGATCACATAGCGGATGCCGGGCACGGTCAGCGAGGTCTCGGCCACGTTGGTCGCCAGCACCACCCGGCGGCCGGTGTGCGGGGCGAACACCTTGTGCTGCTCGGCCGCCGACAGCCGGGCGTAGAGCGGCAGGATCTCGGTGTTCGGCAGCTTCAGCTCGCGCAGGGCGTCGGCCGTGTCGCGGATCTCGCGTTCGCCGGAGAGGAAGACCAGGATGTCGCCGTCACCGGAGTCGAACAGCTCGAGCACCGCCTCGCCGATGGCGTCGACCGGGTCGCGGTCCACCACGGTGGCCGTGTCGTCGGCCGGCTCGTCGTCGGGGTCGTCGAGATCGCCTGGGTCGCCCGCGGGCAGTTCCAGGCTCAGCGGCCGGTAGCGGATCTCCACCGGGTAGGACCGGCCGGAGACCTCCACGATCGGCGCGGGCGTGCCGTCCGGGCCGGCGAAGTGCCGGGCGAACAGCTCGGGGTCGATGGTGGCCGAGGTGATGATCACCTTCAGATCCGGGCGCTGGGGCAGCAGCTGGGCCAGGTAGCCGAGCAGGAAGTCGATGTTGAGGCTGCGCTCGTGCGCCTCGTCGATGATGATCGTGTCGTAGCGGCGCAGCAATCGGTCGCGCTGGATCTCGGCCAGCAGGATGCCGTCGGTCATGAGCTTGACCAGGGTGTGCTCGGAGACCTGATCGGTGAAGCGGACGGTGTAGCCGACCGTCTCACCGAGTTCGGTGCCCAGCTCCTCGGCGATCCGCTCGGCCACCGTGCGCGCGGCCAGCCTGCGCGGCTGGGTGTGGCCGATCACGCCCCGGATGCCGCGCCCGAGTTCGAGGCAGATCTTGGGGATCTGGGTGGTCTTGCCGGAACCGGTCTCACCGGCCACCACCACGACCTGGTTGGCGGCGATGGCGGCGGCGATGTCGTCGCGGCGCGCGCTGACCGGCAGCTGCTCGGGGTAACTGATCCGGGGGACCGAGGCCCGCCGTGACTCGATGCGCGCCTCGGCCGCGGCGATCTCGGCGGCGATCTCGTCGAGATCGGCGGCCCGTGCGCGGTCGAGCCTGCGGCGGAGCCGGTGTTCGTCACGGAGGGAGAGATTCGCCAGGCGGGTGCGGAGCTCGCGGGTTCCGGTGGTGGCTGTCCTGGTCATTGCCCATCCAGACTACCGGGCGGGCCGGGGTGACCTCCGGGCGCGGCCACGGGGATCGATAGCCGATCGTTCGCGGTGTGAGGTGATCTACCGGTCGCGGCGGCGTCGGTGTGCGAAGATCTGGCCCATGGACGCCGGTTCGGGCACCGCGCGATGGATCGGGTGCTCGCGCGTGGCCTTCGCCCTGCTCGGTCTCATGGCGCTGCTCTGGATACCGTTGCGGGAGCCAGGGGCGAGTGGCGATTTCTCCATCGGCAACTACCTGAGCTACTTCACCATCCAGTCCGCCGCGCTGGGGGTGGGCGTGTTGCTCGTCGGCGGCCTGCGCGATCCGAGGGGCGCGCGCTGGCAACTCGTGCGCGGCGCCGCC
>Ga0079224_100004419_pt1 | contig 18172 bp, 12 predicted proteins | sample Stecom2015_FD_80414 | JGI IMG/M metagenome (GOLD analysis project Ga0079224, IMG submission 80414) | Agricultural soil microbial communities from Utah to study Nitrogen management - Steer compost 2015 | ecosystem: Environmental > Terrestrial > Soil > Agricultural land | place: USA: Utah...
GTCCATCGTCACATCATCGACCTGAGCGACCAGTGCCGAGACCCCGTTGATGCGTTCGATGCTCTCCATCAGCCGGTTGAAGTTGTAGCGGGCAATCTCTCGGCGCAGATTGGCAATTTCCTTCCTGCGATCCTCCAGTTCGGCCTGAAGCGCGTCGATCCGTTCGCCAAGGTGTTCCGGCGTTGTGCCAAGCTGCTGCGCGATCCGGTGCAGGGTGCTCAGGTTCGTCTGAATGTACTGGCGGGCCGCGCGTCCGGTCAGGGCCTCGATACGGCGGATACCCGCGCTCACGCTGCCCTCGCTGATAATGACCATCAGACCAATTTCGGCGGTCTCTCTGACGTGGACGCCGCCGCACAACTCGTAGCTGTAGCGCGACCCGTTATCTGAAATAATAACGGTGCGCACGATGTCGCTGTATTTTTCGCCAAACAGGGCCATCGCGCCTTCCTGGCGTGCCTGCGTCAGGGGTTTTTCTTCCGCCCGGACCCTGTAATTCGCCAGAATAATGTCATTGACTTCGGTCTCGATAGCCTGCATTTGTTCCGGGGTGACCTTGTCGTCGTGTGCGAAGTCAAACCGCAGCCGATCCGGCGCGACCAGCGACCCGCGCTGCTGTACATGCGTCCCCAGATTGCGGCGCAGCGAAGCGTGCAGCAGGTGCGTGGCGGTGTGGTTGCGGGTAATATCAGCGCGCCGCTCTGCATCGACTTCGGCACGGACCAGATCGCCTTCTCTGGGTGTGCCTTCCAGCACCTCACCGATATGAACGATTAGCCCGCCGACAGGCCGGCGCATGTCTTCCACTTCGATGGCCCATCCATCACCGCTGATGATGCCGGTATCGCTCACCTGACCGCCCGCCTCGACATAAAAGGGTGTTTCGGCCAGCACAACCTCGACCCGATCTCCGGCGATGGCACTTTCGACCTGCTGGCCGTCGCGCAGGAGCGCCAGCAGTTGGGTATCAACACGGGTCGGGCCGTAGGGGTCGTATCTGACCCCTTCATCGCCAAGCTGACCGCTCTGCCTGAGGGCGTTCAGAATCGCCGTATAGGTCTCGGCGCTGGCGATCTGGCCCATTGCCTGCCCGCCGCCGCTGACCTCGGAATGCAGCGCCTCCTGCTGCTGGAAGCCGGCCAGATCAATGGTAAAACCGTTCTCCTCGGCAATATCGCGGATCACCTCCAACGGCAGGCCGAGAGTCGCTTTCAGGTAGAACGCTCGATCACCGGGCAGTACCGTTTTGTTTTGCTGCCGTAGTTCTGCCAGCATTTCATCGAGTTCGCTCAGACCACGATCCAGCGTGCGGCGAAAGCGGATTTCTTCCTGTGTGATGACCTTCTTGATCGTCTCGGCACGTTCGACCAGTTCGCTGTAGTGCCCGCCCATGATGTCGATCACCGAGTCAGCGATTTCGCTCAGGAAGGGTTCGTGAAAGCCCAGTTTTGCGCCAAAACGGGCTGCCCGCCGGATCACCAGCCGGCAGACTGAATCTCGGCCTTTTGCGCCAGGCAGCACACCATCGGCGATCAGAAACACCGCTGCGCGGATATGGTCGGCAATCACCCGGTAAGGCACAATATTGGCATCGCGTTCCGCATCGGTATGGCCGGTGAGCCGCTGCACCGCTTTGATGATGGGCATGAACAGGTCGGTGTCGTAGTTGGCCGGTACACCCTGGATCACGCTGAGGATGCGTTCGAGGCCCATGCCGGTGTCGACGCCGGGTGCGGGCAGGGGTTCGTCGTACTGGCCGGTATGGTCAGGATCAGGCTGCGTGCGGTTGAACTGCATGAATACCAGATTCCACAGTTCGAGAAAGCGGTCATCTTCAGCCTGGAGCATGGGAATAATGCTGTCTACGCCCATTTCCGGGGCATTGTCCCAGTGGATTTCGCTGGTGGGACCGCACGGGCCGGTATCCGCCATCTGCCAGAAGTTGGTCTTTTGTCCCATACGCGCCACGCGGCGCGGGTCTACGCCAACTTCGTTCACCCAGACGTTGTACGCCTCGTCATCGTTGGCGTAAACAGTAAAGGCCAGCCGATCCGGCGGCAGCTCATAGACTTTTGTCAGCAGTTCGTACGCGAAGATGATCGCTTCGCGTTTGAAGTAATCGCCAAAGCTGAAGTTGCCAAGCATCTCAAAAAAGGTATGATGTCGGGGTGACGGGCCGACATTTTCCAGATCATTATGTTTGCCGCTGACGCGCATACACTTCTGTGACGTGGTGGCGCGGGTATAATCACGCTTATCCAGCCCCAGGAAAACGTCCTTGAACTGCACCATACCCGCGTTGGTGAACAGCAGAGTGGGGTCATTGGCCGGCACGAGCGATGACGATTCGACTTGCCGGTGGCCCATCTCTTCAAAAAAATCAAGAAATGCCTGGCGCACCTGCGCGCTGGTCATGTTTTTCATGACGGTGGATTTCCTTAATGTTGCTGCTGTGAAAGTGTATCGAATTATATGTCTGATAGGGGCGCATCACAAGCGCGCATTCCCGCTATTCGTGACAGAAACCTGGAGGTCGGTTAATATCGAGGCGGTCATGTGATCGCCTCTTGAATTATCAACGGCTGGAGGGGAGTGTCGTGGTCGATATCGAATCTGGCGCAATTGATGCGATTGTCGGTGCTTATGCCGGTTCGCCCTTTGATGTGCTTGGCCCCCATGCGGTGGAAGGCGGGCAGGTTTCGATTCGCGCTTTCCGGCCTACGACAATGTCGCTCTACGTCGTGGATGAGGCCGGCGGCGAGCGAGTCGAAATGCGTCGCCTGCGCCCGGAAGGTTTTTTCGAGGCAACGATTCCCGGCACATGGCCCGGCCTGCGTTATCACTACGAAGCCGTCACGCATGACGGGCGGACCGAGACGTTTCATGATCCTTATGCTTTCCGCGAACCGCTTCTGACCGATTATGACCGCTATCTGTTCGCGGAAGGGCGCTACCTGTACAGCTACGAGAAATTCGGCGCACATCTGCGCGAAATCGACGGGGTAAAGGGGGTGAACTTTGCCGTATGGGCGCCCAATGCCTACCGGGTGAGCGTGCGCGGCAGTTTCAACAATTGGGATGAGCGCGCGCACCCCATGCAGTTTCATAAGGCCAGCGGTATCTGGGAGTTGTTTATTCCCGGCCTCGACGAAGGCACGATCTACAAATACGACCTGCGTTCGCACAATCAGAATTATCACGGCGAAAAAGCGGACCCTTACGGCTTTTATGCAGAGGTGCGCCCCAGAACCGCGTCGATTGTGACGGACCTCGATACGTACAAATGGCAGGATCAGGCGTGGATGACTCTGCGCGCTTCGCAGCCCCTGCTCGACAGGCCAATATCAATCTACGAAGTGCATCTCGGTTCGTGGCGGCGCAATGCAGCCGGCAAATTTCTGACTTACCGCGAACTGGCGCAGGCGCTAGTGGAGTACGTCAAGGACATGGGGTACACCCACATCGAACTGATGCCGGTGGCGGAACATCCGCTTGATGCCTCGTGGGGGTATCAGGTCACAGGCTTTTACGCGCCGACCAGCCGTTATGGCAGACCGCAGGATTTTATGTATTTTGTGGATGTCTGCCACCAGAATGGCATTGGCGTGATCGTTGATTGGGTTCCGGCGCACTTTCCGAAGGACGGGTTTGGGCTGAGTTACTTCGATGGCACGCACCTGTATTCGCACGAAGATGCGCGCAGGGGCGAACACCCGGATTGGGGAACCTATATTTTCAACTACGGACGCAATGAGGTGCGCAACTTCCTGATCTCCAACGCACTGTTCTGGCTGAAAAAATATCATATCGACGGGCTGCGGGTGGATGCGGTGTCATCGATGCTGTATCTGGATTTCGGGCGTGAACACGGCCAATGGATTCCCAACCAGTACGGCGGTAACGAAAATCTGGAAGCCATCGACTTTTTGCGCCAGTTTAATGAAGTGATTCACGCAGAATGCCCCGGCGCGGTGACGGTGGCCGAAGAATCGACTGCGTGGCCGATGGTTTCGCGCCCGGTGTATGTAGGTGGGCTTGGGTTCACCTTCAAGTGGAACATGGGCTGGATGCACGACACGCTGGAATATATGCAGAAAGACCCCATCTACCGGCGCTACGAACACAACAAGATCACCTTTTCGATCATGTACGCCTTCAGCGAGAATTTTGTGCTGGCACTGTCGCATGATGAGGTTGTGCATCTGAAGGGGTCACTGCTCACCAAAATGTCCGGTCATGGCCTGCAGAAGTTTGATAGCCTGCGGCTGCTGTACGGCTACCAGTGGACGCATCCGGGCAAAAAACTGCTGTTTATGGGGCAGGACATCGGCCAGTGGCGCGAATGGAGCGAAGCCCGCGAACTCGATTGGAATCATCTGGATCACGCGCCGCACGCCGGGATACGCGCCTGGGTGCGCGATCTCAACCGGCTGTACCAGCAGCAGCCGGCGCTGTATGAGCAGGATTTCAGCGGGGAGGGCTTTCGCTGGATTGACGCGAACGACGCGGATAACAGCGTGCTGACTTATCTTCGTTTTGCCAAAGACCCGGCGGATTTTCTGGTAGTTGCCTGCAATTTTACGCCGGTGACGCGCACCTACTATCGAATTGGCGTGCCGCAGGCAGGTCAGTACCGCGAACTGCTCAACAGTGATTCCGAGTTTTACGGCGGGCACAACGTCGGCAATACCGGCAGTATCCAGACGGAGGCTGTGGCTTCGCATGGCTATGAACAGAGCCTGTGTCTGACCCTACCGCCGCTGGGTATGATTATCCTCAAGCTGGATGGAAGTGCCGACTCAACATGACCCCCGCCCTGTGCTATACTTTCCGACGATTCATTTGGGCTGGCAACAAACAGAAGGAAGGTTACTCATGGTCACGGTAGATCGACCCGGCATAAGCATCGACGAACAGGTTGAGGTGTTGATGTCCGGGGCAGAATATGGCGACCCAGAAATCAAAGAAACCATGCGCAGAGAACTGCGTGAGCGTCTGATCGAAGCGGAAAAAGAGGGGCGCCCGCTGCGTGTCTACTGTGGTTACGACCCGCGCACGTCTGATCTGCATCTGGGCCACACGATTACGATGCGCAAGCTGCGCCAGTTTCAGGAATTCGGCCACGATGTGACATTTCTGGTAGGCACGTTTACCAGCCTGATTGGCGATCCATCGGACAAGGACAAAGCGCGCGAACAGCTTACCCGCGAACAGGTTGAGGAAAATGCCCGCACCTATGCCGAGCAGGCCTTCAAAATTCTCGATCGCAATCTGACCCGCGTGCGCTACAACGACGAGTGGCTTTCGACGCTCGATTTTGCCGATATTATCCGTCTGGCGAGCAACTTTACGGTGCAGCAGTTTCTGGTGCGCGAGAACTTCAAGAAGCGGCTGGATGCCGGAGAGCCGATCTACCTGCATGAGCTGTTCTACGGACTGATGCAGGGCTACGATGCGGTCGCGCAGGAAGCTGACGTTCAGGTTGGCGGGCAGGATCAATTGTTTAATATCATCATTGCCGGCCGCAAGTTGCAGCAGGCGCTCGGCCAGAAGCCGCAGATTGGCATCATCATGGGCGAGAGTCTGCCGGGTACGGACGGCGAGATCAAGATGAGCAAGAGCCTTGGCAATCATATCCCGCTGATGGCTGAACCCTGGGATATGTTTGGCAAGATAATGCACCTGCCTGACAAAGCCATGCCCATCTACCACAAACTGATCCTCGGCTGGTCACCGACGCAGTTGCAGGAACTGGAAGAAGGGTTGGCTTCCGGCGCGCTGCATCCCAACGAGGTCAAGATGCGGTTGGCGCGGGAAATCGTGAGCATCTTCCACAGCCCGGAAGATGCCGAAGCCGCGCAGAAACGCTGGGATGAGGTATTTCGCAGCGGCGGGGGTGTCCCCGAAGACATCCCGGAAGCGCCGCTGGCCGCTGAGGAGCGGGTAATCGACATTCTGCGACGGCTGGAGATGGTTAGCAGCGGTGGTGAGGCCAAACGTCTGATGCAGGGCGGCGGTATCCGCCTCAATGAGCAGCCTGTCACTGACCCGCAGACAACGGTCACGCTTGATATGCTGCCGGCCGTGCTTCAGGTGGGGAAACGCAAATTCGTCCGGCTGGTGAAAGCCTAGGCGCTAACAGGGCTAAATCGCGAGTACGCTGCTGAAGCGGCAGCATGGTTTTGCTGCCGCCGGGAATCGACCAGCATCCGGTAGATGTCGCAGGAAGTCAGGATGCCAACGAGGCGGCCCTTGCGATCCACCACTGGCAGGCGGCTGATACCGTGTTTGAGCATGATATCTGCGGCCTGGGCGATGGATGCCTGTGGTTCGATAGTAATCACGATGTCGTGCATGATGCGACTAACCGTAATGGTATCCCAGGTGTTATTCACATCCCAGATCATCTGCGTGATTTTGTCGGCCGGCATCGCCTCGCGAATGTCGCCGAGTGTCAGGATTCCAGCCAGCTCCCTACCATCAACAACAACCAGACAGCGAACTGCCTTTTGTTCCATGATGCTGAGCGCCCGCCGGAACGGGGTATCCGGGGAGACCGTTTCTGCGGGACTCATCCATTTGCTGACCAGCATTGAGCGAATCATAAGCACACTCCTGAGTCCCTTTTGACTCATTATCCTCGAAAAACAGAGCCGCAGTCAATGGACCGGTTTGTCAGGGAACCTATTAAAAAGCTCTGGCGAGCTTCAGCGTATCCGCAATACTGCCGCGCCGTTGATCTGACTGCGCTTCATTTTCTGCAAGGCGTGGTTGGCGGCATCCAGATCGAATAACTCGATGTCCGTGCGCAGCGGAATTTGCGCGGCCAGCGGCATAAATTCTTCGGCATCGCGCCGGGTGGCATTGGCGACAGTGCGGATGGTGCGTTCGTGCCACAGCAGCCGATAGGGCATCTGCGGGATGTCGCTCATGTGGATCGCGTTGAGGCAAAGCGTCCCGCCTTTGCGCAGATGGCCCAGCGCCAGTGGTACGATCCACCCTGCGGGGGCGAAGATGATGGCGCGATCCAGTTGGTGTGGTGGTGTATCCTGCGCCTCGCCGACCCAAACTGCGCCGAGTTCGCGGGCATGGCGCTGGTGCGCTGCGCTGCGGGTAAAGACGAAAACATCACAGCTCCAGTAGCGGGCGATCTGCAAACAGATGTGCCCGCTGCTGCCAAAGCCGTAAATGCCGAGTCTTTCACCGGGCTGCAAATCAGACAACCGCAGCGAACGATAGCCTACAATTCCGGCACACAACAGCGGCGCGGCCTCCGTGTCTGAAAAGCCATCTGGCAGCGGCACGGCGTAATCTTCTGGCACAGTGACAAATTCCGCATAACCGCCATCTACCGTGTAGCCGGTGAACTCCGCCTGATCGCACAGGTTCTCCAGCCCGGCTTCGCAAAATTCGCAGCGGCGGCAGCTATGGTGCAGCCAGGGGATGCCGACCCGCGCGCCAATGGCAAAACGCCCCGCGCCGCTCCCGGTTTCGATGACTTCGCCGGCGATCTGATGTCCCGGCGTGACCGGCAGCTTTGGTCCGGGCAGTTCGCCTTCGATCAGATGGAGATCGGTGTGACAGACCCCGCAGGCGTTGATCTGGACCAGAATATGGCCGGGCGGCGGCGCTGGACGTGGGACATCTTCCAGCCGCAGCGGGTTTTGCTCAATGGGGGCAGGTTGGTGGAGTCTTTGCGCTTTCATGGCTTGATTATAGCGCGGTTCGGCCAGGTTTTCCTGCCTGACGGCCTGATCTGTTGATGATGACTGAACTTTCCATGAAATTTGTAATGCGAGAGCGTTGATAATTAATGGTTGGGTGTATAGTAAATCTGGATGGTCAATGTTCTGGCAGTCTGGAACCGGTTCGCCAGTCTCTGATTTCACGATGACAGGCCAATGGAGCCTTCAGGAGTCCCAAATTGACGCCATTCGATTTTCTCATCAACCTGGCTGAAACCATCTCGGTATTTATGGCACTGACTTTCACGTATGGGCTGGCACTTTCTGTCACCAGGGGCAGGCCGGCGGTTTTCCAGAGTGTGTTTCAGGGGATGGTGTTTGGCCTGTTTGGTATGCTGACCATGCTCAAGGCTGCTGAGCCTGTGCCCGGTTTGCTGTTTGAAGCCGGGACGATTATCGCAGCGGCGGCTGGCATCATGGGCGGCTGGATTCCGGCAGCGATTGCTGGCGCACTGGTCGCTCTCTGCCGGCTGTTTCTCGGGGGCAGCGGTGCTCTTGCCGGTGTTCTGACGATCTGCCTGGCTGGAGGGCTGGGGTATGGGCTGCACGAGTATCATCGCCGGCAGGGCACGCCGGCCGGCTGGCGCACACTGGCGCTGCTGGGTATGGGCACTGCCGCGCTGAGGCTGCTGATCGGTACGATGCTGGCAGGTCCGGCGCTGCCTGCTGTAACCTTCGGCCTCACCGCTGTACTTATGCCGGCGGGAACGCTGCTGTTTGGCCTGATGCTCCTGTATCAGAAGCGGCACGATGAGGTAGAAGCGGCACAGCGCGCAAGTGAAGAACGCTACCGTTCGCTAGTGGCAGCAATGAGCGAAGGGATGATCCTGCAGGACGAAAAGGGCGTTATCACCACCTGCAACCGCAGCGCCGAGCAGATTCTTGGCTACCCGGCGAGTCATCTGATCGGTCACACGTCGATTGCTGTGGGCTGGTCGGCCATCGATGTGAATGGATCACCGATCCCGGTTCAGCATCATCCGTCCTCAGTGACTTTATTGACCGGTGAACCGCAGTTCAACGTCATGATGGGTGTTTACCGCCCGGACCAATCTTTGGTCTGGCTGCTGGTGAATTCGCACCCCCTGTTTTCCGACGACAGGCTAAAGCCCTGTGCGGTGGTCACCACCTTCACCGATGTGACTGAACACAAAGCGGCTCAGGAATCGCTGCAACGCGAACGCCAGTTGCTGCGCACCGTCATCGACAGCACGCCGGATTACATTTTTGTCAAGGACGCGCAGGGGCGTTATATCCTGAGCAACGAAGCGCACGCGCAGGCGGCACATGTCGAAGCGGATGCGCTGATAGGTCTGACCGCCTTCGATGTATTCCCAGCGGAACTGGCGGCGCAGTTTCATGACGATGACCTGCGAGTCATTCGTTCCGGTCAGGCGCTGCTCGATCTGGAACGGACGACAATTGATGCTGCTGGACATGAGAAAACTGTGCTTACTTCCAAAGTGCCGCTGCGACATAATGACGGCTCTGTCGCTGGCGTAATCGGGATCAGCCGGGAGATTACGGACCGCAGGCTGCTGGAAGAGCGAACTGCCGAACTGGCCGACGAGCGCGAGCGCGTGCAGGCGCTGCGGCGCTTCATTGCGTCTATGGTTCACGATTTGCGCATATCGCTCACGGCCCTCAATAACAATTTTGATCTGCTGCGGCGCACCACCAACCCTGAACGTCAGCCGGCCCATGCTGCAAAGCTGGAAGCCCAGATTATGCGGATGGCGCACCTGCTGGATGAGCTGGCCGAAATGGAGCGTTCTGATCGAGATGCAACGCCCCCGCTGAACCCGACAGACCTGAATCCACTGGTTTATGACGTGATCCGGTTGCTGATGAGCCGGTCAACAGCGCGCGGGCAGCGGCTCGATTTCGCGCTGGATGCCGGGGTGCCGCCTGTCATGGCAGATGAGCAGCAACTGCGGCAGGCTGTCGAAGACCTGGTAGAGAGTGCAATTCTGTCCACCCCTGCTGAAGGCGTTATCACAGTCAGCACTACCAGCAGCAATCAGTGGGTATATGTTCAGGTAGAAGGCACTGGCGCGGAGATTGCGCCGGACGATCTGCTGCACAGCTTCGAGCCGTTTTACCGCGCCAATTCATCCCCATCAAGCAAAACCGCCGGATGGGAAATGGGGCTGGCGACCACCAAAGAGATTATCGAAACGCACCAGGGCAGCATCCACATCGACAGCAGGCCGGGACAGGGCAGCATCTTCACAGTAGCACTGCCGGCTGTGGATTATATCCGCGTATTGGAACACCTGGCGGGTTAGTCCGTTGGGCGGCTCCACGTCATCTGCTCTCTGACGAGCAAATCAGTGCTGCGCATTTTCATCGCCAGGTCAGCGGCAAGATTGCGCATCAGCCGGTAGCCAAGCTGGTGATAGGTGTCACACAGCAGCATGAGTTTGTCGCGGGGGATGACAATCAGGCGGGTATCTGCCTGCGAAACGCGCGCACCTGCCGAACGCAGCCCTTCATCGACCAGGGCCACTTCGCCAAAGGACTGCCCGCGCCGCAGTGTGCTGATGACCTCCGGTCCGGCTTTAGTTTCCTTGCCGAGCAGCGACGGATTGAGCAAAATCTCGACCTCACCGCTGGCGATGATGTAGAGTTCTGAGCCAGGGGAGTTTTCCTCAAATACCATGTCGCCTGCCTGGTAATGCCGCTCATCGCAGATCGAAGCGACCAGTTCGAGCTGGGTATTGCTCAGTTCATAAAAAATGTCGGCCTGCTTCAGCACAGTAATGATGGACATTACCCGGTTCCCTCCATTGCAGAAGTAGATCGCTTCGCCCGCATTGTAACATAATCATGACCTGCATAGCTACCAACATATCGGTCAAATCCGAATCTGACTTGAATTTCCCGGGATGAACCTCTATGATGAACTAAGAACTGTTTTGAGCCTTATTGTTATGGAGGTGGTGATGTGACACATAAAGAGAACTTGCGCGAAGAACCACTGACGTATAAGGTGTGGGGCAAAGAGCAGATCGACCCCGAGGCGCTGGCACAGATGGACAACGCCATGCGGCTGCCGGTGGCAAGGGCCGGCGCGCTGATGCCCGACGCGCATGTCGGCTATGGCCTGCCGATTGGTGGGGTGCTGGCAACCGAAGATGTGGTGATTCCTTACGCTGTTGGGGTGGACATCGCCTGCCGGATGCGCCTGAGCATTTTTGACGCCAGCCCGGACCTGATCGACCAGCGTGTCGATCAGTTCAAGAAAGTGCTGCTGGAACAGACCCGCTTTGGAATCGGGCGCAGGGGCGGGGAATGGGACCCGCGCGAACAGGTCGATCATCCTATACTGGATGATGAGGACTGGGAAGCAACCGGTCTCCTGCGGTCGCTCAAGGATACCGCCTTTCGCCAGCTTGGAACCAGCGGTGGGGGCAATCATTTTGTCAACTGGGGCAGGTTCACGCTGAACGAGGATGACGATCAACTTGGCCTGAAGGCGGGCCAGTATCTGGCGCTGCTGTCGCACAGCGGGTCACGTGGGGTTGGCTTCCAGATTGCCAATCACTATTCAAAACTGGCCCAGACTTTGCACCCCAATCTTGACAAGAGTCTGCGCCATCTGGCATGGCTGGCGCTGGATACACAGGAAGGTCAGGAATACTGGCTTTCGATGCATCTGGCGGGGCGCTTCGCAGCGGCCAATCATGAAGTCATTCACCAGCGGATCGCCAAGGCTATGAAACTGAAACCACTGGTCGTGGTTGAAAATCATCACAATTTTGCGTGGAAAGAGCGGATCGCTGCGCCGGCCGGCTTTCAGGAGGGCGAACGCGAAGTCATTGTGCATCGCAAGGGGGCAACCCCTGCCGGCAAGGGTGTGCTGGGTGTGATCCCCGGCTCGATGGCTGATCCGGGTTATGTGGTGCGCGGCATGGGCAACCCGGAGTCAATCAATTCGGCGGCGCACGGTGCGGGCCGCCGGCTGGGCCGCAAGGAGGCCAAACGCAGCCTGACCAAAACCGAACGCGACCGTTACCTCAAGGAGCGCGGCGTGACGCTCATCGGCGGCGGGCTGGATGAATCGCCGCAGGCGTACAAACCGATCAACGAGATCATGGCTGCCCAGGACGACCTGGTAGAAATTGTCGGACGTTTTACACCGCGAATCGTCCGCATGGCGAACGAATGACCCTGTGCTATACTGACGCAGCAGCCATACAACCGCTCAGGGCACAGGATGACCGATTTCACCATTGATGAACTCATTTCAGTTTGTATCTCCCGGCAGGTGGTTGACGGGGAGGTGCTGGCACAGGGCATCAACACGCCGCTGGTCATGGCCGGGTTTATCCTCGCCCAGTGCACGCACGCGCCCAATGTAATCTTCACCTCGGCTATCGGCCAGGCCATTTGCCGGGAGTGGGCGCCGCTGGGGGTGGGGCGCATCGAGGATTTATGGCTGGGCAAGGCGCTGCTGCATGTCGGCTTTGCTACGGCTGCGGCGGACCTGCTGCCGGCCTACAACCCGAAGGAGTTTCTGCGCCCGGCGCAGGTCGATCCCTGCGGCAATTTCAACAACATTGCTTTCGGCAAGGACTATCACCGGCCCCGGATGCGACTGCCGGGTACGGGCGGTATCCCGGATGTCACCACCTATTCCGACCATGTGTATCTGTACGTCCCGCGCCATTCACGGGTGACGTTTGTCGAGAAAGTCGATTTCGTCAGCGGGTTGGGGCATGTGCCCCACCGGAAGCGCGGGCAGGGACCGCTGTACCTCATCAGCGACCTGGGCCAGTTTGATTGGGCGCATGGCCGGATGCGGCTGGTCAGCTATCATCCGGGCGTCACCATTGAACATATCCAGCGCAAGACAGGCTTTGAACTGGAAATTGCACCGGATGTCCATGAAACTCCGCCCCCGACTGCCGAGGAGATCCGCCTGCTGCGCGAGGAAATCGATCCGTTGGGTGTTCGCCGGCTGGAAATGCTGGGGGGCAGCGCCCGCAAAGACCTGCTGCGCCATATCCTTGAACAGGAGGGGGCGCTCTAGCGCGGGTTGATCGACCATTCCCTTATCGTCTGGAAGCGATCTGCCGGAGAGCCGATGAAACCAAGCTGTACGCCCTCGACATCAATGGACGTGACATAGGTGAACAGGGGGTAGTACATGGGAATGGCGATGGCTCGCTCGACAAAGTGCTTCTGGAAATCCTTGTAGAGGATGGCGCGGTTGATGCCGCTGGGGTCGCGCCGAGCGCGTTCGAGAAGCTCGCTGATAGTCGTATCATCCACGCCGCTGTAGTTCAGACCGTCCGGGTACTGGCCCTGATGCCAGAAAGCGTACACGTCGGGGTCGGCGCTTTCGCCAAGCGATAATTCCACCAGCGCGGCGTCAAAATCGTGCGACTCCAGCCGCGCCTGATACGCTGCCGGCGCTTCCGGTTCGATAGTTACGTGCAGGTTCAGTTGGGACCACTGCACGGCGAATTCCTGAAGCATATCGATCAGCGCCGGATCATCCGGTGTCAGGATGCTGAATTCCAGCAGGTAAGGCGATGCCGTTGGTTCTTCGGTAGCGTCGGTGTCTGCTGTCAGGCTGCTGCGGGCGGCGGACAGATTGGCCGTTTCCAGCAGAAAGCGGGCCGTGCTGAGATCATGCGGCGGCCACCGCAGATCGGCGGTGTAGGCCCACGAGCCGGGCCACAGCGGGCTGTTGGCCTGCACGGCGCGGTTCAGCAGCCGGCGTTCGATAGTCGAGGTGCGATCGATGCCGGTTTCCAGGGCGAGCCGCACCCGCTGTTCCCGGAAGTAGCGGGTTTCATCACGCTGCCAGTTGAAGATCAGTATGCCCAGAGTGGGTTCAAGCGTGGTGTGGGTGTCGAATTGGGTCGGATTGGCGGCTGCCAGCAGCGGACCGCGTTCCCGGTGATTGCGGGCCGCCAGGCCGTCAAGTTCGCCGCTGCTCAGCGCGTTCAGTGCATCATCGAAAGTGGGATAGAGCCGGAAACTCAGGCGATCAAGCGCGTATCCGGTCTGGCCTTCCGGTCGCCGGCGGAAGACTGGTGCGGCGCGCAGATCAACCTGCCGTATGCTGCCGCCGGTTTCGGTGCGCAGCGCCTCAAGCTGGTAAGGACCGGTTCCGATAGGCGACAGGTTGAAGGGATGCCGGGCAAGCTGCGCGGCGGGCGTGCCCAGAAGTGCGTGAGCCGGCAGAAGGCCGATGCGCAGTTTTTCAAGAAAGCTGCCCAGCGGCTGTGTCAGGCGGAAACGTACCAGATAGTCGCCGAGTATTTCCGTTTCGACGGTGCGCCAGAACGCGCCAACGTCCGGTGGGCCGGGGAAGTCGGGTGCGCGCAGCAGGGACATGGTGAAGTCCACGTCAGCCGCTGTAAATGGCAGACCGTCCTGCCACAGCACATCATCGCGCAGCGTGACCACATATTCCAGCCCATCGGTTGAGATGACCCAGCTTTGCGCCAGCAATGGCTCAGGTTCTCCGTATTGATTGATCCGGGTCAGGCCCTCAAAGATCAGCCCGGTGATGTCCGTTTCCGTTGAATTTGCCAACAGTGGATTGAGGCGCTGCACACTGCCGATCAAGCCTTCGCGGAAGGTTGCAGACTCACCGGAAATGGGTTCTGGCTGGATGAGGACACCGGGAGCGGGAGTGTCTATTGGGGCAGGGGTTGGTTCGGCAGCGGTAGCAGTCGGCGGCACAACTTCATCGGGCGCACTGTCCGTCAGGATATCGGGCCGGCCGGTCAGTGATGCGACGAATAACGCCGCCGCTGCGATCAGGGCAATAAGCTGCCAGCGAAAACCGCGCAGCATTGGGTTAACGATCTCCAGGCTGCCGGCAACTCATGGTCGCTGGCTATTGAAGCACCAACACGGCGACAATCGAAATCGCCAGAAAAACGATCGACATGACAATGGTCAGTTGATACAGCGTTTTTTCCAGACCGCGCCGGGTCCGCGTGATGCCTATACCGGATTCACCGCCGAGCAGGCTGCCAAGCCCGCCGCCCTTGACCTGAAGCAGGATCAGGATAATCAGCAACACCGAAATAATAATTGCCGCTACTTGCAGGGCCGCTCCGAGATTCATGCCGTTAAGACTCCTCACATCAGGCAAAAGCCACAGCAGTATAGCACCGCCTTAGTGGATCATCAAGGCGGCACTTGACGCTCTCGCAGGGCGTGTTACAAATGAGGCGATTATCACATGCAGACGCCGAGGAGCGATCATGGCTGCACACAGGCCGGTGATGTTGATTATTCTTGACGGATGGGGTATCCGCGAAATGGAGGCGGGCAATGCGGTTGCCCTGGGCCGTACCCCTAATTTTGACCGCTGGCTGCGCACCCGCGAGCGTTCCATTATCCAGACATCAGGTGAATTCGTCGGCCTGGTCCCCGACCAGATGGGCAATTCTGAAGTCGGGCATCTCAATCTGGGGGCGGGACGCATCGTTTATCAGGATATTACCCGTATCGACATCGCCATCAAGGACGGCTCGCTGGCGAAAAATGAGGTGCTGGTGCAGACGCTGGAACGGGCCAGAAACGGGCATAACAATGTCCACCTGATTGGCCTGCTGGGGCCGGGCGGTGTTCACAGTCACGAGAGTCATCTGTATGCACTGCTTGCCATTGCCGGACAGCAGGGCATTGATCCAGTGGTGCATGTCATCACGGATGGACGCGATACACCGCCAAACAGCGGCATCGGTTTTCTGGCCAATCTGGAAGCCAGGATCAGCGAAGTCGGTGCGGGCCGGATCGCCACTGTCAGCGGGCGCTACTATGCGATGGATCGGGACAAACGTTGGGATCGCACCGCGAAGGCCTTTAATGCGATGGTCAAGCGCGAGGGCCAGACAGCAGCGACGGCGGCGCAGGCTATCCAGCAGGCTTATGACAGCGGCGTGACCGACGAGTTTATTGTCCCGACAGTAATTGGCACGGATGACAGCCTGCGAATCAAACCCGGGGACGCGCTGATTTTCTATAACTTCCGCGCTGACCGAATGCGGCAGATCGTGCAGGCGTGTGTCCTCAAGGACTTTGCGGGGGCAGATTACTTCCATTTTGTCGAGGGACTGGATGTCATCACCTTTACCGAGTATAGCGAAGGCCTGCCGGTGAAGGTGCTGTTTCCGGTTGAGCTGCCTGAAAATACGCTGGCCGAGTGGTTAAGCCGGCATGGTCTCAAGCAGTATCATTCGGCTGAGACAGAGAAGTACCCGCACGTGACCTTTTTCTTCAATGGACGGGTCGAGGAACCCTGGCCGGGTGAAGATCGCAAGATTGTGCCTTCGCCCAAAGTGGCGACCTACGACTTGCAGCCGGAAATGAGCGCGCCGGAACTCACTGCCGCTACGCTGGAACGGCTGGATACCCATGATGACGATTTTCTGCTCATCAATTTCGCCAACCCGGATATGGTCGGGCATACCGGCTCGCTGGAAGCGGCGATCAAGGCGGTCGAATGTGTGGACGAATGTGCCGGAAAGCTGGTCGAAAAGGTGCTGAGTAAGGGCGGCGTGGCGGTTGTTACTGCCGATCATGGCAACTGTGAGCGCATGATTGATCTGGCGACGGGGGAGGCGCACACCTATCACACGATTGGCCCGGTGTCGCTGTTTGTTATCGGCAAGGGTTATTACGAACTGCACAACTATGGCATCCTCGCTGATGTCGCGCCTACGGTGCTCGATCTGCTGGGGTTGGACAAACCGGCGGAAATGACCGGACGCAGCCTTATCAAGGCGTATGCGGACAAGGAAGTATAACATTGGACTGTGCGGGCACAACGTTAATGGCCCGTAATTGATGAACGATTGGAGATGACGACATGACCAAGGCATTGATTGTGTGGGGCGGCTGGGACGGTCACGAGCCGGAAGGCATGGCGAAACTGCTGGGCAGTTCGCTGGAAAAACGGGGCGTTGAAGTGACTATTTCGGACACGCTGGATGCGTTTAAGGACATGGACCTGACGCAGTTTGATCTGATTGTGCCGATCTGGACGATGGGCACGATTGCAAAAGATCAGCTTATGCCCGTGCTTGAGGCTGTCAGGGAACACGGTGTCGGCATTGGAGGGGTACACGGCGGCATGTGCGACGCCTTTCGCAACGAAACCGAATGGCAGTTTATGACCGGCGGGCAGTGGGTGGCCCACCCCGGCAACGATGGCGTGGAATATACTGTCGAAATCAACCCGAACGAATCCAGCCCGATCACAGCGGGTATTCCTTCGCCGCTGCACATCAAGTCCGAACAGTATTATATGCATGTCGATCCTGCGATCCGGGTGCTGGCGACGACCACCTTCCCGGATGGCACAGTGATGCCGGTGGTCTGGACAAAAATGTACGGCAAGGGACGGGTATTCTACTGCTCACTTGGTCACCATGTTGATGTGATCGAGCCAGAGCCGATTCTCGAAATGGTAACGCGCGGCCTGCTGTGGGCTGCCGGGGTGCTGGTCGAGGAACCGGCGTAGTGCAGGTGCTGCACGCGGCGATACCCGGTAGGTAGGCAGGACGCTGGCAAAGCAGTTAACGTAGGGGGCGCAGATACGCGCCCTCTTTGGTTGCAGGCCATTCCCGGACGATCTGATTGCCTGTTTTTCATCTGTTTATTTTGTGAAACACGCCCTGATTGCTCATGATAACCCCGTCAGCACGCAGAAGCGCGTTTTAGTGAAATGTGCCAATGTACAAAACTGACGATGTACAAATAACCAAGTCATGAGCCAATGCTGCTGTGCATCCTGCCCGAAGCAGCACGGCTGGCAAGCCCGTTTATCCTTTCACGACATTAATGGCGCATAAATTCGCGCAGGAAGTTGTCGGGAATAGACAATGTTCCTTATGCCCACTTGTCACATAATCACGCTCAGTTACCATGCGCTGGTTTATGCAGGCAAAGGAACAGGTGATGCGCACAAGAGGAATTGGCTTCAAACTTCTGGTTTTATTCGTGCTGGCCTACGCCGTAAGCAATCTTGCCTTGGGTGCGGTCTTTGCACAGGGTGCGGATACGACTGAGGAGGCTTCTGCGGCAGAAGCAGTGGAAACAGCCGCACAGCCCGAAGTCGAACCGGCAGCCGAACTCAGCAATCTGGATACAGTCTGGGTGCTGGTCGCGGCGTTTCTGGTGTTTTTCATGCAGTCAGGTTTCGCGCTGGTCGAGGCGGGTTTTATCGGAGCCAAGCATGTGACCAACATCCTCATGAAAAACCTGTTCGACCTGGCAATCGGCTCGATAGCTTACTGGGCGATTGGCTTCGGCCTGATGTTCGGGGCAGGGAGCGCGTTTTTCGGTTCGGAATGGTTTTTCCTGAAGGATCTGCCGGAGGTGTACCCCGGTCTGTCGATTCCCGGTTACGCCTTCTTCTTCTTCCAGTTCGCTTTTGCGGCGACGGCAGCGAC
>Ga0079224_100004420_pt1 | contig 18170 bp, 15 predicted proteins | sample Stecom2015_FD_80414 | JGI IMG/M metagenome (GOLD analysis project Ga0079224, IMG submission 80414) | Agricultural soil microbial communities from Utah to study Nitrogen management - Steer compost 2015 | ecosystem: Environmental > Terrestrial > Soil > Agricultural land | place: USA: Utah...
AAGTAGCCGCCGCCTGCGACTATCCGGGCGAGGGCTACGGCCTCATCTGCTTCTTCGACGCGCTGCACGACATGGGAGATCCGGTGGCCGTCGCCCGGTACGCGGCGCGGGCCCTCGCTCCCGACGGGACCGTGCTGCTCGTCGAACCGTTCGCCAACGACCGCATCGAGGACAACGTGTCGCCGGTCGGGCGCATCTACTACGCGGCCTCGACGACGCTGTGCTGCGCGAACGCGATCGCCGACGGCGGAAAGCTCGTCCTCGGCGCGCAGGCCGGGGAGAGGCGGCTGGCCGAGGTCTTCCGCAAGGCGGGATTCCGGCACTTCCGCCGCGCCACCGAGACGCCGTTCAACCTGATCCTGGAGGCGCGGTTGTGACGCGCCCGTGCCGCAGCGGGGCCGCGGAGTGATGTGCCCGGCCGCCGACCTACAGCCGCGTGATGCGCGAGACCTCGGCGAGCCGCCTCAGGTTGCGCATCACGCGCGCGAGGTGCACGCGGTCGCGAACGATCATCGCGAAGCGCATCGCCGCCGTCTCGGTCGCCTCCTCGTCCATCGCCACGTGGACGATGTTCGCCTCGCTGGCGGCGATCTCGGCGGCGACCTTGCCGAGCACGCCGCGGTCGTTGCGCACCTGCACCTCGATGCTGGTGCGGAACTGGCCCGAGACGTCGTCGGCCCAGTCGACGTCGATCCAGCGCTCGGCGTCCTTCGCGCGCTGGCGTGCGGCGACCTTGCACTCGGCGCGATGCAGGTACAGGCCGTGCCCGCCGCGCATGTGGCCGACGATCTCGTCGCCGGGCAGCGGGTGGCAGCACGGCGAATAGGTGACCGCCGCCCCCTCGGTGCCGTTGACGATGACCGGTGCCGGACGCGGCAGCATCAGCGTCGCGCCGCTCGGCTTGCCGGAGAACTGCAGCGCGATGGTGCGCGCCACCACCGGCGCGAGCCGCTTGCCGAGCCCGATGTCGGCGTGCAGCTCTTCGACGCTCTTGGCGCCGGCATCGCGCGCGCCGCGCTCGATGACCGCCGGATCGAGCTTCGCCGCATCGATGCGCAGCGCGCCCAGCGCCTGCGCGAGCAGGCGCCGGCCGAGGTCGACCGACTCGTTGTACTTCAGCGTCTTCAGGCACTGGCGGATGCCCGAGCGGGCTTTGCCGGTGCGCACGAAGCCGAGCCAGTTCGGGTTCGCCTTCGAGTTCGGATCGGTGATGACCTCGACGACGTCGCCGTTCTGCAGCTCGGTGCGCAGCGACACCGGCTTCTGGTTCACGCGCGCGGCCACCGCCTGGTCGCCGATGTCGGTGTGCACGCTGTAGGCGAAGTCGATGATGGTGGCCCCGCGCGGCATCGCGCGGATCTGGCCGCGCGGCGTGAACACGTAGACGGCGTCGGGGAAGAGGTCGACCTTGACGTGCTCGATGAACTCGAGCGAGTCGCCGGTCTGGCGCTGGATGTCGAGCAGCGACTGCAGCCACTCGTGCGTGCGCTTCTGCAGGTCGGTGAAGCTCTCCTTCTCGGCCTTGTAGAGCCAGTGCGAGGCGACGCCGGCCTGCGCGACGCGCTGCATCTCGTGCGTGCGGATCTGGAACTCGACGGGCGTGCCGAAGGGGCCCACCAGCGTCGTGTGCAGCGACTGGTAGCCGTTGATCTTCGGGATCGCGATGTAGTCCTTGAAGCGTCCCGGCACCGGCTTGAAGGTGGCGTGCAGCGCGCCCAGCGCGAGGTAGCACTGCGATACGCTGTCGACGAGCACGCGGAAGCCGTAGACGTCGAGCACCTGCGAGAACGACAGCCGCTTCTCGTCCATCTTGCGGTAGATCGCGTACAGCGATTTCTCGCGTCCGTAGACCTCGGCGTTCACGCCGGCCTCGGGAAGCGCCTTCTGCACCGTCTCGAGAATGCGTCCGATCACCTCGCGGCGGTTGCCGCGTGCGGCCTGCACCGCCTTCTGCAGCGTCTGGTGGCGCCACGGGTGCAGGAAGCGGAAGGAAAGGTCGGTGAGCTCGCGGAACAGCTCGTGCAGGCCGAGGCGGCTGGCGATCGGCGCGTAGATCTCGAGCGTTTCGCGCGCGATGCGCAGCTGTTTCTCGCGCCCGACTGCGTCGAGCGTCTGCATGTTGTGCAGGCGATCGGCGAGCTTGATCAGGATGACGCGCACGTCGCGCGCCATCGCCAGCAGCATCTTGCGGAAGCTCTCGGCCTGCTGCTGCTCCTTCGACGCGAACTCGACGCGCTCGAGCTTGGACAGGCCGTCGACCAGCTCGGCGACGTGCGGGCCGAAATGCTCGATGAGGATCGGCTTGGCGACCGAGGTGTCCTCGATGACGTCGTGCAGCAGCGCCGCCATCAGCGTGTCGGCGTCGAGCTTCCACTGCGCGAGGATCTCGGCGACGGCGATCGGGTGCGAGATGTACGGCGCGCCGCTGGAGCGGAACTGGCCGAGATGCGCCTGATCGCCGAAGCGATACGCCTCTCGGATGCGGGTGAGCTCGTCGGCCGGCAGGTAGGCGCTCGCGCGCCGCGTGAGCTCGGCGAGCGAGACGACGCTCTGTCCGTCGGCCGCTACGGTGAAGCCGCTGCCCGCCGCGGCGTCGACCTCGGGTTCGGGTGCACGCGACGCCTTGCGCTTGCGCCCCCTGCGGGTCGCCTCGAGCGTGGGGTTCGAGCCGGGCATCGCGATCGACCGCCGAGCGCAGCGTCGCGGATCAACAGCGCGTCATGTGGGCACGCGCTTGAGCATCTCGAGGCCGACCTTGCCCGCGGCGATTTCGCGCAATGCGGTCACCGTGGGCTTGTCGTTCGACTCGATCTTCGGCGCGTGCCCCTGCGCAAGCATCCGCGCGCGGTAGGTGGCCGCGAGCGTGAGCTCGAAGCGGTTCGGGATCTGCTTCAGGCAGTCTTCGACGGTGATGCGGGCCATGATTCACCTATGCGGAGGGATCGTCGGCGATGCCGAGCGCGCTGAAGATGGCGGGATGCCGGGCACGTTGCCGGGACAGCCGCAAGCGCGCCGCCTCGACCAGCGTTCGAAGCTCCGCGAGCGCGGTTGCAAAGTCTTGATTAATAATAACATATTGGAAGCGGTGCGCCTGCTTCAATTCGAGGCGCGCGGCGGCGAGGCGGCGCTCGATCACCTCGGCGCTGTCCTGGCCGCGCTGCTCGAGGCGCTCGCGCAACGCGTCGATCGAAGGCGGCACGATGAAGATCCCCACCGCGTCGGTGAACAGCCGCTGCACCTGCACCGCACCCTGCCAGTCGATCTCGAGCACGATGTCGACGCCGGCCCGGATGCGCTCCTCGATCCAGTGTCGTGACGTCGCGTAGAGATTGCCATGCACCTCGGCCCATTCGAGGAACTCGCCCGCCTGCCGGCGCCGTTCGAACTCCTCGCGATCGATGAAGCGGTAGTCGCGTCCGTCGACCTCGCCGGCGCGCGCCGCGCGCGTGGTGAACGACACCGACAGCTGCAAGAGGGGACGATCGGCGATCAGCGCCCGGACTAGGGAGGTCTTGCCGGCGCCCGAGGGCGCGGCGACGACGAAGAGGCTTCCGGCGCTGCCGCGCGCGCGATCGGGGTTCATTCGAGATTCTGTACCTGTTCGCGGATCTGCTCGATCAGCACCTTCAGCTCGATCGAGGCACCGGTGAGGTCGATGGCGGCCGCCTTCGAGCCGAGCGTGTTGGCCTCGCGGTTCAGCTCCTGCAGCAGGAAGTCGAGCCGCTTGCCGACCGGGCCGGCGCCGGCGAGCACGCGGCGCATCTCGGCGACGTGCGCCTGCAGTCGGCCGATCTCCTCGGCGATGTCGATGCGCAGCCCGTAGGCGGCGACTTCCTGCCGCACGCGCGCCATGGTTTCCTCGACGGGAACGGGCGCGCCGGTCTGCTCCAGCGCCTCGCGCAGCCGTTCGACGAGCTTCGCCTGCCAGGCGTCGACCAGCTCCGGCCCGCGCGCGGCGAGCGGCGCGACGATCGCGTCGATCGCGTCGGCGCGCTCGAGGACGAAGGCGACCAGTCGGGCGCCTTCGCGAACGCGGCTGGCGCCGAACTCGGCGAGGGCCTCGCGCGCGGCGGCGACGACTTCGGCGTTCAGGTCGGCTGCGCCGGTGTCGTCGGCGACGACGCCCGGCCAGCGCAGCGCGTCGATGATCGTCGGTGGCGCCGCATTCGGCATCGCCTGCGCGACCTGTCGGGCCAGTCCGACGAAGCGGGCAAGCGCCCGTTCGTCGACGTGCGCGGCCCGTTCGTCGTCGCCCGCGCCCGGGCGCAGCGCGACCCGGCATTCGAGCTTTCCGCGCTGCACCGAGGCCGTGAGCAGCTCGCGCAGCGCCGGCTCGGCGGCGCGAAGTTCGTCGGGCGCGCGCACGACGAGATCGAGAAAGCGCGCATTGACGCTGCGCAGTTCGACCACGAGCTGGCCGGCGGGCGTGTTGCGCAGCGCCTGCGCGTAGCCGGTCATGCTCTGGATCGGGCGCCGTTCGGCGGATCGCATGTGTCGGATCGTCGATTCGTGAGGGGAAGTCTTTAGAATGGATGCGCCCCGGATCGCCGACGAATTCTCATCGAGAGATGGCCACCCAGACCAACGCGCCGTTGCCCGATGGGCTCGAAGTCGGCGGGTATCGCATTGTAAGGAAGATCTCGAGCGGCGGATTCTCGATCGTCTACCTCGCCGAGGACGAGCACGGCGTGCAGTACGCGATCAAGGAGTACCTGCCCAGCTCGCTGGTGCAGCGCGCGCCGGGCGAGCTCGAGCCGCGCGTGGCCGAGGCGAGTGAGCCCACCTTCCGCAACGGGCTGCGCTGCTTCTTCGAGGAAGGCCGCGCGCTGGCGCGCATCTTCCACCCGAACGTCGTGCGCGTCGTGAACTTCTTCCGTGCGCACGGCACCGTGTATCTGGTGATGGCCTACGAGCGCGGCCGGAGCCTGCAGGAGCTCGTGCTGCGTCATCGGCGCCGCCAGCAGGGGCGAACGCTCGCCGAGCGGCACGTGTTGCGCGTGTTCAACCTGGCGATGAACGGCCTGCGCGAGGTGCACGCCAACCGCCTGCTGCACCTCGACCTGAAACCGGCCAACATCTACCTGCGGCTCGATGGCACGCCGCTGCTGCTCGATTTCGGCGCGGCGCGGCGCGCGCTCGACGTGCAGCCGCACAAGCTCTTTCCGATGTACACGCCCGGCTTCGCCGCTCCCGAGTTGTATCGGCGCAACCAGCAGCTGGGTCCGTGGACCGACGTCTACGGCATCGGCGCGAGCCTGTTCGGCTGCATGGCGGGGCAGCCTCCGCAGCCGGCCGACCAGCGCGAGCTCGAAGACAAGGTCCCGGCCGCGCTCGACGCGATGGAGGGTGCGTATTCGCGCGCGCTGCTCGATCTCGTCGCCTGGTGCCTGAAGCTCGACGCGCTCGAGCGCCCGCAGAGCGTCTTCGCGCTGCAGCGCGCCCTGCGACACATCGAGGCGCCGGTCGACGACCCGCCGCGCCCGCCGAGCACCGTCGGGCGCTGGCTCGACACCCTGGCCGCGCGCACGGCCTCGCGCCGACGCAGCGGCCAGGGCGTAACCTCGCCCGGGTAAGACCGGCAAGCACCAGGAGCGGCTCGTGCGATTCTCGATCTACCAGGACACGCTGTGCGGCGCGCGCACGACGAACCAGGACCGCATGGGCTACTGCTTCACGCGCGAAAGCCTGCTGATGCTGGTGGCCGACGGCATGGGCGGACATCTGCACGGCGAGGTCGCCGCGCATCTCGCGCTGCAGGCCGCCGCCGCGTGCTTCCAGGCCGATGCGCGGCCGCTGCTCGACGATCCGCCCGCGTTCCTCGATCGCGCGCTGCGGCACGCTCATCACGAGATCCTGCGCTACCAGGCGCTGCACGACCTGCCCGAGGCGCCGCGCACGACGATCGTCGCCTGCGTCGTGCAGCAGGGACGCGCCTGGTGGGCGCACGCCGGCGATTCGCGGCTGTACTGGGTGCGCGACGCGAGGTTGGTCGCGCGTACGCGCGATCATTCGAAGGTGCAGAACCTGATCGATCTCGGGCAGATCGACGAGGCCGAGGCCGAGGCCCACCCCGAGCGCAACAAGGTGCTCAACTGCCTGGGCTCGCCCTTCGAGCCCACCGTCGACCTCGGCGGCGACGTCGTGCTTCGCCCGGGCGACACGCTGATGCTGTGCACCGACGGCGTCTGGTCGGCGCTCACCGAGCCGGTGCTTGTCGAGCATCTGTCCGCCGAGCCGGTGCTCGCGGCGGTGCCGCGGCTCGTGCGCACCGCGGTCGACCGCGCCGGCGCCATGGCCGACAATGCGACGGCGCTCGCGATGACCTGGGACGACCTGGCGTCGGCGGGCGCGACGCTGTCGTCGGACGACGTGCCCGACGGCGCGATCACCACGACGATCGCCGTCGGCCAGCTCGACGCGGGTTCACCCGCCGACGTGCTGAGCGAAGACGAGATCGAGCGTACGATCCGCGAGATTCGCGAGGCGATCTCGCGCACCGGGAGCAGTTGAAAGGATGTCGATTCGCCCGAGCGGACGCGCGCCCGACGCGCTGCGCGCGGTCCGCCTGGAACGCGATTTCACGAAGCACGCGGAAGGTTCGGTGCTCGTCGCCTTCGGCGACACCCGCGTGCTGTGCACGGCCAGCGTCGAGAGCAAGGTGCCGCCGTTCCTGCGTGGCGCCGGCCGCGGCTGGCTGACCGCCGAGTACGGCATGCTGCCGCGCGCGACGCACACGCGCGGCGAGCGCGAGGCCGCGCGCGGCCGACAGAGCGGACGCACGCAGGAGATCCAGCGCCTGATCGGTCGCAGCCTGCGCGCGGTGTTCGATCTCGAGCGGCTCGGCGAGCGCACGATCACGCTCGACTGCGACGTGCTGCAGGCCGACGGCGGAACGCGCACGGCGGCGATCACCGGCGCTTTCGTCGCCGCACACGACGCCGTCTCCCGGCTGCTCGCCCGCGGCGAGATCGAGGCGGGCCCGGTGCGCGATTTCGTCGCCGCGGTCTCGGTGGGCCTGTATCGCGGAACCCCGGTGCTCGATCTCGACTACGAGGAGGACTCCGCCTGCGGAACCGACCTGAACGTCGTGATGACCGGAGGCGGCGGATTCGTCGAAATCCAGGGCACCGCCGAGGGCGAGCCGTTCACGCGCGCGCAGATGGACGCACTGCTCGACCTCGCCGCCGATGGCATCGGCCGGCTCGTCGGGCTGCAGCGCGAGGCGCTCGCCGCGCCGCCGCGACGATGAGGCTCGATCGCATCGTCCTCGCGTCCGGCAATGCCGGCAAGCTTGCCGAGCTCGGCGCACTGCTCACGCCGCTGGGTGTCACCGTGCATGCGCAGGCCGCCCTCGGCGTCACCGAAGCCGAGGAGCCGCATCCGACCTTCATCGAGAACGCGCTCGCGAAGGCGCGCCGCGCGAGCCGGCTCACGGGCCTGCCGGCGATCGCCGACGATTCGGGCCTGTGCGTGGACGCGCTTGGCGGCCGTCCGGGCGTGCTGTCGGCGCGCTGGGCGTCGGCGGGGAGCCACGACGGCGGCGATCGCGACCGGAGCGAGCGCGATCGGGCGAACAACGCCAAGCTCGTGCGCGAGCTCGCCGGCTGCGCCGACCGCCGCGCGCATTTTTACTGCGTGCTGGTGCTGCTGCGTGCCGCCGACGATCCGCAGCCGGTCATCGGCGACGCGAGCTGGGCGGGCGAAGTCATCGACGTACCGCGCGGCACCGGCGGCTTCGGCTACGATCCGCACCTGTGGATTCCCGCGCTCGGGTGCACGGTGGCCGAACTCGACCCCGAGACGAAGAACCGGCTCAGCCACCGGGGCCGCGCGATGCGTGCACTGATCGAGCGCCTGCGCGAGGCGGGCGCGTTCGCGTGACCGCGGGCGGGCCGGCCGAAACGCACGTCGCCGCGATCGTCCGCCGGCCGCGCGGCGACGAAGCGAGCGGCGTCGCGTCGCCGCCCCCGCTGTCGGTGTACGTGCACCTGCCGTGGTGCATCCGCCGCTGCCCCTATTGCGACTTCAATTCGCACGCGGTCCCCGACGGCGACGAGGTGCCCGAGCGGCGCTACCTCGATGCGCTGCGCGCCGACCTGGAGGCCGCGCTGCCGCAGGTCTGGGGGCGCACGGTGCAGACGATCTTCATCGGCGGCGGCACGCCGAGCCTGTTCTCGCCCGAGGCGATCGACGCACTGCTCACGACGCTGCGCACGCTGCTGCCGGTCGCGCCCGGCGCCGAGATCACGATGGAGGCGAATCCGGGCACTTTCGAGGCGGCACGGTTCCGTGCCTTTCGCGCGGCGGGCGTCACGCGGCTGTCGATCGGCGTGCAGAGCTTCGACGACGACGCGCTGCGGCGCATCGGCCGCGTGCACGACGCCGCCCAGGCGCGGCGGGCCATCGAGACCGCCGCGGCGCACTTCGAGAGCTGGAACCTCGACCTGATGTACGCGCTGCCGGGGCAGTCGATCGACGCGCTGCGCGCCGACCTGCGCGAGGCGCTTTCGTTCTCGCCGCCGCACCTGTCGTACTACCATCTCACGCTCGAGCCGAACACGGCGTTCGCGATGCGCCCGCCGGTGCTGCCCGACGACGACACGGCGAGCGAGATGCAGGCACTCATCGAGGACGCGACGCAGCGCGCGGGACTGGGACACTACGAGGTCTCGGCGTACGCGCGCCCGCTGCATCGCTGCGCGCACAACCTGAACTACTGGCAGTTCGGCGACTATCTCGGCCTGGGCGCCGGTGCGCACGGAAAGCTTTCGTATCACGACCGCATCGTGCGCGAAGCGCGCGTGCGCAACCCGCGCGAATACATGCGCGCGGCGCTCGGCGAGACGCCGCAGGGGCCGCTGGCCTCGTCGCACGCGGTGCCGGCGCGCGAGCTGCCGTTCGAGTTCGCGCTGAACGCACTGCGGCTCGCCGACGGCGTTCCCGTCGCGTGGTTCGTCGAGCGCACCGGGCTGCCGACGACCGCGATCGCGGCGACGGTCGAGCGCGCCGTGCGCCGCGGGCTGCTCGAGGACGATCCGACGCGATTGCGCGCGACCCCGCTCGGGGCGCGCTTCCTGAACGACCTGCAGGAGATGTTCCTGGCGGACTGACGCAGGGCGACCGAAGATGCGCCGATGCGGGCCGCACCGTACGGGTGCACACAAGAGAACGAAGACGAAGGAGGCAGGGATGGATCCGATCGACACGATCCGCACGACGATGATGCCGGTGCCGCTGTCGCTGAACCGGCTGCTCGAGCATGCGGGGCGGCTCTTCCCCGAGCGCGAGATCGTCTCGCGCCTGCCCGACAAGTCGCTGCGGCGGCACAGCTACGCCGAGTGGCACGCGCGCACGCGCGCGCTCGCCGCGGCGCTGCAGAAGCTCGGGCTGCGCCGCGGCGATCGGGTCGCGACGCTGTGCTGGAACCACCACGCCCATCTGGAGGCGTATTTCGGGATCCCCGCCGCCGGCGGCGTGATGCACACGCTGAACCTGCGTCTGGCGCCCGACGACATCGGCTGGATCGCGCACCATGCGAAGGACCGGTTCCTCATCATCGACGACGTGCTGCTGCCGCTGTACGAGCGCTTCGCCTCGCTGCACCGGTTCGAGCGCGTGCTCGTGTTCCCGTTCTCGGGCGCGCCGGTGGCCGAGCGCGAAGGCGACGAGGCGAAGGGGCTGGCGCCGATCGACGACTACGAGCGGCTGCTCGCCCGGGCGCGCGAAGCCGCGGCCGCGCCCGGCGGGGGCTTCGAGTACGTCGCGCACGACGAGAACGACCCGGTGGCGATGTGCTACACCTCGGGCACGACCGGAAAGCCGAAGGGCGTCGTCTACTCGCACCGCTCGACGGTGCTGCATTCGCTGTGCTGCGCGCTTCCCGACTACATCGGGCTGTCGTCGCGCGACGTCGTGCTGCCGGTGACGCCGATGTTCCACGCGAACTCCTGGGGCATCCCGTATGCGGCGGTGATGCTCGGCGCGAAGCTCGTCTTCCCCGGCCCGCATCTGCACCCCGACGACCTGCTCGACCTGATGCAGCTCGAGCCGCCGTCGCTGGCGCTCGGCGTGCCGACGATCTGGCTCGGGCTCATCCAGGCCTTCGAGGCGAATCCCGGACGCTGGAAGCTGCCGGCGGGGATGCGCAGCATGGTCGGCGGCGCGGCCGTGCCCGAGTCGCTGATCCGCGCGTTCGCGCGCAACGACGTGCGTCTCGCGCAGGGCTGGGGGATGACCGAGACCTCGCCGATGGCGTCGCTCTTCTTCGAGAAGCCCGAGCTGCGCGGCGTGGCGAGCGAGGACGAATGGTTCGCGCGCAAGGCGACCTGCGGCATTCCGGTGCCGCTGGTGGAGGTGCGCATCCAGGGCGACGAGGGCCCGGCCGAATGGAACGGGCGCGACGTCGGCGAGCTGCAGGTGCGCGGTCCGTTCATCACCGGCTCGTATCACGAGGAGCCGCGCAGCCCCGAGAAGTTCACCGACGACGGCTGGTTGCGCACCGGCGACGTCGCCTCGATCGACCCGCACGGCTACATCCGGATCACCGACCGGACGAAGGACCTGATCAAGTCGGGCGGCGAGTGGATCAGCTCGGTCGACCTGGAGAACCTGATCATGGCGCATCCGGCGGTGGCCGAAGCGGCGGTGATCGCGATCCCGCATCCGAAGTGGACCGAGCGCCCGCTCGCCTGCGTCGTGCTCAAGCCCGGCAAGAAGCTCGACGCGCACGAGCTGCGCGAGTTCCTCGCGCCCAAGTGCGCGCGCTGGCAGCTGCCCGACGCGATCGAGTTCGTCGACGAGATCCCGCGCACCTCCACCGGCAAGTTCTGGAAGGTGAAGCTGCGCGAGCGCTACGCCGACTGGAAGTGGCCGGACGACGCCGTGACGCCCGAGCGCGGATGAGGCGCGGGGGGCGGCGCTCGGGCTATTTCGTCCAGTGGCCCGACGCTTCGGCGATGAACGGCCCGCAGATCGATCCGTTGATCTTGCAGTCGAGCAGCACCGGACCGTCGGCGGGCGATCGAAGCAGCGGCGCCGCCTCGCGCAGCTGCTCGAGCGTGCGGATCGTCGCCGTGCGGAAGCCGAAGGCCTCGGCCACCGGGGCGTAGTCGACGTCCGGGAACACCGCCCGCGCCACCGGCATGTTGGCCAGGCGCAGGTAGTGCAGCTCGGCGCCGTAGGCGCAGTCGTTCATCACGACGACGACGAGCGGGATGTCCTCGCGAACCGCCGTTTCCAGCTCGCCGAGGCTCATCAGCAGTCCGCCGTCGCCGATCACGAGCACGGTGGTCGATTCGGGTCGCGCCTTCGCGAAGCCCAGCGCGGTGCCGAAGGCCATGCCCACCGAGAAGAAATCCCAGGCCGTCTTCAGCCGGTCGGGACCCTGCACCGAGAGATAGGGCAGCACCTGCACGAAGTTGCCCGAGTCGAAGACGAGATTGCGATCGGGCGGCAGCAGCCGGTCGAGCTCGAGCGCGAGCGAGCGCGGGTCGACGGTGCGCGGCGTGTGCTCGGCGCGGAATTCGCTCGCCCGGTCGAAGTGCGCGAGCCGCAGGCGGTCGTCCTCGTTGCGGAACGGCTTGTCGCCGTCCGGCCGTTCGGGCAGCACCTGCAGCAACTGTTCGGCGACGACGCGCGCGTCGCCGACGACGGCGACGTCGGCCGGGCCCCAGCGGCCGATGTGGCTGCGGTCGCGATCGACGTGGACGATCGGCGCGCCGGCCGCCAGCGCGGCGCCCGCACTCGTCGTGCGCTGGTTCAGGCTCGCGCCGAAGGCGACGATGCAGTCGGCCTCGTCCATGAAGCGCCGCCCGGCCGAATGCGAGAACGAGCCGATCAGGCCGACGTCGAAGGGGTGGCCGCGAAACAGGTCCTTCGCCTTCAGCGACGTGGCGAGCACGGCGCCCACGTGGTCGGCCAGGCGCACGATCGCCTCGCGCGCACCGGCCCGATGCGCGCCGACGCCGCAGACGAAGAGCGGCTTGCGGCTGCGCTGCAGCAGCGCCGCGGCCGCGGCGATCGACTGCGGCGAAGCCGCGCCGGTGTCGCGCCGCGGCGTCGGCGACGCGGGCGCGGCGGGCCGTCGCGGCTCGTCGTCGATCTCCGCGCACTGCACGTCGATCGGCAACAGGAGCGCGACGGCGCGCCCGAGCCGGGCATGCTCCACCGCCTGGCGCAGCGTGTCGCGTGCGCTCTCGGCAGACCGGGCGACGAAGGTGGGCAGGCCGGCGGCGCGCAGCACCGCTTCGGCATCCAGCGCCTTGCCGTCGGGTCCGGGTTCGTCGCCGCGGGGAGCGCCGCACGGCGCATCGCCGAACATCAGCAGCAGCTTCGAGCCGGTGCGGCTGGCGTTGACGGCGCCGTGCAGTCCGTTCGCCGTCGCCGGTCCGCGTCCGACGATCGCCAGTCCGAGCTCGCCGGTGGCCGAAGCCCAGCCGTCGGCCATCGCGATCGCGTTGTTCTCGTGTCGGGCGGCATGGAACGGGACCCCCATCGCATCGAGCGTCGAGACGAGCTGCATCGTGTCGTCGCTCATCAGTCCGAAAACGGGTGCCTCGAGCCCACGCAGGTCGTGCGCGAGCGCCTCGTAGACGGGGATGCGTCGCACGCCCGCGCCGGCGCTGCGGGGGGTCTCCAGTGCAGGGCTTGCCGACATCTCGTTCTCCCTCTTTAAGAAGTATGAAGAATACATCTTAAGGCCCGAGTTTTCGATAGGGGAAATGCATCGCGTGTCGTGCGCCGTGATGGTGCCGCCCTGCGTCGCCAGGCGCGGTAGCATGCATCGTCGTGGTGCATTTCACCGCTGCACGCATCGGATGGGCATGGCATGCATCGTGCATTGTTGTGCACGAGCACCTTTGATGCGGAGCGCGAAAGAGCCCAGAATCGCGCCTTCCCGAACGAACCCCCCATTCCCTCCAGGAGATTCCCGACCATGGCTGCTACCGCCCAGGACGTGATCCGCATGATCACGGACAACGAAGTGAAGTTCGTCGATCTGCGCTTCACCGACACGCGCGGCAAGGAGCAGCACGTGTCGGTTCCGGTCAAGGCCTTCGGCGCCGAGAAATTCGAGACCGGCCACGCCTTCGACGGCTCGTCGATCGCGGGCTGGAAAGGCATCGAGGCCTCCGACATGCTGCTGATGCCCGACCCGGAGACCGCCTGCCTCGATCCGTTTCGCGAGGAGCCGACGCTGCTGCTGTCGTGCGACGTAATCGAGCCGTCCGACGGCGTGGGGTACGCGCGCGATCCGCGCTCGATCGCCAAGCGTGCCGAGGCCTACCTGAAGTCGAGCGGGATCGGCGACGAGGCCTATTTCGGTCCCGAGCCGGAGTTCTTCATCTTCGATTCGGTCACCTGGTCGATCGACATGTCGGGCTGCTTCGTGCGGATCGCGTCCGAGGAAGGCTCGTGGTCGGCCGGTCGCGAGATCGAGGGCGGCAACCTTGCGCATCGCCCGGCGGTGAAGGGCGGCTATTTCCCGGTGCCCCCGGTCGACTCGTTCCAGGACATCCGTTCGGAGATGTGCCTGATCCTCGAGCAGATGGGGATTCCGGTGGAAGTCCATCACCACGAGGTGGCCGGCGCCGGGCAGAACGAGATCGGAACGAAGTTCTCCACGCTGGTGCAGCGCGCCGATTGGCTGCAGCGAATGAAATACGTGATTCATAACGTCGCGCATAGCTACGGCAAGACCGCGACGTTCATGCCGAAGCCGATCGTCGGCGACAACGGGTCGGGGATGCACGTGCACCAGTCGATCTGGAAGGAGGGGCAGAACCTGTTCGCCGGCGACCGCTACTCGGGGCTGTCGGACTTCGCGCTGCACTACATCGGCGGGATCATTCATCACGCGCGCGCCCTGAACGCGCTCGCGAACCCGACGACGAACTCGTATCGCCGGCTGGTTCCGCATTTCGAGGCGCCGGTGAAGCTCGCCTATTCGAGCCGCAACCGCTCGGCGTCGATCCGCATTCCCTATGTGCCGAGCCCGAAGGGCCGGCGCATCGAGGTGCGCTTCCCCGATCCGATGGCCAACCCGTATCTGCTGTTCGCGGGAATGATGATGGCCGGCCTGGACGGCGTGCAGAACCGGCTGGATCCGGGCGAACCGGCCGACAAGAACCTCTACGACCTGCCGCCGGAGGAGGAAGCGCGCATCCCGACCGTCTGCGCCTCGCTCGACCAGGCGCTCGAGGCGCTCGATCGCGACCGCGAGTTCCTCACGCGCGGCGGCGTCTTCAGCGACGACATGATCGACGCGTACCTGGCGCTGAAGACCGAGGAAGTGCAGCGCGTTCGGATGACGACGCACCCGGTCGAATTCGAGCTCTATTACAGCCTGTGAGCGCGCGGGTCGGGCGCGACGTTCCGCAGGTCGGTCGGCCGTTCGGACGCCTTGGATTCGGTGCGCGGGCTGTCTTACACTCGGACGCCCGCCGCACAGGATCGCTTCGTCCATGACCGTCCGCTACCGTTTCGCGCTCGCCGCGTGCGTCCTTGCCGGCACCGGCCTCGCCGCATGCCTTCCGTCGGCGCTCGCGCAGGTCTATCGCTGCGACTCGCCCAACGGCGTCCCCGTCTACCAGGGCACGCCGAAGGGCGAGAACTGCCGGCCGGTCGATCTGCAGCCGTTGACGACCATCCCCGCGCCGAAGCTGCCCGCGGCCCAGGGCGCCCCGGCGCCGTCGCCGGCGAGCCGCGTTTCGTCGGCGCGCCCGTCGCCCGAGGGCTTCCCGAAAGTCGATGCGGCCGCGCAGCGCGCGCGCGACGACGACCGTCGGCGCATCCTGGAGGACGAGCTGCAGAAGGAGCAGGCGCGGCTCGACGAGCTCAAGGCCGAGTACAAGGACGGCGAGCCCGATCGGCTCGGCAACGAGCGCAACTATCAGAAATACCTCGACCGGGTCGCGCGGCTCGAGGAGGACATCGCACGAACCGAGAGCAACATCGCGTCGCTGCGCCGCGAGCTGTCGACGATCCGTCCGTAGCGGCGCCGCCCGGCGGGGCGACGCCCTTCGCGGCGCTCGACTGGCTCGTCGTCGCCGTCGTCGTCCTCGACGCACGCGGTCGCGTCCGGTTCCTCAATGCCGCCGCCGAGCAACTGCTCGGGCTGTCGCGGCGCCAGGCGCTCGGGCGCCGCTTTGCGGCCCATTTTGTCGACGCGCAGCCGCTCGAGCGCCTGCTCGCCGAGGCGGCCGCCGGCGGCTTCGAGGCCAAGACCGTCGATCTGCGGCTCGCGCGCCCCGGGCACGACGCGCAGGTGCTGATCGTCTCGGCCGTCGCCGGCGCCGACCCCGCCGCGCCGGTGCTGCTCGAGCTGCGCCCGCACGAGCAGCGCGAGCGCGTCGACCGCGCCGAGCGGCTGCTCGAGTCGACCACCGCGTACCGCGAGCTCGTGCGCCAGCTCGCGCACGAGATCGGCAACCCGCTCGGCGGCATCCGGGGCGCGGCACAGCTCCTCGATGCCGAACTCGCCTCGGCGGCACTGCGCGAATACACCCGCGTCATCGTCAAGGAGGCCGACCGCCTGCAGTCGCTCGTCGACCGGCTGCTCGCGCCGCACCGCGGTCCGCCCGTACCCGAGCGGGTGAACATCCACGAGGTCTGCGAATGGGTGCGCTCGGTGGTGCTCGCCGAGTTCCCGCGCGGGCTCGAGATCCTGCGCGATTACGACGCGAGCCTGCCCGAGCTGCTCGCCGACCGCGAGCGGCTGGTGCAGGCGCTGCTGAACCTCGTGCGCAATGCCGCGCAGGCGATGCACGGCGCCGGGCGCATCGTGCTGCGCACGCGCATCGCGCGCCAGCAGACGATCGCGCGCCGGCGCTGGAAGCTCGCGCTCGATCTGCACGTGATCGACGACGGACCGGGCGTGCCGCCGGAGATCGCCGAGCGCATCTTCGATCCGCTGGTCTCCGGGCGCGACGGCGGCTCGGGTCTCGGCTTGACGCTCGCGCAGAACCTCGTGCAGCAGCACGGGGGCATCATCGAGTTCGACAGTCGCCCCGGCAAGACCGACTTCCGCATCCGCTTGCCGCTGCAGGAGGACGAGACGTGAGCACCGTCTGGGTCGTCGACGACGACGAATCGATCCGCTGGGTGCTAGAGCGTGCCTTCGGGCGCGAAGGGCTCGCGCCGCGCGTGTTCGCCGACGCCCGATCGTGCCTCGCGGCGCTGGCGGGCGGTGCGCCGCGCGTGCTCGTCTGCGACATCCGGATGCCGGGCATGAGCGGACTGCAGCTGCTGGCCGAGTTCCGTCGGCGCGCTTCCGCCACGCCGGTGATCGTGATGACGGCGTACTCCGACCTCGACAGCGCGGTCTCCGCACTGCAGGGCGGCGCCTTCGAGTACCTGCCCAAGCCCTTCGACGTCGCCACCGCCGTGCAGCTCGTGCGCCGCGCGCTGGAGCAGCGTGCCGGCGAGGGCGGCGACGAGGACAGCTTCGAGCTGCGTCCCGGGCTGCTCGGGCGTTCGCCGGCGATGCAGGACGTGTTCCGCGCGATCGGGCGGCTCGCGCAGTCGAGCGCGACGGTGCTGATCACCGGCGAGTCGGGCACCGGCAAGGAGCTCGTCGCGCGTGCGCTGCACGAGCACAGTCCCCGGGCGCATGGCGAGTTCGTCGCCGTGAACGCGGCGGCGATCCCGCGCGAGCTGCTCGAATCGGAGCTCTTCGGACACGAGCGCGGCGCGTTCACCGGCGCCGTCCAGTCGCGGCAGGGGCGCTTCGAGCAGGCGCGCGGCGGGACGCTGTTCCTCGACGAGATCGGCGACATGCCGCCGGAGATGCAGACCCGGCTGCTGCGCGTGCTCTCCGACGGGCAGTATTACCGCGTCGGCGGACACCAGCCGATGAAGGCCGAGGCGCGCGTCATCGCGGCCACGCACCAGGCACTCGAGGAACGCGTGCGGCAGGGATTGTTCCGCGAGGACCTGTTCCACCGGCTGAACGTGATCCGCTTGCGGGTGCCGTCGCTGCGAGAGCGAGCCGACGACGTCCCGCTGCTCGCGCGCCACTTCCTGAAGCGCAGCGCGCAGGAGCTCGGCGGCGAGGCGAAGCGACTGGCGCCGGCCGCATTGCGCGCGCTGGCGGCCTATCCGTGGCCGGGCAACGTCCGCGAGCTCGAGAACCTGTGCCGCTGGCTCACGCTGATGGTGCCGTCGCGCGTGGTCGAGCTGCGCGACCTGCCGGAGGCGATCCGCGAGCCGGGCTCGGGAGCCGGGCAGGGCGTGCCGGGCGGTGCAGCCGTGGACGCATCGTTCGGCGTGCCGCCGGAACCGTCGGCGCGCGCGGCGATGCCGCAGGCAGCGTCGAGCGCCGCGCAGGGCGCGGTGCCCTACGGTGTGTCGCAGCCGGCCGGCAGCGGCGTTGCGGGACGCGTCGCGCCGGGCGCCGAGCAGGCCACCGCCCCGGTGCGCGCGGCAGCCGCAGGCATCGAAGCCGGCGTAGACGACGATCTCGCACCCGTCCGTCCGCATTTCGGGCGCATCGAACCGGCCCCGGGATGGCGCCAGCTGCTCGCCGCGGAGGTCGCGGCGCGGCTCGCCTCGCAGTCGGCGGCCGGCGAATCGACGATGCTGATGGACCGCCTGACACGCGACTTCGAGGCGACGGTGATCGCCACCGCGCTTCGCCACACGCGCGGCCGCCGCGTCGAGGCCGCGCAGCGCCTGGGCATCGGACGAAACACGATCACCCGCAAGATCGGCGAACTGGGCCTGGACGAGCCCGAGCGCGACGACTGACGCGCCCGTCGAGTGACTTTCGGCACGCGAGCAACGCGCGCACGAGCCGGTACCTCGGCGCAGCGCGCGAATCGGTAGACTTCGCGCGCGGGAGGATCGGATCGAATGTCAAACGAAGGTTTCGCCGACGCGATGCGGCGCGCGCTCGGCATGCAACTAATGACGGTGATCGGTGCCGTCGCGCTGCTGCTGCTCGGATGGGTGATCGGATTGATCGCCGCGGCCGCCACCCGGCGCGCGCTCTCGCTCGCGCAGGTCAACGGCAGGCTCGCGCCGGCCCTCGGCCGCTCGGTCGATCTCGAGCTGCTCGTCTCGCGGCTCGTCTTCTGGTTCGTGCTGCTCGTGGCACTCGTCGCCGCCTTCAACACGCTCGACCTGCAGATGGCCTCCGCGCCGTTCGCCGCGATGATCGGCGACGTCGTCTC
>Ga0079224_100004423_pt1 | contig 18165 bp, 19 predicted proteins | sample Stecom2015_FD_80414 | JGI IMG/M metagenome (GOLD analysis project Ga0079224, IMG submission 80414) | Agricultural soil microbial communities from Utah to study Nitrogen management - Steer compost 2015 | ecosystem: Environmental > Terrestrial > Soil > Agricultural land | place: USA: Utah...
CGAGGAGATCGTGCGCGGCCTGGAGAAGGTGTACGCGGCCAAGGGCGTGCTGTGCGAGTTCGACATCGCCCCGGACGTACAGTTCTACGGTGAGGCGGGCGACCTGCAGGAGTTGCTGGGCAACCTGCTGGAGAACGCCTTCAAGTGGGCCACCCGGCGGGTGCTGCTGAGCGCGCGCCCGGGCCCGGCCGCGCCCAACCGGCGTGCAGGCCTGCTGCTGGCGGTGGACGACGACGGCCCCGGCATCGCCACCGAGGACGTGGCCAAGGTGCTGCAGCGCGGGGTACGTGGCGATGAGCGCGTGCAGGGCCACGGCATCGGCCTGTCGATCGTGCAGGACCTGGTGCGCGACTACCGCGGCGAGTTGCACGTGAGCCGCTCGTCCGAGCTGGGCGGCGCCCGTTTCGAGGTGACCCTGCCGCCCGGGCTGTGACGCTGACACCGGGCATGCGCCCATGCACGCGCATTGCCCGTTGATGCCGAACGCACGCTGGTGCGACAGGCATTGCCACTGCGCCCGTTTTGGCGATTGGCACCCGGTGCGGTCAGGCGAAGGGCGAGCAGGCGAAGGGCGAGGGCCCGTAGAACCGCTGCAGGTGCGCAGCCACTTCCGGCATCTGTTCGCGCAGCAGCGCCGGTGCCGAGAAGTGGTACTCGCTGGCGACCGCGAAGAACTCCTCCGGCGCCTCGGCCGCGTAGGGATCGATCGCAGTATCGCGGCCGGCCTCCACATGCGCGCGGAACCGATCAAAGGCACGCTGGAAGTCGTGCGCCCACTGCCGTTGCCAGCGCGACGGCAATGGAGGGGTGCCGTCCAGTTCGCCGTCCAGCGCGTCCAGCTTGTGCGCCATCTCGTGCACGGCCACGCAATAGCCGGCGTCGGGTTCGTCCAGGTCGGCCTGCACGTCGGCCCAGGACAGGATCAACGGGCCGTGGTCCCAGGCCTCGCCGATCAGTTCGTCGTCCCACTCGTGCAGCACGCCGGCTGCGTCCACGTGGCTGCGGCGCACGCGGAAGGCTTCCGGGTAGACGATCAGTTGCGACCAGCCGCGCAGGCCGGCCGCACCGTATTCCAGCAGCGGCAGGCAGCACAGCGTCGCCAGCAATGCCTGCTGCGCCGGTGCCAGCTGCAACCCGGCCAGCGGGGTGATGGTTTTCTCGTGCAGGAAGCGTGCGGCCAGCTGGCGCAGGCGCGCGTGGCGTTGCGCATCGAGCGCCGCGGCCCAGGGCAACTGCGCGCTGGCCGCCGCCCAGAGGGCGTCGTCGATTTCAGGTGGGCGCGGCCGCAACCAGCGCGAAAGCCTGCCGATCAGCGGAACATGCCCGGCAGGAAGCTGTGCCAGTGCGGCGTGCGGGCGCGGGGAGCCGGGGTGGTTTCGGCATCGCCGCCATTGCCGCGGGCAGCCTTGGGTGCGCCACGGCTCACCGCGGGTATCGCCGGCAGTGCCTGTGGCGCCTCGTGGCCGGGCGCGGCGTTGGCAGGGCGCACGTAGACGCATGCGCCGCGCTTGGGGGCCGGACTGTCATCGGTATCGGCGGCCCAGCACAGGGCGGGGGCGGCAAGCAGCAGGAGCGGGACCAGGCGGCGCATGGTGGACCCGTGGACTGGAGCGGAACCCGGATTATAACGCCTGCAACTGTTGCCGGCATGTGCCGGCCGGGCGAGGCCTGGCGTGACAGGCATAATCCCCGCAATGAAGCTGCCGCTGCCGGCGAGGGATGGATTTGGACGATCGTGAACTGCTGACCCGGCTGGGTGCCGGCGGCGTGTCCGGCGACGCCCTGGCGCGCGCGGCGGGCATCACCCGGGCAGCGGTATGGAAGCGGATCCGGGCGCTGCGTGCGGCCGGGCTCGAGATCCACGCCCGCCCGGGCACGGGGTACGTCCTGGACCGCGCGCCCGACCTGCTGGATGGCGACGCCCTGCGTGCCGCGCTGGTGGCCCGTGGCCTGCTCACGCCGCGGGACTCGCTGGAAGTGGCCTGGAGCCTGGATTCGACCAACAGCGAGCTGCTGCGCCGGCCGTTGCCGACGGGGGTTGCGGTGCTGCTGGCCGAGCGCCAGAGCGCCGGCCGCGGCCGCATGGGCCGCCACTGGACCTCGCCGCTGGGCGCGCAGATATGCCTGTCGGTGCGCCGCGGCTTCGACGGCGGCCTGGCCCGGCTGGGCGGCCTGAGCCTGGTGGCCGGCGTGGCGGCGGCCGAGGCGCTGCGTGGCCTGGGGTTCGCACAGGTCGGCCTGAAATGGCCCAACGACCTGGTTGCCGGCGGACGCAAGCTGGCCGGGCTGCTGGTGGAAGGTGGCGGTGAAATCGGCGGCTCGGCACATGCGGTGGTGGGTGTCGGCATCAATGTGCACCTGCCGGAAACGGCGGCGGCGGCCATCGACCAGCCATGGACCGACCTGGCGCGGCTGGCAGGCGAAGGCGGACCGCCGTCGCGCACCACGCTCGCGGCCGCCGTGGTGGCGGCCCTGCTGCCGGCACTGGCACAGTTCGATCGCGAAGGCCTGGCGCCTTTCCTGCCGCGTTATGCGGCACTGGATGCGCTGGCCGGGCGCCAGGTGCGGGTGCTGGCCGGTCCGGCCGATTGCAATGGACGGGTGCTGGGCCTGGCCGCCGATGGCGCCCTGCGGGTGGAGGTGGACGGGTGCGAGCGCGCCTTCCACTCCGGCGAAGTGAGCGTGAGGCCGCAATGAGCGACTGGCTGTTCGACCTGGGCAATTCCCGCTTCAAGGCGGCGCCGTGGCAGGCCGATGGCGGCATCGGACAGCTCCTGGCCTGGCCGCACGGCGCCGATGCACTGGTGGCCGGGGACGCAAGCCAGGGCTCGTTGCCGCGCGGCCGTCGCGCGTGGGTGGCCAGCGTGGCCGCACCGGCCCTGACCCTGCAATTGCTGTCGCTGTTGCGCGAGCGCTTCGACCAGGTGCACGTGGCCGAGAGCCGCGCCGAATGCGCAGGGGTGCGCGTGGCCTATGCGCAGCCGCAGCGGCTGGGCGTGGACCGGTTCCTGGCCCTGCTCGGCGCGCGCGCGATGGGCGGTGACGTGCTGGTGGCAGGCGTGGGCACGGCCCTGACCATCGACCTGCTGGGTGCCGACGGCGTCCACCACGGCGGGCGCATCGCCGCATCGCCAACCCTCATGCGCCAGGCGCTGCACCAGCGCGCGGCACAACTGCCTGCGAGTGGTGGCAGCTATCGCGAGTTCGCCGACGACACCGACGATGCGCTGGCCTCCGGTTGCGATGGCGCGGCGGTGGCGTTGATCGAACGTTCGCTGCGCCAGGGCCAGGAACTGCTCGGCCGCGCGCCGGTACTGCTGCTGCACGGCGGTGGTGCGCCGGCCCTGCAGGAGTTGCTGCCGCAGGCACGCGCGCACCCGGCGCTGGTGCTGGAAGGCCTGGCGCTATGGGCGAGCGTGCATGGCATTGCCTAGAATCGTGTCGATCCGTACCGGTCCACCCTGATGCTTGCACGTGTCCTGATTGTCGTCCTGCTGGCCCTGAACCTTGGCGTGGCCGTCTGGTGGCTGCTGCGCGAGGCGCCGGCGCCGTATCGCGTGCCGGCCGTGGAAGCGGGCGTGGCACCGCTGCAGGTGCTGCGGCCGCAGGCCGAGGCGGTCGGGCCCGACGTGGCCGCGCAGGACGCAGCCGATATCCGCGCGCTGCCGATGCAGTGCCTGCGGATCGGTCCATTCCCGGACCTGGCCGCCGCGCAGTCGGCGCAGGTGGCGCTGGCCCTGCTGGTTGCAGACCCGGTGCTGGACGAGATCCCGGCCGAGGCGGCCGGTTACCGGGTACTGATACTGCCGGCATCCGACGCGGCCGCGGCGCAGGCGCAGGCGCAGCGGATTGCCGATGCCGGCTTCGAGGATTACCTGGTGATCCCGCAGGGCGGGGAAGCCAACGCCATCGCGCTGGGCAGCTACCGCAGCCGCGACAGCGCCATGGCCCGCATGCAGGCGTTGCGCCGCGCCGGCTTCCCGGCGGTGATGCGCGCGCGTGGCCAGGCGGCCACCTCGCAATGGTGGCTGGAAGCGGAGAGCGGCCAGGCCGACGTGGTGCGCGCGCGCCTGGAGGGCGTGGAGATCGGCGACTGCCAGTTGCTCGGCGCCGTGGACGCCGCCGGCACCGATGCTCGCTAGAAGCTCTGAGCCAGCATCTCTGCGCTAGAATCCCGCGCATGCCGCTTTAGCTCAGTTGGTAGAGCAACTGTCTTGTAAACAGTAGGTCGTCCGTTCGATTCGGACAAGCGGCACCAGCTTGCCTGGTCGCGATGGGCATCCCGGCCCACGGTGATGCGTCGCCCATTGCGGGTGCGATGCTGCAGCGCCGCGCGAGGCCGTCACGGGCCGTGGCCTAGACTGGCGCCAGGCACCAAGGCGCCGTGCATGCCATGAACAGACCGTCCGCCATTTCCCTGATCGGCGTGCCCACCGATGTGGGTGCCGGTCATCGCGGTGCCTCGATGGGACCGGAGGCGCTGCGCATCGCCGGCATCGGCCAGGCCCTGGCCGCGCGCGGCGTCGATGTGCGCGACTGTGGCAACCTGGCAGGTCCCGCCAATCCCTGGCAGCCGCCCGATGCCGGTTACCGCCATCTCGTGGAGGTGGTCGAATGGAACCGGCTGCTGATGGAAGCCAGCCTGCGCGAGCTGCGCGACGGACGCATGCCGGTGATGCTGGGCGGCGATCACTGCCTGGCCATTGGCTCGATCACCGCGGTGGCCCGTCACTGCAGCGCCACCGGCAAGCGCCTGCGGGTGTTGTGGCTGGATGCGCATGCCGATTTCAACACCAGCCAGGTCACGCCCTCGGGCAACGTCCACGGCATGCCGGTGGCGTGCCTGTGCGGGCTGGGGCCGGACGTCCTGACCCGGCTGGGTGGTGACGCACCGGCGATCGAGCCGGGGCAGGTCCGGCAGATCGGCGTGCGCTCGGTCGACCCGGAGGAGAAGCGCCTGGTCCGGCAGTACGGCCTGGACATCTACGACATGCGCTACATCGACGAGATCGGCATGAAAGTGGTGATGGAGCAGGCGCTGCAAGGCATGGACCGGCACACCCACCTGCACGTGAGTTTCGACGTGGATTTCCTCGACCCGGGAATCGCGCCGGGCGTGGGCACTGCGGTGCCGGGCGGGCCGAACTACCGCGAGGCGCAGCTGGTGATGGAGATGATTGCCGACACCGGGCAACTGGGCTCGCTGGACATCGTCGAGCTCAACCCCGCCCTGGACGAGCGCAATCGCACCGCGCAACTGGCGGTGGACCTGGTGGAGAGCCTGTTCGGAAAGTCGACCCTGATGCGTGGTTGAGCTGATGCCCGGGTGAATGCTGGCGGCAGGGATTCACGCCGGTTCGACGGGACTGCCGCGAGATTGTCGGCAACGCCGCACCGCTGTGCGCGCGTCCACCGTCACAAGGAGTTCACCATGAAGCGCATCATCACCCTGGCCATGCTGGGCCTGTTTTCCGTATCCATGCTCTCGGCCTGCAACACCATGGCCGGTGCCGGCCAGGATGTGCAGAAGGCCGGCGAGAAGCTGGAGGACAAGGCCCAGGATTGCAAGGACGGCCGCTGCTGACAGGCCGCGTCACTGTGGCGTTTGCGGACGGGGCCGGCGACGGCCCCGTCCTGCGTCTGGCGCGCCGCATGCGTGCACCCGGTACCGGCAAGCGAGCATTCAGCCGCATAACCCGGCATTGACGCGCACTGGACCGGCACGCAACGCGGCCTGGCGCAACCTGCAGGCACGGTCGCAACCGCGGCCCGTTTGCACAACAACACGCAGGAGCACTCTATGAATCGCGACATCATCGCCGGCAACTGGAAACAGCTGAAGGGCCAGATGCAGGCCAAGTGGGGCGACTTGACCGACGACGTGTTCGATGTCGCCGAAGGCGACGCGAAGTACCTGGCCGGCAAGCTGCAGGAGAGCTACGGCTGGGAGCGCGACCGCGCCGAGCGCGAAGTGACCGACTTCGAGCGTGGCCTGGACGCGCGCTATCGCCACTGAGGCCTGGCCGTCCAGTCACTGCGCATCCAGCGCATGACGCGCCAATGATGATGGCCCGCCTTGGCGGGCCATCTCATATGTACGGCGCCCGCCTTGGCAGGTCACTTCATATGTACGGCGCCCGCCTCGGCGGCCATCGATGCGCCAATATCATCACCACGGATCGGGGACGAAGCCGCTGCCGGGGAAGGCGCGAGGCCGGTCGTCGTAGCGGATCGGCGGCGCGCCCATGCGGATGCCACGTGCGGCCAGTGCAGCGTGGGTGTCGTAACGCAGTTCGGTCAATTGCGCAGGCGAGGCTTCGCGCTGGAATGCGGTGTGGTAGGCCGGCGCGCGTTCCAGCTCGCCATGGCCGGTGCCCAGGCTGGACTTGGCCACGCTGCGGCCCTCGGGGGCGTGCTGCAGGTCGGCCGCAGGCGCAGCGGAATCAGCGCGGGCCGAGGTGGCCTGTTGCGGCCCATTGGCGCCGTACCCGCGCGGTGCCGGTGCCGGAGGTGGATCCATCATGGTCGAGGCTTCGGCTTCGGCGGCGCGTGCAATCCGTGCAGGGGGCGACGGGCGCGGCATGCGTGCCTGTTCGCGGAACACGGCGATGCCGATCGTCCCGATATTGGCCGGGCGCCCGGTGCGGGCCGCATAGCTGGCGGCCGGATCGACGAACACGAACCCGGCCACCGCATCGAGCGATTTGCGCCAGCCATCGATCTCCACGGTCTGCCACGGCCCCAGCACGTAGCCGGCCTGGCGGGGGTCGGCGGTGCGCCCGTCCACGACGTTGACGCCGTCCACGGACACCACCGCCAGCAGGCGTTGCGGGCCGAGGTTGCGCAGCCGCAGCGCGTAGCGCCGGCCGGGCTCGCCGGGCAGCCAGGCCTGTCCGCGATGGCGGTACTGCGGCAGGCTCGCGCCGCTGTCGCGGTCGATCACGCTCAGTTCCACCAGCGGCGCGTGCGGGCCGATGACGCGGGTGGCCATGGCCGCGGGGCTTGCGGCCAGGATCAGTGCACACAAGGCAGGCAGTGCCAGCCAGCTGCGCCGGGACAACAGCGGGAACAGCGAGGGCAGGTGCATCGTTCCGCTCCGAAAGGGGTGTGTGCATGGAAACGCCCGGCACATGCCAACGGGGTTGCCGTGCGCGGCCGGCATGCGCCGGTCAGGCTAGAATCCACGCGTCCCCCAGCCGTATCCGCCATGACCGTCCGCGTCCTCACCGGCATCACCACCACCGGCACCCCGCACCTGGGCAATTACGCCGGCGCCATCCGCCCGGCCATTGCCGCCTCGCGCGCGCCCGGCGTGGAGAGCTTCTTTTTCCTGGCCGACTACCACGCCCTGATCAAGGCCGACGATCCGCAGCGCGTGGCCCGCTCGCGCCTGGAGATCGCCGCCACCTGGCTGGCCTGCGGGCTGGACCCGCACAAGGTCACCTTCTACCGGCAGTCGGACATCGTGGAGATCCCGCAGCTGACCTGGCTGCTGACCTGCGTGGCCGCCAAGGGCCTGCTCAACCGTGCCCATGCCTACAAGGCCGCGGTGGACCGCAACCGCGAGGTCGGCGAGGACCCGGATTTCGGCGTCACCGCCGGCCTGTACATGTACCCGGTGCTGATGGCCGCCGACATCCTGGCCTTCGGCGCGCACAAGGTGCCGGTGGGCCGCGACCAGATCCAGCACATCGAGATGGCGCGCGACATCGGCCAGCGCTTCAACCACCTCTATGGCGATGCCTGGCGTGCGGCCACCGGCGGGCAGGGCGAGCCGCTGGTGCTGCCGGAAGTGCAGATCGACGAGAACGTGGCCACGCTGCCCGGCCTGGACGGGCGCAAGATGTCCAAGAGCTACGACAACACCATTGCACTGTTCGCACCGCCGGCCGAGCTGAAGAAGCAGGTCATGTCGATCGTCACCGACTCGCGTGCGCCCGGCGAGCCGAAGGACACCGAAGGCTCGGCGCTGTTCCAGCTGTACCAGGCTTTCGCCACGGCGCAGCAGGCGCAGGAAATGCGCCACGCCTTCGCCGATGGCATTGGCTGGGGCGATGCCAAGCAGCGCCTGTTTGCCGTGGTCGACGAAACGGTTGCGCCGATGCGCGAGCGCTATGCGCAGCTGATCGCGCGGCCGGCGCACCTGGAAGACATCCTGCTGGACGGCGCGCGCAAGGCGCGCGACGTCACCACGCCGCTGCTGGACGGGCTGCAGCGCGCGGTCGGGCTGGGGCCGTTCATCGCACCTGCCGTACCCGCCGGCCCGGTGCAGCCGGCCAGCGCGCGCCTGCCGCAGATCAAGCAGTACCGCGAGGCCGATGGCCGTTTCCATTTCAAGCTGGTCGACGCCGAAGGGCGCCTGCTGTTGCAGGGCGACGGGGTGGAATCCCCGCGCCAGGCCGGCCAGTTGATCGCCAGGCTCAAGCGCGAGGGCGCCGATGCGCTGCATGCGCTGGAGCAGCGCGCGGTCGGGCTGGCCGGAGAACGGATCGGCGTGCTGGGCGAGGACGTGGCCGGGGTGGACGTGCTGGTCGATGCGCTGCGCGCGATGGCAGAAGGGGCAGGTTGATGGCGTGGCTGTCGCTGCTGCTGTTCCTGCCCTGGTTCGGCCTGATCAGCGTGCTGTACTGGTACTACCCGCGGCAGCCGCGGCCACCGGCGCGGCGCGTGTTCGATGCCGTCGTGCTGGTGCTGGCCCTGGTCCTGAGCGTGGCCGGCATGCAGTGGGGATATGCCGAGGGCGTGGCCCACGCCGGCAGTGGCCCGATCTGGCGCCAGGTGCTTGCGGTGCTGTACGGCTACGGTGCGTTCCTGGCGGTGATGACCGTGGCGCTGCTGTTGCGCCAGCGCCTGCTGGCCGGTCGCTGGAGCGGTCGTGGCTAGGCGGTCGGCGCCGGCAGGCGAGGAGCCCGTGCGTCGCGCCCGCGGCACCCTCGTGCGCGCCTGCGCTGCACTGTCGCTGCCGGTGCTGCTGTGCCTGGCCTGGCTGACCCTGCTGGCGGCGGCGCCGGGCCTTGCGCAGGACGCGCCGGCGCCGGAGCGCAGGACCCTCCAGCAGGTCATGGCGATGGTCGACCAGTACTGCGGTGCCTGCCACCTGGTGCCGCCGCCGGATGTCCTACCCAAGCGCAGCTGGCCGGCCGCGGTGAAGACCATGGCCGAGATGGCGGAAGTGGCCATGGGCCACGAGTTCATCCCGGCCGATGCGTTGCCGCACATCACCGCCTATTACTACGGCAGCAGCCCGGCCGAACTGCCGCGCCTGCCGTACCCGGAGCCGTCCGTCGCACCGATCAGCTTCCGTGCCACCACCCTGGGTGCGCGCGCCGACGTGCCGCTGGTGACCCACCTGGGCCCGGGACCGAGCGGCGCACCGACCGATCTCATCGTCTCCGACGCCGGCCAGCACCAGGTGTTGCGGGTGTGGCGCGAGGACGACCAGTGGAAGGAAGCGGTACTGGCCGAGGTGCAGGTGCCGGTGCATACCCAGGTCATCGACCTGGACGGCGACGGGCGCCTGGACATCCTGGTGGCCGAACTGGGCGAGCTGCCGCCTTCTGAGCGGCGCGTGGGCAAGGTACTGATGTTGCGCGGCCTGGCATCGGGCGGGTTCGAGCGGCGCACGATCCTGGAGGACCTGGGCCGGGTGACCGACGTGCGCGCGGTGGACCTGGATGGCGACGGCGACCTGGACCTGGCCGTGGCCGTGTTCGGCGGCGGCAGCCGTGGCGAGATCCTGTGGCTGGAGAACCGCGGCGGCGGTGAATTCATGCGCCACACGCTGGCCTCGATGGCCGGTGCCCTCAACCTGGATGCGGTGGACCTGGATGGCGACGGGCGCCTGGACCTGGTCAGCCTGGTGGCGCAGGAGCACGAGATGGTGCTGGTGTTCCGCAACCTGGGGCAGGGGCGCTTCGAACAGCACATGGTCGTGCGCGCGCCGCATCCCATGTACGGGTCGACGTTCCTGATGCCGGTGGACCTGGACCAGGATGGCGACCTCGACCTGCTGTTCACCAACGGCGATGCATTCGACCTGCAGACCGAACCCAAGCCGTACCACGGCGTGCAGTGGCTGGAGAACCTGGGCGGCATGCAGTTCCGCTTCCACGAGATCGGCCGGCTGTACGGCGCCGCCACCGCCGCGGTCGGCGACCTGGACGGCGATGGCGACCTGGACGTGGTGGCCAGCAGCTGGGTGAACTACTGGAACGACCCCGGGCGCCACACCCTGGTGTGGTACGAGAACGATGGCAATCAGGGTTTCACCGCCCACCCCATCGCCAGCCGTCCGGCCGGGCTGGTGTCGCTGCGGGTGGTGGACGCCAACGGCGACGGCCGCCTGGACGTGGTCGCCGCGGCGTTCCGCATGGACCTGCTGCTGGAGCGGATGGGATTTCCGTTCAATCCGGCCACCCGCCCGGAGATGCCCGGCGACGTCACCGCCGAGGGCAGCCCGCGGCTGCTGCTGTTCGAGAACCTGCCGGCGCGGTGAGCGCACGGCGGCATCGCCATTTCGTCACGGCAAGTCCACGCCTGGCGCGCGCGGTCGGCTAATATCCGCACCTCGTTTCCTTCGCCCGGTAGCCGGGCCCTGCGGCCGCGCATGCCGACGTCGATGAAGCTGGCGATCCTCTCCCGCAACGGCTCGCTGTATTCCACGCGGCGCCTGGTCGAGGCGGCACGCACGCGCGGGCACACGGTGCGCGTGCTCGACCCGCTGCGCTGCTACCTGCGCATCGCCCCGGGCGGGTTCGCCATGCGCTACAAGGGCAAGCCGGTGTCCGGATACCACGCGGTGATCCCGCGCATCGGCACCTCGGTCACCCGCTATGCCACCGCGGTGCTGCGCCAGTTCGAGCTGATGGGCGTGTACTGCCCCAACCCCTCCGATGCCATCCTGCGCTCGCGCGACAAGCTGCGTGCGCACCAGTTGCTGGCCGCGCAGGGCATCGGCCTGCCCACCACGGTGTTTGGCGACAACCCGGATGACACCGACGACCTGCTCTCCCTGCTGGGGCCGCCGCCACACGTGATCAAGCTCAACGAGGGCACCCAGGGTGCCGGGGTGATGCTGACCGAGAAGCCGGCCGCGTCGCGGGCGGCGGTGGAGGCATTGCGCGGGCTGTATGCCAACTTCCTGGTGCAGGAGTTCGTGGCCGAGGCCGGCGGGGCCGACCTGCGCTGCTTCGTGGTCGGCGACCGGGTGGTGGCGGCCATGCGCCGGCAGGGCCCGGAGGGCGAGTTCCGTTCCAACCTGCACCGCGGCGGCCATGCCAGTGCGGCCCAGGCCACCGAGCAGGAGCAGGCGGTGGCGGTGGGCTCGGCACGGGCGCTGGGGCTGGGGGTGGCCGGGGTCGACCTGGTCCGGTCCGCGCGCGGCCCGCTGGTGCTGGAGGTCAACTCGACCCCGGGGCTGGAAGGCATCGAATCGGTGTGCCAGATGGACGTCGCCGGGGCGATTATCGAGTACGTCACCTCGGGTATTTCCAGGTGAATCAATTACTTGCGAATGAATACGGGTGCCGGGGCCGACCGCCGGGGCCGGTTTTTAACACGCGCTTAATCGATCCGGGCTTAGTCTCCCCCGGACCGCAGCTCCATCGTCAGCCGGCGGCCTTCGCGCCACCGGATGTGCAAGAGATACGGTAATCGGGGCAATACTTTGGCCCAGGCGGTGACCCCGCTTGGGCCTTTTTGTGCCCGGATTGCGACGGTCGGATGCGCAGCGTGCCGGTTTGCCTCGGCAACGCGGACACCGGCATCATCCGTTGCAACCACGCCCGACGTGCCCGGTGTGACCGCTCGCGCGACGCGGCGTCCGCGTGGCGCCCGCGCCAACCACACGAAGGGCCCGCAGGGCCGGAGCAGAACGTGCGCATCCTCGTCATCGAAGACAACAGCGATATCGCCGCCAACCTGGGCGACTACCTCGAAGACCGCGGCCATACCGTGGACTTCGCCGCCGACGGCGTGACCGGCCTGCACCTGGCCGTGGTCCACGACTTCGACGCCATCGTGCTGGACCTGAACCTGCCGGGCATGGACGGCATCGAGGTCTGCCGCAAGCTGCGCAACGAGGCGCGCAAGCAGACCCCGGTGCTGATGCTCACCGCGCGCGACAGCCTGGAGAACAAGCTGGCCGGGTTCGATTCCGGCGCCGACGACTACCTGATCAAGCCGTTCGCCCTGCAGGAGGTCGAGGTGCGCCTGAACGCGCTGGCCCGGCGCGGCAAGGGCGTGCAGACCCGGGTGCTCAACACCGGCGACCTGGAGTACAACCTGGACACCCTGGAGGTGCGGCGCGAGGGCAAGCTGCTGCAGCTCAATCCCACCGCGCTGAAGATCCTGCAGTCGCTGATGGAAGCGTCCCCGGCGGTGGTCACCCGCCAGGAACTGGAGACCCGGGTGTGGGGCGAGGAGCTGCCGGATTCGGACTCGCTGCGGGTGCACATCCACGGCCTGCGCGCGGTGGTCGACAAGCCGTTCCCGGTGCCCTACATCCAGACCCGTCACGGCATCGGCTACCGCATCGCCGCTCCCGATGGCGGCAACTGACGGCGCTGCGCTGCCACGCCGTTCGCGGCGCTTCCGCCGCCGGCTGCGCACCCGCATCATCCTCTCGTTCCTGCTGCTGGGCACGGGACTGACCGCGCTGTTCGCATTCCTCACCGACTACTCCCGCCAGCGGGTGGAGAGCCAGCTGGTCGAGGACGTGATGAACAAGAACATCGACGAGTTCGCGCGGCTGTATGCCATGGAGCCGTCGCGCAACCCGGAGCTGCCGGTGCAGCAGATGCGGGCCTGGGTGTACCCGGCCGACCGCTTCGACCGCGTGCGCCAGGAATACCCGGAGTGGGCACGCCTGCCCAACGGCAACCACACGGTCACCGACATCGGCCCGGACGGCGAGTCGTTCCCCTACCGGCTGGCGGTACGCAAGACGCCGGAGGCGTGGTTTTTCCTGGCCTACGACATGAGCCGGGCCACCCGCGGCGAAGCCCAGCTCAAGCGCGCGCTGATCGCCTCGATCCTGCTGTTCAGCGCGCTGTCGCTGCTGATCGGCTGGTGGTCGGCCTCGCGGGTGATGCGCCCGGTGACCGAACTGGCCGGGCGCCTGCGCGCCTATCGCGGCAGCAGCCAGCCCAAAGGCCTGGCCATGCACTTCCCCGACGACGAGGTCGGCCAGCTGGCCGAGGCGCTGGACGACTACGCCACCCGCCTGACCGAGGTGGTCCAGCGCGACCGCGAGTTCAATGCCGACGTCAGCCACGAGCTGCGCACCCCGCTGGCGGTGATCAAGGGCGCGGTGGAGCTGCTGCTGTCACGCCCGGGCCTGGACGAGCGCACCCGTGCGCGGCTGCAGCGCATCGAGCGCGCCGAGCAGCAGTGCAGCGACCTGATCGGCTCGCTGCTGCTGCTGTCGCGCAACGAGCGCGGCCAGGGCAGCAGCGACGTGGCCAAGGTGGCCGAGCAACTGCTGGAGTCGCATCGCGCCCAGCTTGGCGGCAAATCGTTGGTGCTGCGCCTGGAAGGCGAGCCCGGGGTGATCCTGGATGCGCCGGAGGCGGCGCTGTCGGTGGCGCTGGGCAACCTGGTCGGCAACGCGGTCAAGTACACCCCGGCCGGCGAGGTGCTGGTGCGGCTGCAGCCCGACGCGGTGCAGGTGATCGACAGCGGCCCCGGCTTGAGCGAGGAGGACGCCGCCGGCCTGTTCCAGCGCGGCTACCGCGGCACCCATGCCGGGCACTCGCAGGGCGCGGGCATCGGCCTGTCCATCGTCAGCCGCCTGTGCGACCTCTACGGCTGGGAAGTCAGCGTGCGCCCGCGCGAGGATGGCCGCGACGGCGTGCTGGCCACCCTGGCCTTCGGCGACAGCATGGCTGCGCAAGCTGGCAACGGGCCAGGCTGACCGGGCCCGCCTGACCGGGGTGCAGCGCCCGGGGCGAGGCCCGGCGTCGGATCGATCAGACGTATTCCAGCCAGCCGCGCGTGTCCGGCGTGGTGCCGTCGAACAGCCCGAAGAACAGCTTCTGCAGCCGGCGGGTCACCTCGCCCGGCTTGCCGTCGCCCACCGGCTTGCCGTCCACCGAGCGCAGCGGGGTGATCTCGGCGGCGGTGCCGCACATGAACAGTTCGTCGCACAGGTACAGGTACTCGCGCGGGATGTCGCGTTCGACCACATCGATCCCGGCATCGCGGGCCAGCTTGATGATCGAATCACGGGTGATGCCGGTCAGGATGGAGGCGCTGGCCGGGGTGGTGTGCAGCACGCCGTCGAACACCAGGAACAGGTTCTCGCCCGCGCCCTCGCTGAGCAGGCCCGAGGATGCCAGGGCGATGCCCTCGCCGTAGCCGTGGCGTCGCGCCTCGCGGGTGATGAGCTGGCCCGACAGGTAGTTGCCGCCGGCCTTGGCCCCGGCCGGCACGGTGTTGGGCGCGAACCGCTGCCAGCTCGACACGCAGGCGTCGATGCCCTGTTCCAGCGCCTCCGCGCCCAGGTAACGGCCGAAATCCAGCGCCGCCACGGCCACGTCGATGGGGGTTTCGGCGGCGATGCCCACGCTGCCCACGCCGCGGAACGCCACCGGGCGCAGGTAGGCGCTGCGCAGGCCATTGGCCTTGACGATGTCGCGGCAGGCGGCGTTGAGCTGGTCCAGCGTGTACGGAATGGCGATGTCGTAGATCTTGGCCGAGTTGAACAGGCGCTTGTTGTGCTCGGTCATCCGGAAGATCGCGGTTCCCTTGGGCGTGTCGTAGGCGCGGATGCCTTCGAACACCGACGAGCCGTAATGGATCGCATGCGCCATCACGTGGGTGGTGGCTTCGGCCCATGGCTTGATCGTGCCGTTGTGCCAGATCTTCTCGGGGAACTGCATCGACCTGCTCCGTAGGGGGAAGAGGCTATTCTGCCGCAAGCGCGGGGCGCCTGCGCTGGACGCCGCCGCGGCGCGTGGCGGCTCAAGTTCCCCGGCCAAAGCCCGATAGGGATGTGAGGCAGTCCCTGTCGTGGGGGGTGGTATGGATCTGGTGCCACTGCACAGATCGGAGATCCAGGTGGGCCGCGAGGCGCCGTATGACATCTTCGATCTGCATGGCAACAAGCTGTTGTCCAAGGGTGTGCTGATCGCCAGCGAATCGGTCTGGGAGCGCGTGCTCGAGCGTGGCTGGCGCGATGGCGGCGGCGAGGGCGCTTCCGGTGCGCGGCGTGCCGAGCGCGAGGCACCGCCACCGCCGCCGACCGTGTTCGAGAAGGTGGAGGCCTTTTCCGGTGAGCTTGGCCTGCTGCACGACGCGGTGGTCGGCGGCCGTGCGCCCGATGCCGGCGCCGCCATCCATGACCTGGCCGGGCGCGTGCTCGCCTGTTTCGAGGCCGACCAGGACGCGATGCTTGCGGCCCTGCAGATCGGCGCGGCTACTGACAGCGCCTCCAGCCGCATGCTGCACGTGTGCGTGCTGGCCGAACTGATGACCGACCGCCTGGGCCTGGATCCGGCCATGCGCCGCGCCATCCGCGCCGCCACGCTCAGCTACGACCTGGGCATGCACGCCCTGCACGCAGCGCTGTCCATTCAGGCGTCCGGGTTGACCGGCGAGCAGCAGGCCCAGTTGCATGCCCACCCGCAACTGGGCGTGGACCTGCTGCGCCGGGCCGGCGTGGACGACGAGGTGTGGCTGGACAGCGTGCTCAGCCACCACGAACGCGTCGATGGCAGCGGTTATCCACGTGGCCTGCGCGAGCCGGACATCAGCCAGGCGGCGCGGGTGCTGGCGATCGCCGACATCTACTCGGCCATGATCCGCCCGCGCGCCTACCGCGGCGCGATCCAGGCACGCGAGGCCATGCGCGAAATCTTCCTCGAGCGCGGGCGCCAGGTGGACCCGGAGCTGGCCGCGGGGCTGATCAAGGCAGTGGGAATCTACCCGCCCGGCAGTTTCGTGCGCTTGTCCTGCGGCGAGGTCGCAGTGGTGGTGGGCCGCACCGACAACGCCAGCCTGCCGGAGATCCGGTCGGTGGTAGGAATGGAAGGCATGCCGCGGGCGGTGCCGGTGGCGCGCGACCCGCAGGATCCGCTCTACGCGATCATCGCCACCTTGCCGCCCAGCGAGTACCGCTTCCCGATGGCGCCGGTGCGCAAGCTCTGGCGTTAGCCATCGCGGTCGCGCCTGCAGGCATGCCCCCGCCCATGGCGTGCACGTGCGGTCACAGCGAGATCCACAGGCATCCGAAGTTGCGCCGCAGGCCGAACACGGTGCGCGACGGGGTCGCGCTGCCGGCCAGGGTCTGCTCGACCCGCAGGGCGACCGGCCGCGGCTGCCGGCGCGGGGCCGGGACAGGGATGGCATCCGGCGCAGGCGAGGCTGCCGGCACCGCGCCCACGGCTGCGCCCGCATCCACATTGTTCGCAGTCGGAGTCGGCGCGGCGGCGGAGGGAATCCATTGGGTGCGCCAGTCCGCACGGCCAGGCGTGGCTGCCGGCTCCACTGCATCCTGCGCCGGCGGCGGAGCGGGAAGGGCAGGGAGGGCGCGCACGGCCTCGGCGGTGTCGGCTGATTCGTAGGCCATGACCGGCACGATATCCACCAGCGGCCGCGCCGCCACCGCCTCGAGCCGGTCGAGGATGCGCCGCGCCGACGCGTTGGACACGCCGGCCCAGTGGTAGATGCTGGCCAGCCGGTTCACGTCGCGCGCGCGTACCGCCGCGGCCACTTCGCCGGTCAGTGCGGGCAACGTGCGCGCGCAGCCGATGCGGTGCAGGTGCACGTCACGCCGGCTGCCGCCTGTGCGTGCCGGGGGGATCCGGCTCACCGCGCCCAGGTCCGCACAGTGCCGGTCGGTGTACACCGTGCGGCCGTCGCTGGTGACGCAGCGCTGTACCGGAGTGGCGGCCGGCACCGGCACCGGTGCCGCCCAGGCCAGGGCGGCCAGCGCGGTGATCAGCAGCAATGATGGGCGGCGATGCATGGCCGCAGCCTAGCGGCAGCGTGGCCGGTGGAGAAGCATCGGCACTGGCGCCGTTCAGCCCAGGCGCTGCAGCACCGCTTCGGTCGGCCTGGCCAGGTTGAGCGTGTAGAAGTGCAACGCCGGTGCGCCACCGTCCAGCAGGCGCCGGCACAGTGCGGCGACCACGTCGGCACCGAACTCGCGTACCGCCGCCACGTCCTCGCCCAGGGCCTGCAGGCGCCGGTCCATCCAGCGCGGGATTTCCGCGCCGCAGGCTTCGGAAAAACGGCTCAGCTGCGCGTAGTTGGAGATCGGCATGATCCCCGGGATGATCGGCACGTCCACCCCGAGCGCGCGGGCGTCATCGACGAAGCGGAAGTAGGCGTCGGCGTTGTAGAAGTACTGGGTGATGGCGGCGTCGGCGCCGGCTGCCACCTTGGCCTGGAAGTGGCGCAGGTCGGCCAGCGCGTCGGTGGCCTGGGGGTGGGTTTCCGGGTAGGCAGCCACCTCGATGCGGAAGTGGTCGCCGTGCTCGGCCCGGATCAGCTCGACCAGTTCGACGGCGTAGCGCAGGTCGCCGGGATGGCCCATGCCCGAGGGCAGGTCGCCGCGCAGGGCCACGATCCGGCGGCAGCCGATGGCGCGGTACAGGCGCAGCAGTTCGCGGATCTCCTCGCGGCTGCCGCCCACGCACGACAGGTGCGGGGCTGCTTCGAAGCCGTGCTGCTGGTGCAGGTGGCGCACGGTCTCGGAGGTGTAGCTCAGGGTCGAGCCACCGGCGCCGAAGGTGCAGGAGACGTACTCGGGCGCGTGCGCCGACAGCTTCCCGGCCGCGCGGTCCAACTGCGCGCGCTGCTCGTCGGTCTTGGGCGGGTAGAACTCGAAACTGATGGCGGTCATCGCGATACGGGCCAGGAAGGGTCGGTGGATAATATCTCTTTATCGCGATGAATGTGAATACCTTGCGGGCTCCGGGCTGCCGCTAGACTCGGCAGGTCCCCGGCCCGCACCTGCGCATGTCGATCCAGCTCACGCCGTTTGCCCGCACCCGCCTGTTCCCGCGCGAGCCGCGTGGCAACACCATCCTCGACTGCACGCCCGAGCAGTTCGAAAGTTATCTCAACGAGCACGCACCGCTGCAGGTGCTCGACGGCTACGCGCCGTTCTGCAAGCTGCACGTGCACCGCAACTGGACCTCCACCCGTTGCCTGACCGTGCCG
>Ga0079224_100004424_pt1 | contig 18162 bp, 18 predicted proteins | sample Stecom2015_FD_80414 | JGI IMG/M metagenome (GOLD analysis project Ga0079224, IMG submission 80414) | Agricultural soil microbial communities from Utah to study Nitrogen management - Steer compost 2015 | ecosystem: Environmental > Terrestrial > Soil > Agricultural land | place: USA: Utah...
CCGTGAGCTGCTGCGTCATCGAGACGCCGATCGCGATGCGGATTATCGAGATCAGGCCGATGAGTCGGCGGAACGGGCCCGTGCCGAGCTTCGGCAGCGGGATGGCCACCCTCGTGCGCGCAGGGGTGCGGGTGCCCGACGACGTGTCGGTCGTGGGATTCGACGACAGCTCGGTCGCGCGGCTGCCGTTCGTCGAGCTCACGACCGTGCGCACGGATCCCGCCGCCCTCGCCGAGCGCGCCGTCGAGGTCATGCTGCGCCGCCTCGACGCGCCGGGTGCCGACCCCGCAGGGCACCGCCAGAGCCCCGTGCTGATGCCGCGCAGATCCGTCACCCCGCCCCGGGCGTAGGTCGGGGCGAGGCGTACACAACGACGCCAATTTTTTGCGGACTTGCGCGAAGGCTCGGCGTGTCGCTCGTCCGGCGTGAGAATTGACGTCGTTGTGTACGGGGTAGTCGGGGCCCGAGGCCCTACAGCTCGACCGAGCGCCCCTCAATTGCGCTCGTGCGGGCGGCGTCGAGAATCTCGACCGTGTGCACGGCCTCCTCGAGCGTGACCGCGAGCGGGGCGTCGTCCGCGATCGAGGCGTGCAGCGCGCGGTAGTAGTCGCTGTAGTCGCCCTTCTCGCTCGGCACGGGCCGCGCGCCGCCGGCGGTGTGCAGCGTGCCCCAGCGCGATTCGTCCTCGACGCCCCAGTTCGGATCCGTGAGCGGGTGGGATCCGGCGAGCGTCGCGACGGTCTGCACGTCGCTCATGTGCGACGTGTACGAGCCCTCAGAGCCGTAGACGATCAGCTCGTGCTCCTGCAGGCGGTTGAGCTTGCTCGACGAGACGGTGCTGTGCACGCCCGAGCGGTGGTGCATGCCGATCGTGAAGCCCGCGTCGACCCGCTGCCCCTCGCGCTCGACCCAGTCGAGGTGCGCGTCGACCCGCGCGACGGGGCCGAACAGGTGCGTCATCTGATCCACGACGTGCGAGCCGAGGTCGCGCAGCAGGCCGTGCGCGGGCCCCACCTCGAGCGTGTCGGGATCGTCGAGGTCGAAGCGGTTGACGGCGCGCCAGGGGGATCCGACGAGCCCGTCCGCGAGCACGCGCCGCGCCGTCACGATGTCGGTGTCCCAGCGGCGGTTGTGAAAGACGGTTAGGATCCGGTCCGCGCGACGCGATGCGTCGGCCAGCTCGCGCGCGACGTCCGCAGTCGGTGCGAACGGCTTGTCGGCCACGACGTGCACGCCGCGCTCGAGCGCGCGCAGCACGAGCTCGCGGCGCGTCTCGGGCGGCGTCGTGAGCACGACGGCATCGACGCCCGCGTCGATCAGCGCGTCGAGCGAGTCGTACGCGGGGATCCCCGGCGCCGCGGCCGCGAGCTCCTCGCGCCGCGCGGGCGAGCGCGTCACGACGCCCGCGAGATCCCACTCGGTCGCGGCCTGGATGTAGGGCAGGTGGAACTTCTGGCCGCCGAAGCCGAACCCGACGAGACCGATGCGCATGGCGGATCCCCTCAGAGCGACGCGGTGAGGGCCTCGTCGGCGGCGCGCAGCACCTGCGCGGCCTCCACGAGCCCCTCGACGGGGCCGAGCGACGTGTCTTCGTGCTCGATGTTGACGAGCATGTCGGGGTCGACCTCGTGCAGGGCGCGCAGGAACTCGGTCCAGTAGGCCACGTCGTGACCGCGGCCGAGCGCGACGAAGTCCCATGCCGAGTGCTTCGGCCACTCGTTGGCCCACTCGTCGCCGCCGAGGTTCGTGCGCTTCTCGTCGGGCGAGAGGCGGCGGAAGCTGTTGTCGAGCACGCCGTACAGCTCGGCGTTCTCGCGGTTGATGCGCACGTCCTTCGCCGCGGCGTGGAAGATCAGCTCGCCGAGGTGGCGCGTCACGGCGACGGGATCCATCTGCTGCCAGAACAGGTGCGACGCGTCCATCTCGACGCCCACGTGCGTCGCACCCGTCAGCTCGATGAGCTTGTGCACGTCGGCGGCGTTGAACACGAGGTTCTGCGGGTGCAGCTCGAGCGCGACCTTCACGCCGTGGTCGGCGGCGAAGCGGTCCATCTCGCGCCAGAAGCGGGCCGCGATGTCCCACTGGTAGTCGAGCACGTCGAGCGCCCCGGAGTTCCAGGCGTTGACGATCCAGTTGGGGCGCGTGGCGCCGGGCTCGCCGCCAGGGAGGCCCGACATCGTCACGACGCGCGTCTGCCCGAGGCGCTCGGCGAGGAGGATGCTGCGCCGCACGTCCTCGGCGTGCTTGTCGCCGATGGCTGCGTTGGGGTGCAGCGGGTTGCCGTTGGCGTTGAGCCCGGCGATGCCGACGCCCGTGCCCTCGAACGTGCCGAGGAAGTCGTCGCGCGCGGCGTCCGAGGCGAGGATCTCGTCGAAGGTCGGCACGTGCACGGCGGGCAGGAACCCGCCCGTGTTGATCTCGAGCCCCGTGAGGCCGGCATCGCGGACCACCTCGAGGGCCTCGGGGAGCGTGCGGTCGTGCAGGATCGCGCCATAGACACCGAGCTTCATCGCCCGTCCTCTCGTCATCAGGGGAGCGCGCTCAGGAGGCGGGCGCGCACCTCCGACGATACGGATTGACCGAATGTCCTGTCAATTAGCGAAACAGGCTTGTCGCGATTGATCACAAATGAGAGAATGTTAGGACAAATACCGCTCGACCCCAGGAGTCCTCATGCCCCTCGTCCGGATCGACCACAGCGACGCCCGCACCAACCCCGCCGAGATCGCCTCCGCGATCCACGACGCGATCGTGTCGGTGTACGGGATCCCCGAGCGCGACCGCTTCCAGGTCGTCACCTCGCGCCCCGCGACGACGATCGTCGCGGAGGACGCGGGGCTCGGCTTCGAGCGCACGGATCCCGTCATCATCCAGATCTTCACGCAGCGCGGCCGCTCGGTCGAGCAGAAGCAGCGGCTGTACGCCGCGATCGCGGAGGCGCTCGGCACTGTCGGCGTTGAGCCGCAGGACGTGTTCATCGGATATGTCGAGAACGGCCCTGAGGACTGGAGCTTCGGCTTCGGCCGCGCGCAGTACGTCACGGGCGAGCTCGCGGTGCCGAAGGGCTGACGCGTCCTCCCGGAATCCCGAGGCCGGTGCGCACTAAGATCGAGGGGAGTTCGGGGAGGTGCCGTGAGGCGGAACGCAGAAGCAATCGAAGAGGGCGTCGCGATCGCTCTCGCCGCCGCGCGCCTGCAGGTGAAGAACCGGATCCTCGTCGACACGATCGCGGACGACGACGACTTCGCGCCCGAGGTCTTCGGCGGCGACGCTCGCGAGGCGCTCCTCGCGCTCGCCGACGAGCAGGATCAGGCCGCGTCGAACATGAGCATGCTGCGCGTGAAGGCGTGGGGTCGTCACAGCGACCCCCACGGCACGCACGACTACCGTGACCGCGACGTGCGCAACCTGCGCCGCCGCGCCAAGCAGTACGCGGCGGTCGCGAAGCGGCTGCGCCTGCTCGCCGAGTCGGACGACGACGTGCACAAGATCGTCGAGGACGCCCGCACGGCCGCGTGGCATGACGTCGAGAACAACATCGAGTCGCGCCTGCGGATCGAGGCGATGCGCCCCGACGACGACCCCGACTACGCCAAGATGCGCGACGCTCGCATGGAGGCGCTGCGCCTCGTCGACCTGCAGAAGCTGTCGAGCGAGGTCAAGGCGCGCGAGAAGACCAAGAAGAAGCGGTCGGCGTCGAGCGACGCCGCCAGCTGACGCTCAGACACGCCCGACGCTGTCGAACTCCCACCTCGATTTCTCGTCGGTCGCGGCCGTGTTGTAAGCTAAATGAGTTGCCACGGCAACATGCGCCCGTAGCTCAATGGATAGAGCATCTGACTACGGATCAGAAGGTTAGGGGTTCGAGTCCCTTCGGGCGCGCAGATCGAAAGGCCCGGTTCTTCGGAACCGGGCCTTTCGCTTTGGCGCGGTCGCGTCGCGCCCGTCAACCCCTTTCGCGGATCCGGTTCGGCGCGCGATCCTGTCGGCGGACGACGTCCCACGACGTGAGGAGGCAGGCATGCAGGACAGGGAAGCGGACGGGATCACGGCCCGCGACGACGAGCTCGCCGCGCAGCCACTCGGCGAAGGCGACCTGTCGCCCGAAGACCTCTGAGCGGACACACGCCTGCGGGGCCCGGAGAGATCCGGGCCCCGCAGGCGTTCTCGTCAGAGCTTCGCGGGCGCCGTCTCGGTGCGGCGCCACTCCTCCCACGAAGGATCGCCGGCCATGAACTTCTCGATCTCGGCCTGGGACGCCGTGAGCTTCGGATCGTGCTTCAGGTACGCGCGGGTCTCGCGCGCGATGAGGCCCGACAGTACCAGCAGGCCGATGAGGTTCGGCAGCGCCATGAGGCCGTTCATGACGTCGGAGAACAGCCAGACGACCTCGAGCTCGGTCGTGCATCCGACGAACACGACGAGCGTGAAGATGACGCGGAACGGCATGACCGACCGGCGGCCGAAGAGGCGCTCGATCGCGCGCTCGCCGTAGTACGACCAGCCGAGGATCGTGGACAGCGCGAACATCGCGAGCGCCACCGTCACGATCCAGTGCCCCCACTCGCCCGGCAGACCGTGCGTGAATGCCTGGCCCGTCATGATCGACGCGTCGATCTGCGCGCCGCCGTCGTCGGTCTCGGTGTAGACGCCGGTCGTGATGATCACGAGGCCCGTCATCGACACGACGATGATCGTGTCGATGAACGTCTGCGTCATCGACACGAGGCCCTGGCGGACGGGGTGGCTTGTCTGCGCGGCTGCGGCTGCGATCGCGGCGGATCCCATGCCCGACTCGTTCGAGAAGATGCCGCGCGCGACGCCGTACTGGATCGCGATGATGAGGACGGATCCGGCGAAGCCGCCGGCCGCCGCGCTGCCCGTGAAGGCGTCGTGGAAGATCACGCCGAAGGCGGCGGGCACGTCGCCGATGTTGGCGATGAGGATGTACAGCGCGCCGACCACGTAGAACACGATCATGATCGGCACGAAGCCCGCCGTGACGCGGCCGATCGACTTGATGCCGCCCACGAGCACGACGAAGACGAAGATCGTCAGCGCGATGCCCGTGACCCACGTCGGGATCGAGAAGCTGCTCTCGAGGTTCGCCGATACCGAGTTCGCCTGCGTCATGTTGCCGATGCCGAACGACGCGAGGATCGCGAAGATCGTGAAGGCGAGGCCGAGGAACTTGCCGACGACGTTGGGAATGCCGCGCTGGAGGTACTGCTGCGGCCCGCCGTTGCGCTCGCCGGCCGAGTCGGTCGTGCGGAAGCGCACGCCGAGGAACGCCTCGCTGTACTTCGACGCCATGCCGACGAGGCCCGTGATCCACATCCAGAACAGCGCGCCGGGCCCGCCGATCGCGATCGCCGTCGCGACGCCCACGATGTTGCCCGTGCCGACCGTCGCGGCCAGCGCGGTCGTGAGCGCCTGGAACTGCGAGATGTCGCCTTCCGCATCCGGATCCCTGCGCCGGAACAGGCCGAGCCGCAGCGCCGCTCCGAGGCGCACGAACTGGATCCCGCCCAGGCGGATCGTCAGGTAGAGGCCCGTTCCCAGCAGCAGCGGGATCAGGAGCCAGGGGCCCCAGATGAACCCGCTCGCGGCGTCCAGAAAGGCAGTGATGCTCTCGATCATCGGCGTGCTCCTCGTGGTCGGACGCGACGGTGCGTCGTGATCGGACCGCGGTTCGCGAGGTCCGTGGAGGAGAGCATAGGGCGAGGTGGCGCATCACCGCAGGCGGGACACCCGCACGTGACGTGCGGGAAACACTTCGTCATCTGGGCGGAACGCGGGCGCGAACGAGATGGCGCCGGTTTCGGCGCGGCGCCCCGCACTCGCTAACGTGAGGGGATGCCCACTCCCTCCGAATCACACGACGTCGTCGGCCGTCTCGAGGCGGAGCAGGAGATGCCGGAGCAGATGCGCGCGGACGTGCGCCTGCTCGGCACGCTGCTCGGCCAGGTGCTCCGCGAAAGCGGGTCCGACGGACTCTTCGACGACGTCGAGCGGCTGCGCGTCGCGACGATCCAGGCGTACACGGATCCGTCGTCTGAGGCGTTCGACCGCGCCGTGGCGATCGCCGACGAGCTCTCGCCCGAGCGGGCCGACGAGGTCGCGCGCGCCTTCACCTGCTACTTCCACCTCGTGAACCTCGCCGAGGAGCGCCACCGCGTGCGCGTCCTGCGCGAGCGCGACGGCGCCTCTCCTCGCGATCCGCGCGGCACGGTCGCGGGCGCGTTCCGCGCGCTCGCCGACGAGATCGGCGAGGACGCGGCGCGCGAGCGCCTCGAGGGCGTGTGCTTCCACCCCGTCTTCACGGCGCACCCGACCGAGGCGCGCCGCCGTGCCGTCTCGGCGAGCATCCGCCGGCTCTCCGAGCTCGTCGACGAGCTCTCGGCCGAGTCGCGCGGCGGATCCGCCGAGCAGCGCACGACGCGCCACATGCTCGAGGAGATCGACACGCTGTGGCGCACGTCGCCGATCCGCCCCGAGAAGCCTTCCCCGCTCGACGAGGTGCGCACCGTCATGGCGGTGTTCGACGACACGCTCTTCACGACGATCCCCGAGGTGTACCGCCGCGTCGACGAGGCGCTGCAGGGCGCCGCATCGGGCGGATCCGCGCCCGCCGTGCGCCCGTTCGTGCGCGTCGGCAGCTGGGTCGGCGGCGACCGCGATGGCAACCCCTTCGTCACGGCGAAGGTCACGCGCAAGGCCGCCGCGATCGCGAGCGAGCACGTGCTGCTCGGCCTCGAGCGCGCCGCGATCCGCGTCGGCCGCGGCCTCACGCTCGCGGCGGGATCCACGCCCGCGAGCCTCGAGCTCGACGCGCTCTGGGGCCGGCTGCGCACGGCCGACGAGGACGCGGCCGCCGAGGTCGCGAAGCGCTCGCCGGGCGAGCCGCACCGCGCCGTCGTGCTGCTGATCGCGCGCAAGATCGCCGCGACGCGCACGCGCGACGCCGACCTCGCCTACCGCGACCCCGAGCAGCTGATCGCCGACCTGCGCACGGTGCAGGGATCGCTCGTGCGCGCGGGCGCCGCCCGCCAGGCGTACGGCGAGCTGCAGGCGCTCATCTGGCAGGTCGAGACCTTCGGCTTCCACCTGGCCGAGCTCGAAGTGCGTCAGCACTCGGCCGTGCACGCGAAGGTGCTCGCCGAGCTCGAGGCCGGGGGAGAGCGCAGCGAGCTCGCCGAGGAGGTGCTCGAGGTGTTCCGCGCGATCGCCTTCGTGCAGGAGCGCTTCGGCCCGCGCGCCGCGGGCCGCTACATCGTTTCGTTCACGCAGTCGGCCGAGGATCTCGCGAACGTGCACCGCCTCGCGCGGCACGCCGTCGGCGAGTCGGGCACGCCGCCCGTGCTCGACGTGATCCCGCTCTTCGAGACGTTCGACGACCTGCAGGCGGCCCCCGGCATCCTCGCCGAGATCGTCGACCACCCCGAGTTCTCGTCGCGCCTCGCCGCGACGGGCCGGCGCCTCGAGGTCATGCTCGGGTACTCCGACTCGTCGAAGGACGTCGGCCCCGTCGCGGCGACGCTCGCGCTGTACGAGGCGCAGGCTGCGATCGCCGAGTGGGCCCGCGAGCAGCGCATCGAGCTCACGCTCTTCCACGGCCGCGGCGGCGCGCTCGGGCGCGGCGGCGGGCCCGCGAACAGCGCGATCATCGCCCAGCCGCCGCACTCGGTCGACGGGCGCTTCAAGCTCACGGAGCAGGGCGAGGTGATCTTCGCGCGGTACGGGGATCCCGACATCGCGATGCGGCACGTCGACCAGGTCGCGGCCGCGATCCTCACCGCCTCGGCCCCGTCGAACGAGGAGCGCAACCGCGGCGCGGCCGAGCGCTTCGCCGATGTCGCGCAGCGCATGGAGGAGACCTCGCGCGCCCGCTTCTTCGAGCTCGTGAAGGCCGACGGCTTCGCGCCGTGGTTCGCGCGCGTGACGCCCATGGAGGAGGTGGGGCTGCTCGCGCTCGGCTCGCGCCCCGCCCGCCGCGGGCTCTCGGTCGAGTCGCTCGAGGATCTGCGCGCCATCCCGTGGGTGTTCGCGTGGACGCAGGCGCGCATCAACCTCGCCGGCTGGTTCGGGCTCGGCACGGCGCTCGACGCGATCGGCGACGAGGCGCTGCTGCGCGACGCGTACGCCGAGTGGCCGCTGTTCCGCACCATGATCGACAACGTCGCCATGAGCCTCGCGAAAACCGACGACCGCATCGCGCGGCGTTACCTGGCGCTGGGCGACCGCGACGACCTCGCGCAGCTCGTGCTCGACGAGATGGCGCTGACCCGCGAGTGGGTCGTGCGCATCGTGGGCGGCGACGGCCTGCTGTCGAACAAGCCCGTGCTGCAGCGCGCGGTCAAGCTGCGCAGCCCCTACGTCGACGTGCTCTCGCTGCTGCAGCTTCGCGCCCTCCGCGCGCTGCGCGACGCCCCTGAGGGCGAGCCCACGGATCCCGAGGTGCAGCGCCTGCTGCTGCTCGCGGTCTCGGGCGTCGCCGCCGGCCTGCAGAACACGGGGTGATGTCGCGCGGGGCCCGTCTCGGGCCCCGCGTCACCGGCCGCGGAGCTTCTGCGTGAGATCGGCGAGCGTGCGCAGCTCGTCGTTCGTGAGCACCGACATGCGCCGCGCGATCGTGCGGCCGTGCTCGACCGCGAGCGTGCGGAAGGCGTGCACGCCCTTCTCGGTCGCCGTGACGAGGGAGCCGCGGCCGTCCTCCGGATCCGAGCACTTCGTCACGAGGCCGCGTGTGACCATGCGGTCGACGAGGCGCGACACGCTCGGCTGGCTGATGAGGAGGTTGGCGGTGATGTCGCGCAGGCGCGCGGTATTGTCGGCCGAGCGGACCACCGTCAGCAGCACGTCGTACTCGCCCTGCAGCAGCGACGAGTCGGTGAAGTCGCGCGAGATCTCGGCGAACACCTCGTGCTGGGCGCGGAAGAGGCTCTCCCACGCCTCGACGGCAAGACGACGGTCTGACATGCATTCAAGTGTATACGTTTTCTGCGCCAGACGGGGAAAGGGCCCGGCTGGAGGGAGATCCAACCGGGCCCGATGTCCCTTGCACCAAGAGTGTCCTGCAATCACATTCCGACGATCGCCACAGCAAAACGATCGCCGTGCTCAGCACTCTATAACGACGGGGTAACGGCGATCAAGGTAATTTCGTTATCTTCCCGTTATTCATCGGGCGTTCATAAGCGGTGTCCAGCTCCGGTGAGGCGCCTCCCCGGGCGCCGCCCCGCGGCTCCGGTATGTTCGTAGCCATGGATGACCCTCCGTCTTACAGTCCCTCGCCCTTTGGCCATCTATCCGCTCACGCGGACCGCATGCGGGCCAGGGGGTGTAACGCATGAACGAATGGATCATGGTCGGGATTGGTCTGATCCTTACCGTCGGGACGGGATTGTTCGTCGCGAGCGAGTTCGCTCTCGTCAATCTCGACCGCAATGAGCTCGAGGCGCGCAGGTCGCGCGGTGAGCGCGGCCTGGACAGCACGATCGCCGCCCTGCGCATCACCTCGACGCACCTGTCGAGCGCCCAGCTCGGCATCACGCTGACGACGCTGCTCACGGGATACACGTTCGAGCCGGCGATCAGCAGCCTCCTGCGCGACCCGCTCCTCGCGATCGGCCTGCCCGAGGGCGCCGTCTCGCCGATCGGCACGGTCGTCGCGATCGTCATCGCGACGCTGTTCTCGATGATCGTGGGCGAGCTCGTGCCGAAGAACTTCGCGCTCGCCGTGCCGCTCGCGACCGCAAAGCTCGTCACGCCCTTCCAGCGCGCGTTCACGGCCGTGTTCAAGCCGCTGATCCTGCTGTTCAACAACACGGCCAACGGCATCATCCGCGCCATGGGCATCGAGCCCAAGGAGGAGCTGTCGGGCGCCCGCAGCGCCGATGAGCTGTCGTACCTGATCCGCCACTCCGCGACGGCCGGCCTGCTCGACTCGAGCGACGCCCAGCTGCTGCGCCGCACGCTGCGGTTCGCGGAGTACGACGCCTCCGACATCATGACGCCGCGCGTGCGCATGGCGACGGTCGACGTCGCCGACGACGCCTCGGCGATCCTCGCCCAGGCGCAGGCGACGGGCTTCTCGCGGTTCCCCGTCACCGACGGATCCCCCGACGTCGTGCGCGGCGTCGTACACGTCAAGCAGGCGTTCGCGGTCGCGCTCGAGGAGCGCGAGACCCGCACGGCGGCCGACCTCATGGTCCCCGTGCGCACGGTGCCCGAGACGATGGGCGCCGATCACCTCCTCGGCGCGCTGCGCCAGGAGGGCCTGCAGATCGCGATCGTCGGCGACGAGCACGGCGGCACGGCGGGCGTCGTGACGCTCGAGGACGTCGTCGAGGAGATCGTCGGCGAGCTCGAGGACGAACACGACCGCACTCGAACGGGCGTGCTGCGCCGCGGCCGCTCGCTCACGTTCGACGCGGGCTGGCGCCCCGACGAGGTGCTCGACCGCACGGGCGTCGAGATCCCCGACGGCGCCGATTACGACACCGCGGGCGGCTACGTCACCGACGTGCTCGAGCGCCTGCCCGAGCTGGGCGACGAGGTGCCCCTCGAGCGCGGCGTGCTGCGCGTCGAGCGCATCGACGGGCACCGCATCGTGCGCCTGCGCTACACACCGGACGACCCGGAGGACGACCCCGCCGTGCAGTCGAGGCACGATCGCACGGTCGACGAGATCATGAAGGGAGCCGGCCATGAGTGAGGACGTCTGGGGAATCATCTGGCTCGTCGTGCTGCTGGTCGGCAACGCGTTCTTCGTCGGCGCTGAGTTCGCCGTCATCTCCGCCCGCCGATCGCAGATCGAGCCGCGCGCCGAGCGGGGCAGCCGCGCCGCCAAGACGACGCTGTGGGCGATGGAGCACGCCACGCTCATGCTCGCCACGAGCCAGCTCGGCATCACGGTCTGCTCGCTGCTCATCCTCAACGTGAGCGAGCCGGCGATCCACCACCTGCTCGAGGTGCCGCTGGGGCTCACGGGCCTCACGCCCGAGCTCGTCGGCATCATCTCGTTCGCGATCGCGCTGGCGTTCGTGACGTTCCTGCACGTCGTGTTCGGCGAGATGATCCCGAAGAACATCGCGTTCTCGGTGCCCGACCGCGCCGCGCTGATCCTCGCGCCCGCGCTCGTGGCGGTGTCGCGGGTCTTGGGGCCGGTGATCTGGACGCTGAACACGTCGGCCAACGGGATCCTGCGCCTCTTCGGCGTGCAGCCGAAGGACGAGGCGACGAGCACGTACACGCTCGACGAGGTCGCGAACATCGTCGAGCAGTCGCGCCGCGAGGGCACCCTCGAGGACGCCTCGGGCACGCTCGCAGGCGTGTTCGAGTTCACCGAGAAGACCGTCGCCGACGTCGACGTGCCGCTCGGCGACATCGTGCTCCTGCCCGCCTCGGCGACGCCGGCGGACGTGCAGGCCGCGGTCGCGGCGCACGGCTACTCGCGGTACATCCTCACGGACGCAGACGGCGAGCCCGCCTCGTACGTGCACATGAAGGACGTCATGGATCTCGTGACGCCCGAGGCGTTCCGCGCGCCGATCCCCGAGAAGCGCCGCCGTCGTCTCGCGACGGTCTCGCGCACGGCCGAGCTCGAGGACGCCCTCGCGCTCCTGCGCCAGCGCGGCGCCCACGTCGCGCGCACGCTCGACGAGCAGGGCCGCACGGTCGGCCTGCTGTACCTCGAGGACGTCATCGAGATCCTCGTGGGCGAGGTGGAGGACATGACCTCCCGCGCCGCGTAGCGGTCGCGAGCAGCTGGATCCGGGGCGCCCGGCCGATGCACGTCATCGGCCGGGCGCCCCGCTACGCTGATCGGCGATGCCTGCGACCGATCGTTCCGCTGCCGTCGGCGCGCTCGCCGTCGCAGTGACAGGGCTGCTGTGGGGCACGACGGGCACGGCCGCGACGTTCGCGCCCGAGGCGGGGCCGCTCGCGATCGGATCGGCGGCGCTCGGCGTCGGCGGGATCCTGCAGGCGCTCATCGCGATCGGACCGCTGCGCGCCGCCTGGCCGGCGATCCGCGCGCGGTGGGGCCTCGTCGCGCTCGGCGCGGTCGCCGTCGCGATCTACCCGCTCGCGTTCTACAGCTCGATGCACCTCGCGGGCGTCGCGATCGGATCGGTCGTGTCGCTCGCCTCGGCGCCGCTCGCGTCGGGCGTCATCGAGCGCGTCGTCGACGGGCATCCCCTCACACGCCGCTGGATGCTGGCGGCGGGCCTCGGCATCGTCGGCAGCGCGCTGCTGAGCGCGGGCAAGGACGCGGCCGGCGGATCCGCGGTCGACACGGTCATCGGCATCGTGCTCGGCCTCGTCGCGGGCCTCACGTACGCAACGTACTCGTGGGTCGCGCAGTCGCTCATGGCGGCGGGCGTGCCGCGCGCGGCGGCGATGGGATCCGTGTTCGGCGCGGGCGGGATCCTCCTGCTCCCCGTGCTCGCCGCGACGGGCGCGCCGCTCGTCGCGAGCGCCGCGGCCTTCGGCGTGGCGGCGTACATGGCGGTCGTGCCGATGTTCCTCGGGTACGTGCTCTTCGGCATCGGCCTGAGCAGGATCCGCGCGAGCACCGCGACGACCATCACGCTCATCGAGCCGGCCGCCGCGACGATCCTCGCGGTCGCGGTCGTGGGGGAGCGGCTCTCCGTCACCGGATGGATCGGCATCGCGCTGCTCGGCGCCGCGCTCGTCGTGCTCGCCGTGCGGCCCGCGCCGCCCGCCGTGCGCGCCTGACTCAGGCGGCGTGCGGGGTGGCCGATTCACCGGTTGTTACGCTTTTCTTCGCCACGAGTTCGCCCACGGGTGTGCCATGGCGCCGACGTCGAACGGTCGCCGGCATCGCGTGAACGAGGAGCGCTTTCGGTGGCGAAGGACACCCCCTCCCTGCCTGATCCCGATCAGTCCGACGCAGCCGGCTCCCGCCAGCAAGGCGATGTCTGGTGGCACGTCGCGTTCGGCGGCCTGCTGGCCGTCTCGTTCGTCAGCTTCGTGCTGTGGTCGCTCGGGTGGGTCGCGCCCGAGACGAACCGCGTGCTGCTGATCACGGCGATCGTCTTCGGCGTCTTCATGGCGTTCAACATCGGCGGCAACGATGTCGCGAATTCCTTCGGCACGAGCGTCGGATCCGGCACGCTCACGATGAAGCAGGCGCTCATCGTCGCCGCCGTGTTCGAGGTCTCGGGCGCCGTCCTCGCGGGCGGATCCGTCACCGAGACCGTGCGGTCGGGGATCGTGGACCTGTCTGCGGTGTCGCAGGATGCCGACGACCTCGTGTTCATCATGATGTCGGCGCTGCTCGGCGCGGCGCTGTGGCTGTTCCTCGCGACCTACATGGGGTGGCCCGTCTCGACGACGCACTCGATCATCGGCGGCATCGTCGGCGCGGCCGTGACGATGGGGTTCGTTACGGGATCCGGCGGCTTCGAGATGGTGCAGTGGGACCAGATCGGCCAGATCGTCGTCTCGTGGGTGCTCTCGCCGCTGCTCGGCGGCGTCGTCGCCTTCGCGATCTTCTGGCTCATCAAGCGCTTCATCCTGAGCCACGCGGAGGGCGACCGCGAGGAGGGGCACAGGGCGCTGCAGACCCTCGTGCCGCTCGTCGCGGCCGTCGCCGCCGTCGTGCTCGCGGGCATGCTGCTCGTGAAGGGGCTGTCGAACCTCGCGATCGAGCTCGAGCCCGCGATCCTCGCGTTCGTGCTCGCCATGATCGGCATCGCCGTGTGGGTGGGCGTGTACGTCTTCGCGCAGGCGCTGCGCAAGAAGAAGTTCAAGAAGGCCGCCTTCACGCTGTTCTCGTGGATGCAGGTCTTCACGGCGAGCGTCTTCGCGTTCAGCCACGGCGCCAACGACATCGCGAACGCCGTCGGCCCCTTCGCGGCCGTGCTCGACGTGTTCCGCAGCGGCGCCGTCAACGCGACGGCCGCGCTGCCCCTCCCGATCCTCATCACGTTCGGCGTCGCGCTGCTCGCGGGCCTGTGGTTCATCGGCCGCAAGGTCGTCTCGACCGTCGGCCAGCGCATCACCGAGATCCACCCCGCCAGCGGCTTCTCGGCCGAGCTCGCGGCCGCGTCGGTCGTCATGCTCGCCTCGGTCCTCGGCCTGCCCGTCTCGTCGACGCACATCCTCATCGGCGCCGTCCTCGGCGTCGGCCTCGTCAACCGCGCCGCGAACTGGAAGCTCATGAAGCCCATCGCGACCGCGTGGGTCGTGACGCTCCCCGCCGCGGCGGCCGTCGGATCCGTCGGCTACCTCGCGCTGAGCGCGATCTTCTGACGGGATCCGCGCCGCGCGCCCGGCGCGGTCGTAGGCTCGAAGCGGCAACGATCGCCCACGGAAGGAACGCTCGCATGACGCTGAACATCCCGCAGATCACCCTCAACGACGGCAACCCCTTCGCCGAGGTCGGCCTCGGCACCTACGGCCTCACGGGCGACGAAGGCATCGCCGCCATCCAGGCCGGCGTCGACGGGGGCTACCGCGTCGTCGACACGGCCGTGAACTACGGCAACGAGCGCGAGGTCGGCGAGGCCGTGCGCCGCAGCTCGGTCGACCGCGACGAGATCATCGTCACGACAAAGGTGCCCGGGCGCCACCACGGCTATGACGAGGCGATCGCCTCGGGTCGCGAGTCGAACGAGACCCTCGGCCTCGGGCGCATCGACCTGCTGCTCATCCACTGGCCGAACCCCAGCGTCGACAAGTACGTCGACACCTTCCGCGGCATGCTCGCGCTGCGCGAGGAGGGCATCGTGCGCTCGGTCGGCGTCTCGAACTTCACGGAGGCCATGCTCGAGCGCCTCATCGGCGAGACGGGCGTGACGCCCGCCGTCAACCAGGTCGAGCTGCACCCGTACTTCCCGCAGGGCGCCCTGCGCGCCTTCCACGCCGAGCACGGCATCCGCACCGAGAGCTGGAGCCCGCTCGGCCGCCGCAGCGACCTGCTGGCAGAGCCTCTGCTCGCGGAGCTCGCCGAGAGCTACGGCGTCACCCCGACGCAGATCGTCGTGCGCTGGCACACGCAGATCGGCTCGACGCCGATCCCGAAGTCGGCCCACCCCGACCGCCAGCGCGAGAACGCCGACGTGTTCGGCTTCGCGCTGTCGGACGACGACGTCGCGCGCCTGACGGCGCTCGAGCGCGGCCGCATCTGGGGCGCCGACCCCGAAACGCACGAGGAGATGTAGCGGGCGGCCCGTCAGGGCATGTGCGACATCGCGAAGATGAGGCCGATGATCGCGAGCGCGAGGCCGCCGCAGAGCGCGCCCGCGACCGCGAGGCCCGCCTTCGCGGCGTGGCCCTGCTCGTGACGGCGCACGCCGAGGATCCCGAGCCCGATCGCCGCGACCGACGGCACGAGCGCGATCACCTCGCCGATGACGGGGACGAGCGCGCAGACGACCGCGAGAAGGCCGAGAAGGAAGGCGGCGATCGCGACGCCGTCCCGCTGCGCGTGGTGTTCCTCTGTCACCTCTTGATCATGCCCGATCCCGGCCGAGAACCGCCCTGCGGATTCTGGGCCACAGATAAGACGGCCCAGCGGCGGCGATCTCCCGGCCGCCGTCGGCGACAATGGATCCGGTGGGTGCGAAGCGGACGGTCGGAATCGCGCTCGGCGCGGTCGCCCTCCTCGGCGGCGTCGGGGCGCTGGGTGTCATCGGCGTGATCGCGATCATCAACTCGATCTCGTTCGATCCGATCGACATCGACGACATCGCGCCCGAGCCGGAGCGCCAGGTAAGCGTTGCGACACCCGCCGCCGCCGAAGACGATCCCGAATGGCTCGGGCGCACGGCGGAGGCGACGGGGATCCCCGAGCGCGCGCTCGCCGCGTACGTCGCGGCCGACGCCCGCGTGCGCGCGGAGGGCTGCGAGGTCGGCTGGAACACGCTCGCCGGCATCGGATGGGTCGAGAGCCATCACGGCACGCTGCAGGGCGGCGCGATCGACGCCGACGGCGTCGCCCGGCCCGCGATCATCGGGATCCCGCTCGACGGCACGAACGACACGATGGCGATCCCCGACACCGACGGCGGCGAGCTCGACGGCGACACGGAGTGGGATCGCGCGGTCGGACCGCTGCAGTTCATCGCCGAGACGTGGCGCATCTGGGGCGTCGACGCGTCGGGCGACGGCACGGCGGATCCGCACAGCATCGACGACGCGGCCGCGACCGCCGCGACGTACCTCTGCCGGATCGATGGCACGCTCGCGACGGAGGAGAGCTGGGTGCGCGCCGTGCGGTCGTACAACGACATGTTCGACTACCAGGTGCGCGTGGCAACGGCCGCCGAGCGCTATGCGGAGGCCGCTACGGCGCCGGAAACGCAGCCCTGACGGGGCGCGAGAACAGCAGCGCCTGGGCCGCGATGAGCAGGCCCGCGAAGATGAGCTGCTCGGCGATGACCCACCCGGGGAAGAGGCCAGGGATGAGGGCGAGCACGACCGCGACGATCGGGAAGACGCGCGTAAACAGCTGCAGCCGGCGGAAGGCCCAGTACCAGCCGAGGCGGGCCCGCCAGAGGAAGTAGAACAGGCTGGCCGTGATGCCGAGCAGCACGAGGCAGCGCATCCACACGACGAAGCCGGGCGCCTCGCCGTCGGCCGCGAGCACGAGCGCGACGCCGACCGTCGCGACGCCGAGCGCGGTGCAGCCCGCGAGGATCCACGCCACGGCGCGCAGGGCGCGCGCGGCGCGGGGGTCGTCGCTCGGGGCGACGCGGTGATCCCTGTGCCGCCCGCCGGCGAAGCGGTCGACGCGCCGCAGCAGGGGTTCCAGGGTCACGGGAGCGAGTCTAAAACCCACAACGCAGTCAATCCCGAGAACAGGCCCCGGGCTGGGGCCTGCTCTCCGGCGTGTCGCCGACGGATTGACTGCGTTGTGTTGGGGGAGAGGGGGAAGGGGAGGGGACTACAGCGTGGCGGTGTCGATGACGAAGCGGTAGCGCACGTCGCTCGCGAGCACGCGCTCGTAGGCCTCGTTGATGCGGTCGGCCGAGATGAGCTCGGTCTCTGGCGCGATGCCGTGCTCGGCGCAGAAGTCGAGCATCTCCTGCGTCTCGCGGATCGAGCCGATGTTCGAGCCCACGAACGCCTTGTTGCCCATGATGAGCGAGAACACCTGCACGGGCAGCGCCTCGGGCGGTGCGCCCACGTTGACGAGCGTGCCGAAGGGGCGAAGCGTCGCGAGGTAGGCGTCGATGTCGAGCTTCGCGCTCACGGTGTTGATGATGAGGTCGAAGGATCCGCGCACCGACTCGAGCGCGCCCTCCTCGCCCGTCGCGACGTGGGCCGTGGCGCCGAAGGCGAGAGCGTCGTCGCGCTTGGACGCCGTGCGGGAGAGCACCGTGACGTCGGCGCCCATCGCGACGGCGATCTTCACGGCCATGTGGCCGAGGCCGCCCATGCCGACGACCGCGACGCGCTTGCCGGGGCCTGCGCCCCAGCGGGCGAGCGGCGAGTACGTCGTGATGCCGGCGCACAGCAGGGGAGCGGCCTGCTCGTAGGGGATCGACTCGGGCATCTTCAGCACGAAGTCCTCGTCGACCACGACGTGGGTCGAGTAGCCGCCCTGCGTGATCGTGCCGTCGCGGTCGACCGACGCGTAGGTCTGCGTGTTGCCCTTCGCGCACATGTGCTCGTCGCCCGCGAGGCAGGCGTCGCACTCGCCGCACGAGTTGACCATGCAGCCCACGCCGACGCGGTCGCCGACGGCATGCTTCGTGACGTCGGATCCGACCTCGACGACCTCGCCGACGATCTCGTGGCCGACGACCTGCGGGTAGGCGATGGGGCCCCATTCGCCGCGGACCGTGTGGATGTCGCTGTGGCAGATGCCGGCGTAGCGGATCGCGATGAGCACGTCGTTCGGGCCGACGTCGCGGCGCTCGATCGTGAGGGGCACGAGGGGAGCGGTCGCGGACGTCGCTCCGTAGGCGTTGACGGTGAGCATGGGGAACTCCTGTCGATCGGTCGGGAGGGGAGAAACCCAGGTTGCCACGGATCGCGTCGCGGGGCGGTCGCCGAGCCAGGTGCTGACGGGCCCCCTCTGGGACGCGAACGGACCCTGGTGTCGACTGATCGACAGGGGTAGCGTAGATCGTGGATCGCACACGATTCACCGTCATTCCATGAGAGGACGAGAACGATGAAGGCAGC
>Ga0079224_100004425_pt1 | contig 18160 bp, 17 predicted proteins | sample Stecom2015_FD_80414 | JGI IMG/M metagenome (GOLD analysis project Ga0079224, IMG submission 80414) | Agricultural soil microbial communities from Utah to study Nitrogen management - Steer compost 2015 | ecosystem: Environmental > Terrestrial > Soil > Agricultural land | place: USA: Utah...
AGCACGCTGACGCTCACCGGCGACGTGCCGCTGGAGCGCGGCGCGGCGCTGATGGCGCGCGTGGCGGAGCTGCTGGAGTCGCCGGTCAGGCTGCTTCTCTGACCCCCGCGGCGTCCGCCGGGATCAGGAGCCACAGCAACAGGTAACCCGCGGCGGTGATGCCGATGGAGAGCGGGACCGTGAGGGCGTAGAGCAGCCGCACGGTCCCGCTCGACGTGCCCACGAAGGCGGCGATACCGCCGCACACGCCGGCGACCTTGCGGTCGGTGCGGCTGCGTGCGAGGCGCCGGTCCGTCTGGGGCCGGCGCGCGCGGCGCTGGTCGTGTCTCAAGGCGTCGCTCTGCATCCCGGCGAGTATACGGCGGCGCGGGCGGGGTACCCTTTACGGCGTGAACCACGTGGACGGTACCGAGCGGTCGCGCCCTAGGCGCCTGGTGGTGGGGGTGAGCGGCGCCAGCGGCCTGGTCTACGCCGTGGACCTGCTCGAGACGCTCAAGGCGCTCGGGGTCGAGACGCGCCTCGTCGTGACGGCCGGCGCCAAGCAGGTGCTGCCGACCGAGCTGGAGGGGTCGCTGCTCGACCTCGAGGCGCTCGCCACCCGCGCCTACAAGGACACGGACCTGGGCGCCGACATCGCCTCGGGCAGCTTCCCGTTCGACGGCATGGCGGTGGTGCCGTGCAGCGCGGGCACCTTGGCCAAGGTGGCCCAGGGCTTCGCCGACAGCCTGCTCACGCGCGCCGCGCACGTGACGCTCAAGGAGCGCCGCCCCCTGGTGCTGGTGGTGCGCGAGGCGCCGTACTCGCGGCCGATGCTCGCCAACATGCTCGCCGCCCACGACGCCGGCGCCGTGATCCTGCCCGCCGCGCCCGGCTTCTACCACCGGCCCGCCACCATCCGCGAGCTGGTGGGCGGCATCACGGCGCGGGTGCTCGACCAGCTGGGCGTCCCCAACCAGCGCTCGCCGCGCTGGAAGGCCGAGGCGTGAGGCGCGCCGCGCTGCTCGCCGCGGCGGGCGCCGGCGAGCGCCTGGGGCTCGGCCCCAAGGCGTTCGTGCGCCTGGGCGGCGCCACGCTGCTGGAGCTGGCGGCCGAGGCGCTGGCGCCGCACGTCGACGAGGTGGTGGTGGCCGTGCCGCACGACCGCCTCGAGGAGGCGAGCAGGCTGCTGCCGGGCGCGCGGGTGGTGGCGGGCGCCGCCAGCCGCCAGGCCACGGTCCACGCCCTGCTGCGCCACGCCACCAGCGAGGTGGTGCTGGTCCACGCCGTGGCGCGGCCGTTCGCGACCCCGGAGGTGGTGGCGCGCGTGCTGGCCGCCGTGGCGGCCAGCGGCGCCGCCAGCGCGGCGCTAGGCCCCGCCGACACGGTGGTCGAGGCAGCCAGCGGGGCGGTGCTGCCGCGCGAGGGCCTGCGGCTGGTGCAGACGCCGCAGGGATTCCGCCGCGAGCTGCTGCTGGCGGCGCACGAGCGCGCGCTCGAGGAGGGCGTCGCGGCCACCGACGACGCGGCGCTCGTCAGGCGCCTGGGCGTGACGGTGACGCTGGTCGAGGGGAGCCCGCTGCTGGCCAAGCTCACGGCGCCGGCCGACCTGGCGCTGATGGAGGCGCTGCTCGCGGTGTGGCGCCGTGAGCTGGCGCGGCCGGCGGCGCACGGCGGGGGCGCGGCGTGACGCCGGCGACGGCGCTGACCGCGCCCGCGCCCGCCAAGGTCAACCTGGGGCTGGCGGTGCTCACCCGGCGCGGCGACGGCTTCCACGAGGTGGAGACCCTGATGGCGCGCCTCGCGCTGGCCGACGAGGTGCGCCTGGACCTGGAGCCCGGGGGCGAGGCGGGCGTGAGGCTCACGGTGAGCGGCGAGGTCCCGGGGGGCGAGGGGCTGCCGGCGGACGAGCGCAACCTGGCGCACCGGGCGGCGCGCGCGTACCTCGAGGCCTACGCCGCGGCGCGGCGGCTGCAGCCGGCGGCGCTGCCGGGGGTGCGGCTCGAGCTGGTGAAGCGCGTGCCCGTGGCGGCCGGCCTGGGGGGCGGCTCCTCCGACGCCGCCGCCGTGCTCCGCCTGCTGGCGCGCGCGCTACCGGTGGGAGACGCGGACGCGGCGCTCGACCTGGAGCGGCTCGCGCTCGAGCTCGGCTCCGACGTGCCGTTCTTCCTGAGCGGCCATCCGGCGGCCGTGGCGCGCGGGCGCGGCGAGCGCCTCACGCCCTTCGAGCTGCCCGAGCTGCACCTGGTGCTGGTGAACCCGGGCCTGGCGCTCGCGGCCGCCGACGCCTACCGCGAGCTGGTGGGCTACACCCCGCGGCTGCGGCCCGAGCGGGCGCTGGAGCGCCTGGCGCGCGGCACCGACCCGGGCTGGTCGAACGGCCTGCAGCCGGGGGTGCTCAGGCGCCACCCCGAGCTGCGCCAGGTGCTGGGGGCGCTGCGCGAGGCGGGGCTCACGGGCGTGCTGATGTCGGGCAGCGGCTCCACCTGCTTCGGGGTGGCGGTCGACGCGGCGGCCGCGGCGCGGGCGGCCGAGGCGCTGGCGGCGAGCCAGCCGGGCTGGTGGACGGTAGCGACCCGCACGTCGACGGGCGCGTGCTAGGCGCCCTCAGTCGCGGCGCCGCGGGAACGACTCGGCCCGCAGCTCGTCGTCCTGCACCAGGAAGTCCTCGCCCGCCAACGACTCGACGTGGTGGCGCAGCTCGTGGGTGAGCGTCTCCCACGCCTCCTCCTCCCAGTCGAAGCCGGGCTCGGCCGCCGCGATGGCGGCGAAGGAGCCGTGGTAGAGCGCGATGTGGCGCCCCAGCCCCTCGCCGGCGCCGAGGAACGCCTCCGGCCCCGGGTCGAGGTACTCGCCCAGGCGGAACACGTCCTCGTACCCCTCCTCCAGGCGCTCCTCCGGCAGCACGTGCACCCCCTGGAGCCCGCGCAGGAACTCGTCGGGCACCTCGGCCACCATCTCCTCGACCATGGCCCGGAAGCGCTCGAAGGTCATGCCGCGCTGCCCTCCGTGACGCTGGCGGTCTTGACCGGGGCGTTGCGCGCCGCGCTCTCGTAGGCGGTGAGGATCAGGCGCACCGCCTCGCGGCCGTCCTCGCCGGTGCACACCACCGGCGCCTCGCCGCGCACCGCCTGCACGAACGCCATCACGTGGCGCACGTGGGCGCTGGCGCCGGTGAACTGGTAGGTGGCCACGTCGGTCTGGTCCCAGTTGCTGCCTGGCGAGGCGCGGAAGGCGTGCCGCAGGTAGCTCGGGCCGTAGCGGTTGGTGCACTCGAGCGCGCCCTCGGTGCCGTAGACCCAGAAGCCCTCCTCCCAGCCGGTGGCGGTCCAGGAGGTCTCGATCACGCCCAGCGCTCCGTCGTCGTACGCCAGGCTGGCGTGGGCGGTGTCCTCTACCTCGACGTCGTACTTCAGGGTGGCGATGCGGGCGTAGACCTCGTCGACGCGCCCGCCGAAGAAGCGCGCCAGGTCGGCGAGGTGGGTGCCGTTGTCCAGCAGCGTGCCGCCGCCCGAGGTGGAGCGCTTGGCGAAGGTGGGGCGCACCGTCAGCAGCCCGCCCCAGTCGTGCGCCTGGCGCAGCCGCACCTGGGTGACGCGCCCGATGGCGCCGGCCTGGATCAGCTCGCGCGCCTTGGACGCGGGCCCGCTGGAGCGCAGCTGGTGGTTGACCATCAGGATCACCCCGGCGCGCTTGCAGGCCTCGATCATCTCGTCGGCCAGCGTCAGGTCGAGCGCCAGCGGCTTCTCGACCAGCACGTGCACCCCGGCGGCGGCCGCGGCCAGCGTGGCCGGGTGGTGGACGGCGGTGGGGGCGGCGATGCTGACCATGTCGAAGCCGCCCGCCTCGAACAGCTGCGCGTTGTCGGTGTAGCCGCGCTCCAGCCCCCACTCGCCGAGGCGCCGCGCCAGCGCGGCGGCGTCGACGTCGGAGATGGCCACGACCTCCACGCCGGCGGCGCGGTAGCCGTCGAAGTGGGACTGCGAGATGCCGCCGGCGCCGATGATGGCGGCCTTCAGCGGTCGGCTCACCGTTCCCCCTGCTCCAGCACGTGCTCCTTGCCCCAGTTCGGCACGCTCTCGAGCGGCTCGGTCATGGGGCAGCCGGCGGTGGAGCGCCGCAGGCGCGGCGCCGCGTAGGTCACCGCGTTGGCGATGATGGTCTGGACGTTGGCGTCGTGGTAGGTGGGGTAGGTCTCGTGGCCGGGCCGGAAGTAGACGACCTTGCCGTGGCCGCGCTGCCAGACGCACAGGCTGCGGAACACCTCGCCGCCCTGGAACCAGGAGATGGCCAGCAGCTCGTCGGGCTCGGGCACGTCGAAGCGCTCGCCGTACATCTCCTCCTGTGGCAGCTCGAAGTGGTCGGGCACGCCCTGCATGATGGGGTGCCCCGGGGCCAGGTTCCACACGCGCTCCTTCTCGTCGGCCTCGCGCCACTTCAGCGAGCAGTTGGTGCCCATCAGGCGGTGGAACACCTTGGCGTTGTGGCCCGAGTGCAGCACCACCAGGCCCATGCCGCCGAGCACCGCCTGGTGCACGCGCGTCACGACCTCGTCGCTCACCTCGCCGTGCGCCTTGTGGCCCCACCACACCAGCACGTCGGTGTCGTCGAGCACCGCCGGCGCCAGGCCGTGGTCGGCGTCCTGGCGCAGGGTGGCGGTGCGCACGCTGGCGCCGCTGCGCTCGGCCACGGCCGCCGCGATGGTGGCGTGGATCCCCTCGGGGTAGATGCTGGCCACCGTCTCGTTCTCGAGCTCGTGGAGGTACTCGTTCCAGACGGTCACTCTCAAGCTGGGCATCGCTGCCTCCAATCAGTGGGGCGCGGCCGCGCCGGCCCCGCGTCCGCGCACCGCGTCAGCGGCATCGTAGGCCGGGCCGGTGGTTCAGTCGGTTATCGCGCCCTCGGCGGCGCTGGACACCTGCGCGGCGTACTTGGCCAGCACCCCGCGGCGGTAGCGCGGCTCGGGCGGGCTCCAGGCGGCGCGGCGCCGCTCCAGCTCCGCGTCGTCGAGCTCCACCTGGAGCAGGTTGCGGGCGGCGTCGATGGTGACCAGGTCGCCGTCCTGCAGCAGCGCGATCGGGCCGCCGACCGCCGCCTCGGGGGCCACGTGCCCCACCACCAGGCCGTGGCTGCCGCCCGAGAAGCGCCCGTCGGTGATCAGGCCCACGGTGCTGCCCAGCCCCTGGCCCACCAGGGCGCTGGTGGGGGAGAGCATCTCGCGCATGCCGGGCCCGCCGCGCGGCCCCTCGTAGCGCACCACCACCACGTCGCCGGCCTGCACCTTCCCGGCCAGGATGGCGGCCAGGCATTCCTCCTCGCCGTCGAACACGCGCGCCGGCCCCGTGATGCGGGGCGCGTCGAGGCCGGTGGTCTTGGCCACGGCGCCCTCGGGGGCGAGGTTGCCGCGCAGCACGTTGAGGTGCCCCACGGGGTAGAGCGGCTCGCTCAGCGGCCGCACCACGTCCTGGCCGGCGGGCGGCGTGCCGCTCACCGCGGCCAGGTTCTCGGCCACGGTGCGGCCGGTGACCGTCAGGCAGTCGCCGTGCAGCAGGCCGGCGTCGAGCAGCATGCGCATCACCAGCGGCACGCCGCCCACGGCGTGCAGGTCGGTGGCGACGTAGCGCCCGGAGGGCTTGAGGTCGCAGAGCACGGGCGTGGTGCGGCGCAGCTCCTCGAAGTCGTCGAGGGTGAGCGGCACGTCGGCGGCGTGGGCGATGGCCAGCAGGTGCAGCACGGCGTTGGTGCTGCCGCCCACCGCCATCACCACGCGGATGGCGTTCTCGAACGCCGCGCGCGTCATGATGCGCCGCGGCGTCAGGTCGAGCTCGATGAGCCGCACCAGGGCGCGCGCGCTCTCCTCGGCGCTGACGCGCTTCTCGTCGTCGACCGCGGCCATTGTGCTCGAGTATGGGAGGCTCATCCCCAGCGCCTCGATGGCCGCCGACATGGTGTTGGCGGTGTACATGCCGCCGCACGAGCCCGCCCCGGGGCAGGCGTGCGCCTCGACGTCGCGGAAGCGCTCCAGCGCGATGCGGCCCGCGGCGTGCGCGCCCACCGCCTCGAACACGCTGACGATGGTGAGGTCCTCGCCGTCGAGCTTGCCCGGCTTGATGGTGCCGCCGTAGACGAACACGCTCGGCACGTCGAGGCGCGCCAGCGCGATCATCGCGCCCGGCATGTTCTTGTCGCAGCCGCCCACGGCCAGCATGCCGTCCATCGACTGGCCGCGCCCGACCGTCTCGATGCTGTCGGCGATCACCTCGCGCGACACGAGGCTCAGCTTCATCCCCTCGGTGCCCATCGAGATGCCGTCGGACACCGTGATGGTGCCGAAGGTCTGTGGCATGCCGCCCGCCGCGCGCACCGCCGCCTCGGCGGCGGCGGCCAGCTGGCCTAGCCCGGCGTTGCAGGGCGTGATGGTGCTGTGGCCGTTGGCGATGCCCACGATGGGCTTGTCGAAGTCGGCGTCGTCGAAGCCGACCGCGCGTAGCATGGCGCGGTTGGGGGCGCGCTCGGCGCCCTGGGTCACGACCGCGCTACGACGGGGCTTCTGGGGGGTGACGGTGTCGGACATCGGTGCTCCTTCTGCGGGCGATCCTACCGCGCCTTCGGGGCCGGGTGCGCCGTGCTATCCTCGCGCCACGATGTCGGTCAAGTACGGCCTACTGGGGCTGCTGGCCCGCCAGGCCCAGCACGGCTACGAGCTGAAGCGCACCTTCGACCAGCTCACCGGCGGCTTCTGGGAGCTGAACCACGGCCAGATCTACCAGTCGCTCGAGCGGCTGGCCGCCGACGGGCTCGTGAGCTACACCGTCGAGCGCGAGGAGAACGCCCCCGAACGCAAGGTCTACGACGTCACCGAGCGCGGCCGCGCGGCGCTGGAGGAGTGGCTGGCCCACGCCGACGCGCGCGTGCGCCCGCTGCGCGACGAGCTGTTCATCCGCCTGGCGGTGATGGCCGACCGCCCGGTGACCGAGCTGCGCGAGCTGCTGGCCGCCTACCGCCAGACCTACTCCGAGCACATGCGTACGCTCACCCGCTCCAAGCAGCGCCTGGCGCGCGAGCGCGGCGCGGCGGCCGCTCAGGACCGCGAGCGCCTCGAGGTCGAGCGCCTGCTCCTCGAGGCCGCGATCTTCCACTGCGAGGCCGACCTGCGCTGGCTCGACCATTGCGAGGCGGAGCTGGCGGCGCGCCAGCGGCGGGAGGCGAGTTGAGCCACGCCGCCGCGCCGCGCCCGGCGCCCGGGCCGCGCCCGGCCGGCAGCCGGCTGGAGCTGCGCGGCGTGAGCCAGGGCTACCTGCGCCGCGGCGCGCTGCGCACTGTGCTCGACGCCGTCGACCTCGCCCTCGAGCCGGGCGCCTTCGTGGCGCTCACCGGCGCCTCCGGCGCGGGCAAGACCACCGTCCTGGAGCTGGCCGCCGGCCTGCAGCGCCCGGTGGCGGGGCGCGTGCTGCTCGACGGCGCCGACCTGGGCGCGCTCGACGACGCGCGGCTCGCCGAGCTGCGCCTCACGCGCGTCGGCATGCTGTTCCAGCACCACGACCTGATCCCCACCCTGAACGCCGCCGAGAACGTGGCCCTGCCGCTGCTGCTGGCGGGCGCCCAGCGTCACGCGGCCCTGGCGCGCGCCGAGCGCCTCGTCGAGCGGCTCGGCATCGCGGGCCGCGGCGCCGAGCTACCCGCCGAGCTCAGCCTCGGCGAGCGCCAGCGCCTGTGCGTGGCGCGCGCGCTGGTGAACGAGCCGCGCCTGCTCCTCGCCGACGAGCCCACCGCCGGTCTCGACTCGGTGGCCGCCGACGAGGTCATGCGGCTGCTCTCCGAGCTCGTCGACGAGGCGGGCCTCACCGTCCTGCTCGCCACCCACGACGTGCGCGCGGCGGCCTACGCCGACCGCGCCTTCCGCCTTAGCGGCGGGCGGCTGGAGCCCGCCTGAGATGCGGCACCACCGAGCGCTGCTCCTCCTGACGCTCGGTTACTGGCGCCGCCGGCCCGGCCGCGTCGCGCTGATGCTGCTGGGGGTGGCCGCCGGCATCGCCCTGCTGGGCGCCGTGCTGCTGGTGAACGACGCGCTGCTGCGCACCTACGCCGGCTGGGCGCGCGGCGTGCACGGCTGGGCCGACGTGGAGGTGCGCGCCGTCGCCGACCGCGGCTTCCCGCGCGCGCTGGCGGCGCGCCTCGCGGCCGTGCAGGGCGTGGAGGCGGCGGCGCCGAGCGTCGAGCGGCGCAGCTACCTGCTCAGGGGCGAGGGGCAGGTGGCCGTGAGCGTGCGGGGCGTGGACCCCGCGGCCGAGGCGGCGCTGCGGCCGCTGGCGCTGGTGGCGGGGCGCGGCCTGGAGCCCGGCGACCGCCAGGTGACGCTCCTGTCGTACGCGGCCTCCCTGGCGCTCGACGCGCCGCCGGGCTCCGACGTCGAGCTCCTCACCCCGTACGGCCTCGAGACGCTGCGCGTGGTGGGCGTGTACCACCGTGCCGACGACGGCACCGGTCCCGTCGAGCGCGCGGCGCTGGCCCCGCTGGCGGAGGTGCAGGAGATGTTCGAGGACGGGCGCGACGCCGTCACGCGCGTCGACGTGGCCGTCGCCGGGCGCGCGCTGGCCGAGGTGGAGGCGGAGCTGAGCGCCCTGGTGGGCGCCTCCGCCTACGTGCGGCCGGCGCGCCACGCCCTCTCCGAGCAGGCGGCGGCCAGCGCCGACCTGCGCGCGCTGCTGCTGCTGGCCGGGGTGCTGGCGGCGGTGGCGGCCGCGCTGCTGATCGTGGTGCACGCGCGCGCCATGCTCGACGAACGCGCCCCCGACCTCGCGCTGCTACGCGCCCTGGGCGTGACGCGCGCGCGCCTGCGCCGCTGGCTGGCGGTGGAGGTGGCGGCGCTGGTGGTGCTGGGCGCCGTGCCGGGGGTGCCGCTGGCGGTGCCGGGAGCGCGGCTGCTGCTCGGCTACCTGCCCGGCGAGCTGCTGGCGCCGTTCGGCGCCTCGTTCGTGGCGCCGCGCCTGGGCGCCGCCGCCTTCCTCACGCCCGCGATGGCGTGGCTGGTGGTGGCGGGCGCGGCCACCTGGGCGTGCGCGCTGGCGCTGCGCGAGCTGCTCGGCCGCCTGGCCGCGCGCCTCGAGGGCGCCCCCGAGCGGCAGGTGTGGCTGCGGCTGGGCGGCGCGCTGCTGCGCCGGCGCCGCGGCCAGGCGGCCACGGCCGCCGCCGCCCTCACGCTCACGTTGGCGGGGCTGGTGGGCATCCACGGCGTCGCCGACGCCAGCCGCCGCTCGCTGGCCAGCTGGCTCGACGCCGCCGTTACCTGGGACCTGCGGGTGGCCGCCGGTCCCGGCGCCAGCGGGGCCGCGGTCGCGCTGCCCGGCGAGGCGGCGGCGCAGGTCGCCGCCCTGCCCGGCGTGGCGGCCGTGACGACCGAGCGGCAGCTGACGGTGGCCTCGGGCGGGCGCGGCATCACGGTGATCGCCCTGGGCGGCAGCGCCCCCGACCTGGGCCAGCGCCTGCGCGTGGTGCAGGCCGCCGACCTGGGTGGCTCCGAGCGGCCAGCCGCGACGGCGCGGGTGGCGGTCTCCGAGCAGCTGGCGGTGCGCCTGGCGCTGTCGGTGGGCGACCGCCTGCCGCTGACCACCCACGCGGGCGAGAGCGACTACACGGTGGTGGCGGTGGTCGACGACAGCGCCAACCGCGGCGAGGCGGCCTACGTCGAGCTCGACGCCTACCTGGCCGCCTGGGGCGACGGCGGCGTGGACTCGATCACGGTGCGGCTCACGCCGGGCGCCGAGGCCGCCAGCGTGGCGCGCGCCGTCAGCGAGAGCACCGGCCTGGCGCGCGCCAAGGTGCCGCTGCACGTCACGCTCGCCGACGCCTACCGCGAAGAGCTGCTGGCGGGCGTCAGCGGCGTGTACGCCGGCGTGAAGCTGGTGGTTCTGCTGGCGGTGCTGGTGGCGCTGGTGGGGGTGCTGGGCAGCAGCGTCTCGGCCGCCTGGCAGCTGGAGCCCGAGACGCGGCTGCTGCGCTCGCTCGGCGCCCAGCGGCGCCTGGTCGCCGGGGTGCTGGGCCTCGCTCTCGCCCTCACGGCCGGGCTGGGCGCGGCGGCGGGCGCCGGGCTGGGTACGCTCCTGAGCCTGCGCCTGTCGGCGACCATGAGCGGCGCGGCGGCGCCGCTGGCGTGGCACTGGCCGCTGGAGTCGTACGCCGTGGTGGCGCTGCTGCTGCTCCTCACCGCCGGCTGCGCCGCGCTGCTCCTGACGCCTAGCCTGCGCTGGGCCGTGCCGCGCTCCGGGCGCCGCTGACGGCGCTGGGCTCGAGCGCGGCCACCACCGCCTCCGTGAAGGCGCGCGTGCCGCGGCTGCCGCCGAGGTCGACCGTGGGGTCGTCGGCCAGGGCCCGCGCCACCGCGCCCTCGAGCGCCGCTGCGGCCGGGCCCTGGTCGAGGCCGAGCCGGAGCATCATCGCGGCCGACAGCAGGGTGCCCACGGGGTTGGCCACGCCGCGCCCGGCGATGTCGGGGGCGCTGCCGTGTACCGGCTCGTAGAGGCCCACCGAGCCGCCCAGGCTGGCGGAGGGGAGCACGCCCAGCGAGCCGGGGATGACCGCGGCCAGGTCCGACAGGATGTCGCCGAACAGGTTGCCCATCACCAGCACGTCGAAGGCGCGCGGGTCGCGCACCACCTGCATGGCGGCGTTGTCGACGTAGAGGTGCTCGAGGGTCACGTCCGGGTACTCGCTCTCGTGCACCCCCACCACCACGTCGCGCCAGAACTGCGACACGTCCAGCACGTTGGCCTTGTCGACGTTGGTGACGTGGCCGCGGCGCTTACGCGCGGTCTCGAAGGCGAGGCGCGCGATGCGCTCGACCTCGTGGCGCTCGTAGACCATCGTGCTGTAGCCGCGGTCGGCCTCGGTGCCCGACGGCTTGCCGAAGTAGATGCCGCCCGTGAGCTCGCGGACGATCAGCATGTCGGTGCCGCGGGCGCGCTCCTCGCGTAACGGCGAGAGGCGCTCGAGGCCGGGGAACACGGTCACCGGCCGTAGGTTCGCGTAGACGCCCAGGTGGCGGCGCAGGGTCAGGATGCCCGACTCCACGCGCTTCTCGCGCGGCAGGCGGTTCCAGGGGTGGTCGCCGACCGGGCCGCCGGCCGAGCCCATCAGCACCGCGTCGGCGGCGGCCGCCGCCTCGCGCGTGACGGGCGGCAGCGCCTCGCCGTGGCTCTCGATGGCGCTGCCGCCGAACGGCAGGCGCTGGAACTCGAACGCGAGGCCGTGCAGGGGCGCGAGCGCCTCCAGCACCTCCACGGGGGCGTCGACCACCTCGGGGCCGATGAAGTCGCCGGGCAGCACGGCGATGCGGTAGCTCATGCTCGTCTCCTCCTGGGGCTCAGGCGGGCCCGTGGCCCAGCTCGGCGGCCTTGGCGCGCACGGCGTCGAGCCCGTCGAGCAGCTCGCCGAGCGGGTCCCAGTAGCCGCTCACCAGCGCCTCGCGCGCGCTGGCACGGATCTCGACCGGGAACGTGCGCCCGGCCGCGCGCACCTCGCTGCGCGCGACGTCGACCTCGACGGTGAGGTCGGGCCGCGCGGCCACCAGCGCGGCGAGCTCGGCGCGCGGGCCGTCGGCCATGGCGGCGCACACCAGGCCGATGGTGGTGGCGTTGCCGAAGAATATCTCGGCGAAGCTGCCGGCGATCACGGCCGTGAAGCCGGCGCGGCGGATGGCCTGAGGGGCGTGCTCGCGGCTCGAGCCGCAGCCGAAGTTGTCGCCGGTGACGATCACGCTGGCGCCGGCGCGCGCGGGCTCGTCGAGCGGGTGGCCCTTGGGGCTACCGCCCTCGTCGAAGCGCTCGTCGTGGAACAGGCCGGCCGCCAGGTCGTCGAAGGTCACGCACTTCAGGAAGCGCGCGGGGATGATGCGGTCGGTGTCGATGTCGTCGCCGGGCAGCACCACGGCGGTGCCGGCCACGCGCGTGATCGGTGCGAGCGCCACTCAGGCCACCGCCCCTTCGGCGTGCCCGAACACCTCGCGCGCGTCGGCCACCACGCCGGTGACGGCCGCCGCCGCCACCATCACCGGGCTCATCAGCACCGTGCGGCCGGTGGGGGAGCCCTGTCGGCCCTTGAAGTTGCGGTTCGAGGAGGAGGCGCACAGCTGGTCGCCCTCGAGGCGGTCGGGGTTCATCGCCAGGCACATGCTGCAGCCGGCGTCGCGCCACTCGAAGCCCGCCTCCTTGAGCACGCGGTCGATGCCGCGCCGCTCGCACTCGGCCTTGACCAGCTGCGAGCCGGGCACCGCGATCGCCTTCACGCGCGGGTGCACGCGGCGGCCCTCGAGCACGCGCGCCACCTCGACGAAGTCTGACAGGCGCGCGTTGGTGCAGGAGCCCAGGAACGCCACGTCGACGGGCGTGCCCGCCAGCGGCCGGCCGCCCTCGAGCTGCATGTGGGCGAGCGCCTCGGCCACCGCCGCGCGCTCGCTCTCGGGCACGCTGTCGACGCTCGGCACCGGCTCGTCGATCGCCACCGCCTGGCCCGGGTTGATGCCCCAGGTCACGGTGGGCGGGACGTCGGCCGCGTCGATCACCACCACGTCGTCGTAGCGGCAGTCGGGGTCGGAGGCCAGCGCCTGCCAGCGCGCCACCGCGGCGTCCCACGCCGCGCCCTGCGGCGCGTAGGGGCGCCCCTCGAGGTAGGCGAAGGTGGTGGCGTCGGGGTTCACGTAGCCGCAGCGCGCGCCGCCCTCGATCGACATGTTGCAGATCGTCATGCGCTCCTCCATGCTCATCGCCTCGATGGTGGTGCCGGCGTACTCGTAGGCGTAGCCGATGCCGCCCTTGACCCCCAGGGTGCGGATGACGTGGAGGATCACGTCCTTGGCGTAGACGCCGGGGCGCAGCTCGCCGTTGACCTCGATGCGCCGCAGCTTCGGCTTGCTCATGGCGATGGTCTGGGTGGCGAGCACGTCGCGCACCTGGCTGGTGCCGATGCCGAAGGCGATGGCGCCGAAGGCGCCGTGGGTGCTGGTGTGGCTGTCGCCGCAGGCGATGGTGGTGCCGGGCTGGGTGATGCCCTGCTCGGGGCCCACCATGTGCACGATGCCCTGGCGGCCCGAGGTCACGTCGAAGAAGGTGATGCCGTGCTCGCGCACGTTGGCGCGCAGGGCGCGGATCATCTCGTCGGCCAGCGGGTCGGCGTACGGCTCGACGCGCGTGTGGGTCGGCACGATGTGGTCGACGGTGGCGAAGGTGCGCTCGGGCATCAGCACCTGCAGCCCCAGGTCGGCCAGCATGCCGAACGCCTGCGGGCTCGTGACCTCGTGGATCAGGTGGGTGTCGATGAAGAGCTGGTCCTGGCCGTTGCGCAGCGTGCGCACGCGATGGCCGTCCCAGACCTTGTCGAAGAGGCTTCTCGGTGTCATCGTGCTCCTTGCCCGCATGAACGCGAAGACCCCCGGCCGCGGGTGGGCCGGGGGTCGTGAGGTCGCTCTCAGCGCTCGGGCGCGCCGCGCCGAGCCGTCAGCTCACGCCGCCCGCGGTGGCTAGTAGCAGCGCGTACCGCGCCTGGACGAAGGCGAGGCGGCGACGTACCAGCGAGGTGGGGCGGCGGGTCATGGCGCGAAGTATATGGTGCGCGCCCGGGAGCGTCAACCCGGCCTCAGCCGTTGCGCCCGCCGCGCCCGATGGGGGGAGCCGCCGGGCGGCCGCCAGCCGGCCGCGGGCCGGCGCCGCGCGTGTTGACGGCGGGCGGCGTGGCGCCGCCGCCGGAGCCGCCCGTCTCGACGAGGCGCTCGTACTCCTTGGGGTCGACGGCGCGCTCCAGGCCGGTCTCGAAGCTGATCAGCTTGCGCAGGTGCAGGTCGGCGAGGCAGGCGTCCATGGTGAGCATGCCGATCTGGCCGCCCATCTGGATCTGGGCGGGGATCTGGTGCGTCTTGCCCTCGCGGATGAGGTTGCGGATGCCGGGGGTGGCGAGCAGGAACTCGTAGGCCAGCACGCGGCCGTCGCCGCTGGCCTTGGGCAGCAGCTGCTGGGTGAGGATCGCCTGCAGGTTGTTCGCGAGCTGCACCCGCACCTGCGCCTGCTGCGCCTCGGGGAAGACGTCGATGATGCGGTCGATGGCCTCGGACGCCGTGTTGGTGTGCAGCGTGCCCATCACCAGGTGGCCGGTCTCGGCGGCGGTGACGGCGGCGCCGATGGTCTCGTAGTCGCGCATCTCGCCGACCAGGATGACGTCGGGCGCCTGGCGCAGCACGCTGCGGAGCGCCGCCTGGAAGTCGGCGGTGTCCTCACCGACCTCGCGCTGGTTGACGATCGAGGTCTTGTGGCGGTGGAAGAACTCGATGGGGTCCTCGATGGTGACGATGTGCTTCGAGTACTCCTCGTTGATCAGGTCGAGCATGGTGGCCAGCGTGGTCGACTTGCCCGAGCCGGTGGGCCCGGTGACCAGCACGAGGCCGCGCGGCAGGCGCGCCACGTCGGCCACCTCCTGGGGCAGGCCCAGGTCGGAGAACGCCAGCACGTCGTCGGCGATGGTACGCATCACGCCGCCCACGCTGCCGCGCTGCAGGAAGACGTTGACGCGGTAGCGCCCGTGGCCGGAGAGCGAGAACGAGAAGTCGAGGTCCTTGCGCTCCTCGAAGTTGCGCTGCTTCTTCTCGTCCATGAGCGCGTACATGAGCCGGCGCGTCATGGTGGGGTTGAGGGTCTCGTACTCCGTCGGGCGCCACTCGCCGTTGATGCGCAGCATCGGCGGGAGGCCGACGGTGATCAGCAGGTCGGACGCCCGCCGCTCGATCGCGAGCTTCAGCAGGTCGACGATGTCGGCTTGGATCTGCGTGGATCTGATCTGGTCTGCCATCTCTCTCCTCGCGCCCCGCCCCGTAGCGGGGCGAGCGCCGCGCCCCCCGCTACTCGGCGGTGCGGGCGAGCACCTCCTCGAGCGTGGTGATCCCTTGGAACGCCTTGTGGATGCCGTCGTCGCGCAGCGTGCGCATGCCGCGCTGGATGGCCAGGTCGCGGAGCTCGATCGCCGACGCCTCCTTGACGATCGCCTTCTCGAGCTCCTCGTCGACCACCAGCAGCTCGTGGATGGCGTAGCGGCCGTTGTAGCCGCTGCCGCCGCACTTCTCGCAGCCGACGCCGCGGTACAGGGTCTTGCCGTGGGTCTCGGCGTCGGACAGCCCGAGGCGCCGCAGCACCTCGGGATCGGGGGTGGACTCGACCTTGCAGTCCTTGCACACGCGCCTGACGAGGCGCTGCGCCAGCACGCCGATGAGCGAGGCCGACACGTTGAAGGGCTCGATGCCCATCTCCTGCAGGCGCGTGACGGCGCCGGCGGCGTCGTTGGTGTGCAGGGTGGCGATCAGCAGGTGACCGGTGAGCGCGGCCTCCATCGAGATCTTGGCGGTCTCGTGGTCGCGGATCTCACCGACCATGATGATGTCGGGGTCCTGGCGCAGGAACGAGCGCAGGGCGCGCGCGAAGTCGAGGCCCGCCTTGACGTTCACCTGCGTCTGGTTGATGCCCGGGATCTCGTACTCCACCGGGTCCTCGATGGTGGTGACGTTGACCTCGGGCACCGCCAGGCGCTTGAGGATCGAGAAGGTGGTGAACGACTTGCCCGAGCCGGTGGGGCCGGTGATGAGGAACATGCCGTACGGCTTCTGGATGACGTCGGTGAAGCGCTGGAAGTTGTACGGCGCGAAGCCCAGCTGCTCGATCTCGGGGATGTCGGACGCCTTGCGCAGGATGCGCATCACCGACTTCTCGCCGTACACCGTGGGCAAGGTCGAGAGGCGCAGGTCGACCTCGAGGTTGCGGTCCTTGAAGCGCACGCGGCCGTCCTGCGGCAGGCGCCGCTCGGCGATGTTCAGCCCGCCCATGATCTTGATGCGCGACGCCAGCGCCGGCCCCGTGACCTTGGGCATGGTCATGTACTCGCGCAGGCTGCCGTCCTTGCGCACGCGCACCAGCACCTTGTCGGGGCGCGGCTCGATGTGGATGTCGGAGATGTCGTTCAGCACCGCCTCGCGGATGATGTTGTTGACGACCTTCACCAGCGCGTTGTCGTCGATGGCGCTGGTGTCCTCCTCCTCGGCCTGGACGGCGGTGCCGACCTCCTCGACCACGGCCCGGGCCAGCTCCTCCATGTCGGCCCCGTCGCGGTAGAAGCGGTTGAGGAGCCGCGTGAGCGTCTCCTCGGTGGCGACCGCCGGCCGGATCTCGCGGCCGGTGATGAGCTGGATGTCGTCGAGAGCGAACACGTGGCGCGGGTCCTTCATCGCCACGACCAGCGTGTTCTCCTCCAGCCTGACGGGCATGGCGGTGTAGCGCCGCGCGGTGGCCTCGGGCACGAGGCTGACGGCGTAGGGGTCGATGCGAGCGTTCTCCTCGACGAACTCGAAGCCCAGCTGCATCGCCAGGCTGCGCGCCAGCATGTCGGGGCTGATCTTGCCCGACTGCACCAGGGTGTCCTCGAGGCGGCCGCCGCCGGCGCGCTGCTTGTTGAGCGCCTCGTCCACGTCGCTCTGGGTGACGTAGCCCAGGTCGACGAGGATCTCGCCGAGCGGCTTGATGCGCCCCAGCTTGGCCTGCTCCTCGAGCGCGCGCCTCAGCTGCTCGCGCTTGAGGCGCTTGTTCTGCAGCAGCGTCTCGCCGAGGCGCCCCTGGTCCTGGGCGTACATCTTCTCGATGCGCGCCTCGACGGCCTCCAGGGGGCTGACGACGAAGCCGACGTCCTGGTTGACCACCGACTCGATGTCGGCGATGCGGCCCGGGTCGGCGACGGCCACAATCAGACGCTCGTCGTCGAGCTTGTACGGCACGGCCGAGAACTGCACGGCGTCGAGGCGCAGCAGGTAGGCGGCGAGCTTCTCGCTGGGCGGCTCGTCGTCGAGGTCGGGCACGAACGGCACCTGGTACTGCTCGGCCAGCAGCCGCATCAGCTGCTCCTCGGAGAGCATGCCGAGCTGCACCATCACGCGGCCCAGCATGCTGCCGGTGCGCTGCTGCTCGGCGACGGCGTCGGAGAGCTGCGCCGGCGTGATCAGCCCCGACGCGACGGCCAGGTTGCCGAGGCGCTGGCTGGCGTCGACCTCCAGGTCGGTGGGGGGCTCGAGGCCCAGCTCGGGGTAGTAGCTGGCCAACGCCCAGTGCATTTCCTTCTTGAGCGCCAGGTACGGCTCCACGAGGCAGCCGGTGGCGTCCTCGACCTCCTCGATCGCGAGAGCGTCGAGCGGGTCGACGAAGGCGACGCGCAGGCGGTCGTCGTCGAGGGCGAAGGGGATGGCCTTGAGCTCGTTGGCCACCGTGGCGTCGAGCTTGGTGAGGGCGTCGGCCATCACGTCGACGCGCGGCAGGTTGACGAGGGGCACGCCGATCGACTCCTCGATGGCGCGCGCGATGCGCTGCTCGGAGATGACGCCCAGGCTCACGAGGATGTCGGCGAGCCGACCGCCCACCTCGCTGTGGCGCGCGATGGCCTGCTGGAGGTCGTCGTCGGTGACGTAGCCGCGCTCGAGCAGCACCGCCCCGAGGCGCTTGTCTCCGATGGAGAGGACTGCCACGCTCATAGCTCCTTCAACACCAATCTTTCCAGGCGCCTGGCGAGGCGCGTATGCGGGAGCTTGCCTGGCGACAGGGGCTGCACCAGGACGGTCTTGAGGCCGGCGCTGCGGGCACCGAGGACGTCGGTGAACAGCTGGTCACCGACCATGGCGGTGCGGGACGGCTCCACCCCTCCGAGCAGCCGCAGCCCGCGCCTGAACGCCCGGCGGAACGGTTTCCCTGCCATGGACAGGGCGGGCACGCCGGCCTGCGCGGCGATGGCGGCCACGCGGGCGGGGGTGCCGTTCGAGAGGATAGCCACCTTCACACCGGCGCCTCGCAGCGTGGCGAACCATGCGTAGACGCTGGGGTCCACGTCCGACTCGCGGGCGGCGAGGAGGGTGTCGTCCACGTCGACGAGCACCGCCTCCAGCCCGAGCTCGGCGAGAAGCGAGGGCGTCACCTCCTGGACCGAGGCGACTCGCAGGTGCGGTTGGAACACACGCGAACTCTACCATGCTACCCCGTTCCCGAGAGGTAAGAAACCGACTCCCGGGCGGGGTCGGTACCCAGGGAGGCTAGGCCGTCGCCCCGCCGGCCCCCGCGTGCGCCAGCGCCTCGCGCAGCAGCGGCACGAAGGCCTCGGGGTCGTCGAGCCAGGGGTAGTG
>Ga0079224_100004426_pt1 | contig 18159 bp, 9 predicted proteins | sample Stecom2015_FD_80414 | JGI IMG/M metagenome (GOLD analysis project Ga0079224, IMG submission 80414) | Agricultural soil microbial communities from Utah to study Nitrogen management - Steer compost 2015 | ecosystem: Environmental > Terrestrial > Soil > Agricultural land | place: USA: Utah...
AAATATCTCAAACTGGCAGCCGCTGCACTACGCTCGTTTAATCTGTAATAATAATTCAATTGGCCTAGATTAATATCATTTACAATCTCGGTAAGATATGGAGTATAACTCACAGAAACTCCCTGTCCTTCAAGAGCAAAAGCATATTTTGCAGGATTGTGTTGTTGTGAAAATCCATCGGCTGAAGTAGCCACCCCTACATCACCCATACCGGCAGAACGAGCATCTGCAGGAATTAATAAGAACGGTACTGCTACACTTATAACTCGGTTTGCTTCTTGTGCATTTAATTCTTTAAAAATCAATAATCCGATTAACAATAAAACAATTTTTCTCATACTAAATTTTGTGTTCATAAAAATCCTACAAATATACTACTCTATATTAAAGTATAACAAGTTTCTCATATTTTTCTGCCTTTTTACCCGTAAGGCTCGACTTTACGGTAAGTTTATAAATATAAACTCCTTTTCCTATTTTATCTCCGAAGTCATCTCGCCCGTCCCAAGTAATATCTCTTGAAAGAAAACCTTCAGTAACAATAGTCTGATTTTTAGTCCACACTACTTTACCTGTTATAGTAAGTACCTGAACCTGAACTTCAAGCAGTTCAAAAGGACGATTATGCGAAAACCAAAATTCCGTATAATTCACAAAAGGATTTGGGTAATTCAACACATTTTTCAGTTGGATAGTATCATCTCCTACCACAACAAATTGAATTTCTGCTGTTACCATATTATTATAAACATCCCAAGCCTTGAAAGTGATAGTATGCAATCCCGGTTCAAGATTTCTGAACGGATAAGAAACTTTCCCTTTGGTATAATCATCTAATTCGGTTTGATAATAATCATTCAAGATATACGGATTCATTTCATCTCCATCTAAAATAGCAATCATATCATGACCTATTCCTCCTGCCGTATTCATTCCGTTTTCATCTTCTAAATAAGCTAAGAAAATTGGGGAGGCATTAGTAATTCCTCCTGAAATAAAATTCGTATCATTCATATATAATTTTACAGTCGGAGGAGTATTATCAACAGGAGCATTCTCATTAAGTCCTCCTACTTTTATTTCTTCTGAAAAACCTGTTTGGTCTTCAAGGGGGATCAATCGTTTTGCATAGAAACTGACCCTACCGTAATCTATAGGAATCTTAATATCTTTAGGGACAATAAAATCAAATTCAAACATTCCTCCGGTAATGGTTGCATTTCCACGGAAAACAGTCTCTCCCAAAACATCAAAGTTCATCGTATAGAGTTGTCCGTTTTTGACGTATTCGTCATTACCAAGAGTTGTTCTGTTTATTTTTTTATCAAATATCTGAATTGCTAATTCTCCATTATAATTAGACAACAAATTATTACTTCCGTCAGCAATGTATCCTTTCATTTTTATATGAGATAGAGCCTCTAAGCTCCCTGTGAATTCAGCTAAAGGAATATCATTTACATGAGTAATAAGTACTTGAGGTTTCGGAATAGCAAGTTGCAGAGCAGGATCTCCTATACAAGCTACCATACGAGTACCTATATTACCATAGTCATTTTTAGCAATCCTAAGAGCTTCCCCTACGGTAGGATAAGGTTGATTTTCATACTCTCCGTAAGAAAACATAACTTGTCCTAACCTTAAGTTAAAATTCTCTGCTACTGAAATACCTATGTTTCGGGTTGTAGTTATCATATTTATTGCTCCTCCGCTTGGATTCCAATAAACGTATTCTCCTGCTGTAGGATGAAGCGGATTATCAAACCTTGTGAACTCACAAGTAACAGTTACAAAGACCGGATACCTAAAACGATTACTCAAATTTTGACCATCTGACTTTTCAAAAATGCGTTCGTGAGCTAATCCCTCTTCACCTCCATGTCCGAGATAGTTAAATACTAATGAACCATTTTCAAAAGCACTAATAATATCCTTTCTTACTTGAGGATACCTCTCTCCTCCTGAGGATGTTTCTTGGACATAAGAGTCCATAAAAATCTTATTGACGTTGAAAAAAGGTTTATTAGTTTGAATTGCATCAGCTAACTCATTAAGTTTAAACTGCATGGAGTCATCAGTAGGTTCATCTATATCATCCGCGATTAAAGTAATGTTATTTCTCCATCTTCCATACGATCTTTGATCATAATAATCTATTACTTTTTGCACCATTTGTTCCGCTTGGTTGACATTACTAACCAACATTCTACCCACTGCTATATCAGCTTTATCGTTTCCGGTCATACCTCCTTCATTTTCATCCATCATTCCGAAATAATCATCAGAACAGAAATCTGATTGCGAAAACGATAAAGATGAATACCTATGAAATATCGGAACAATGTTAGTATTTCCTTGAATACGATTTTTAAAATCAAAAGAAGCATCTCCAAATAAGTTCACATACTTTAATCTTCTATCCGGAGTCGAAGCATTATAATACACATATCGAATAAAGTTACGAATAGCGCCTATATCCTGTTTCCCGGAAGAAAATTCAGGATAAATATTTTCAAGATTCACTACTTTTACGACAAGACCTGAATTGTTTCTGTGAAAATTAGCTAACTTTTCCGCTTGAGCACTTAAAAATGCAGGGGTAATTATCAAATAGTCTATATCAGTAAAATTACCGTTATTGTCTTTAAAAATTGTACCTTTCAGGTTCTGATTAATAACTCGCATTGCTTGTCTTTCTCTCAAAGGAGTATAATAATCATTAGAATCAAGAGCTATATACTTACGCCTTTCTCCCATATTGGCTTTAAAGCTAAATTCCGCATTACCTGAATTTTCTTTTTTGGTAACATTATATATATCCGTTACATCCCAAACTTCTTTAATGGAACCTGCCGAGCTAATTTGGTACTCAATAACACCAATATTATTTTGTGCTTCATCGTAAAAAAATGCAAATTGTTTATTTATACCTTTGAGTTGTCTTCGAGCTGTTATAGCAATATAGTCTAAATAACCTGTCAAAGAAGGGACTCCATTGTTATTAAAAGTAACTGTTACATCAATATTGTCAGAATTACTGTTAAAATCAGAATTAAGAGTACGTACATGCCCAAAAACTTCTTTATTTGGCTGAGAAGCACCTTGAAAAATTGAACTACCTATATCGGTATTATTTATTTTAAAGTTAAATGAAGCAGGCAAATATGAACTATTAATAGCAGTAACCGCTCTGAACTTCACAGGCACAGAAGTTACTAAGTTAGGAAATGTAAACTTAAATGTCTGCTCTGACTGAATATTAAAACTCTCTCCTAACCACCTTCTTCCTACACGAGCAAAATTTACCAAATCCCTTTCGTGAAACTGATAATCGTCAAATTCATTTACCACAAGTGTAGGAACTTGTGATGGTTCTATCATTGTTGTAATGCGTTTTCCGTTTTCTAATCCACTTGCTGTGATATAATAATAAGAGCGATCACTATACAAATTAACATGTGTATCACTTTCCTGATTATAAACATCCGTTCCTTCAGCATAGAACAAAATATAGTCTTGAGAGTCAAATTTTCCGTCTTCTTCCCCAATAACCTGAATAGCATTTTCTTTCAAATCAAAAGGATATTCCACATTGTTCATAAGCGGAAGCATCCGACCTCCATTCCCATAGATTTTTATTTTTCGAGGATCAACTCCATTAAGATTCATTCCTAAACTTTGAATAAAACTTCTGGATAACTTATAAACTCCTGATTTCTCCACATAAAATTTAAACCATTCACCACTTGCCAACACCGAATTAGAGATTGATGGGACAACATTTGTATCCATATACTTAGATACAACGCTGTTATTTATAGGTCTTAGTCTAAATGACTTTACCCTTTTAAATATATTTCCTTCTTTAATTATAGGTGAAAATTTCAAAGAAAGATAATTTTTGTCTCTCCCTTTGTTTTTACTAACACTTTTATTTATATCTCTCGGTAATTTTTCTAAAGACAATTTGCCTAATTGTTCTTTGTTTATGGTTTCGTAAATAAGGTTTTCAATAACAAAATCATTTTCTGCAGAAACAGGTATTGAATAATAAAAGAAAATCTCTCCTGAACCTAAATCATAATCAAAATATTCGGATTGAAAGTTCGGAACATCTATACTTATATTGTCTGAAAACAATAAAGGAGACTCTTTCCAGTTTAATTGTATAACAGACTCTTTTTGAGCTGAACAAATTAAAGAAAGTAGGAAAACCGTAAGACAAATAATATTTTTCATCGCTTATGGATAACGAATATATATGTTAAATATTACAAAAAGGTAAAAATAATTATTTGAGATGATAATTTATATAATAATTCTTATAAATTTGCGTTCTTTCTGGCACAGGCTTTTGTAATAATGAAAATTATTTTTTTATAAATTTGTTGTCAATTAAATGTTAATTACTATATTGCAACGCTAAAATTAGTATTAGTTAAAACCTATGAGAACTAACAAAATTGTAATTTTAAATTTGCTCCTTCTTGCCGGACTTGCGGTGGGAATGTCGAGTTGTAGCAAACAGAACAAATCTGGTGTTTCAAAAGCTACCGGTTGGAAGATAGACGGTAGAGACGGGAGATTTAATTATAACTCCAAATTTAAGAAACAAGAAACCCCTATCGGAATGGTAGCCATTGACGGAGGAACCTTTACTATGGGTAGAGTGCAAGATGATCCTATGCATGACTGGAACAATTCTCCGAACCAACAACACGTCCAATCATTCTTTATGGACGAAACAGAGGTTACTAATATGATGTATGCGGAGTACTTATATTATATCAAAAAAGTTTTCCCTCCTACAGAAGAAAATTATAAAAACATCTATAATGGAGCTTTGCCTGATACATTGGTTTGGAGAGATCGTTTAGGTTACTTTGAATCTATGGTTACAGAATACTTGTGGCACCCTGCTTACGGAAACTATCCTGTAGTTGGTGTAAACTGGGTTCAAGCTATCGAATTCTGTAAGTGGAGAACAGACTTTGCTACAATGAACGAGCTCGAGAAAAACGGATATTTAGCTAAAGATGCTAAATCTAAAGAGTTGAATGACGGTAATTACTTTAGTAGAGAAGGATATATCGTTTCTCCAAGTACTTCTTTTGGAGGTGATGAGAGCATTGTGTTGAAAAAAGGTCCCGGAGGAAAAAAACTAAAAGATGGTGCAGAAGCAACAAACGTGTATGCAACAATGTCTTCAGGCGTTATTCCTGCTGAATACAGACTTCCAACCGAAGCAGAATGGGAATATGCTGCACTTGCTCTTGGAGAAAACAGAGAATATAATCTTTACAGAGGTAAAAAGAAATATCCTTGGAGCGGAGATTACACTCGTTCAAATAAAAGAAAAATGAGAGGTGACCAATTAGCTAACTATCAACAAGGAAAAGGAGATTACGGAGGACCTGCAGGATGGTCTAGTGACGGTGGAGATATTACTGTTGCAGTAGGAAGCTATCCTCCAAATGCTTTTGGATTGTATGATATGGCAGGAAACGTAAACGAATGGGTACTTGATGTGTACAGACCTATTATAGATGACGAAATGAATGATTTCAACTACTATAGAGGTAATGTTTACACTAAAAACGAAATTGACTCTCTAGGTCAGGTTGTATTTATCACATCAGATTCTATTAAATACAACATTATGCCGAACGGAAAGAGAATTGCTGTTGCACTTCCAGGACAAATTTCAAAAGTTCCTGTTGACGAAAACGAAACTTATTTAAGATACAACTTCAGCACAAGCGATAATCGTAACTATCGTGACGGAGACCCTCAATCAATGAAAGACTTCTTTGCTGCCGGTGCTGAAGATTACGAAGAAGGCAGAAAAAGAATGTACAACTCTCCTGAACATAGAACTCAAGTAATGATTGACTCTCTAACAGGAGAAGAAATCCTAGACAGACAATGGGATAAAAACAATAAAAGAACCACTCTTATTAATGACGAAGCAAGAGTTTATAAAGGAGGTTCTTGGAAAGACAGAGCTTATTGGCTTGATCCCGCACAACGCAGATATTACCCTCAATATATGGCAACAAATGACATAGGATTCAGATGTGCGATGAGTAAAGCAGGTCCTAAAACTTCTAAAAAGAGACCAAGAGGATAATTTTCAGAAAATATAAATTTAAACAAAAGCCCAATTTAGGGCTTTTGTTTTATCTGTAATTTTTTTTATATGAAAATATCAGAAATATATCAGTTATTTACCAAATCTAACGGAATAGTCATTGATTCTCGTAAGCTTCAAAAAAACGACCTTTTTATTGCTCTGAAAGGCGAAAATTTTGATGCCAATACTTTTGCTCAACAGGCTTTGGACAAGGGGGCACTATGTGTTATAATTGATAATCCTGATTATTATATCGATAAACAAACTATTTTAGTAGAAGACTCTCTCAAAACACTTCAGCAATTAGCCCACTTTCACAGAAAGCAACTCAACCTCCCTATCATTGCTCTTACCGGCAGTAACGGAAAAACCACAACCAAAGAACTCATCAACACTGTTTTATCTCAAAAATATCAGACTAAAGCAACATTCGGCAACTTAAACAACCATATTGGTGTACCTCTTACCTTACTTTCGTTTAATTATAAAACCGAAATAGGTATTGTTGAAATGGGAGCCAATCACCAACACGAAATCGAATTTTTATGTCAAATTGCAGAACCAAATTTTGGATATATTACCAATTTTGGAAAGGCTCACTTAGAAGGTTTCGGAGGTTTTGAAGGAGTAATTATAGGAAAAAGTGAACTCTATAATTACATCCGAAGTGAAGAATTTGATGAAGAAGAAGGCAGACAAAAGCAAGTTTTCATCAATTTGGACGACCCTATTCAAGTTGAAAAATCTGAAGGGTTAAAACAATTTTCTTTTTCCTTCAAAAATCAGAACGCAAACATTTTTATAGATTCTGTTGAGATAAATCCTTTTGTAAAAGTACGTTTTGAAGAAGTTGAAATACAGTCAAATCTCCTCGGAGAATATAATACACCGAATATTGCTGCGGCTATCGCTATCGGAAAGTATTTTAAAGTAGATACGCTCAAAATAAAAAAAGCTATTGAAAATTATATCCCTACCAACAATCGTTCACAAATCATCGAAAAGAATTCCAATAAAATCATTTTAGATGCTTATAACGCTAACCCAAGCAGCATGAAAGCTGCTATCGAAAATTTTCTAAACCTTGAGGGAAAATCAAAAATGATGATTCTAGGCGACATGTTTGAACTTGGTAAAGAAAGTTTAAACGAACACAAAAACATCATCTCTCTCATAGAAAACAAAAAAGATATTGAAGTACTTTTTGTAGGAAACGATTTTTACTCAAACTCTATTTCAAAAGAACACTTACGGTTTTTTAAATCTTTTGAAACATTAAAAGAATATATACTGACAAAAAAACCTGTAAATAAAGAGATTTTAATAAAAGGTTCCAGAGGAATGGCTTTAGAGAGAGTTTTGGAGTTGTTGTAAAACTTTAAACCTCAAACCTGAAACATTAGGATTTTTTGCTTATTTTTGCAGTTGGTACTCAACCAACCTAATTTTAATCTATAGATTTTATTCGAAAAAAAATGAAAGAAATCACTAAAGAAGTGTACCTGAAATGGTATGAAGACATGCTGTTCTGGAGAAAGTTCGAAGACAAATTAGCAGCTTTGTATATCCAACAAAAAGTAAGAGGATTTTTGCATTTATATAACGGTCAGGAAGCTGTTTTGGCCGGTTCTTTACATGCTATGGATTTGTCAAAAGACAAAATGATTACAGCTTACCGGAACCACGTTCAGCCAATCGGGATGGGAGTTGACCCACGAAAAGTAATGGCTGAACTGTTAGGAAAAGCCACCGGAACATCTCAAGGATTAGGAGGTTCAATGCACATATTTTCTAAAGAACACCGCTTCTACGGAGGACACGGTATTGTAGGTGGACAAATTCCTTTAGGAGCAGGAATTGCTTTTGCAGATAAATATTTTGAAACGGGTGCTGTTACTTTGACTTATTTTGGTGATGGAGCTGCTCGTCAAGGATCTCTTCACGAAACCTTCAATATGGCTATGCTATGGAAACTGCCTGTAGTATTTATTTGTGAAAACAACGGATATGCTATGGGAACTTCTGTTGAAAGAACAGCCAACCATACGGAAATCTGGAAGTTAGGAAAAGGTTACGAAATGCCTTCAGGACCGGTTGACGGAATGAATCCTGAAAAAGTAGCCAAAGCTGTTTATGAAGCTATCGAAAGAGCCAGAAGAGGTGAAGGGCCTACTTTCTTAGAAATGAAAACTTATCGCTACAGAGGGCACTCTATGTCTGATGCTCAACTTTACAGAACTAAAGAAGAAGTTGAAGAATACAAAAAAATTGACCCTATTACTCAAGTTCTAAATACAATCAAGGAAAAAGGATACGCTACGGACGAAGAAATCGAAGTAATTGACAACAGAGTTAAAGATTTGGTAGCAGAATGCGAAAAGTATGCTGAAGAATCTCCTTATCCTGATACAAACGTTATGTACGATACCGTATATGAACAAGAAGATTATCCGTTTTTACCACATAAATTGAAATAAAAATGGCACAAGTTATCACAATGCCTCGCTTAAGCGATACAATGACAGACGGAACCGTCGCTACTTGGATTAAAAAAGTTGGAGATAAAGTAAACGAAGGAGATATTTTAGCTGAAATCGAAACTGATAAGGCTACAATGGAATTTGAATCCTTTCACTCCGGAACGCTTTTACATATCGGAGTTCAAGAAGGTGAATCTGCTCCTGTTGACAGTATTTTGGCTATTATAGGAGATGAAGGCGAAGATATTTCTGCCTTGTTGAAAGGTAGTACATCGGCTCCAAAAACGGAAAACAAAACTACTGAAACGACAAAAACAGAAAATAAAAACCAAACTAAATCTTCTTCTGACTTTGTAATGCCGGAAGGAATAAAAGTAGTTACAATGCCTCGCTTGAGCGATACAATGACAACCGGAACCGTTGCTACTTGGATTAAAAAAGTTGGAGATAAGGTAAACGAAGGGGATATTTTAGCCGAAATCGAAACTGATAAAGCTACCATGGAGTTTGAATCGTTTAATTCCGGTACTCTTTTGTATATCGGCGTTCAAGAAGGTGAATCTGCACCTGTTGATAGCATCTTGGCAATTATCGGAAAAGAAGGTACAGATATTTCAGAAGTAGTTGCAAATTTTGGAAAAGAAGATAGTAAATCAGAAACCAAATCTGAATCTGTTTCTCCTGAAACCACAAAAGCAGAAACAACAAATAATTCATCTGATTCTAACGAAAAAGATGGAAGAATTTTTGCTTCTCCTTTGGCTAAAAAAATAGCTGCCGATAAAGGAATCGATTTATCACAAGTCAAAGGAACAGGAGAAAATGGACGTATCACCAAAGCTGATGTAGAAAACTTTACTCCATCAGCACAACCAACAGCAGTGCCTCAATCAATAAAAACAGTATCACAACCTACTATTGCTGTAGGACAGGAGTCTTCTGAAGAAGTGAAGAATTCTCAAATGAGAAAAGTAATTGCAAAACGCTTATCAGAATCTAAATTCACGGCTCCTCACTATTACCTGAATATTGAGGTAAATATGGATAATGCTATCGCCTCAAGAGCTATAATAAACAACGTTCCTGATACAAAAGTTTCATTTAACGATATGGTTATCAAAGCCGTTGCAATGGCTCTTAAAAAACATCCAAAAGTAAATTCTCAATGGAAAGATGATTCTACCATAATCCATAACCATGTACATATTGGAGTAGCTGTCGCTGTTGAAGACGGATTAGTGGTTCCGGTAGTACGATTTGCTGATAGCTTAACGCTCTCTCAAATCGGGGCATCGGTTAAGGATTTGGCTACTCGTGCAAGAAACAAAAAAATACAACCTACCGAAATGGAAGGAAGTACCTTTACAATTTCAAACTTAGGTATGTACGGAATTGAATCTTTTACTTCAATTATCAACCAGCCTAATTCAGCTATATTATCGGTTGGAGCAATTGTGGAAAAACCGGTGGTAAGAAACGGTCAAATTGTTGTAGGAAATACCATGAAACTTACACTCGCTTGTGACCACAGAACAGTTGACGGAGCTACCGGAGCAGAATTCCTGCAAACGCTAAAACAATATATAGAAAATCCGGTCACGATGTTGGCTTAATATACCTATCATTTTAAGCTTTTCGTAAACCAAATTTTATCTTATAACTTTGTCAAAAATATATTTTGACAAAGTTTTTCATTTTTTAAAATTCACATAGTTCTCGATAGAAATGCAATCCTCTTTAGAAATACAAATCCAAACGCTGCCTGACAGCCCGGGAGTATATCAATATTACGATAAAGATGGGAAATTATTGTATGTCGGAAAAGCCAAAAATCTAAAAAAGAGAGTTGCTTCTTATTTTACCAAAGTTCACGAAAATGCAAAAACCAGAGTTTTAGTAAAAAAAATAGCTTCTATCAAACACATTGTTGTTGAAACCGAAAGCGATGCTCTTTTGCTCGAAAACAATTTGATAAAAAAGTTTCAACCCAAATACAATGTGTTGCTCAAAGACGATAAAACTTATCCGTGGTTGTGCATTAAAAATGAACCTTTCCCGAGAGTTTTTGTAACAAGAAATAAAGTAAATGACGGTTCTGAATATTTTGGTCCTTATACTAATTTCAAAACCGTTCACACCATTTTAGGTCTGATTAAAGATTTATACCAATTGCGAACTTGCAATTATGAACTTACCCTTCCGAATATTAAAGCGGAAAAGTTTAAAGTCTGTTTGGAATATCATCTCAAAAACTGTAAAGGACCTTGTGAAGGATATGAATCAGCAGAAGAATATTTAGAAAAAATCAAAGGAGTTCGAGAAATTCTGAAAGGTAATTTCAAAGATTCGTTACATCGCTTTAAAAAGATGATGAATGAATATGCCAAAAACCTCGAATTTGAAGAAGCACAGCGAATCAAAGAAAAAATTGAAGTACTGGAAAACTATCAGTCAAAATCTACTGTCGTAAATCCAAAAATATCCGATGTGGATGTCTTTACAATTGTTTCAGACGATAGTTACGCATACGTAAATTTCTTGCAAATCTCCTACGGAGCAATTATCCGTTCGCATACACTGGAAATTAAAAAGAAATTAGACGAAACAGATGAACATCTTTTAGAATTGGCTATCATTGAAATTCGAGAGCGTTTCAATTTAAACACTAAAGAAGTTATTCTTCCGTTTGAGGTGGATTTGGGAGACAAAATAAAAGTTACTGTTCCGAAATTGGGAGATAAAAAACAACTTTTGGATTTATCGGAACGCAATGCAAAATACTTCCGTTTAGATCAACTAAAACAAGTAAAAATCACAGACCCTGACAGACACACCAATCGATTGATGGCACAAATGAAAGCGGATTTACGACTTTCTGTAGAACCTCGTCACATCGAATGTTTTGACAATTCAAATATCCAAGGAACAAATCCTGTTGCAGCTTGTGTGGTATTCAAAGACGGAAAGCCCAGCAAAAAAGATTACCGACACTTTAACATCAAAACAGTTGAGGGACCTAATGACTTCGCCTCGATGGAGGAAGTAGTATATCGGAGATACAAAAGACTTTTGGACGAAGGCGAAAAACTTCCGGACTTGATAATTATTGATGGTGGAAAAGGACAACTTTCATCGGCTCTGAAAAGTTTAGAAGTTTTGGGATTAAGAGGTAAAATTGCCATTATCGGAATTGCTAAACGCTTGGAAGAACTCTTTTATCCAAATGACCCTTACCCGTTATATTTGGACAAAAAATCCGAGACTCTAAAAATCATCCAACAACTTCGAAATGAAGCCCACCGATTCGGTATTACATTTCACAGACAAAAAAGAAGCAATTCTGCACTGAAAACTTCCATCGAAACCATTCCGGGAATAGGTGAAAAGTCAATGATTGCACTCATCAGACACTTCCGTTCGGTAAAACACCTTTCAAAGGCAACAGAAGAAGAAATCGCTCAAGTAATCGGAGCTTCAAAAGCAAAAAAAGTATTTGAATTTTATTCAAGTTTCGGAAAAAAATAGAGATTTTACTATCTTTTTCCGAATATAACTGACAAAAACATACACTTCAACTAATTTTACAATTCCTTTAAAGTTTTCGGACTGGTTTTTGCATTACATTTGTGAAAAAATCAAAAATACGTTATGAAAAAATTCTTAAAATGGACAGCCATTATTTTAGGTGTTATAATTGTGGCTTTAGCAGCCTCTCCTTTTTTGTTTAAAGACAAAATACGAGAAATGATTATAAACGCTATCAACAAAAATGTTGATGCAACGGTTAATTTTGAGGATGTAGATATTAGCCTGCTGAGAAGTTTTCCAAAAGCAAGCGTTTCCGTTAAAAAACTGAGTGTCATCAATAAAGCTCCTTTTGAAGGAGATACTTTGGTTTATTCGGACAGAATTGACCTTAAAATGTCAATTAAAGAGCTTTTTAAATCAGCAGACGAAACCATGAATGTGGAAAGCTTCTTAGTGAAAGACGCTGTTGTAAATGTAATTTTCAACCAAGACGGTATCGGAAATTTTGATATTACCCTCAAAGATGAAGACGAAAGCGAAGAAGAAGATAACTCAGAAGACAGTAGCTTCGTAATGTCTTTACAAAGATATGAAATAGACAATCTTCGTTTTACTTACCTTGACCAAAACTCTAAAATGAAAATGGTGTTAGACAAAATAAATCACAAAGGGTCGGGAGATTTTTCCTCAACAATTGTGGATTTAGACACCTATACTACAGCTGTAGCTTCGTTTGAGATGGATAAAACCAATTATCTGAATAATGTAGATTTGACTTTAGATGCTATATTGAATCTGGATTTGGAAAATTCAAAATATACTTTCAAAGAAAATTTATTGCGTATCAATAAACTACCTTTAGAGTTTGATGGCTTTTTACAACTAAAAGAAGAAGGACAACAATACGATTTGACATTCAGTACTCCTACTACTTCTTTTTCTAACTTTTTAGGGTTGATTCCGTCTGCTTATTCAGGTAGTTTGGATAACATCAAAACAACAGGAGAATTTTCAGTGAAGGGGTTTGTAAAAGGATTATTGTCTGATGAAACCATCCCGATGTTTGATATTGCTATGGCTTCAGACAACGCTTCCTTCAAATATCCTGATTTACCTAAAGCTGTTCAGAATATTGTGATTGATGCTAAAGTAAAAAACGAAACAGGATTTACAAAAGATACTTATGTAGATTTAGACAAACTTTCTTTCAAGATAGATCAAGACCAATTTAATGCTAAGGCAAAACTTCGGAATATAACCGAAAATATGTTAGTTGATGCTGATTTAAACGGAATTTTAAACTTAGCTAATTTATCTCGAGCTTACCCAATTCAGTTAGAGCAAGAATTATCAGGAATCCTTAATGCTGCCGTAGGATTGAGTTTAGACATGCAGTCTGTTGAACAAGAAAGATATGAAAACGTAAAAGCTCAAGGAACTTTAAATCTGACAGGTTTTAAATATAGCGGAAAAGAACTTGCTAAACCTCTTGTGATTTCAGAAGCTGATTTAGCATTTAATCCATCTCATGTCTCGCTCAACAAGTTTGACGTAAAAACCGGAAAATCTGATATCCAAGCAAGCGGAACTTTGGACAACTTCTACGGATTTATGTTCAAAGACCAAACTCTTAAAGGAAATTTCAAATTGAATTCCAATCATTTGGAAATATCAGACTTTATGACTCAAACTGCTCCAGAAAGCTCCTCTCCTGCTCAAAAAACAGAAGAATCTAAAACCGAAACAACCGAAGAGTTTAAAATTCCTGCCTTTTTGGATTGTACAGTTGCTGCAAAAGCAACTACAGTGGTATATGACAATCTCAATCTTCAGGATGTTTCAGGACAATTGGTAATTAAAGACCAAACTGTTACTTTAAAAGATGTTATTACTTCTGTTTTCGGAGGAAAGATAGGTTTAAACGGAAGTGTTTCTACTAAAGAAGCTACTCCGAAGTTTGATATGACATTAAACCTGAATTCAATTGATATTTCGCAATCGTTTACTCAACTTGATTTACTGAAAAATATAGCTCCGATTGCTGGAGTAATTAACGGAAAATTAAATTCTACCGTAAAACTTTCAGGAAATTTGGATGCTAAAGAATTTACTCCTGATTTAACTACGCTATCGGGAAATTTATTAGGACAACTAAAAGATGCAAAAGTAAATCCAGAAAACTCAAAGTTACTTTCTTCTCTGGATTCTCATTTCAGTTTTATTGATTTCAATAAGCTTAATCTGAACAATTTGACTACCGATTTAGCTTTTGAGAACGGAAAAGTAACTATGAAACCTATTAATCTGAACTATTTGGACATCAATGCACAACTTTCCGGAACTCACAGATTTGACCAATCTATGAATTACGGAATTACTCTTGATGTTCCGGCTAAATATCTCGGAAAAGAAGTTACAGGACTTTTAGCTAACCTAAGCGGAAACGAAGCCAACACAAAAGTTCCGATAACTGCTAATATTACAGGAAGTTTCTCGAACCCTAAGGTTCAAACCGATATGAAGCAAATAGTTACTAATTTGACCAATCAAATTATCGAAAAACAAAAAAATGACCTTATTAATAAAGGTAAAGATGCTTTAGGTGGAGTTATCGGAAATGCAACAGGGAAAGACAGTTTGAATATCCCTACTACCAAAGAAGAAGTGAAACAAAAAATTGAAGATAAAAAAGAAGAAGTTAAAGAAGAGGTTAAAGAAAAAGCTAAAGACGCTTTGAAGAACCTGATTAATAAAGGCAAGAAATAATATGAAAAAAGTAGCTTCATTTTCGGTTATCGCTTTCTTTCTTTTGGTTTCTTGTAAAAAAGAAACCAAAACAGAGACTATAACCTACGAAAAACTATCAAAAGCCGAGTGGCTTATCGGGGAATGGGAGCATACTTCTTCCGAAGGATTTTTCTCAGAAAAATGGAAAATAAAAAATGATAGTACTTATTTAGGGAATTCTTTCTTTATAATTGAAGGAGATACGGTATTTTCAGAAGAAGTGAGCCTTATTCAACAAGGAAGAGATGTGTTGTATATCGTAAACATCACATCTGAATCGTCTGAGCAACAACCTACCGAGTTTAAGCTTACTTCAAGTTCTGAAAATCAACTCGTGTTTGAAAATCCCGAAAATGATTTTCCTAAAAAAATTACTTATAACCTAATTCACAAAGATTCCATTTACGCTGAAATTTCAGGAGGAGGAAAACCTCAAGGTTTTCCGATGAAAAGGAAAAAATAACTTTTTAAATCTTCCAATCATAGCTCTATAAAAAAACTGTCTGAAACAAAATGCTTCAGACAGTTTTCCTTTTTTACACAATACAAAAAAACGGGAATTATCCTCCCATAAATTCTTCTTCTCCAAACCCTCCGTTATCTCCTCCTCTTTGAGGACGTTCTCTTTCTTTTTGTCTGTTAAAGCGGTATGTAAACGATAAGGAGATTTGTCTTTCTCTCCACTGCATTTCAGAATAAGTATTCTGCACCGGCAATTCTGTCTCATAGATGCGTTTTCTGGAATTAAACACATCCGAGACATTTAGTGTAAGAGTTGCTTTATCTTTTAGTATGTCTTTACTGAAAGCTAAATTAGCATGAAGTATTCCTTTTGATCTTCCTTGTGCGTTTTCTTCAAAAACGTTATAGGTTATGTTCGTTTGCCAATCTATTTTGTAAGGCAAAGTCACTCTTGAAGTTAATCTCGAAAACCAAGAATAAGCTACATTGTCAAAATTCTGACGAACTAAATTATTGTTCAAGTCATAATAAGTATAATCCCCTTTTGTTTCGTTTCTGTATAGGTTAAAACTTCCGTTAAGTCTCCACCATCTGTAAGGATTATAATTCAAAGTGAAATCAAATCCAAAACGTTCTCTTACTCCCAAATTTACAGGCGAAGTAACCAACACGTCAATTCCGTTGATTTCTTCTACATATCTTACAAATTGTGTAGCATCTTTGGTATGATTAAAATACATTGAACTACTTAATGTGAATTGGTTGCCCCATCTTTTCAAAAGTCCGAAATCAATCGCGTCAGTAAGTGACGGGTCTAAATCCGGATTTCCTCTGAACAATGATACGTTACTTGACAAATTCGAAAACGGATTAATCATTCGGGAGCGTGGTCTTGAAATACGCTTACTGTAACTTAACGAAATATTGGTTTCCTCATTAAATTCATAGCTAAAGAACACACTTGGGAAAAGATTATCATACTTTTTTGTCTTGAAAATTTGATGAGTAAACTGATTAATTTCTACTCGTGTATCTTCCCAACGAAGCCCTCCCATATAAGAGAATTTTCCTATTTTACTTCCGAATTGTGTATATAGTGCATTTACATTCTCTTTGTACTGAAGTACATTAGAATAATTTGTATCGTTTTCCCATTCGTCGATTATATCATTAAAATTCTCAACTCTATAATCTGTAGTTAAATCAACAAAGTTTCCTCTATATCCGGCTTCAAACTGACCATCTTCTCCCAACGGAAGAACATAATCGGACATAATCAGGTTGCGAGTTTGTTTTTGGTCACTCGAAGTTTTCTCTAATCGTGTAATTTCATCTAAAGTCAGGTTGCGAGTAGTAATATCGGAAAAATCTTTGTCCTTACTCAGTGCGGTCGAAAAATCAATGGTTAATTTGTGACCTTCTTTTTTAAACTTTTTGGTAAAATTACTCGAAAAATCCACGTCTTCATCATTGCTCCAATCAAAGTTATTACGTGAGGTTTCTGTCAGTAAATCCATATTCGGATTAAAATAGTTTATAGAGACATTTGTCGGATTTTCTCTACTGTCTTTTCTATACGATAAGCTGTTTGTCCATGAAATGCTTTCGGTAAGATTCCACTCTAACCCAATTACTCCGTTATATCCTTTACTCAAATTGTCATTAGTTCTTCTTTCTTGGATAAATCCGGTTGTCGCTCCTGTATCAGGATCTAAATTTTCAATATCATTCATAGAGTTCCCCCTACCTCCTCTGTGGTTATATCCTTGGGTTGTAAAGATGTTGAACTCTTCTGTTTTATAGTTAATGTTGGCACTTATCCCATGATTGGCCGGATCTCCGGTTGTAGCGATAAAGGTTCCATTAATTCCATTGTTTTTTCCTTTGCGAAGAATAATATTGATAATCCCTCCTCCTCCTTCTGCTTCATATCTTGAAGACGGGTTGGTGATAACTTCAATTTTTTCAACCGAATCGGCAGGAAGCATTTTAAGAGCATCATTGATATTAATTCCTGCAAGCCCGGAAGGTTTGCCATCAATCAAAATACGTACATTATCATCTCCTCTCAAAGTAACATTTCCTTCAATATCTACACTTACAGACGGAACATTATCCAAAACATCACTTATGGTTCCTCCTTTTACCATCATATCTTGCCCTACGTTATAAACTCTTTTATCTAATCGCATTTCAACCGTAGAACGTTCTGCTATGATTTCTATTCCTTCAATCATTTGGCTTTCTTCTTCCAAAAGAATATTGCCTAAGTCAATATTGTCTTGTACCGAATAATTAAGAAATTCAACCGTTTTGTACGATAGAAAATCAATCTTGATGTTATAATTTCCTTTAGGCACACTGATGGAAAAAGAACCTTGTGCGTCTGTAGTACCTCCGTAAACAGCAGACTGATTTTGAGTGTTTTGGATATAAATTATAGAATATTCTAAAGGGAGGTTAGTAGTTTTCTCAAATACCTTTCCTGAAATTTTTACTGTCTGCTGCGAAAAAGCAAAAAGTGAAAATAACGAAAAAAGAAGTGTTTGTAAGGCTTTCATATAATTTTGTTTAAACAAAGCAAAAATATAATTACGTGAATTAAAACTTCACAAGCATTTGTTAAGTTTCCTACCGGTACTGCTTTTTTAGAATCATTTTAGGAAATGGTTCTCTAAAGTTTAAAGCTTTGTTTCCATTTATGTCATGTAACTTTTGAGCAAATACCAAAAGAGTGAAAAAGAGCTTAAATTGTTTCTTTCATAAGAT
>Ga0079224_100004427_pt1 | contig 18158 bp, 23 predicted proteins | sample Stecom2015_FD_80414 | JGI IMG/M metagenome (GOLD analysis project Ga0079224, IMG submission 80414) | Agricultural soil microbial communities from Utah to study Nitrogen management - Steer compost 2015 | ecosystem: Environmental > Terrestrial > Soil > Agricultural land | place: USA: Utah...
GCCGACATTCTCACGCAACGGGGCTCAAATATCCGGGCCTGGGGTACGATGGACAGCACGACGGCGGAAGGGGCCACCATGACCACGAACGGCGCGACACCGCGACGCAGGACTCCACGCAAGATGACCTACAGCCAGTCGGTCGAGAAGTACCTGCGCGAGTCGCAGTGGATCACGGACGCCGAGGCCCCCGCGGTGACGACGCTGCGGTCGCTGGCCGACGCCCTCGACAACGGGCCCCTGGTCCCGGCGCTCGTCGCCCAGTTCGGGATGACGTTCCGGGCGCTCCAGAAGCGCGAGCCCGCCGCCGCCGGCGAGAAGGACGAGCTGGACGGACTGCTCGACGATGCTCCCGGCGACTGAGCTCTGGCTGCCGACCCGCTACACCCCGACGCTCACCGGGACCGAGGACTTCCCTACCCACGGTGACTGGCTGCTGAAGATCGTGGACCGGGCGTGGCGGCTCCCCGACGGCTCCCGCATTGTCCTGGACCCGTGGCAGCGCTGGCTCATCCGCCACATCCTGGAGGTCTTCCCCGAGGGGCACCCCCGCGCCGGCCGGCTTCGGTTCCGGCGCGTCGTCGTGTCCATGGGGCGGCAGAACGGCAAGAGCGTGCTCGGCGCCATCTTCGGGCTGTACGGTCTGATCCGAGAGTCCGGCGCACTGGTCATCGGCATCGCCTCCAGCGCCGAGCAGGCCCGCATCATCTACACCCGGCTGCTCGCCGTCATCAAGGGCAACGCCCAGCTGGCCAAGCGCTTCGAGCGGCTGACGGACACGCGCGGCATCAGCGGCAAGTCCGGCTCGCGGTACGAGATCAAGGCCGCGAAGTCCGCCGCCGTGCAGGGCCTCGACCTCTCCGTCGGGCTCGCCGACGAGCTCCACATCATGAAGCCCGAGCTGTGGACCGACATGGTGAACGGCACCAAGGCCCGCAAGAATGGGATCGTCGTCGGCATCACCACGGCCGGCGACGACACGAGCACGCTCCTCCTGGACCTGTACAGCCAGGTCGAGAAGCAGGGCGAGGGCTCGCGGTTCGGCTACTTCATCTGGGAGGCGCCCGAGGCGTCGATCCCGATGAACCCCGACAAGACGCCGAACGAGGCGCTGCTGGGCGAGTACCTGGCGGCCGCCAACCCGGCCATCGCCTGCGGGCGCATCGACCTGGAGGAGGCCGTCGAGTCCACGCTGTCGATGCCCGAGGTCGACGCCGTGCGCTACAACCTCAACCGCTTCGTGAAGTCGACGAACTCGCTGATGCCGCTGAGCCTCTGGATGAAGTGCGCCGGGGTGCTGGAGGCGCCGGTGCGTCCCGTCTTCGCGATCGACAGGACGCCGGACTGGGGAGCAGCCACGATCGCCGCGGCGTGGCAGGCCGCGGACGGCCGCATCCACACGCAAATCGTCGCAGTCCTCATCAAGCCGACGGTGGAGCGCCTCGCCGCCGTGTGCATGGAGCTGAACCGGCACAGCCCGAAGGCCTTCGTCGCCGACAACTACGTGCTGAAGGATCTGCTCGCCGTGCTGAAGCGCTCGGGCCTGACGACGCGGGCCATCACGCTCGCCGACGTCACCTCCGGCTCGGAGATGCTCTACGCCAAGGTGAAGCGCCAGGACCTCGTGCACGCGAGCGACCCGCTGCTGACGATCCAGATGCCGAAGACGGTGCGGAAGAACGTCGGCACGACCTTCCGGATCTCGCGGCTGCCCGGCGCGGAGATCGACGGCGTCATCGCCACGATGGAGGCCGTCTACGCCGCCGAGGTCGTGCAGGACATCGGCGATCAGTTGTTCGTCTGAGGTATGGTGTACGATTCGGCCATGGGGAGAATCCTGGAGTGGCTCGGTCTGGAGGAGAGGTCGGAATCGACCTCTCCTTCCACTGATTCCCCGAGCCCTGGCGTCACCCCGCCCGCGCGGTCCCAGTTCACCTCTCGGGACGCCACTTCGCTGTCGACGGTCTATCGCGCGCTGAGCATCCTGGAGACCTCCGCGATGCAGCTGACGGTGGACGTCTGGCGCGGCGAGGAGCAGGTCGAGCGGCCGGCCCTCGTGCGCAAGCCGGCCCTGAACGACACCGGCTCGGCCTTCTACGGCATGACGACCCTGAGCATGGCGACGTCCGGCGACTTCTACTGGAAGCTCCAGCGCAACGCCCGCAACGAGGTCAGCTCCATGCGGGTGCTGAACCCGTGGGAGTGCGACCCGTCGATCGACGAGAACACCGGCGTCGAGACGATCTCGTACAAGGGCAAGGAGTACAGCACCAAGGAGATCTACCACGGTCGCCTGATGCGCATCCCCGGCTCCGCCCGCGGTCTCGGTCCGATCCAGGCAGCGCGCGCCGAGCTCCATGGGATCCACGACCTGACGAACTGGTCGAGCGGGTGGTTCTCGTCCGGCGACGTCCCCACCGGCATCCTGAAGTCCGACCAGCCCCTGACCCAGGAGCAGGCCGAGGCGAACAAGGAGCGCTGGAAGGCGCGCGACGCGCACGACGTGGCCGTGCTCGGCTCGGGCCTGGACTACCGGCCCATCATGATCTCGCCGAAGGACGCCCAGTTCATCGAGAACCAGAACTTCTCGGTGGTCCAGGTGGCCCGCCTCTTCGGCATCCCCGCGGCGCAGCTGCTGGCGGCCGTCGAGGGTGGCGCGCAGACGTACCAGAACATCGAGCAGGCCGACCTCCAGTTCATCCGGTGGACGCTGATGCGCTACCTCCGCGAGATGGAGGAGGCGCTCTCCCTGATCCTCCCGGGCATCCAGACCGCCCGGTTCAATCTGGACGGCCTCCTGCGCCCCGACACGAAGACGCGCTACGAGGCGCACGGCCTGGCTATCACCGGCGGCTGGATGCTCCCCGAGGAGGTCCGTAAGATCGAGGGCCTCCCGACCATCACCCTGCCGAAGCCGGCGGCACCTGTCCCGAACCAGGAGGAGTCATGACGCTCGATCTGAGCAAGGTGGAGGAGGTCCAGACCCGCGAGTTCGAGGTCCGTGCCGTCGACACCGAGAAGCGCGAGTTCACCGGCATCGCGGTGCCGTGGGACGAGGACGCCGACATCGGCGGCTGGTACACGGAGCGCTTCGAGCGCGGCGCTGTCGTCGACAGCGACGACGCTAAGCTGTGGTGGCGCCACGAGGAGCCGATCGGCAAGATCGTCTCCCACCGCGACACCGACGCCGGGTGGGAGATCACCGCCCGCATCTCCGAGACCCCGCGCGGCAACGAGGCGTACACGCTGCTGAAGGACGGGGTCGTCGACCGGCTCTCCATCGGCTTCCAGCCGATCGAGCACCGCGTGGACGAGGAGAACGAGAAGGTCATCCGGACGAAGGTCCGGGTTCGAGAGACTTCCCTCGTACCGATTCCCGCGTACGATGGGGCCAAGGTCGGCGCGGTCCGCGCTGCTGACAACCACACGAAGGAGGTAGCCGACATGGCTACGGAAGTCACCAAGGCGGACCTCGACGAGGTTCGCAACGGTGTCGAGGAGCTGGACCGGAAGTTCGACGCCAGCCTCGCCTCGCTCACCGAGAAGCGCGACGACAAGCCGGTCATGGAGTTCCGCTCCTTCGGCGAGTACGTCAAGGCGCTCGCCAAGGGCGACGAGAAGGCGAACCGTGCCTACACGGGCGCCGTGTCCGGGGACACCGTCATCCACGACGGCTGGCTCGGGGCCACGCTGAAGCTCATGGAGCAGCGCCAGCGCGTCACCAACGCGTTCCAGCACACCCACGACCTGCCTCGCGAGGGCATGAACGTGGAGTACGGCTTCGTCGAGACCGACACCACGCAGGTCGGCGTGCAGTCGTCCGAGGGCGACGACCTCCTGTTCGGTAAGGTGTCCATCGGCACCGACACCGCGCCGGTCAAGACCCTCGGTGGCTGGACCTCGCTGTCCCGCCAGGCGATCGAGCGCACCAGCGTCAACGTGCTCGACGTGTCGTTCCGGGCCATGGCCCTGAAGTACGCTCGCGCCGTCGAGCTGCTCACCCGGGCTACGATCACCGCCTCGCTGGCCACCGCCAACGAGGTCGAGGCCGACCTCACCACGCAGGACGGCGTCGTGGCCGGGATCATCGACCTGGTCGAGGCGTTCGAGGCCGTCGGGCAGAACCTGGACGGCCTGTTCGTCGCCAAGGACGTCTTCATGGGCCTCCTGGCCGTGGAGGCCACGGACCGGATCCTGCAGGTGACGCAGGCCCCGACCGACAAGCTCGGCACGCTCACCATCCAGTCGGTCGAGGGCAACATCGCCGGCCTGAAGGTGCAGCTGTTCCCGGGCGCCACGTCCGGTCTGGCCTTCGGCTACGACTCGGTGGCCGTCCGCACCCAGGAGAGCCCCGGCGCCCCGCTGCGGCTCCAGGACGAGAACGTCGTGAACCTGACCAAGGACTTCTCGGTCTACGGCTACGCGACCTCGTTCACCGAGTTCCCCGACGGGCTGATCAAGCTCACCGAGGCCGGTTCCTGACCATGGCTGTCACCGCTGCCGACCTCCTGGCCTACGTGAACGGTTCCGCGGCCGACAACGACTTCGCTGAGGAGTGCCTCGACGAAGCGACCGAGCTCGTGGACCTGTACGTGGGTACCGTCGTCGTGCCCGAGTCGATCTACGACCGGGCCGTCAAGGAGGTCGGCAGCGAGCTGTTCCACCGGCGCCAGGCGCCCAACGGGGTGGCCCAGTTCGCCACGCCGGACGCCGCGCCCATCCGCATCGCACGCGACCCGATGGTCGGGGCCTACCCGATCCTCAACCGCGTGCCGGGGCTGGGGGTCGGCATCGCATGACGCTCAACGAGACCCGGCAGACCATCCTCACCGCTCTCACGAGCGGCGAGGACCCCGTCGTGGACGAGACCGCCGGCTACGGCTTCATGCCGGGCCGGCTCTCGGGGACGGCGATCATCGTCCTGCCGGGCCAGCCGTACCTCAGCAGATCGGACTCGACGCCGTTCGGGTCCTTCGACGTCAACCACACCGTGTCGCCCGCCGTCCGCGCGGGAGACAACGAGACCATCACCAAGCAGCTCGACGAGCTCATCGAGAACACCGTCGTAGCATTGGTGAACGCGGGCGTGTCCGTCGCCGAGACGAGCACGCCCTACCCGCTGGACATGAACAGTGCCCAGTTCATCGCGGTGGACATCACCGTGATCCAGACCGTAAAGCTCTGAAGGGAGCATGGCCATGAGTGGTTCCACTCGCATCAAGGGCGTCGCACTGGCGCTGAAGCTCGGTTCGCCGGCCGTCGACTACTGGTGCGACGTCACCGCGGCCACCATCACGAACGACGAGGGCGACACCGACGTCATCACGTTCTGCGACGCTGCCGAAGGCAACGACCGGCAGTACTTCCTCAACATCACGGCGATCCAGTCCACGGACGTGGACGGCCTCTGGCGCTACACCTGGGACCACGCGGGCGAGGTCGTCGGCTTCACGTACGCGCCGCACGGCAACGAGGTCCCCACGGCGTCGCAGCCGCACTTCATCGGCACGGTGAAGATCGGCCCGCGGCCGACCATCGGTGGCGAGGCCGGCCAGTCGAACACCTACACGTTCGAGAGCGTGTGGGAGATCGAGGGCGTCCCCGTCCTCGACGACGGCTCCGGAAGCTGATCATGGCGGCCGGCGACTTCGAGATCGCGCAGGGTGATGTCCGGCTGAAGGTGGAGGGCCTCAGCCGGACCATCCGCGCGCTCTCGAAGGCCGGGGCCGACGCCCAGGACATGAAGGACCTGATGCACAGCATCGGGAACCTCGTGGTCCGCGCGGCGAAGGTTCCGGTGCTCACCGGTCGCCTCTCTGGCACCGTCCGGGCGGGTCGCGGCAAGACCAAGGCCGTGGTCCGCGCGGGCGGTGCCAGGACTCCGTACGCGGGGGTTGTCCACTACGGCTGGCCTGCGCGTAACATAGAGCCCAACGAGTTCCTCATCGAGGCGCTCAACCGTGAACGCAGCGACGTCCTCCAGGCGCTCGACGCCGGGCTGGAAGAGCTGCTCCGCAAGAACAAGCTGATCTGACTGGGAAGGGACCCACACCATGTTCGACGTCAAGAGCCTCACGCTCGGCGAGATCGACCGCATCGAGGAGCTGTCCGGCCGCTCCATCGACTCCATCGGGGACGACGGCGCGCCGAAGGGCAAGATGCTGGCCGCGATGGTCTTCGTCATGAAGCGCCGCGAGCACCTCGCCGCGGGCCGCCCGCCGAGCCCCACCGACTGGAACGACGCCCTGGGGATGACCATGGTCGAGGCCAACGCCGTGCTCGGCATCACGAAGGACGAGCCGCAGGACGCCCCCGCCGAGCCGGAGCCCAAGGCCCCCGGAGCCGGCGTGCAGCCGCCGGCGCGCCCCGAGACCACCAAGCAGCTCGACTCCCAGGTCCTGGAGGTCCGCGAGGACCCTCAGGTGCCCGAGGCGTAGCGACGGGACGGGTGAAGGAGATGGCGAACTTCGTGGTCCATCTCGGCTTCACTCCGGACGCCTACTGGGCGCTGCAACCCGCCGAGCGCGAAGAGATCGTCAAGACGTACAACGCAAAGGTCGCCGCCGCAAACCGCCGGCGCTAAAACTCCCGGCCGGTCTTGGGCCCCTTCCCCCGAGGCCGGCCGGGCTCCACGAGAGGACAGGTCATGGCCGGTCAGACCATCTCGGTGTCCGTCCTGGCCGACACCAAGAAGTTCAGCAAGGCGTTCCAGGACATCGGGAACGAGACCAGCGGCCTGAGGAAGCTCGCCGGCGGCCTGAAGACTCTGGCCGTCGGCGTCGCCGCGCTCGGGGCCGCTGCAGGTGCTGGGGCGTTCAAGCTCGGCAGCATGGCCAGCGAGGCGGAGCAGTCCCTCGGCGCCGTGGATGCTGTGCTCGGCTCGTCGGCGCGCCAGTTCAAGGCGTGGACGGACGAGAACGCCGCGGCCTTCGGGCTGACGGAGCAGGTCGCGAACCAGGCCGGCGCGCAGTACGCGGCGCTCGGCAAGAACCTGGGCATCGCGGAGAAGGACCTGGCCGACTTCGGCCAGCGCGGCATCGAGACGGCGGCCGACATGGCTGCGGCGTTCGGCGGCGACACCACGGAGGCGCTGGACGCTCTGGGCGCCGGTCTGCGTGGCGAGTTCGACCAGCTGGAGAAGTACGGCGTGAAGCTCTCCGCCGACCTCGTCAAGCGCAAGCAGGAGGCCGAGGGCATCACGGCCGCGGCCGCCACCGAGCTCCTGATCCAGGAGCAGCTGGGCGGCGTCATCGGCCAGAACAAGCGCGAGTACGACACCTGGGCCGCCACGACCGCGCGCATCAAGGCCGACATGCTGAATACGCTGACGGCGGCCGGCGGCATCGTGCTGCCCGTCATGGAGCTCGGGGCCACGCTGGTCGAGGCGCTGATCCCCGCTGAGCAGCTGGAGGAGTTCTTCGAGCGCGGCGCCGAGAAGGTCCAGGGCTACGCGGACGGCCTCCGTGCCGTGTTCGAGGAGGCCGGCGGCGGACTGGCCGGCGTGAAGGCCGTCGGCACGGAGATCTTCGACAGCATCCAGGACGGCCTCGCGAACGCCGTCGACACCGCCGTCGCGTGGGTGCGGGGCGGCGGCATCCAGGAGCTCGTGATGGGCTTCCTGGAGTGGCGCGAGAAGATCTTCACCGCGGTGCTGGAGGCGGCACCGGGCATCGTCGAGGGCCTCGCCAGCGCGCTGCCGGACATCCTGCGCGGCGTGCTGAGCATGGTGCAGGGCATCGTGAAGCTCCTGGCCGACAGCGCCCCGAAGCTCCTGGACGCCGCGGCCGTCGCGTTCGAGGGGATCATCGAGGCGCTCGTCGAGATCATCCCGCCGCTGCTGACCACGCTCGTCGGCGCGCTCCCGAAGCTCGTAAAGACGCTGCTGGGCATGCTGCCGAAGCTGCTGACGTCCGCCGTCAAGCTGTTCTCCTCGCTCGTCGAGGGGCTGCTGAAGGCTATCCCCGAGATCATCAATGCGCTGCTGGACCTGCTGCCCGAGCTGATCGAGACGATCCTGGGCATGATCCCCGACCTCGTCACGACGGCCATCGAGCTGTTCGTGTCCCTGGTCGAGGCTCTCGCCATCGCCGTCCCGCAGATCATCGAGGCCGTCGCCCAGATCCTGCCGAAGCTCGTGACCACGCTGATCGAGATGATCCCGACCATCATCATCACGGCGATCGAGCTGTTCCTCGCGCTCATCACCGGCCTGGCCAAGGCGCTGCCGAAGATCATCGTGGCGATCGTGAAGATGCTGCCCCAGATCATCGAGGCCATCATCAGCATCATCCCCGCGCTGATCGACGCCGGCGCCGACCTCCTGGAGGGGCTGCTCGACGGCATCGAGGACTACTGGCCGGACATCAAGAGGTGGTTCAGCAAGACCCTGCCGAAGTGGATCGACGACATCCTGAAGACCGCGGACACCTGGCTGAAGACGGAGGGCGTGAAGCTCCTCGTCGGCCTACTCGCGGGCATCCTGGAGAAGTGGCGTGCCGTCAGGGACTGGTTCCGCGACCGCAAGCAGGCCGTCAAGGACTTCTTCTCGTCGGCCGGCGACTGGCTGGTCCAGTCGGGCAAGAACATCATCCAGGGCATCCGCGACGGCATCCGAGAGCGCTGGATCGCGGCGCGCGACTGGTTCCGCGGCCGCAAGCAGGCCGTCAAGGACTTCTTCTCCACCGCCGGCGACTGGATCTACAACGCGGGGTGGAACATCATCAAGGGCTTCCTCTCCGGGCTGAAGGACAAGTACGAGGACGTCAAGGACTTTATCGGCGGCATCGGCTCGTGGATCGCCGACAACAAGGGCCCGAAGGCCTACGACCTGAAGCTGCTGGTGAAGAACGGCGGCTGGATCATGCAGTCGCTGGAGACGGGGCTGAAGAAGGGCCTGCCCCGGATCAAGAGGACGCTGGGCGAGGTGGCCAAGACCATCCAGGACACCGACCTCGGCGTGCTGGAGCCGTCGTTCGGGGGTAACGGTAGGCTGGGGCTGGACGTGGCAGGTGCGGCACTCGCAGGCGGCGGGAACTACTACAACATCGCCGTCACCGTCCCTGTCGGGGCGTCGGCCGCCGACGTCGGCCGCGAGCTCGTCAAGTACATCGAGAAGTTCGAGCAGCAGAACGGAAGGAGGCGCGGCTGATGGCTATCACCTCGTACGGGTACCCGGGCACCGACTCGCCGGGCGACGTCATCTCCCGGTTCGGCTCCTTCGCGGACGACTACGCGGTCGCCGGCGCAGGGGACCTGCTGGGGTCGATCGTCCCGGGCAGCGGCACGCGTCGTGTCGAGCTGGCGCCCGGGTACTCGTACGGCAAGGGCGTGCTGGTCCACAGCGACGCGACGGAGAGCGTCGACCTCTCGGGGCCGTCCGGCTCCTCGCAGTGGAAGGCGATCGTCCTGAACCGGTGGGTCGGCGCATCCCCGTACTCCTCGACTATCAGCGTGGTGAACGGCACGTCGAGCCGCGCCATCCCCGATCTCTCCACGAGCGACGGCGGCTCGCTGGACCAGGACCCGATCGCGCTGTGCCGCGTCACCAGCTCTACCGAGGTACAGGACATCGTGGACCTGCGCCTCGTCTGGACGGGCAAGGGCAACTACATCGCCTACTCTGACCTCGGCATGGGGCGCCTGGACGGCGTGCGGGGAGCCATCGTCTACCGCACTGACCTCGACTCGACGTGGATCTACAGCGAGACCGGCTGGATCCCCTACAACCCGCAGCCGGACTCCACGCGCTTCTACGTGGAGACCCTGACTATCCCCGACAGCGGCGCCTTCGTCATCGGCCGCAGCTTCGTGGGCGACGCGCTCACGGAAGCCGACGTCGAGCTGGAGTGGACGGACATCGGCTGCGAGGCCCGCAACGTGCACATCGAGCGCGGCGGCAAGCGCACCGGGGTCGCCACGACCCTCGACGTCGGCACGCTGTCCATGACCACCGTCAACGCCTGGGACCCCGCGGACCACCCGACCATCAAGCCGAACACGCCCATCCGCGTGGAGGCCGACGTGCCGACTGGCGTCCAGGACTTCGGCTGGGACTGGAATGCGGGGGAGACGGTGGTCTGGGAGAACGTCAGCGAGACCGGATCCGTCACCATCGGCGCCGACCCGTGGGGTACAGGCACCGCGCTGCTGATCGACAAGGAGGCCGGCTCGTTCCCTGGCGCCGAGTCCGGCGTCTACGTCATGGACGGGTCGATCAAGGTAGAGGTCGTCGCCAGGAACTACGACGTCGCCGGCGCCGGCTCCGGCGCGATCCGGCTCTACAGCGCTGGCACCAACACCGTCCTGGCTCAGGGCAACGCTACGTCCGGCGCCTACACCACGGTGACCCTGGACTACTACGCGTCCGAGCCTACCCCTGTGTACGTGTCCATCACGGGCAGCAGCTTTTCCACCGCCGTGCGGTCGGTGCGCCTGTTCAACGACGTCACGACGTTCGAGCGCACCCGCCTGTTCACGGGCAACCTGGAGGACGTGCAGGTCGACTTCGACCGCGAGGACAACACCTTCGTGACGATCACGGCCGCCGACGCCGTGAAGCAGCACAACAACGTGCAGCGCTACGGCGCCGTCGTCGAGGGCGGGGTCGGCTACGAGCCGTGGGCAAATCGGATCCGTCGCCTGGCCGCGAGCGCCATCACGGACGTGAACGTCCCCGGGCCCGAGGCTGACCAGTCTCGTCAGGTATATCGCTATAACTCCTTCCGGACCCACCCGACGACGTTCACGGGGCGCAAGGATGGGTGGGACACGTACGGCGAGCTCAGCGGTGGCACACTTGATGGGCCGTACGGGAGGACGAGGAAGTGGTCGGACGACGACATGCTCCTCTGGCGACGGTTGTCGACCGCGAACATCTCGATCACGCCCGGCTCCACCGGTGTTCGGCGCACGCTGACAGATCTTAAGATCGGAGCACACTATCGCGTCCAGGTGGGCCTCTTCACCTACTACAACCCGCCGTCCGGGTTCACTACATGGGCCATCGGCGTAACCGGGAAGGGGTGGGGCGAGCCGGCGACCCAGGTCGTCGATCAGCTGATCCCGCTCTCCTACGAGTTCACTGCCACGGCCACCAGCCACCAGGTGAACATCGCGCTCTATATGACGGGCAGCTACGACGCGACGTTCCTCAACGACTACGTGTACATCTACTTCTCCGACATCACCGTGCTGGAGACAACGACCGACCTCGTGCTCCAGGACGTCGTCTACGAGTCCAGCCTGGCCAACCACTTCGACCTCGCCAGCAACTCGGTCGGCGGCTCCTGGTGGGTCGACGAGTACAACGTCACGCAGTTCGCCGCGTCGCTGTCCGGGACGGACCCGCTGGTGGCCCGCTTCAGCGACGTGCACGAGGACATCCCGATCGCGGGCGCCGCGCCGCACGTCTGCTACACGGACGTCCAGGTCGGGTACGACACGACCAACGTGGTCAACGAACTGGCCGTGGTCAACCACGGCCGCGACGCGGTGACGGGTGACGCGGCGGACGTGACCTACGGCGTCCGGGACGTCACGAGCTCGGCGAACTGGGGGCCGCGCCAGGCCACGATCGACACCTCGCTGAAGAACGACGGCACCTACACCGGCGCCGTGGACACCGTGGCCGGGTGGATCCTGGAAGCGTCGAAGGACGCGGCCCTCGCGGTCACCTCGGTCACGTTCCGGGGCGACAAGTTCGCGAACGTACAGCAGGCGCTCGACATCAACTCCCGGGTGTCCGTGACGCGGCGCGGCGTAGGCTACCCGTGCAGGGTCACCTCCATCACCCACGACATCGAAGCCACCACCGGGCGCTGGTTCACGACCCTCGGCCTGACGAAGGAGATCAACAATGGCTAACAGCCGTACGTTCGTCGATGCGGAGCTGCTCACCGCATCGCTCATCAACGCCTACCTGGTCAACCAGGTGCCCAACGCTGGCGACGCCTACGACACGGGTTGGGTATCCGTGACGTCGTTCGCCGCCAACTTCGAGAACTACGGCGTGTCTCTCGGCTCCGACCACCACCTCAGCGTGCGCCGAATCGGCATGCAGGTGGAGCTGCGGGGCATGGCCAGGCGGATCAACTCGTCGACTAGCTCGTCGGTGGACATCTGCACCCTGCCCACGGGGTTCCGGCCCGCCCAGCAGATGCTGATCGGCGTTATGCACAACGGCACGTGGACCACCGGACCGGCCTCTGCTGGCACGGCGCACACCCACTCGCCGATCAACTCCACCGTGCTCGGGCCCATCGTCCGGGCCGTCATCAGCCCCTCCGGCGTCATCGCGATCACGCAGTCCTCGAACTTCACGCTCGAAGTCGATGACTGGGTCACCCTCTCCGGGCTCAGCTGGTTCCTGGGGTGACGGAGATGCCCGACTCGCAGCCCTACATCACCAAGCCCTGGTGGGCCAAGCTCGCCGAGGCCACCTTCTACGTCGCGGGCTACCTGCTCACCGCGGTCGCCGGGCTCATGGCCATCATCTACGTGGACGCATTCCCCGCCCGCGAGGGAGGCTACGCGCTCGTCGCGGCCGGCCTCCTCGCGACCATCGGCGTGTGCACCCGCTACTACAACCTCGAACTCGTCGCGCTGTGGCCCGTCCTCACCGGCCTCGGCGCGATCGTCCTCTGGCTCGTCCTGAACGACGCACAGGTCGTCGGGTGGCTCGTCGCCGCGCTGATCCCCCACTACGCGCGACGCCTCCTGGTTTTGGTACTGATCGCACGGCGAGCCCGCCGTCTGCACACCATGGGGGTCCAGGATGCCGGAGTGGTATGAGATAGCCGTTGGTCTACTGGCGGCCGTCGGAGGGGGCGGCGGCCTGCTCGCTGCCTGGAAGGCGTGGATGTCGTGGCGTGACGGCGTCCAGCAGCGCGAGTCCGCGCCGACGGAGCGCCTCGTCGCGCACCTGGAGAAGCGGCTCGCCGAGCAGGGCGAGCGCATCGCGCACCTCGAAGCCGCCCGCGAGATCGACGGCGCCTACATCACGCTACTCGTCCTAACCATGGCCGGTGCCGGCATCACGCCGCCGCCGCGCCCCAAGCCCCCGGAGAAGCCATGACCCAGACCCTGGTCTACCCAGTCCGCCCCGGCGACGACAACGAGGAGCTGCGCTACAGCCTGCGCTCCCTCGGCAACCGCAACGTCGAGGTCATCATCGTCGGCCACCGCCCGTGGTGGGTGAAGCCCGACCTCTTCATCCCGGGCAACCAGGAGATGGGGAAGTGGCACAACGTGCCCGCGAACATCCGCCTCGCCGCCCGCGAGCTCACCGGGGAGATGATCGTCATGAACGACGACTTCTTCCTGCTGTCGGGCGGCTTCCCGATGATCCGGCACCGCGACGACATGGTGAGCCACGCCGGCAACTGCAAGCCGTCCGCGTGGCGCACGACGCTGGAGGCCGTCTACGAGGTGTGCGGCCCGAAGGCGAAGAGCTACGAGCTGCACGAGCCGTTCCGGTGCGACGCCGAGAAGATGGTCACCGCGATCGACGTCGCCATGACGACGACGCCCCTGCCCGCGCAGTGGCGCTCCGTCTACGGCAACCTCTACGCCCCGAACGCGCGCAAGGGCGTCGACCCGAAGTGGCGTCCAGGCCGGCCGATCCCCACGAAGGGCTGGCTGTCCACGAGCGACCGGACGTGGGCCGAGGCTGGCAAGGAGCTGCGCTCGCGGCTCGTCACGCCGTCGAGGTGGGAGCGATGACCGCCATCCTCGTGCCGTGGAGGACGGACCACGGGCCCCGCGCCGCGATCTACCGCCGGGTCCGCGCGCAGATGGAGGAGCTCGGCTGGCCGATCATCGAGGCCGACAGCGGCGGCCAGCCCTTCTCGATCGCCGCTACCTGGAACCGGGCCTTCGAGGCGTGCGACGACGACGTCGTCGTGCAGTGGGGCGCCGACTTCCTCCTGGAGGACGTGAACACGCTGCGCATCGCCGTGCGCCTGGCGGAGGCGGGGCGTCCCTACGTCTACGCGTTCGACCGGGTGACCAAGCTGTCCCTGGGCGAGACCACGCTGCTGCTACGGGGCCGCCGGGCGCCGCGCCGCGACGACAAGCCGCCGTTCGGTGGGGTCCGCGCGGTCCGCCGCGAGGTATGGGAGGCCGGCCGCTACGACGAGCGCTTCGTCGGCTGGGGCCACGAGGACCGGGCCTTCGTCCACGCCATGCGGATCAACGGCTACGACCGCACCCGGGTCCCCGGCCAGATGATCCTGCTGCGGCACCCGGGACGGGCTCACGCGAAACGAGGCGACGCCTACTACGCCAACGAGGCCGCCAACCTGGCGCTGATGCGGCGCTACGAGGCGGCACGTACCCGTGCGGCGCTGGAGGTGCTACACTCGGAGTCCACGGTAGCTCCCTTCGTCGGGTAGCGCGAAGGCCCCGCCTCTCAGGAGACGGGGCCTTCGTTCTGCTCGGGGCTACTCGATCGCGTCGGCCGCGGCCTTCAGGCGGTCGGCCCACTTCTTCGGCTCATGGCACGGGCAGTCGCAGGGCTGCTTGCCGTGGCACCAGCACTCGTGGCCGCCGGCGCTCACGGGACCATCCAGCTCGTCGCGGGGATGGTCACCGGTGCGCTGTAGGGCGCCGGGGCCCAGGTGTTCTCCACGGTGCCCGGCACGCTGTCGACGATGTTCATGGTGACCACGTCGAAGTGCTGGCCGACGACCTCGCGGCTGGGCATCTTGTCGGGGCCGACCACGAGCCACGCCGCCTGGCGGGTGCCGTGGTAGCGGGAGACGTAGAAGATGGGGAGGTAGCAGCGGCCCTCGTGGACCACCGGGGTGCCCTCGCGGGGCTCCACGTCGCCGCCCGGGGTGAGCACGCGCTGTCCGCCGGTCTCGGTCTTGCGCTCGTCGAGGAACATGGTCAGGACTCCTTCATCTCTGCTTCGTAGGCCTCGACGTATGCCGCCTTGGCCTCCCTCTGGATCTCGCGGGACCACTCGTTGTCGTGCTCGGCGTAGACCTCGTTCATCGCCTTCCGGCCGGCGCGCAGGGCCCGGCGGTAGCGGTGGACCTGGGCGGCGTCGGCGGGGGCCATCGGCGTGCCGTCGGAGTAACGGGGGTGCTTCACGGTAGTGCCTCTCTCTCGGTGCTTCCTTGTGCTACTACAGTAGCACAGACCTACTCCTGGATGTCAACCCAGTAGACGAGGGTCCGCTCGGGGTTGCTCTTGTGACCACGCTGGATCTGGCCCTCGGCGTGCAGCGCGGTCAGACGGTTCCTCGCCGTCTTCAGCGCGGCGCTGATCTGCTGGCCCTTCATCTGCACGGCCTCACGGGCGATCTGCTCGGCGGTGAAGCGCTGGCCCGCGTTCTCCTTCAGGAAGGCCAGGATGCGCACGGGGGCGCTCGCCAGCTTGTCCTCGCGGTCCTCGGTGGCCTCGGTGGCCACGGGGGCGTCCAGGACCCACCCATCGACGGGGCGCAGCCAGAACGACGCCAGGCCGATGTCGCCGACCTTCCCGTCGCCACGGGCCTTGCGCAGCCCGCCGTTGCGGTCCTTGCTGAGCACCAGGGAGGCGCGGCCGCCCTTGCCCGGCGAGAACTGCTGGGTGACGATGCAGCGGATGTACGAGCCGTCGATGACCCGCTTCTTCGCCGCGGCGCCCGACGCGCCCTTGGTACGGGACTCCTCGCCCTTCGCGAGGTGGTCGATCGCCACGACGGCGGCGCCGGCGCGCACCAGGCGCTTCATGACCCGCTGGTGGACCCAGGTGAAGTCGTCGTCGAGGTTGCTGTTCTTGCCGTAGGAGGCCACGATCTCGCCGATGCTGTCCAGGGTCACCAGCGCGGGCTGCTTCACCACGAGGTCCGCGACGACGGCGTCCAGCATGAATCCGTCCTCGGGCTCGGTGTAGAGGAAGAGCTCGGGCTTGCCGAGCTCGGCCGGCGTCGCCCCGAGCTGCAGCAGCCTGGCCACGGTCTCCGCCATGCCGTTGTGGTCCATGTCGACGACGACGGCCATGTTGCCCGCCTTGATGGTCTCGACGACGGCCGCGAGCGCCACCCACGTCTTGCCCGACTCGGGGTCGCCGTAGACGACGTTGTACTTGCCCTCGTAGAAGAGGCCCAGACCATCGGAGCAGCGCAGCAGGCCGGGCACCGGCGGCTCGGGGAGGTCGCCGGCCAGGAGCGCCGCCACGTCGCCGTACAGAGGCGCCGGCGGCTCCTCGGGCTCGCCGGGGGCGGAGGGCAGCGCCTGCGCCGGGACGCTGCGGCGCGCAGCCTCGTCAGCCTGGACGCCAGCGATGATCTGGCCCCACATGGCGTCGTACTCCTGGCGCTCGACGGCCTCCGCGTAGAAGCGGCCACCGTAGGCGCTGTCGAACGCCGTCCAGGCGTGCTTCTCGTCGTCGACGTGCTCGCAGCGGGCCAGGGCGGCGGCGAACAGCTCGCGAGCCGCCGTCGGGTCGTAGCCCTTCGATGCCATGTGCGCGGCGTAGGAGAGCAGCGTGGTCCACTGCTCGCCACGGGGGATCGGGTTGCGCATGGCGAGGGCGACGGCGCGCGGCGTCTCTCCAGGAGCCACCGGTGCGACCGTGGCCCTCTTCTCGGCGGCGATCGCGGCCATGAGGTCGTCGGGCACCGGGGGCAGATCGTGGACGGGCGGCAGATCGTAGGACTGCGTAGCGAGGCACTTCGCGTTCCAGGCGATGTCGACGCCCGGCAGCAGCCCCACGGTGTGCTTCTTGATCGCGGCGCGCTGCTCCGGGGTGACGCGGTAGAAGCCGTGCAGGCCCCTGCCGCTGTTCGACGGCTTCGACACCTCGGGGAGGTCGCCGTACGCGGCCTGCCATGCCTCGAAGCCGTCAGCACCACCGTCGTGCCGGTCGATGTCCACGCAGAGCACGTCCTCGGTGCACAGGATGCTGAACTGCGCAGCGTGGCCCCACTCCTGAGGCGGATTCGTGGTGGCGTTGGTAGCGGGGTCGGGGATGGACTTCCCAGACGGGTACCACGGGTAGACACGGTAGCCGAGTGCGGCGACGTCGAAGATGCTGCTGGTGGTGGTCACGGTAGTGCCCTTCGTCGTGGTGCGGTGGTTACTTCGAGCCCTGGCGGACGGCAGCCATCTCGGCGATGCGCTGCTCCTCGGACCGCTTGGCCCAGCGCGCCTTCGCGGCGTTGCTGGCGCGGCGGCGGCGCCACTCGGGGGTGTCGATCTTGATGGACGCCTTCAGCGCGGCGTCGGCGCGGTCACGGGTCTCTCGCAGTGCGGCCTCCGTGAGGAAGTCGTCCTGCTGCGCGATGGCCTCGTCGAGCCGGCCGAGCGATCCGACCATCGCGTCCTTCACGAGAGCGAGGTACTGGTAGTCCATGTCTACTCCTAGTTCGTCGGGGTGGTGCGAGCAGCGTACCACATGCTTCGAGGATGCAGGATCCGAGTCCCAAAGCCCCGTTCCCAGCGATCCCGTTGGGACTACGTTTGGGACTCGGTTGGGACTAGTCCCAGCGTTCCCAAAAACGCTCTGACCTGCATCCCAGCAGTCCCAGCCCTCTTGGGATCCCAAGAGTCCCAGGGGGACTACGTAGTAGCCCCTGGGACATGGGCCGCTGGACGGGTGAGATGCGTGTGCTAAGATACGAGCATCGAACACCGACGAACTAGGAGCTAGGCGATGAGCAAGCAGAGCGCACGAGGCGCAGAGTGGGAAGCCCAGCGCATGCGGGTCCTCGACCGGGACGGCTGGGCCTGCACCTACTGCGGCAAGGACCTCGTAGGTGACGACGCCACGGTGGACCACATCGAGGCGCTGAACGGCTCAGGCCGCACCAAGTACACAGACGACGAGCTCTGCTCAGCGTGCCGGGCATGCAACGGACGCAAGAGCGACAAGACCCTGATCCGCCTCGACTACCGCAGCCCCGACTGGTTCTAGGAGAACACCGTGAACAACGCAGCCTTCCTCACCTTCCTCATCGTCTGCTTCGTCGTCCTGCTCGGCCTGCTGTTCATCGCGACGCAGCAGATCAACGAGATAGAGCACACCATGGAGCAGATCGAGCAGCTCCGAGAGCTAAAACGGCAGCTCGACGGGCCGGCCCCGATGTACGAGGCCTGATTGCTAAAATCGGCCGGTCGGGGCTAAAATCGCCGGTCAGGGTTTTATGTTTTTCTGAGCGACCCGCCGCGAAC
>Ga0079224_100004428_pt1 | contig 18157 bp, 16 predicted proteins | sample Stecom2015_FD_80414 | JGI IMG/M metagenome (GOLD analysis project Ga0079224, IMG submission 80414) | Agricultural soil microbial communities from Utah to study Nitrogen management - Steer compost 2015 | ecosystem: Environmental > Terrestrial > Soil > Agricultural land | place: USA: Utah...
CAAGCTGCGCGAGGCGCGCAAGAAGCTGCACGAGGCCCAGGAGGAGGCGCGCAAGGCCCGCGAGTCGAGTGCGGCGCGCTCCGACGAGCTCCGGCGCCTCGACGAGCAGGTCGCCCTGCTCCGCGAGGAGAACGCGCGGCTCGAGGAGGAGACGCGCCGGCTGCGGAGCGCGCTGGAGGCGCGGCCGCGCAGCGGCGCCGCCAAGGAGGCCGTCGATCCCGAGGCCTTCGTGGACGCGCGTCTGCGCGAGATGGCGCGTCGCCTCGAAGAGGCCGAGCAAAAGCGGCGCGCCGCGGAGGAGGCCGCCGAGGAGGCGAGGAAGCGGGCCGCCGAGGCGCGCAAGCAGCTCGAGGCCGCCAAGGAGGAAACCAAGCGCGCCCGCGGCCGGGCCGAGGCCAACCACCGCGTGTATCTCGTCGCCAAGGGCGAGGCCGACGTCTGGAAGGACAAGTTCGCCACCCTCGAGGCGAAGTGGAACGAGCTCTGGCGCGAGCTCGAGGGCATCGGTTGGAAGCCTCCCGAGGAACGCCCTGCCGCCGAGCCCGGCCCCGCCCCCTCGCGCCGTCGGCGCCGCCGCCCCTCCGAACCCCCCTCCGGGATGTCCGCCGAATCGAAGGACGTGGGAGCTGGGGCAGCCGAGACCTCCGAGAGCGTCGCCGGTGCCTCCACCGAGCCCTCCACGGCTCCGGAGACCGCCACCGAGCCCACCGACCCCGAGGCGGAGCGCGCCAAGGCCGCGGGCATCGGCTGACCCTCCCCCGGACCCCCGCCCCCCACGCTCGGGGGGCGCGCGGGCGATGTCCGCCGATTCGAACCGGGGCGGAAAGGGGGGACCGTCGGACCTGCTTGGTAGCCTCCCGGGAGACGGGAGGCGTCATGGAGCCGGATACCGAGGTGCGGACCGTCTCGCGACGCGGGGGAAAGCGCCCGGGAGCGGGACGGAAACCCAAGGGGCCGAAGGCAGGCGTACCGCACGTGCGACGGGAGAGCTTCTCGTACGGCACGCCCATCCACGTGACGGTGCGGGTGTGCAAGGGGATTCCCAGCCTGCGGTCCAGGAAGGCGCGCCGCGTCGTCTTTCAATGCTTGGATGCGGCGAAGGAACGCTTCGGCGTCCGCTTCACCCAGTTCTCGATCCAGGCCAACCACATCCATCTGATCGTCGAGGCGCGTAGCCGCTGGGCCCTCACGCGCGCAATCAAGGGCTTCTCCGTCCGCATCGCGCGTCGGCTCAACCGCGTCTACTCTCGGCGCGGACAGGTCTTCGCGGATCGCTACCACGCGCATCCGCTGCGGACGCCGAGCGAGGTCCGCAACGCCGTCCGGTACGTGATGGAGAACAGTCGCATCCACGCGTTGCGGCGCGGCGAGTACCTCCGGCACACCGTCGACCCATTCGCGGGCGGACCTTGCGCGCAGCGCTTTCTCGAAGCCTGCCGCAAGCTCGTCGTCGAGCCGCGTTCCTTCCTCCTTCGTCGGGCGTGGGAGATCGCGTGGGTACGACGAGCCGTCGCTGCCCCACCCGAACCGGGTGCGCCTCGCGCCGGCCCCGCGGACGGCTTCCGGCACCGGTGGATCGTGCGAGAGGCGGCGGGCGTTCGTTACGCCGCCTGACTCTCCACGTTTTCGACTCGAGTGAGCTCGCGTAGGGGCGGAACGCTCCGTCGACGCAGCGGTGCGCCCGCGTGCCGGTGAACGGGACCCGCCGGTGGTCGGTCGTCGTCGCCCCCTCCTGGCTGGATGGTCGGAATTGGAGTGCAGCCATGCGGACCGGCGTGCCGTGTCACCGTTCCGTCGGTCGAATCGGCGCACATCCTGCCAGGGGGCTGGGCCGAGGGGAATCCGAGGTAGGGATCAGAGGTAGAAGCGGTCGGTGATGCCGGCGGTGAGGGAGAGGATGGCGGACCAGCCGACGATGCGGTCGACCTTCTCCGCCACGGCATCGGGCCGTCGCCCGAGGAGACCGGACGAGGCCGAACAGGCGTAGATGGTGCATCGACCGCTCTTGCGCACGTTGTCGAGCAGCTGCGCGGCGGTCGGGTAGCCGTTCTCGAAGGCGTCCTCGGCAGCTTCCCGACTCTCCTGCGGGACGCGCGGGTCGTCGAAACTCGGTTCCTCGAGGTCGTCGCGCAGGAGGCGATCCAGGGCCCACCAGAAGAAGAAGAGGTGGACCTCGCGTCCTGCGGCCACCGCGGCCGCAGCGATGGCGAGGCCCTGGTGCACGCGATCGTAATCACCGCTGTGCAGGAAGATGGCGACGCGCGGATCGGACATGGGTCGTCCCATTAGCCGATCGGGGAACATACCGCCAGGGCATCGAGGCGGGTCGGGGTGCCCGCATGGGGCAGGCTTTGATTCCGGCGCACATTCCGCCGAGGGTGGGACGGGTGGGGGCTCGGGTGGACCCGGCGGGCCCATTCGGTCCGGGTGCCCGGATGGACCCGGGGAGGTCGGGGCTAGGTGGGGGCCTCGGTTTGAATCGGCGGACATCCCCCCGGGGGGCGGGGCGTGGGGGAATCGGGGCGGAGGGGGCCCGGGGTCATTCCACTTTCCTCATTTCGGAGAGGAAGCGGGGGGCTTCGAGGAAGCCGGTGATGCGGGGTTGGTCGAGGGTGTTGCCGGAGGAGTCGAGGAAGAGGACGGTGGGGAGGCCCTGGACGCCGAATCGGTCGTAGATGGCGAGGATGCTCTCGTCCTCGATGGTGCCGTCGATCTTGACGGCGATGAAACGCTCGGCTTCGGCCTGGACGGCGGGGTCGGTGAAGGTGTGGCGGTCGAGCTCCTTGCAGGCGGCGCACCACTCGGCCCAGAAGTCGATCATGACGGGCTTCTTCTCGGCTCGGGCCTGGGCGAGGGCGGCCTCGAGGTCGTGGGTCCAGGGGATGCCGCCGGAGGGGGCGGCGCCGAGTTCGAGGCGGGCGAAGATGCCGAAGACGACGAGGGCGACGCCCACGGTCTTGAGGGCCTTCTCTCTCCGTCCGCCAGAGTAGCTCAGGTGGACGGCGCCGACGAGGATGCCGACGAAGGCGGCGAGGGGGCCGACGAAGGCGGGGATCTCGACGCCGGCCAGGGCGCTCCGCAGGCCGGGCAGCGCGTCCTTCCAATAGCGCAGGGCGAGGGCGAGCAGGGCGATGCCGAAGACGCTCTTGACGCCCTCCATCCACGGGCCGCTCTTGGGCAGCGAGACGGAGAAGCCGCCGAGCAGGAGGAAGGGCAGGCCCACGCCCAGGGCGTAGACGAACAGCAACGAGAAGCCGAACGCGGGCTGGCCGCTGGTCGCCACCACGGTGAGCAGGGAGGCGAGGACGGGGCCGGTGCAGGGTGCGGCGATGACGCCGGCGACCAGGCCCATGGCGAAGGCGCCGCCCCAGCCCGCACCGCCGACGCGGTTGAGGCGGAGGGCGAGGCCGGAGGGGAGGGCAAGCTCGAAGGCGCCGAACATGCTCGCCGCCATGGCGGCGAAGAAGACGCCGAGGGCCGCCAGTACCCACGGGTTGGCCAGGAACGACCCGAAGACCTTGCCGGAAGAAGCCGCGACGTAACCCAGGAAGGAGAACATGGCGGCCATGCCGGCGATGTAGACGAGGGTGAGGCCGAGGGCCTGCAGGCGGCTGCGCGCCTCGCGCGCGCCGAAGACGGCCACCGTGATGGGGATGAGGGGGTAGACGCAGGGCGTGAGGCTCGTCAGCACGCCGCCGAGCCAGGCGACGCCGAGGGCGCCCCAGATCGCGCCGGAGGCGAGGGCGTCGGTGCGGACGTCGGCGCTCACGAGGCTGCCCCCGAGGACCTCCGGAAGGAAGTAGAGAGCCGCCAGGCCCACGAGGGCGAGGGAAAAGATCACCCCTTTTCGCATGTTCAGCATCTGCCTTGACAGGTTACGTAACGGAACGTATCTAATGGGCCGGTTGGCGCGCCGGGGCGGCGGTAGGCGCCTTGACGCTCTCCCGATGGCGTCTTTATAACGCCAGCTTCCTCTCGGTCGCCCTTTTCTACTCGATCGGACACGGTGGATCCATGGTCAAGACGCCGATTTACATGGACTATCAGGCTACGACGCCCGTCGATCCCCGGGTGCTGGAGGCCATGCTTCCGTATTTCACCCAGCACTTCGGGAACGCGGCGTCGCGCAGCCACGTCTTCGGCTGGACCGCCGAGGAGGCCTCCGAGAAGGCCCGGGAGCAGGTGGCCTCCCTGATCGGCGGCAGCGGCCGCGAGATCATTTGGACGTCGGGCGCCACCGAGTCGATCAACCTGGCGATCAAAGGCATCGCGAACTTCTACGCCGATCGCGGCAAGCACATCGTCACTTGCAAGACGGAACATCCCGCCGTCTTGGACACGTGCAAGCGCCTGGAGCGTTCCGGCTACCAGGTGACCTATCTGGACGTGGACCGCACCGGCCGCCTCGATCCCGAGGCGGTCCGCGAAGCCATGACCGACGAGACGATCCTCGTGGCGATCATGGCGGCGAACAACGAGATCGGCACGGTCCACCCCCTGAAGGAGATCGGGGAGATCGTGAAGGAGAAGGGCGCCTTCTTCCACGTGGACGCCGTCCAGGCGGCGGGGAAGATCCCCTTCGACGTCAACGAGGTCCGCGCCGACCTCGTCTCGCTCTCGGCGCACAAGATGTACGGCCCCAAGGGCGTCGGGGCGCTCTGGATCCGCCGTCGCCCGCGGGTGCGGCTCACCCCCATCCTCGACGGCGGTGGGCACGAGCGCGGGATGCGGTCCGGAACGATCAACGTGCCGGGCGTGGTCGGCTTCGGCGCGGCGGCCGAGATCGCCAAGCAGGAGCTGCCCGAGGAATCGGCGCGCATCCTGCGCCTGCGCCAGCGGCTCTACGAGAAGATCACGTCGGAGCTCGACATGGTTCACCTCAACGGCCATCCCGAGCACCGCATCCCCGGCAACTTGAATCTCTCCTTCGCCTACGTGGAGGGCGAAGGGCTGATGATGGCGCTCAAGGACGTCGCGCTTTCGTCCGGCTCGGCTTGCACCTCGGCCTCGCTCGAGCCTTCGCACGTGCTCAGGGCCTGCGGCGTGGACGACGACCTGGCGCACTCCTCGATCCGCTTCGGGATCGGGCGGTTCACCACCGAGGAAGAGGTGGATTACGTGGCGGCGCGGGTGGTGGAGTCGGTTCGCCGTCTCCGGGACATGTCACCTTTGTACGAAATGGCGAAGGAAGGTATCGATCTGAAGTCGATCGCCTGGACCGCCCACTGATCGAGAGGACGCGAACATGGCCTACAGCGACAAGGTCATCGACCACTACGAGAACCCCCGCAACGTCGGGACGCTCGACAAGGACGATCCAAACGTGGGGACGGGCCTCGTGGGCGCGCCCGCGTGCGGAGACGTGATGCGTCTCCAGCTCAAGATCAACGACGACGGCATCATCGAGGACGCGAAGTTCAAGACCTTCGGCTGTGGTTCCGCGATCGCCTCCTCCTCCCTCGTGACCGAGTGGGTGAAGGGGAAGTCGGTGGAGGACGCCCTCAAGATCACCAACGCGGCCATCGCCGAGGAACTGGCCCTACCGCCGGTGAAGATCCACTGCTCGGTGCTCGCGGAGGACGCCATCAAGGCGGCCATCGCGGATTACCGGAAGAAGAAGGGCCAGGAGTAAGGGAGCCGCGCATGTCGAACGGCATCTTCATCGGACTGGGAACGCCCAAGCCGACGGAGCCGACGCAAAAGCCCCAGGCTCCCCTCGGCCTCGGTTTGCCCAAGGCGCAGCCCGCCCAGGCGCCGGCGGCCGCGCCGCGCCAGTCCGGGATCCGGATCGACGTCTCGGCGGCCCAGCGCATCCGCAAGCTCCTCGAGGATCGCGGCACGCCGGAGGCGGGGCTGCGCATCCGCGTGCGGGGAGGCGGCTGCACGGGGCTGAAGTACGACATGGAGTTCGCCGACGCTCCGGCCGAGCGGGACCGCGTCTTCGAGGAGCACGGCGTTCGGATCTACGTGGATCCGAAGAGCTACATCTTTCTCATCGGCACCGTCCTGAGCTACCACCAGGGCCTGCTGGAGTCGGGTTTCAAGCTGGAGAACCCGAACGTGAAGAAGTCCTGCGGCTGCGGCGAATCGTTCTCGGTTTGAGCTGCGGCCGGGGCCGCTCGCAGGAGCCATCTTGGCCGATCACTTCGCCATCTTGGGGATCCCGCGGGGATTTCGTTTGGACGAAACCGCCCTCGAGCAGCGGTACCGGGAGCTTTCGCGGTTGCTGCATCCCGACCGCCATGCGGCCCGGAGCCCCGCGGAGCGGCGCCTCGCGTTGGAGAAGATGATCGAGGTCAACGACGCCTACCGCGTCCTTCGCGATCCGGTGCGCCGGGCCGCATATCTGCTTTCGCAGCGCGGTTGGGACTTGGGGGAATCCGGCAACGCATCGCACCTCCCGCCCGGCTTCTTGATGGAGGTCATGGAGACGCGAGAAGCCTTCGAGGAGGCGCGCGCGCAGAAGGATCCCGAGCGCGTGGCGAAGCTCGCGGAGGCGGCGCGGGTGCAGAGGGAGGGCGCTCTGGAGGCGCTCGGCGCCGCTTTCGATCGCGACGACGACCGCGAGGCGGCGGCGCAGGTTGCCATCATCCGTTATCTGGACAGCTTTCTCTCGGACGTGCGCGCCTGGGAGGACGAGCTCTTCGAGGAGGAACATGGCTGAATCGGGCCTGCTGCAGATCCGGGACCCGCGCAAGCCCCACGGCAAGCCGGTGGGCATCGACCTGGGGACCACCCACTCCCTCGTCGCCTACGTGGATCGCGAGGGGAAGGGGGTGACCATTCCCCTCGAGGGCGAGAGCCACCTGATGCCCTCCGTCGTGCACTACCTCGAGGACGGCTCCGCCGTCGTCGGCCGCGCCGCCCAGGCGAAGCTCCCCACCCACCCGCACACCACCATCCCCTCGGTGAAGCGCTTCATGGGCAAGGGGCCGAACGACCCGGAGGTGCGTCGCCTCGGCCACTACCGCTTCGCCCCGGCGCAGCCCGGCGATGCGGTGGTCCGCTTCGACGTGGGGGGCAAGTGGGTGAGCCCGGTGGAAGTCTCGGCGGAGATCCTCAAGTGGGCGCGGCGCCGGGCGGAGGCTTTCCTCGACCAGCCCGTGGGCGCGGCGGTGATCACCGTGCCGGCCTACTTCGACGACGCCCAGCGGCAGGCGACCCGCGACGCGGGCCGTCTCGCCGGCCTGGAGGTCCTGCGCCTGCTCAACGAGCCGACGGCGGCCGCGGTGGCCTACGGCCTCGATCGCCGCGCGCGCGGCACCTTCGTCGTCTACGACCTGGGCGGCGGCACCTTCGACGTCTCCATCCTCGAGCTGGTGGAGGGCGTCTTCGAGGTCAAGAGCACGGCGGGTGATTCCTCGTTGGGCGGTGACGACTTCGATCGCGCGCTCGCGACGGCCCTCCTCCGCCAGATCTCGGAGGCGCTCGGCCGCGATCTCGCCCGGGATCCCTTCGCGGTGCAGGCCGCGCTCGCGGCCGCCCGCAGCGCCAAGCACGCGCTCACCGATGCGGAAAAGACCGTGGCCGCGGTCGCGCTCGAGGACCGCACGGTCGAGGTGGAGGTCACGCGCGAGCAGTTCGAGTCCCTCATCGCCGATCTGGTCAAGCGCACGGCGGTCGCGTGCAGGCGGGCCCTGCGCGACGCGGACGTCGACCCCGCCCGGATCGACGGCGTGGTCCTGGTGGGAGGTTCGACGCGCGTGCCGCTCGTGCGCCGCTTCGTGCGGGAGATCTTCGGCGGCAAGGAGCCGCTCGGCGACATCGACCCCGACCGCGTGGTGGCCATCGGCGCCGCCATCCAGGCGGAGAACCTCGCCGGAGAGGCCAAGGACGACCTGCTCTTGCTCGACGTCATCCCGCTCTCGCTCGGGGTGGAGACCATGGGCGGGGTGGTCGAGAAGATCATCCACCGCAACTCGACCATCCCCACCTCGGCGGCGCAGATCTTCACGACCTTCGCCGACGGCCAGACGGCCATGGACATCCACGTCGTCCAGGGGGAGCGCGAGCTCGTTTCCGACTGCCGCTCGCTGGCGCGCTTCCGCCTCGAGGGGATTCCGCCGATGCCGGCGAACATGGGCCGGGTGCAGGTCACCTTCTCCGTGGACGCCGACGGGATCCTCTCGGTCTCGGCGAAGGAGATGACCACCGGCGTGGAGCAGACGATCACGGTGAAGCCGTCGCACGGCCTCACGGACGAGGAGGTGGAGCGCATGCTCCTCGACTCGCTCGAGCACGCCGAGCAGGACGTGGCGATCCGCCTGCTGGTGGAGGCGCGGATCGAGGCCGAGCGCGTCCTGCACGATCTGCGGAAGGCTCTGGTGGAGAGCGCGGACCTCCTCGAGCCGGGCGAGCGCGAGCGGATCGCCGAAGCCGAGGAAGCGCTGCGGGCCGCGATGCAGGGCGACGATCACCGGCGCATCGAGCAGGCGGTGCACGAGCTGGATGCGGCCTCCGCGGACTTCGCGCGGCGACGCATGGAGAAGGCCCTTTGCGAGGCGCTGACGGGGCGGTCGGTGCAGGAGATCGAGTGATGCCGAAGATCACCTTCGTCAACTGGGGCGTGACCGTGGAGGTCCCCCCGGGCACCACCATCCTCGAGGCCGCCCAGTCGGCGGAGGACAAGGGCGTGACCATGGGCAGCTCCTGCGGCGGGGTCGCAGCCTGCTCCTCGTGCCACTGCTGGCTGCAGAAGGGGGCCGATTCGGTGGACGAGCCCTCGGAGCGCGAGGAGGACATCCTCGACAAGGCCTTCGACGTCCGCCCGAACTCCCGGCTCGGTTGCCAGGTGGAGGTGGCCGACGAGGATCTCGTGGTCGAGGTGACCCAGGAGTCCATCCGCGCCTGGTACGACGAGCACCCCGACGAACGCCGCAAGGCCCAGGAGGAAGGCAGGCTCTGAGCCGCGCCTTTCTTGTCGCCCTGCGGACGATCTGCGACCATCATCCGCACATGTCCTGGTGGGAGGAAGAACTCGCGGAACTCGAGGCGTGGCGCGAGGAGGAAGCCGCGCTCTCCGATCCGCTCCTCCGCCTGCTCTGCCGCTGCCGCGGGGTGGAGGAGGGCGAGGTGGAGGCGCTCGTCCGTGCGGGGCTCGACTACGACGAGATCGTGGCCCGGACGGGGGCGACGCGCGGCTGCGGCGGCTGCCGGAACGTGCTGCGCACCATGGTCCAGGGGCGATCTTCCTGACGACGCTCCTTCCGCCTTGACGCGCCCGCGCGGCGCCGCTAGAAAGCGCCCGACGCCCAGGTGGTGGAACTGGTAGACACGCTAGATTCAGGGTCTAGTGGCGGAAACGCTGTGGAGGTTCGACTCCTCTCCTGGGCACCAGACACCCAAAAGGCCCCGCGTGAGCGGGGCCTTCTTTTTTCCACCGCGCACCCTCAGCGGCCGCCGCCGAGGAAGAGGTCGAGCGGCGCGTCCGCGGGATGCAGCCCCGGCGCGATCGCGCGCTCGGTCGGCGCCGTCCCCTCCACGAAGGCCATCTCCTCGACCTCCGAGGGCGGCGCGTCGATGGGCGCGAGCAGGCCGGTCTGGGGATCGATGGCGGCGAACTCCACGCCCTCGGGAACGGGGAAGGCGCGCGGCGGCCGGTCGCGGTGGGCCGCCTGCATCACGTCCACCCAGGCGGGCACCGCGGTGCGCCCACCGGTCTCTGTGCCGCCCAGCGGCCGCGGCTCGTCGAAGCCCGCCCAGGTCACGGTGACCAGGTCGGTGGTGTAACCCGCGAACCAGGCGTCGCGGTTGTCGCTCGTCGTCCCGGTCTTGCCGGCGGTGGGGCGTTCCAGCACGGCGGCGCGCCGTCCGGTCCCCTCTTCGACCACCGCCTGGAGCAGGCGCGTGAGCACGTAGGCCAGGGCGGGCGAGATGGTGGGCTGCGGCCGCCGCACGGCCTCCTCGAGGATCACGCCACGGCGATCCTCCACGCGCTCGATGAGGACCGGCTCGTCGTACATGCCCTGGGCCGCGAGCGTGGCGTAGGCGTTGGCGAGTTCGAGCGGCGTGACGTCGCCCGTACCGAGCGCCAGGGTGAAGTTCTTGGGCAACTCCGAGCGGATGCCGGCGCGCCGCGCGAAGTCGATCACCGCATCCGGTCCCAGCTCCGAGATGAGCCGGACGGGCACCGTGTTCTTCGACGTCGCCAGCGCGCGGCGCAGCGTCATCGTGCCGTCGAAGCGGTTGCGCTCGTAGTTCTGCGGCTTCCAGTCCTTGCCGGTCCACGGATCGCGGAAGGTCTCGGGCGCGTCGACCACCAAGCTCGCCGGCGTCCACCGCCCGCTCTCCAGGGCGGCGCCGAAGACGAAGGGCTTGAAGGTCGAGCCCGGCTGGCGCCGCGCCTGCGTGGCGCGATTGAAGGAGCTCCGGGCGAAGTCGTAGCCGCCGACCATCGCCACCACGCGCCGGCTCTGCGGCTCGATGGAGACCAGCGCCCCCTCGATCTCGGGCTCCTGCCAGAGGGAGAGCTCGACGTCGTCGCCGTCGACGCGCGCGACCTCCACGTGGACGAGGTCGCCCTCGCGGAGGAACGACGCGAAGTCCTTGCCGCCGAGCGCCCAGGCGGCGCCGGTGCGGGGCAGTCGTCCCGTGCGCCCCCCGAACCAGATCCTCGCTTCGTTCCGGCCCACCTTGGTGACGGCGCCGACGAGGCGCACCCCAGGCTCGAGGCGGACGGTGCGCAGCGTCCGCACGTCCACGGCCTTGCCGCCCTCGCCCTTCGCTTCCACCTCCGTGCGCCGCGCGGGGTCGAGCTTGCCCGGATGGCCCCGGTAGCCGTGCCGCCGATCGTAGTCGACGAGGTTGTCCCGGACCGCGCGGTCGGCGGCTCGCTGGAGGGCGGGATCCATCGCCACGTAGACGCGCAGGCCACCGGTCAGCACCGTCTCCGCCCCGTAGCGCTCCACGAGGATGCGCCGCACCTCCTCCAGGTAGTAGGGGCCCGGCGGCTCGGGCGGCGGCTCGGCGAGGCGGATCTCGGCGTCGACGACCTCGTCGTATGCGCGCTGGTCGATCCAGCCGTTGGCGAGCATCTGGCCCAGCACGTAGCGCTGCCGCTGCTTGGCGCGGTCCGGGTGCCGTAGGGGCGAGAGGCGCCCGGGCGACTGCGGGAGGCCGGCCAGCAGCGCCGCTTCGGCCAGGTCGAGCTCGGCGGCCTTCTTGCCGAAGTAGAACTGCGCCGCTTCCTCCACCCCGTAGCGTCCGTGCCCGAAGTAGATCTGGTTGAGGTAGAGATAGAGGATCTCGTCCTTGCTGAGGTTCTTCTCCAGGCGCCGGGCGAGGATGGCCTCCTTGATCTTGCGCGTGTAGGTCCGCTCCGGGGAGAGCAGGAAGGTCTTGACCACCTGCTGCGTGATGGTCGAGCCGCCCTGGCGCGTCTCACCCGAGGTGAGGTTCTTCCAGAAGGCGCGCGCCATGCCGACGTAGTCGAGTCCCTCGTGCTCGTAGAAGTGCGCGTCCTCCGCGGCGAGGATCGCGCGCTTGAGCACCTCGGGGATCTCGTGGGGCGGGATGACCGTCCGGCGCTCCTCGAAGAACTCGCCGACCAGCGTGCCGTCGGCGGCGAAGACCTTGGTCGATTCCTTCGGCCGGTAGTCGATCAAACCATCGAATGTTGGCAAATCCGCTGCGAAAATCTGGTAGATCGTGGCCAATGCCGCGCCCGCGACGAAGCAGAGGGCCAACAGGAAAAGGAGGAGCGCGCGCCCGAGGGAGCCTCCCGTTCGCCGGTGCGCCCTTCGCCTGGAGTGGTGGTTCGATCTACGACGCGTCATCTGCGGGGGATCCTATTCGATCGGCGGCGGGAAATCGACGAAAACTCGGTGTTATCACGGGGTTGCCGATCATAATCGAAAAGTTGACAAGGTCGTCGGGCCTGGCCTAATGACGATCCACGCTTCGGAGGACCGGAGGAAATCTCGATGAACGCTCGCAATCGCATTCTCTATCTCGCCGCGGCCATCGGACTGCTCGTCCTTGGAACCGGCTGCTCCCCCAAGTATCCCAACTGCAACAGCGACGACGACTGCAACGTCGACGGGCACACCGGTGTTTGTATCAATGGTCTTTGCCAGGAGTGCGGCTCGGACAAGGATTGCCCGAGCGGCTTCAAGTGCGAGATCGATACGGCCGGCGGGAATCGCTGCGTTCCGAAGGCCGAGTGCCAGACGAACCGCGATTGCAGCGGCGGTCGCGTCTGTGAGAACGGCTCCTGCGTCGCTTGCTCCTCCGATGCGCAGTGCGGGCACGGCGCCGAGTGCGTGAACGGCGCTTGCCGTCCGAAGGCGGAGTGCAGCATCGACGCCGACTGCGGCTCGGGCAAGAGCTGCGTCGAGGGCACCTGCGTCACCACGGCGCCGCCCTGCGAGCAGCCTCCGGTCCGCTTCGCCTTCGACGACTACTCGCTGACGGCCGAGGCGCGCGAGGCGCTGCAGAAGCTGGCCGAGTGCCTCCGCCAGCACCCGGTGAACGTGACGCTCGAGGGCCACTGCGACGAGCGCGGCACCGAGGAGTACAACATGGCGCTGGGCGAGCGCCGGGCCACCTCGGTCAAGCGCTACCTGGTCAACCTCGGCATCGAGGAGCGCCGGCTGCGGACGGTGAGCTACGGCAAGGAGCGGCCGATCGCCCACGGCTCCAACGAGGCGGCCTGGGCGCAGAACCGGCGCGTCGAGTTCGTCGTCACCCGGTGATGGGCCGGTGAAGCGCGCGCATGCCATCTGGGCGGTCGTCGTCCCCTGGGCGATGACCGCCTGCTATCCCATCTGGCTCGGCAACGAGCTCGAGGACCGGGTCCACGCGCTGAACAACTCCACGCGCGAGACCCGGGCGCGGCTCGACGAGCGCTCCGCCTCGCTCGAGGAGCGACTCGAGAAGCTCGAGGACACCCTCGGCAACCTCGTCAAGTCGGCCACGCGCACGACCGCGGAGGTCGCGGCGGCGACCGACGAGCTGCTGCGCGACATGCAGCGGCTGCGCGGGCAGATCGAGGAGATGAGCTACCGCTTCGAGGAGGTCTCGCGTCGCTTCGACGAGCTGGAGCGGCGCGTCGCCGCCCTCGGGGGCGAGGAAGCACTGCGCAAGCTCGAGGCCGCGCGGGCGGTCGAGAAGCTCGAGCGTCCGAAGGACAAGGAGGCCTTCTTCGCGCTGGCGAAGGGCCACCACGACCGCAGGGAGTACGAGGCGGCGCGCCTCCTCTTCGAGGAGTTCATCGCCAATCCGAAGTGGCGCTTCGACGACCGCGCGCCCGAGGCGCAGATCCTGATCGGCGACGGCTTCTACGAGGAGGGCAACTACCGCGCGGCCATCCTCGCGTACCAGAAGGTGCGCGAGACCTGGCCGAAGAGCCGCTTCCTCCCCGATGCCCTGCTCAAGCTCGGCCTGTGCTTCGACAAGCTCAACATGAAGAAGGAGGCGATCGCCTTCCTCGAGGAGGCGGCCAAGTTCTCGGGCCAGGAGGCCGGGAAGCGGGCGAAGGCCAAGCTCGCCGAGTTGAAGAAGAAGTGAAGATCAGGGCGACAACCCGGGGCCGGGGCGCCATGCCGTGCAGGTGGGCGGCGTGGTGCGTCCTCGGCCTTTTCCTTCTCGCGGGCTGCCAGCGCGCGGGCGAGCCCGAAGCGGCGCCCACGCCCGAGGTGGAGGCGAGGACGGAGACGCGCGAGCGCCAACCCTTCACGCTCCTGGCGACCGGCGACAACCGCGGGCAGATCGCGCCCTGCGGCTGCGAGCCCCCGGTCGGCGGGCTGTCGCGGCGCGTGGTCTACGTCCGCAAGCGCCGGGAGGAAGGGCCGCTGCTGGTGGTGGACGCGGGCGACGCCCTCGCCGAGGACGGGCGGGCGGATCCGGAGCGCGCGCGCCTCATCCTGCGAGCGATGGCGGCCACCGGGATCAAAGCGGCCGCGGTGGGGGAGCTCGATCTCGCCTTGGGGGTGGCGTGGTTGCGCGAGGAGGCCGCGAAAGCGGGCGTTCCCTACCTGGCGGCGAACCTGCGCTCCCGCGAGGGTGCGTCGCTCTTCCCGGGCCGGCGGATCGTCGAGGTGGGGGGGAACCGGGTCGGCGTCTTCGCCGTGCTCGCCACCGACCGACGGCTCCCCGACGAGATCGTCCTGGGCGATCCCGTCGAAGCCGCGCGCGGCGAGGTGCGTGCGCTCCGCTCCGAGGGCGTCGACCTGGTCGTCGGGCTCGTCCACGGCCCGATGCGCGAGGTGCATCGGCTCGCGCGGGAGGTGGAGGTCGATCTCGTCGTTCCCGCGCACCAAGGCGGCAACACCGACGTCTATCCCTCGGGCGGTGCCTGGATCGCCTACGCCGGCTCCATCGGCCGCTCGATGCTCGAGGCGAAGATCGATCTGCGCGGCGAGGGACGGCTCGTCGCCACGGGCTTCCTCGAGAGACTGCGCGCCCGCGAGGAGGAGCTCGAGCGGACGATCGAGCAGGGGAACGCCCGGCTCGCATCGGCGCCGCCCTCGTCCGCGCGCCGGGAGATCGAGGAGCGCGTCGCGGGTGCGCAGCGCCAGATCGAGCGGGTCCGCACGCAGCGCGAGGAGCTGCGGGCGGGGAGCTCACGGACGCTCGAGAGCCGTTTCGTCCATCTCGTGGAGAAGGTGGGCGAAGACCCCGAGATCCTCGAGGCCATCCAGCGACTCGAAGCGCGCTAGCCGTGCCCTTCAGCCTTCCGCCGCCAGGTCGGACCGGGTGGCCTCTGCGGGCGCTTCGCCCGCCTCCTCCCCGTCCATCGCGCGCGCCTTGCGCCGGAAGTGCTCGAAGGCGGCGAGGAGGACCGACGCCACCGGCACGGCGAAGAGCGCGCCGGTGAAGCCGAAGGTGCGCTCCCCCGCGAGGATGGCGAAGGAGATGAGGGCGGGGTGGATCTTCGCCGCCGTGCCCAGAATCTTCGGATTGAGCAGATAGGCCTCCAGCGCGTGGATGCCGAGGATCCAGAGGAGGGCCGCCAGGGCGGTGGAGAAGCTCTGGGTGAGCGCCACCAGCACGATCGGGATGGTCGAGATCACCGTCCCGAAGATCGGGATGAACGTCAGCACCGTGGCGATGCTCGCCAGCACGAAGGCGAACTTCACCTCGAAGACGAGCAGGCCGATCAGGGTGAGCACGCCGTTGACCAGGCAGATCAGCATCTGGCCGCGGACGGCGCCCGCCAGCTTGGTGTCGATCCGCGCCAAGAGCTCCGCCAGGGAGGGCCGCCATGCCGGGGGCGCGAGGCTGCGGACGAAGGCCATCGTCCGGTCGGCGTCGATGAGCACGAAGGCGGCGACCATCAGCATGAAGAAGAACATGAAGACGCCGCCGACCAGCTTGGCCACGAGCTTCTGCGAGAACTCCACGAGTTCGAGCACGTGCGTGCGGAGCCACTCGGTGCCCGCGGCGATGGCGTCGCGGAGGGTCCGGTCGAGGTCGACCACCAGGCGCCTGCCGCCCAGGCTCTCGTCCGCGCCCTCGACCAGGCCCGACGCTTCCGGCGTGGTGGGCGTGGCCTGCGTGGCGTCGGTGAACGAGACGGGGATGCCGCGGTCGAGGAGCCAGCGCTGCGCCGCTTCGGAGAACTCGGCGATCCGCTGGGGCGTCAGCGAGGCGGCGAATTCGCGCACCTCGATGCTCAGCCGCACGGTCTCCCGGTAGATCTGCGGGAGGGCGAGCAGCGAGAAGCCGTAGATGACCAAGAGGAAGAGGGCGAAGATGGCCGCGATGGCCAGCCCGCGCGGCACCCGCCGCTTCCCGATGCGCACGCGCGCGAGGCGGTCCACCAGCGGCGCGGAGACGTAGGCGATGAGCAGCGCGCCGCCGAAGGGCAGCAGGACGTTGTGGAAGATCGCGAGGACCAGTGCGATGGCGGCCCAGAGCGCCAAGTAGATCCACGTCGATCGCCGCCAGGGCGCGCGGGAAGGGGTGGATCGCGGGTGCATCGCCCACTTGTAAGAAGCGCCCATGCCCCGGTCAACAGAAGGCGGCGCGTCACGCGGCCCGAACGCCTGTGGTAACAAATGTCCGATGTTCGGAGGCCCACGCCACGCGCGCTCGTTCGTCGGGCTGGCGATCGCCCTGCTCGCCTGCAACCCGCCGCCGAACGACCAGGCTTTGCCATCGGGCTTCGTGCCCGGGCAGGCCTGCGCGAGCGTGAGGGATTGCCAGCCCGGCTTCGATTGCGATGCCGAGCGGGGCATCTGCGTCTGCACGGGGCACGAGGCCTGCCCGGAGGGGAGCTACTGCCATCCCTACACCGGCCGGTGCGTCTCGGCTCTGCCCGGCTGCGATCGAGACGAGCAATGCCCGGCGGGCGAGTATTGCGATCCGTCCACGCGGAGCTGCCGTGCCGGGGCCGGCTGGTGCGAGCCCTGCACGCGCGACGGCGAATGCGCCGAGGCGGGGGCCCGCTGCCTCGAGGGGGGCTATTGCGGTCGGCCCTGCCTGCAGGATCGCGATTGCGGCGACCGGGCGCGCTGCCAGGGGCGCCAGTGCGTCCCGGGTCTGCGCTGTTCGGATACCGACGGCCGTAGGACCGGCCGGTGCGTGGACGCGTGCTCGAGCGATGTGGATTGCATGGAGGGGGAGCGCTGCGAGGTGGCGCTCGGCCTCTGCCGCCCCTCGATCGGCTGCGACGCCCTCGTGCCCTGCGTGCCGGACTCGCTCCAGCGCTGCGAGCGCGACGCCGACTGCGTCTACGGCGTGGACCAGGTCTGCGAACTGGGTCGCTGCGTCGCGCGCCGCTCCGGCTGCGCCTACGACCAGGTCTGCGATCCGGTGACGCTGGCGTGCGTGCCCCCGTGCCGGGAGAGCGCCGACTGCCGGACCGGCCGGACGTGCATCGCGGGGGTCTGCGTTCCGCGTTTCCGCTGCCAGCGCGACCAGCACGCGCAGTGCCCGCAGGGGATGGTCTGCGCCTGCCCGCGGGGGATGAGCTGCTCGGAGCCCGGGGAGGGCGAGTGTCGACCGGAGTGCCGGTCGAACCGCGACTGCCCACTGCGCACCATCTGCGTCGAATCCGTCGGTCGGCGGGTCTGCGTGCCGGGCTGCACACGGGATTCCGACTGCGGCCCGGACGAGATCTGCGCGAACGATGGGGTCTGCGTGCCCGAGCCCGATGCCTGCAAGTTCACCGCACAATGCCCCGCCTGCACCTTCTGCGAGGGCGGAAGCTGTCGGCGGGCGAACGGCGCTTACTGCGTCCGCTGCCAAGTGGATGCCGAGTGCGGCCAAGGTGGCGTATGCTTCGCGGGACGGTGCGCCCCTGCCTGCGACGGCATCTGCCCGAGCGGCTTCGGGTGCCAGAGGGTGACGAATCGGGACGGCGAGGCGCGCGACGTCTGCCTCCCGCTCGATGGAACCTGCGATACGGAGTGCACGTGAGAAAGGATCTTGCTCTCTGGATGCTTGTGGCCTTCCTCCTCGGCGCCTGCGGCGGCGGCGACGAGGACCAGAACGGGGCCGAGTGCGGGAACGGCGTGGTGGAGCAGGGGGAGACCTGCGACGAGGAGCACGAGGCCTGCGAGAAGTGCCAGGTGAAGCCGGGCTGGGAGCGCCTCGGTCCGGGCGAGTACCGGCGCGTCGAGATCTGCGACAACGGCGAGGACGACGACGACAATGGCCTCGTCGACTGCAAGGATCCCCACTGCGACGTCCATCCCCACTGCCGGGACGAATGCGTCCGTCAGGCGGATTGCAGCGTCGCCGATTGGACCCTCGGCGTATGCATGGACGGCCTCTGCCGCAACGCGGCCTCCTTCGACGGCGAAGGCAGGATGCTGGTGGGCGAGGTCGGCTTGATGAGCCGCTTCGACGTCCGGCGCACGCAGACCAAGAACATCAAGTCGTTCTCGATCGACTACTTCCACCCCGCCATCCCCGGATCCGGGGAACCGCTGAGCTGCGAGATCCTCGCCGAGCGGGCGCGGGGGGCGCGTCTCGATCGCGCGGAGTTCAACGTCATCCGGACCGCCCACCGCACCTTCCCGAGCCAGCAGCAGGCCGACACCTTCCTGGTGCGCGACAGCGGCGTCCCTGCCACCTCCGAGACGCAATGGGTGACGCTCGTCCGCTTCTACGAAGGGAACCGCCACGCGCAGTCCTCCATCCCGGCGGGGCGGATGCTCGACTGCGCCGCCACCCCCGCTCTGCCCGTCCCGCCCGTCCCCACTTGGGTACC
>Ga0079224_100004429_pt1 | contig 18153 bp, 11 predicted proteins | sample Stecom2015_FD_80414 | JGI IMG/M metagenome (GOLD analysis project Ga0079224, IMG submission 80414) | Agricultural soil microbial communities from Utah to study Nitrogen management - Steer compost 2015 | ecosystem: Environmental > Terrestrial > Soil > Agricultural land | place: USA: Utah...
CCAAGATCTGGGTTGTTCAAGAAGGACTTCTGTCTTTTTTTATGGGATTCCTTCTGGCTTTTGGGATTTCTTTCTTGCCGAATCTGATGTCCGTTTCGGACGAATATCGAGCTACGAGTCCGAAGGTTTCTCAAAAGCCTGAGAAGGTTTTGGCCGCGAATGTTCCCGTGCTTTTGTCCAAAGCGAAAGTTCAGATCACGTCACCTGCTTATACGGGAATTCCCGTGAAGACCCAAGAGAGTTTGGATATCAGGGCATTAAAGACATCTAGAATAAGTTGGAATCTGAATTTTCAGACATCAGCAGGTCTAGAAATATTTTTGGTGAATTCGGCCGGGGAAAAGCTGAAGTTTTCCAGCTCCGGTGCGATCTACGAATTGCAGGAAGAATTGACTGGCTCGGGGATCTATTCGATTCAGGCGTTTCGGGACGAGAAGCTGGTCTATGAGTCGGATTTTTATACCCTGGAGTCCGTCGAAGATCAAAGTCCAGAGATCGTGCCCGAAGAGAAGGAGACGTACAAGTTCTTTTTCCCGGGAAACGATCCCAAGCTTTCACTCAAAGCCCAAATTTCCGATGATTTTCGGGTCAATGAGGTGTACATCGTGGCAACTCTGGTGCGGGGAAAAGGAGAGAATGTGAAGTTTCGTGAGACCAGATTTCAGGTTGAGAAGACGCCCTTTTCTGCAAAGCAATCTGCCTATGTCCTGAATGTCAATTCGCTGGATTTTCAGCCTGGAGACGAGCTGTACTATTATTGGGCGGCGATTGACAACCAGACTCCGGACGCCAATCTGACTCGGACGGACACATATTTCATCAAGTACTTTGATGACAGTGAAGAGAGCAACGCGGTCTTGGAAGGCATGGCGATACAGATTCTGCCGGAGTATTTCAGAAGTCAGCGACAGATCATCATCGATACGGAAAAGCTTCTTGCGGAGAAATCAAAGAAATCAGAAAAACAATTCAACTCTACTTCCAATGAGATCGGTTACGACCAGAAGCTGTTGCGTCTACGCTATGGTCAATATCTGGGAGAGGAGTTTGAGACCGCGGCAGTGGGGGTTGTGATAGACGCTCCGGAAGACGGGGATCTGCTGAGCGGTTATATGCACCTGCACGATCAGGAGGGAGAGCACGAGGAAGGTTTGCCCCTTGGGCCGCCGACCCATGCAGAGGAGCATGGCCATGGAGCAGCCGAAGCCGAGGACGGGAGCATGGAGAGCCTGATGAGCGAGTACATCCATGCGCATGATTCGGAGGAGATGAACACGTATTTTGAGCAGTCCACCCGGGGTGCATTGAAGTCCGCGCTGGAGCAGATGTGGCAGGCGGAGTTGCATTTGCGGCTTTTTGAGCCTGAAAAATCCCTGCCTTACCAGTACAAGGCCTTGGAACTCCTGAAGGCTGTGCAGCAAAAATCGAGAGTGTATGTGAAGCGGACCAGCTACGATCCGCCTCCGATCAAGGAGGAGGAAAAGCGTCTCAGTGGTGAATTGAAGGACTTGGATAGGCAGATCCAGAAGGAGCAGTTTGAGCTGGATCAGCAGATTGAACCGCTTGCCTCGGCCACTTTGGGCTTCCTGGCAAAAGCAGAACTCAGCGCACAAGAGCGCGCGACAGTCCGGGAGCTGGGAAATCTATGGACCGAAAAGATGCAAAACTCTAAGCTTGCCGACTGGAATCTCGTGCTGTATCTGCAGCAGCTGGAAGCAGGTAAACTGGACGAAGCTGGCGAAAAGCAACTTCGCGAGAAGCTTTATCCGCTGGCCAAAAATTATAAAAATCCGGGCGCTTCCTATCTCTCGAATGAGACCTTGAAATCTGCTTTCCGAAAAAAATTGCGATGATTTTCTACTTCCAACCTTTAGTTTCCTGGCCGTTCTATTTTGCAGTCCTCTTCCTGTTGGTAGTGATCGTATCGGCAACTGCCTTTTTCCAATGGAAGAGAGGAGCTGCTCCCAAGCGGCTCGGGCTTCGGTTACTGTTTTTCTTCGGATTTATTGTATGTCTGAGTATGTCGATCTTACGTCCGGAGCGGTTCTTGGATCCCGGCAAAGATCGCCTGCTGGTATATCAGGATGGATTGGAGAAGGCCGAGGTAGACCGATGGAGAGACAGTTTGGAGATCAGAAGGGCTGTTCCTTTGGCGAAGTACAAGGCAAGTGCAGGTGAGATCGTCTTGCTAGGAAGGCAGTTCAGCAAGTCAGCGCTTTACCCTTTGAGAAACAATGATTTTCAGTGGATTATGCCCGAGAACCATGGGGCAATTGAGACGCTTTCTTGGAAGGGGTATCTAAGGAAAGGAGAGGTTCAGCGGCTAAGCTATCGGATTTTCGCAGACAGAGACAGCGCAGTATTAGCCATAGCTGGAGCAGATTTAGAAAAAATTCCTCTGAAAAAAGGCTGGAATGAGGGGTTGTTGCAATTCTATCCGCGCGGTTTGGGCAAAGCAGAATTTCCCTTGGTCTTGGATAAAGATTCACTCGCCTCGGTTCGATTCTTTATTGGTGCCTCATTGCCTAAGAAGTATCATTTCCAGTTTAGTTTTCCGAGCGCGGATAGTCGCACGCTAAGCACCTGGCTTCAGGAAAAGGGAGAGACTGTTTCGGAAGATATTAAGCTTTCGCGCGAGACTTTTATGCGGAGTGGCAAGCCTTCGGATTCCCTGCAAGTCTATTTGGTCGATCCGGCACAGTTGGATCAGAAATCTGTTCAGGACGCAGTGAAATCCGGAAGTGTCGCTTTGATTGTAATGAATGTCAGCCAGCCAACTGAGACAGCCCAAAAACTTAACCGCCTCTTTGGGACAGATTTTCAAGTATCTCAGACGGGCCAAAGCGAGGACCGAACGCTGGAAAATGGCTTAGAGGCTCTGCCTTTTGCATTTGCAGAGAGAGCCGGCCAAAAACTACTTCAGGATCGCTCGGTCGCCATCCAGTACGCAGGCAGTAATCCGATCGCACTGAATCTGATTAGCGCGAGTTATCCCTTGACCCGACAGGGGAAGAAAGAGGTCTATGAATCTGTTTGGGGCGAGTTGTTTGGACTCTTGGAACCTGACGAGCCACATGCTTGGCGGATGGCAGCACCGCTGATCTCAGGGATCGCCCAGATGATCCAGATCGGTAGGAAGGACAGTATCCCGCAGGAATTGATCTGGAATGCAGACACATTGGCGCTTCAGAAGAATCTGGTCAATCCGTACTCGGCGAGCGGAAATCTCCTGATAAACTCAAGAGGTTGGATGGATTTGGATTCTGGGTTCTCGGTGTTTGCTTATGAAGGAGACGAATTGCCGGCTCTGCAGACTTCAGCGATAATCCGGGAAATCAAGGCAGATGCCAAACAGGCGAGCAGTGGCGATGCGATTGTGAAAGAGCCGGTTTCACCTTGGTTCTGGATAGTCGGAATGCTGGTGTTCTTGGGATTATTATGGCTGGAGCCGAAGGTTAATTTTTAGATTCGGACGTTTGGTCCCATCTCGACAATGGGTTGGTAGAATGAACGCCAACTTGGAAAAACGTGACTCCCTCAAAACGCTTGGTCCAGCATTTAATAGATTAGGATCAAACGTTTCTACGGAACGAAAAAACCAAAACACAAAATTTTTAGCTACCAACAAGCCCCTCCTACGGAAGGGAAATCAGGGTCTACTAATAAAGTCATACTTTAGAAATTTTTACCAGATCCAAGTCGCGACAGCACCTGGGTTAAGCTCTGCGTCAAAAAGTTGATCCTTGTCTTTAATCAGGAAGCTTTTGGTTTGATCTGAATCGTTCAGCACTATCAGTACCTTTTTACGGTCTGGTCGGAGAAAAGCTACATTTGAGAGGCCTTCGAGCTCTTTGGAATCGATGCGGATGGATCCCGGGTCCACAAACTTGCTCGCATGAGCGATGATGTAATAAGCCGGATTGCGAACGATCGAGTCCCCGTCGATCGTCACTGCGCCAAGGCAGCGGTCGCAACCGCCGCGATCGGTGTAGGGTGTGAGCTCGGGATTGGAAGTGAGATTCCATTCCAGCACCGTCTTGGCCCAGTTGCGGGTCGCACCGACGATCAGATTTTTGATGTGCCAGGACAGATCGCCTTCGAGACTTCCAGGCGCACCAATCCATTGCTCGGTGAAATATATGTTTTTGTCCGGAAATGCCTGATGAACCTCCGACAGCGCATCGATTTTCCCTCCATAAAGATGAAAGGCAGAGCCGTCTATGAACGGCTTGGCTAGCGTGTCCTGCAGGACAGCAATCGGATAGTCCGGCCTGTCCGCGTTGTGATCATAGACAATAATCTTGGTTTTGATCCCTGCGTCCTGAAACGCCGGGCCGAGTTGAAAGCCTATAAATCTCGCCTGCTGCTCTGGAAGCATGAGCAGCGAGGGGTTGTTTCCAGGATGAAGCGGTTCGTTCTGGATGGTCAGCGCATCAATGATGATTCCCTGCCGTTCCATTTCCTGGATATATTTCACCAGGTAACACGCGTAGGCTGGTTCAAACTCTTGCAACAGTGATCCTCCCCGTGTGTCCTTGTTGTCTTTCATCCAGGCGGGAGGTGACCACGGGGAAGCCATGATCTTGATATTCGGATTGATTTTCTGGATTTGTTTCAGCACAGGTAGCACGTCGAGTGTATCATGACTGAGACTAAAATGTAGCAGGTCAGGATCTGTCGCCAGAGAGTCTTCCAGATCGTTGTAGGAAAAAGGAAATTCGTTCAGATCCGATGCTGCAACAGAGAGCCGGAGATAGGATATCCGAATTGCGCTTTCTTTGTCACCAAAAAGTTCTTCGAGGATCTCCGACCTCGACTTTTCGCTCATGCCCAGCAGATGTTTTGCGCTTCCCTGACTTAGGGTAAAACCAAAGCCATCCATTACCTGAAAGACAATTTCGCTGTCGACCGTCAACACCAATTCACCGTCCGCGGCCTCCTGTGGCTCGCTCTGCTTCTCAAACAAAATATTTGCTTTGGGATCGGTCAGCCAAAGGTCCAGAGGCTGTCGTTCCTTGTGGCAGGCAAGGCAAATGACGAGGGGTAGGAGAGGAAAGATATTTTTCATTAGAAAGGAAAAAAAAGCCCCGAAATTCGAGAATTCCGGGGCTCCATCGGAGTTAAATGACAGATTAGAATGCAAGTGCAGCCAAGCCTAACTTGGACTTGAGAGGATTAATGCCCTTCAGCACTTTTCCAAGATACTTTTGCGCCAGATCGTTTCCCATCAGCTCCGTGAGGAATTTCGTCCGGTTATTTTTGAGATTCAAGATGCTGGATTTTTTACTTTCCTCCGAACCTGAGCCGCTGGCTATGGTCATCAGTTCAGTTACGAAAGTTTTGTTGTTCGCTTTGAGTTTGCTGGATTGGTCGCCCGTCAGTCCAAGACCTGAGGCGTTGGTGTCCAAGATGCTGATTATTTGACTGTTTAGAGGATCGATGCCACCTCTTGGAATGCTGGGGACCTGAGCCTGAGCGGCGAATGCAAAGAACAGCAGAACAAGAAAGGCAGAGATAAATTTCGATCTTTTCATAACGAGTTGGTTTAAAAGAACCCAAATTTAAACAAAGAGAACCTAATAAAGGGTCCGGGCTTGTTTAATTCCTTCTTTTTATTCGATGAGATTCGGGCGCCGTTAGCATGACCGCACAGCCTTCGTGGCTAAAGCGGCAGGTACATGTGAGAGCTAGTCACCTCTATAAAAGGAGCTCGCGTATTAATTCATCAGCACTCTGGGTCGCAAGGACGATCTAGATGGTGGTCCCAGACGGCCTGCCTGTGTTGCGTTGCGGTAGGCTTTTCCCGGCACTGGAATTATCCACCCTCTTTATCGGAGAGGGTAATTTTCTTACCATCCATACTGCGGCTTTGAATGAAAGCTTCAGAATTTTGACCCATAGTTTGATAACAAAGCTTGCAATCGGAACCACGCCGCCGATGGTGGTTACTAGTTCGTTTTTATTCGAAGACGGGGTAGGGCGATCGGTGTGATGATGTGACTGGGCACTTGCGGTTTTAGGATTCATGGTCAAAGACTTTTGGTTCAACCGATGTCCTCCAATTATAAGTCCACAACGCTAAGTGATACCGAGTTCAGAATTATGTTTTACATGTGGATTTATAGTCAATACAATATTTTAACATTGTTGTTATTTCCGTGCTTTTCGCTTAAAAGCACGCCAAGGGTCACCATAGAGAAAATACACAGGATGGGAAATTAAAGTAGCACTCCCCCTGAAAAAAAGGGGAGTGGTCTGAATGAGTCATGAAACCGTGCTGGCAAACTTTGAAGACTTTCTTCAAAATCGTAAGGTTTTGCTGGCGGAACTTCGAGTTACTGACTAGAGTGTCGCAAGGGTGATATTGTCTAAGGAGCGGCCATACTGATTTTTGTAAAAGACTTTGTCCTCTATCGATTGAATGATTGCCCCTCCAAAATCAGCTTCTGTCATCGTCGAAATCATGTTTAACGCACCGGGGCTAAACACATTGATCTCCATCAGCTTATTTCCAACGATATCAACCCCGACCAAGAACATCCCATCCTGGATAAGTTTGGGTTTAAGGATTTTTACCAGATCAAGCATTGGTCTATCTACATCGGCCTGTTCTCCCTTGCCTCCGACGTGAAGGTTGCTTCGGATGTCTCCATCCTTGTTGACCCGCCTCAGCGCTGCATACTTCCCTTTGACTTCCAAGGGCACACCATTCATCAGGAAGAATCTCGTGTCTCCGTTTTTTGCATCGGGCAAGTACTCCTGTGCAATTACGAATCCATCAAGAGAGATAGCTTCAATGATCTGGTTCATATTCGCTTTGGAGTTTTTGTCGACAACAAAGATGTTTTTTCCGCCAGAGCCCTGTAGAGGTTTGAGGATCATTCGTTGCTTTTGCTCGATGTAGAACTCCTCTATCTCTTTTGGATCTCTGGTGATTATAGTCCGAGGTCTCAAAGCCTCCGGGAAATGCTGGAAATACATTTTATTGATTGCATTTGCGAGGCTGGGAGGGTGGTTTAGTACAATTACTCCGTCCTCCATGGCTATCTGACCAAAGAGATAGGGAGCACTTTGTGCCCAGTTGCGACGATTGATATCTTCTGATGGGTCATTTCTCAGAAAAAGTACGTCCAACTCACGTGAGCTTATAGGTTGTGGCTCGGATCCGACAAGGGCTTTAAGAAACGTTTCCTTCGTTTTGAACTGTTGTTCCCCTACAGTTTTTGCGTTTGCGATCATCCGTCCATCTGCGGAATACCCCAATTCACTCACTCCGCAGACGTAGATCTTATGTCCTCTCTTATGCGCGCATAGCGCCAGATATATGGTGGTGTAGCCGGCTTTTTCGGTGTTTACGTCGTTGACGATGAATGCGATTTTCATAAGGTCGGATTTATGTTGCTAAGTGTTCTAAGGGTATAACGGTCTTAATTTTTTCCATTCTCAATCTGGATTCCTCCGAGCTGAGAAAAGCAGGAAGCATGGGGCTCTTCAAGATCCTCAGGTGTTTGAGTTCTTCGATAAGAGGAAGATGTTCGAGAGCGAATTTCCCGCCGTAGAGTGAGGAGAGCTTACCGCCTTTGCGGATATAGGCCAGAATCTGGATCAATCCCCGGAGGTAAATTGCATCCTTGGTATAACCTCCTCCGCGATGCACTCTCATACTGATGATAAAAGCCGTCTTGCTTTGGAATCCATAATCTTTCCACAAGACGTTGAACGTTTCAATGAAATCCGCTCCATTAACCAAGGTGTCGACAGCTATCACCCTCGCTGCCAATAGTTTCAGCCGATTGATGTCCAGTCCTCCCACCAAGTACTCGGATAATACGGCCATACCTTCCTGTGTCTGTTCGTATCCTGCAAAGCCAGCGTACATCAAGCCCAGAGGCTGAATATGCCCGTTACAATAAGTCAGCATGTGGGTGCCGACCTCATGTTGGATGAGCGCATTCATTCTGGAAGCGTTGATATGGAGATTTTTGCCAATTGACAACTCAGATCCGGATACAATCAACCCATTGACATTGTCCTTTATCTTGACACGAAGGTTTAGCTCTGGAAAGTAGGGGCGATATCTTTCGAGCTCCGCCTCTGCAGCACGGGCAAAATCGACTGAAGTCACCGGTTGGTCCTCTTCGGATTCATTTACTGTCCCATTGGTCAGTATCGATTTAGCATAATTTCTCAGGGCGTCGTCAATCTCACCGTACATGCTTTGGCTTGTGCGAAGGAACCGGCTGGTGCTTCTTTCCTCCAACATGATCAGTTGTTTTTCCAATTCCATCCGTTTGTCCCGCAGCAAAAAAGCAATAGTAGGATGATCGACCTGTTCTAGCTTGAGATCAAAAAGCTTTCTTTTTTCTATCTCCGGATCTATGGGGATCAGGCGGTAGGAGAAATTCGGCAGTTTGGTGAAATTGTTGTCCTTGAATTTTTCCCATTCTTCCGTTGTATTTACGGGAGTTACCATGAGAATAAAATCCAGCTTCTCGCTGATCCTGGAGATTTCTTTATCGGCATGCAATGCCAAAGAATCCAGACGGGTTTTCCCCAGACTGAGGTAGTGTTCAAACTTATTGCCTGATTGAATTCTGACGAATTCATAGGCGGCGAGCTTTATAACGCTGGCAAATTTTCTGCTCATTCGCCTGTAAAACATGGGATATTCCAGCAGGTTTTCGATATCCCGGAAGATCGAAGGAAAGGCAATACCCAATAGCAAGGTTCCGGTCTTTTTCAACGTGTCCATGGCGATCAACGAGCCTAAGTTTTCAGGATGACGTTGAATGGATTTATTTAGTATGACCTCGAGGCCGGGTAGCTGTGTCTTGAATTCGGAAAAACCTTTCTCAAGTTCTTTTACCGTAGCTGATATTTTTTCGCCCGGATATGAAATCTCAATCGTCTTACGGTCTGAAAAATCGGAATGATTCCAGATCTCTAAGATCATATAGGATTTGAAATCGTCGATGGCCACCTCGATCAGTTTTTTGAGCAATTCGCTTACATCCAAGCTGGAATCAACTATGAGATAGGCTCCCTGGGTTTTAATGAGAGAAGAGAGGTAGAACTCCGGTTTGTCGACGAATCGATGAACGCAGATAAAAGGCAGCTTCTGATCAATAACCAGTCTACCCTTCATTGGAAGATCCATTGCGATACTTTCGCCTTTTTCATAGGAATAGCAGATCGAGGATATCAATTGTGGATCAATCATGGATTATCGGTTGTCAATGAGTTCTAGGGACTTCAAGACAGGACCTATAGAGGAACTGATCATCGCAGACAGCTGATTGATACGATCTTCGTCGCCCTTTCCGGTATGTTCATCCATAAAAATTTTTTTGAACTCAATGCTAATAGGACAGATCGCTTTCCCGTATCGCTGAAACAACCATCGACCAAAATGGCCTCCCTTGAATTTGATATTTTCCCGGACGTCGAGGCAGCGGCTTTCGAAGTCAAAAGAGCGAAAACTCTCCGTCAATGTTTCGACTACAGGTGCCCAAAATTGCCGATCCATGTTTTGGGTGCCGAGGTTTATTTCCGGATTTTTCAGTGGGTCGGCTTCGGATTCCAGGCCATCCCGTTTATAGTTGTAGCTGTGAATATCGTAGACAATCACATACTTGTTTTCAGAAAATAATTCATCAAAATAAACCTTGGCGGCCTCAAAAAACGCATCATAAACCGAGAGCGACCTGTGCAGAATTTCCCCAGAGAGTTTGCGATTCCACACTTCCAATCCCCAAGCATCTTCGGGGTTTTGGTACACGGCTTTTTCTCGGGGTCTGTTGACATCCGCCTCAAACCGGGAATGGTGGACAATGATCTTATTTTCCGAAATATCAGCCCAGACAGCCGTAAACGGATCTTCTTCTCTTAATCTTGCGGCTTCGTCCAGGTTAAAAAGCCCTTTTAATTCATCTCTTACTTCATGTCCGTCGTGAATGGCAGTGATCACTAAGGGAGAATTTCCTTTTTGAAACGTGAAGTTTTCAGACATCTTGCTCTTTTTTCCTCAGACATTGCCACAATCCTGCCTTTTTCAGTGACCAACTGTCGGGCAGTAGCAAATTAAGGTTGATCTTAATCAGCCATTAGTGAACACAGAGCCATCTTATCGGAAAAATCTCACTACATTCTGACCATATTCCTCTGCCCTTTTCTTGGATAGATCAAGATTTGAGTGGGACTGTATTTACCCTTGAGTTCGTCGCTTTTTCTGGACACTGCGCTGCCTGACTAGGGGAGTTGGTGTTAGCGTTTTTTGAAAAGCCCCTTCCCCAAATCAATCACTCCGCCCAAATCTATCGATCCCGGACTGGCATCTTCCCCGAATATGGAGCTCAAGACACCACCCAATCCACCTCCGTCATCGGATTGCATGTTCTTAACAACCGACTTCTGAATTTCTTCATTGGGTTGCGGCGCGTCATTCACCTTTTTGTTAAACAGATTCAAGAGAATAGGCAAGGCCGCCGTCGCGATGGACACAGCCGTCTGTGAATCAATCCCCAGCTTGCTGCTCAGACCGCTTACGAGGTCGCCCTTCAGATGATTTGCCGTCGGGCCGTCTGGTTCAGTTTCCTTTCCGGAAAAGATCTCCATCACACCGTCAAAGTTGCCTGAACTGGCCTGCTTCTGAATCACCTCTAGAAAGGTCTCCTCCACGGCTGTTGCGGACTTTGGATTTGCGCCTTTAGAGGCTAGCAATTCCTGTAAGGGTCCGTCTGCTAATTTTAACAATTTGTCTAACATGAGCATAAAAGTTTGATTTACTTAAAGTTGCATAGAATAATCCGGGGCATCAAGTGGCGGATAGGTTTTCGGGGGGCGATGGTTACTCAATGGTGCTTTTATTGAGCTTCCAAAAGATTTTCTCCGCGCTTCCTCAGCTGCTTGCATTTGTCATACCTTTGTGACCTCTTAGACGAAAGATGAGGAAAACAGCCGATGCGTGTCGTATAGGTGCGAATCTCAACTTTCGGACAATCTCATCTCGCGTCAACTCTACATTCAATCTCACTTCTTCCTTTTCATGGATTCATTGATTAATCACCCGGGCATCATCGCCGGATTTGCCGCTCTTGTGTCGCTGATGCTGTTGCTTGACCTGGGAGTTTTCAACAAGAAAAGCCACGTCATCTCTAACAAAGAGGCGCTGATCTGGTCAGCGTTCTGGATCGGGCTTTCGATGGTTTTCAGTGGGTTTATTTATTTTGCTACCAGAGACACGAGCGGCTTGGAGAAGTTTTCCCAGTTCCAGTCCGCCTATTGGATCGAAAAAGCGCTTTCGGTTGACAATTTGTTTGTCTTCATCCTGGTCTTTCGTTTTTTCAAAGTTCCCAGAGAGTACCAACACAAGGTTTTATTTTGGGGTATCATCGGCGCGCTGGTTATGCGGGCAATTTTCATTTTTGCCGGAGTGGGACTTATCGGGTTGACATACCTGCCTGAGATGACTGTGTGGGGACAGACGGTACGAATCAATGTGATCCTCACCCTATTTGGAGCATTTCTGATTTACGCTGGCTTTAAGTCCTGGTTTGCCGACGATGCAGAAGATGAAGCTAGGGACTTTACGGACAGTCCGGGAGCGCGTCTAATCTACCGATATTTCAAGGTGACGCCTGAGTATCACGACGACAAGTTCTTCATCTTCAAAGATGGGGTGAAGATGGCCACGCCGCTCCTAGTCGTCGTAGCAGTGATTGAGTTTACTGATTTGATCTTCGCAGTGGATTCCATCCCGGCTATTTTTGCGATTGCACCAGATGATCCATTTATCCTTTACACCTCCAATATCTTCGCGATTTTGGGTTTGCGCGCGCTCTATTTTTTGCTGGCTAACTTCATCCATATGTTTAGCCGACTCAAGTACGGGCTTGCCGTCATTCTGGCCTTTATCGGAATCAAGATGATTTCGGCCCCTTTCTACCATATCGGTTCGACCGTCTCTTTGGTGATCGTGGGTGGAATATTGATTGTCTCGGTGGCTGCCTCATTGATATGGCCGGAAAAGGCAGATTTGGAAGGATAGAATCGACAGAGCGGATTTTTGTATGAAGGCTCGGCTATTCCTTGACCAGATCTAAGGTTAAACTGGCATCGGTGAGATTGGCCGAGCTGAGTCCGATTCGATAGGTATAAAAGCCATCTTTGAGCGGGATTTCACCGACGTAGTCAATCGGGGCCAGCGAAAAATCCATTCCCTCAGCCTTGAGCCAAACCGCTCCATAGCGGAACGCATGATCAAACTCCTGATAGTTGGAAGATGCTCGGGATGGAACATCTCCAAAAAATTGTTCGGACTTCCCGGACCGGACGGTCACAGCATGGAAGTTGACATCGGAGTTGTTTTCGACCCGTATGAAGACTCCGTTTGGTCGGCCGTCCTGTATACCGCAGGCACCGAGGAAAAGAAACAGCCACGTACAGATTCCACTGATTTTCATAGTAGAATATAGGGAAAATGGCGAAGCGAAAAAAATCGACATACGTCCTGTGCTAGTTTAGATAAAAAGACGCCATTATACCGGGCTGCCCAGAGTGACTTTTGTGATTAGCTTTACTCACAGGCTTTTCAGATAAAAAAGCCAAATCGTAGCATGATCCTGCCAAGCAAGGACGGTTGTAGGATATAGCCGATGCTCATGTCCGGCATTTTGACGATTACGACATCAGAAGAGGCTGCGACCTCCAGTCATAGCTTTCGGCCGTCAAGTCTGGATAGCTCAGGAGTCAACGAAAAATCGTACACGGAGATATCTGCGAATGATGCTACGCCAACTCTCTCAGATCCACCGGTACCACACGGCTGACACCAGCCTCGATCATGGTGATCCCATAGATGATGTCGGTGCTCGCCATTGTGCGCTTGTTGTGCGTGACGATGATAAACTGGCTTTCGCCGCTGAAGCGCTGGATGATCTGGTTAAACTTGTCAATATTGGCGTCATCGAGCGGGGCGTCCACCTCATCGAAGATACAAAAGGGGGCGGGCTTCAGCAGGTATATGGAGAAGAGTAGGGACGTAGCGGTCAGCGTCTTTTCCCCGCCGCTGAGTTGGTTGATTGTAAGGGGACGTTTGCCCTTGGGCTTGGCCATGATTTCGATCGGCGATTCCAGAGGATTGCTGGGGTCGAGCAAGGTCAGGTCGCAGTCATCCTGCTCGGTGAAGAGCGAGCGAAAGACCTTGATAAAGTTCTCCTTGATCTTACCGAAGGCATCAAGAAAGGTCTCCTTGGCCACTTGGTCGATCTCGGAGATCGTGTTTAGTAGCGATTCTTTAGCTTTGATCAGGTCATCTTTTTGGCCGGTGATGAAGTCGTATCGCACCTTGATCTCGTCATAGGCTTCCATGGCCATCGGGTTGATGGGACCGATCTTCTCGAGCCGCTCTTTCTGTTTTCGGACTAGCTCGCGGAGTTCGTCTTCGGCAAAATCCAAGAACTCGGGATCCAACTCCCGATTTTCTTCCATCAGTGCGTCGAGATCCAGTTCGAATTCGACACTCAGGCGTTCCTTCATTCCGCTCATCTTGAGCTTGATATCGTTGATGCTGTTTTGGAGTTCCTGAAGTAGGAGGTCAAAGCCCTCCTTGGATTTTTGGAGACTCCGGATGCGTGTATCAGTCTCGTCGATCAGACCTCTGGCACCATAATACTCCTTCTCCGCTTCAGTGACACCTTTTTCGATACTTTCCTTTTCGGCATAGAGCTCGATCAGTTCGTCGTCCTTCACTTCGTTGTTGTCGAGTAGCGATCTGATCTCGCTGTCGAGTTGGCTGAGTTCAGACTGAGACTTTTCGATGCGCTCCTTGGAGCCTTCGAAGGTGTTTTGTTTAAACTCGATCTCTTGCTCCAGACTGTTGACTCGGTTGACCTGCTGGATATAGGTGATATTTTCCTGATTGAAGGTCTGGGACTTTTCGGCGAGCTTCTTGTTTTCGATCTCTACTTCTTCGTTGACCTGCGCTAATCCCTCGGACATTCCCTCAAATACCGATTTCTCCTCGGTCAGCTGCGGGAGAATCACGAGCAGGCTTTCTTCCAGCGAGGCGATCCTGTCCAGAATGTCCTCCCGTTTGTGGACGTTTGAGCTGAGAAGTTCGGCCAGTTGCTCCTTCTTGGTACGGATGGAGACATAGGCTGAATTCAGCTCATTGATGCGGTTTTGGCTTTCCTCCAAAGTCTTTTTGTGGCTGACTTCCTTGAGCTTGATGAGGTCAGATAGCTTCTGATCGAGGTTGGAGCGCGTAGAGCTTACCTTTTTTCCGAGCTCTTTGATCTCCCTGTCCAGTTTTTCGAGATTTTTGGCCCGGCCGATTCTCTTTCCTTCGAAAAGACCGACCGACCCTCCCGAGAGCGAAAACTTGCGCTTGGTGTATTTGCCGGCCTCTGATAGAAAGACGCAGTCCGGGTCCTGCGGAAAATCCCGGTATTCACCCTGTACGATGTACACGTTGTCCAGGATGAAATTGATTAGACGGCTATATTTGGCATCAAATTCAATAATCTCTGTCGCGGCGATGGCATTTGCAAAAAGCTTGCTGTGGCCGGGCTTGAACCGCTCGAAGTGCTCGAGCACGAAGAAATTTGCCTTGCCCCGAGCCGCATCGCTCAGCAACTGGATTGCTGCAATCGCCTGCATCTCCGTATCTACCACATAGTAGTTCATGTAGCTTTCCAGATAGTTTTCGATCGTGACGCGGTAGCGTTCGTCGGTCGTCAGCAAGTCGGAGAGGAGAGGGATATCCCTTCCCCATGAGTCGTTTTTCTTTAGGAACTTGATCGCTTCCGGAAAGCCCTCCAAGTTCTCTACCAGCGACTTGGTCAAGTTAAACTCATTGGTTTTGGAGTCGAGCTTTCGTGAAGACGTGGTGAGTTCCTCCCGGATCATCTCGATCACGCGGTTCGTCTCTTCGATTTTCTGATCCTGATCTTCCTGCTTGGCTTTGAGTTTTGAAAAGACATCTGTCGCCTCGTCCAGTTCCGCTTTGAGCTCCACCATCTTGTCTTCAAACTCCACCAAACTGGCTTCCTGTGAGGAGTCGTCGGAAGAGGTCCGCTCGAGTTCCTGCTTGAGCGTGGATAGTTGGATTTGCTTGATCTCCACTTCTTTGCCCAGCTGGTACACGCGCTCCTTGAGGCTTTCAAACTTCAGGCTTTGGTCTTTTTGGGATTGTTGTTTTTCGGCCGCGATTAGTTTCTGAGCATCAAACTGCTCCCGGAGTTCGGTGACGATGAACTCCTTTTCCGAAAGAATCTTCTCAGCGGACTCTTTCTCCTGTTGGAGCGACCGGATCGAAAATCCAGCCCGGTCGTTTGACTTGCGATCGGTGTCTATCTGCGCGCGCAGCGCCTGGGAGCGGTCCTCGAGGAAGCGCATGCGTTCGTTTTTGATCTTCTTCTCCGACTCAAAAGCCCGGATCTTGTTCACGTGCTCGTTGAGGGTTTTCTGGCGAGAGGAGAGGAGCTTTTCCTTGTGGATCAGGTCTGCTTTTAGCTGGCTGAGCAAGGCTTCCTGATCAGTGACTTGGGTTTGGATTTGGAGCTTTCTGTCCGACTCCGACTGTATTTTTGCACTCGCCTCGATCAGAGATTGGGCGTATTTCTCGATGGACTTTTTGGCGAGGTTGATGCTGGCCTTGCGGTAGTCCGCTTTGATTTCAAAGTATTTGGCAGTTTGCTTGGCTTGCTTCTCTAGGCTCTTTAGGTTTTTTTCAATTTCATATAGCAGATCCTCTACGCGCGCTAAGTCGTCGTCGGTGTCTTCAAGCTTTCGGAGTGTCTCTTTTTTTCGGGTCTTAAACTTGGAGATCCCTGCGGCCTCTTCGAAGAGTTCTCGGCGGGAGTTGTTTTTATCATTGAGCAGTTCGTCGATCATCTTGAGCTCGATGATCGCGTAGGAGTTGGAGTTGATCCCCGTGTCCATGAAGAGGTTGGTGATGTCCTTCAGTCGGCAGGTGACGCCGTTGATCTGGTATTCGCTTTCTCCGGTCCGGTAGTAGCGCCGGGTGATGGTGACGTGGGTGTATTCGGTAGGGAGGAGGTTCTTTGTGTTTTCAAAAGTGAGGGAGACCTCCGCAAGATTGGAAGGTTTCCGGTTTTTGGTCCCGTTGAAGATGACGTTTTCCATCTTGTCGGAGCGCAGCATGCGGGTCTTTTGTTCGCCAAGCACCCAGCGGATTGCATCCACGACATTGGACTTACCGCAGCCGTTTGGCCCCACCACACCGGTAATCCCCTTGTCAAAGTGAATGACCATCTTATCCCCAAAACTCTTAAAGCCCTTGATCTCCAGTTTACTGAGTAGCATGCGTATTTTCTCTCCCGTATAAGGAGACAAAATAAGTGCAATTGAGCGATTTGCAAAAGGAAATAGTTTGCGGCAGCGCCGAGGTGATCAGCCTCAGAGGGCGCTGCTCGGCGACACGGGTTTTCCCTAGGCTCGCTATTTATCTCGGTGACCCCTCTCAACTCAACTTAAATCTTGCAATTTTTTCAATTTCCCAATCCCACAAGTCCGATTCCCGGACACTTTCTATTAACTTCCCAGCATGGACTTGGGAAATATTGTTTACATCGTCGCCGTCATAGGCTATTTTATCTATCAGGCGACCCGAAAAAGGAAACATCAGGAGCCGGACCACGGTCCAATAGAGACCAATGAGCCCCAACGGAAACCTCTTTCTTTTGAGGATTTGATGAAAGAAATCCGCGAAGCGCAAAAGCCGGCGTCTACTCCAATGCCACAGCCTGTGATCACTGAAGTTCCTAAACCTCTGGCTAGGAAACCTGTAAGAACCTACGCCGAACCGGAGGACGATGAAGAGATCCGCTATTACGAAGACACCTTTGAACGAAAAAACAAGAACCCATATCAAGCTGCCAGCGATAGACATTCCGTAGTTCCTAATCATGAGATCAAGATGAATTACGACTCGTTGAAATCCAAGTCGGTGAATCCCTATGCTGCCCTCCTCAAAAATCCGAAGACTCTTCGCGAAGCGGTCATTGTCAGTGAAATCCTGAAGCCCAAGCATTTCTAGCCGACCCTTTCGCTTTATTTTTTTGCCATTGCCCGGACAACTGTTACTTGCTGGCGGGAGGTGGCGACGATAGTTATTTTGCTCGGAAAGTCCTGACTTCGATTAATCCGTCTATATACTCTTTCTCCAAGTTATAGTTTTCCAGCAACCACGGTTCCATCTTATCCATATCGTCCTGCTCGTCGGGATAGGCTTTTTCGTAAAACCGGTAGACGAGGGTCGTAAATTTTTCAGGTTGCAGGTTTTTCAAGGAATCCAGTTTCTCAAAAGCGCTGATGCGAGCTTGTTTTTGCAAGTCTTCAGGAAAAATGACGGCCTTACTCATGTTGACAAACCCGTGTGTGAGAATCAACTTGGGCCCATATGGATCATCTAATTCACGCTCCAATGTCTGGATGAGTAAGGGATAATTTTTGGTCTCCTGATGAAATATCGGGGCGGCTAGCGCAGGCGCCAGCAGCAAGAGACCGATAGCAAGATTTCGATAGGGGAGACTTTTTGGGAAGATCAGGGCAGCGGCGACAAACTGGAAACCTGCCATCTTCCAATCTTGCTGGATCAGACTGATGACGACACCCACTACGATCAATGCCTGCATCCAGCGCTTAAGTTTTTCATTTTCTTGCCACTGCTCCCAGCCGTCGGAAATCAAAAAAGCCAAGATGGGTAGCAAGATGATGAGATGCCGGGGATTGAGATAAATCGGATTATAAAATCTGAAACTGGTGGTCATAAACCAAAAACAAACCATCAAAGTCAGAAATGTCAGTCCAAACTCGAGCCTCGGAGAATCGCGTTTTTTGAGGATCTTGTCCAATCCAGGGATTGCCATCACCAGCCACAGCCAGTAGGATCGCTCGACGAAGCTCAGGATCGGGAGAATGGTCAGACGCTCCAGCATCACCCAGGCACTTTTGTCGGCATAGCTATATTCGGATATATAGTGACCATTTTGGATGGATTGAAATCGATAAAGGGGGTGTCCAAACTTCGCCCAAAAATAGCCCAGATAGACGACTCCGAACGCCAAGCTGATTCCTAAAAGTGAGAAGTAGAATGGTCTGGAGACAGATTTGTTTCGGTAGTCCCAAATC
>Ga0079224_100004430_pt1 | contig 18153 bp, 14 predicted proteins | sample Stecom2015_FD_80414 | JGI IMG/M metagenome (GOLD analysis project Ga0079224, IMG submission 80414) | Agricultural soil microbial communities from Utah to study Nitrogen management - Steer compost 2015 | ecosystem: Environmental > Terrestrial > Soil > Agricultural land | place: USA: Utah...
CAGCAGCGCGCTAAGCAGGAGAAGAAATGGAAGAAATAATCTGAGAATATTGGCGGACATGCGGGCGGAAAACGGGGGGACCGCCTGCGCGCCCGTTAATCTGGATTTCTGCGACCCTGTCGCGAACCGTTCAAGCACTACGCTACCTCCTTGTCCAATAGGGTTACTCAGAGGCAGGCAGCCGTGACATCCTGATTACAGTTGCAACGCTATATGCTGATATGACACTCCTGACATAAAACGCCTGGCAGGTATTGCTGGGTGTATGCGGCGCGCTTGCTCCGGATACCATACGTTAACACGATTGCTATATTGAATGAAAGTCGCATGCCGGCATTCTGCTCGGTTCCTTGCCAGTCAAGGCGGTGCGGGTCTAGCGTCCGCCGGCCAGATCAATAAATGATCCCGTCACGTATGATGCATCGTCAGACAACAGCCAGGCAATGGCCGATGCGACTTCCTCCGGTTGGCCACCGCGCAGCATGGGGATCTGGCTGCTGATGCGATCAACCCGACCGGGTTCACCCCCATCAGCGTGGATATCTGTATAGATAAACCCCGGTCGGACGCAATTGACCCGGATCCCCCGCGGGGCCAGCTCCAGAGACAGACCACGCGTGAATACATCAACTGCGCCCTTGGATGCAGCGTAATCCACATATTCGCCGGCAGATCCGGTACGCGATGCCACCGAGGACACATTGACGATGGCGCCACCGGGCTGCATGCGTTTGAGCGCTTCCCTGCTGCACAGAAAATAGCTGGTCACATTGGTGGTGAGCGTCTTGTTGATGCGTTCTGCATCCATCTCGGTCACTTTCATCTGTTTGAACAGTACGCCGACATTATTGACCAAATGGGTGACCGGGCCCAGCAGCTCATCCATTTCGGCAAAGAGCCGGACCACTTGCGGCTCCTGGGATACGTCGGCGCCAATGGCAATGCACGGGACGGAAAACTGCTCCTTGATCCGGGCGACCAGGGTTTCGGCAGCCTGTTCGTTCCGGTGGTAATTAATGCAAATGCCATACCCTTTGGCGGCCAGGTATTTTGCGGTTGCCGCGCCAATGCCGCGACCTCCGCCGGTAATCAGCGCAGTTTTTTTCATCCGGTTCTCCTGTTTTGCATCATGTCACGATGCCCGATAATACAGCGTGCTTGGTGCAGGAGTAAAGCGGGCCTGCGGCACTGGCCGGTTCAGTGGCGGCGATGGTCACTGAATTGAAGCACAGAGGCATGACATGCCTGTGGACAGGTCCGGCCGGCGCAATCGCCGACGCGCGTGATCAATACTTTTTCTGCAGCAGAGAAAACGTGACGTCCTGGCATCGACGGCGTTAGATGCTGGTTCAGTGTTTTGGCCGGACAAGAACCGCTATCGCGCAGCGCCAAGCAGCTGTGGGTCACGACCAACAGGCGCGCCACTATTGCGATTTTGGGGCAACCGGCCCAGGCCACTGGATGCAACGCCGCCGTGATTGGGTAAGGCGCTCGCGGATCACTTTTGCAAATAGGCAATGCCGCCGCCGGGCTGGTCAGGAACGGTGATATGCCCTTGTTCAACCGGCAGGGTTTCGAATGGGTCGTCTTCAAGATGCTGGTGTTCGGACAATTCGCAAGCAAAGGGCAGCTGCCTGATGACACTGGCTGCCTGGGCAGCCATTGCCTGCAACAAGCCAGGACCGAAAGCAGCGCCAACCCGGCAGATGACATTACCCGTTTCGCAAATATGAACCGCCTGCATGAACCGTCCTATACCCCCGAGCTTGGTTATCTTCAGGTTGATGACATCGGCCTGCCGGTCGGCTACCAGCCTGAACACATCGCTAAGGGTCTGCGCGCTCTCATCGGCTTCTATGGCTGCAGGCAAGGTCCGTGTCAATAACGCCAGTCCTTCTGTATCTGACGCGGGCACGGGCTGTTCAATCAAGGCAATATCGTAACGTTCCATTTTAGAAAATGCCTGCAACATTTGCTTGCAGGTGTAGGACTGGTTCGGATCCAGTGTCAGCACAGTATCTGCACCGGCTGCGCTGCGCACTGCGGCGATCCGGGCGATGTCCAGCGTGGTGTCTCCTGATAGCTTGAGTTTGAGCTGGCGATAGCCCGCCGTGACCAGCATTTCGGCCCTGTGGGCCATGTCAGATGGGGATTTGATGGCCAGGATGCGCGATTGCGCAATGGTGTCGCGCATACGTCCCCCCAACAGTGTGGCGACGCTGAGTCCGCTGCGTTTCCCCAGCAGGTCGTGCAGCGCCATGTCTACGGCAGCTTTTACGCTGCTGTTGAAAGCAAGGAGCAGATCCAGTTCTTCCATGACAGACGCAATACTGTCGATCCTGCGATGCAGCAATGTCGGTTTGATCCAGTCCAGGGCGCTGCGTGCCCCGGCGCCATGAGTGGTAATTGCCGGTATGGCGTGGACGTATCCCAGACCCGTCACGCCAGTGTCGTCTGTCAGTTCAAGGACATGTCCCTGCAATTGGGGCACCAGCGCCCGCGCAAATTTCCAGCTCGGATCTTTCAGCCGCTGGGTACATTCTATGATCCTGACGTCGACGATTTCCAATGCAAAGTTCCTGTGTATGAGTATGCGTGCGCTGCCGGCGAGCAATCTGCCGGCACGCCCGCATTGATGATCGGATGGCCCAAGGTTCGGGTTTGTAGGCATAATACGGTCGCCCGCAGCGGCCAGCCACCCCAAAATCTGCAATTCAGAATTGCGGTTGCTGCGCTGGCGCTGCGCTGCATTTACCCCATAAAGTAAGCGTTGTCGTGGCAGCATTTACATATTGAGCTTGTGCTGTCCGGTCTGAACAAACAGAATAAAACCGTGATGGAGACAAAGCCGCTATGCGCAAGTTATTGTTGATGTTCATTTTGTTTTCTCCCTGCGTTCTGGCGCCGGTCGCCAGCGCCGCGCCGTGGCCGGCCAAGCCGCTGCGTCTGGTCGTTCCGTATAGTGCGGGCGGGCCCACCGATGGCGTCGCCAGGCTCATTGCCCAGCACCTGGAACAAAACCTGGGACAAGCGGTCGTGGTGCAGAATCGGCCGGGCGCCGGCGGTGCAGTCGGCGTGGGGGAGGTTTTGCGGGCGGCGCCTGACGGTTATACACTGGCGCTTGTCGCGCCAGGTCCCGTAGCCGGATTGCCAGCCTTGCAAGCGCTCTCATATAAACTATCGGATATTCAATATATTGCCGGGGTGGCCAGGTATCCTTCTGTTATTTCGGTCAACGCCAAATCCGGCATATCGACATTGCAGCAATTGGTGGATGCGGCGAAAAAGGCGCCCGGCACGCTCAATTACAGCTCAGCTGGCAATGGCACCACACCACATATTGGCGCCGAGTTATTTCGCCAGGAAGCCGCTATCGACACGGTACATGTACCCTATAAAGGCGCCGCGCCCGCCACAACAGCATTGCTGGCAGGAGAAGTGCAATACGAAATGTCGGACCTTGCCCCGGTATTGCCTTTTCACCGGGCAGGCAAACTCAACGTGCTTGCTGTTGCCGGCAAAGAGCGCCTGCCCCAATTGCCGGATGTGCCGACAACGGTCGAATCCGGGCTGCCTGAGGTCATCATGGAAACGCTGTACGGTCTGGTCGGGCCGGCCGGCATTGACCGGGCGATTACCGAACGCATTGGACAGGCTGTGGCTGCCGTGAATGCCACTGCGGCTGTCAGGAAATTTCTGGATGAGCAGGGCGGTGCGCCGGCCCATTTGAATGACCAACAGTATCGCCAGGCAATGATGGCAGAGTTCAATAAGTGGAAACGGGTGGCCGAAAAAGGGGATATCAAGCTCAATTGAATGGTAAGCTGCAAACGGATTGTCAATACCGGCAGGCGATACGCTTGCCTTGGGAACAGAACGTCATGCAGCCAGAGCGCGTCGCTACCGATTTTCAAATCAGCTTATCGTCGGACTTGAACAGATGGCGGTTCTTTGTGGTTATTGCCCAATTGGGCAGCCTGACGCGGGCCGCGGCGTTCCTCGATAGCAATCAGTCTTTGCTAAGCCGCCAGTTGAACGCGCTGGAGCGCGAGTGCGGTATCCGGCTTTTCAATCGTACCGGCCGGGGCGTCGCGCTTACAGAGACCGGGACCCTGATTTTTGATCGGGTCGTGGCGCTGCTCAAAGATGCGGAGCAATTGGATCAACGCTTGCAGGACTATGTCAAAGCGCCGGTGGGCAAGGTCACGTTTGCCTGTTTCGGCTCAATCGGGGCGACGCTTGCTGCCCGGCTCTATGCCGATCTTCGCAAGGATGCGCCGGGTGTCAGCTTGTGTTACATGGAAGGCAATGTGGGGCAGATCGAAGCCTGGCTTGCCGACGGGCGTGCCGATATCGGCATCATGTATCGATATGCCGATGTGCTTCCGGAACATGAATTTGAGCTGGCTGCGGTAGACAGTTATCTGGTCGGCAGTGCCGCCGATCCGCTTACCGCACGCGCCGAAGTCCAGTTCAGCGAATTAAGGGATTTGTCGTTTGTCCTGCCGGGAGCACCTAATGAATTGCGCAGTACGATGGAGTCTTTGGCGCGTGACATAGGGTTTTCCATCCCGGTTTCAATGGAGACCAATTCGTTGACGTTGATGAAACTGATGGTCGCACAAAAAGGGCTGCATACTACACTGCCCATCCATTCTGTCCTGGAGGATATCGCCGACGGACGCCTGCAGGCCTCGCGTATTGTCAACCCACCGATAAAGCGTGTGGTTTCAATGGCCATCTCAAAAAGCAAGGGCCCATCCAGAACGGTTTCGCTGGTATCGACAAGATTATTTGATCTGGCGCGTTCGATATTGATTGAGCGCTAACCGGGTAAAGCCGATTTTTGCAGTACATCCGCGCGGCTGTCTGACGGGCTCGATAGCATGGTTGCGCTTGGGTGTTCGCCTTTTTCTGCGGTGGCCCGCCGCAGCGGAACGACGGGCCTGGCGCGACTGTGTGTCAGACCTGTTCCGCAGGTTGCATGGCAATCATCCATTCCATGCCGAAACGATCTTTGAGCATGCCAAAGCACGGAGAGAAAAAGGTTTCGCCCAGCGGCATGGTGACGGTGCCACCGTCGGCCAGTGCATTGAACATTCTGGTTGCGTCCTCTTTATTGACCGGAATAACCGACAGGGCGAATCCGCCCAGCGTGCTCTCGCCGCCACAGCCATCGGACGCCATGACAAGACTGCTGCCAATGCGAAAGCTTGCGTGCATGATTTTGCTGTCAAAATCAGGAGGCACCGCGCCGGGTGGCGGCGGTTCCGGGCTGTCGCTGAAGCGCATCATCATCTCGACCTGAGCGTCGACCGCATTTTTATAAAAATCCAGGGCTTCTTCGCAGTGGCCGCCGAAAAAAAGGTAAGGAACAATAGTAGTCTGGTTCATGATATTTTCCTGGTATGTCCAGTACACAACCGTACTGGCGCTCATGTGGTACTGAGCGTATTGATGAAAAGTCTATTGAAAGCAGCAATAAATTAAAAACGACTTGATGTCCAGGCGATCAGGATGCGTCGGCAGCCTGTTGCAGTTTGTCGATGTCCAGTTTTTTCATTGGCAGCAATGCCTCCATGACGCGCTGCGCCCGGGCAGGGTCGGTCAACAGGGTCGGCAGCAGGGCAGGCACAATCTGCCAGGAAAGCCCGTAGCGATCTTTGAGCCAGCCGCACTGCTGTGCAGACGGATCGCCGCCGTCATTTAACGCTGTCCAGTATTGGTCCAGCTCCTGCTGAGACTCGCAATGGACTTGCAGAGAAATGGCTTCATTGAACTTGAAAATGGGCCCGCCATTGAGGGCGGTAAATGGCACTCCCGCGAGTTCGAATGCGACCGTAAGCACACTGCCTTCTGGTCTGCCGCTGACTTCGGTCATTTTCCTGCCGTGATAATGGGTGGTCTGGACGATTTTTGAAGCAGGAAAAATGCCGGTATAAAACCGGGCTGCTGCTTCGGCCTGGTCATCAAACCAAAGACAGGGTGAAATTTTCGATGCGATTTTCATGTTTATTTCCTTTTGCAGACAGCGCTATTGCAAATGCGATAATGAGAACCAGGCCGGACAGATGACCCGCCCGATTTGCCGTTTTGTTGCATGCTGTCAGTATGCGTAGGAAAAAACTGACGGTAAATAGGCAGATGCGTCATTCTGCAAGGGGAGATACGGCAGCAGTGAAAGGCCGATTGCGACAGGTCCGGAACAGTGACTGCATGCGACGCTCAGGCACGGCAGCCTGGCCGCATGTCACCTCGGGAAATCAGGCGCCGCCAGTCCCCGCCTATTGCCTATCAGACCCCGCCCGGGCCAATTGCCGGTATACGGTGCTGCGATGCAAGCCCAGTTCTCTGGCTGTTTTGCTGACATTGCCGCGGTTTTTGCTCAGCGCTTGCCTGATTCGCAACGCCTGCAAATCCTTCAGGCTGACCTCCGGCAAAGGCCTTTCTGAGGGGGCCGTAGCGGCGGGCCATGCGGTCACGCCTGCCGGCGTGGCGGGCGTTGCCGGGGCCTCCGGTGTTGCCTGCCTGTCCGCGAAACGATTTATGGCCGCATCCATGTTGGCAGACGATGGCGTTGGCCCATGTTTGCGCAGCTGGGCAGGCAACGATGTCGGATGAACAATACTGCCGGCGGGTAAAAAGGCAGCCAGCGTTTTGAGCACCGATCGTAGCTGCCGGTAATTGCCGGGCCAGTGATAGGCGCAAAGGATATCCAGCGCCCGATCGGCAAAAATCAGGCTGGGCGCGTCTTCATGACGCCTGAGTTCAGCGCAGATAAAGGTGCGCAGATCGGCGCGATCACGTAGCGCCGGCAAATGAACCACATGGTCCTGGATACGATAGTATAGATCCTGGCGAAAATTCTCTTCGCGGCTCAGGGTGTCGGCTTGCTGGTTGGTGGCGCTGATCAGCCCGAACTGAACCGGCCATACTTTGTCGGAGCCTAACGGCTGCACCACCCGTTCCTGCAGGACCCGCAGCAGGCGCGATTGCAGTTGCAATGGCATGTCGCCGATCTCATCAAGAAAGAGTACGCCGCCATTGGCCTCGCGCAGGCGTCCACGGGAACCGTTGCGTTGGGCGCCGGTAAATGCGCCAGGTTCGTAGCCGAACAGCTCGGCTTCAATCAGGCTTTCAGGAAGCGCTGCGCAGTTGATGGCCACAAACGGCCCGTCGCACCAGCGGCTGTGCGCATGCAAATGGCGGGCAAACACTTCTTTACCGGTGCCTGTTTCGCCCAGCAGCAGAATGCCCAGATCTGCATTGAGCGCCAGCGTACTCTGGCGCAACTGGGCGTGCAATGCGGGCTCAAGCTCGGGCAGGGGCGGTTGCAATCGGTCCGGGTCGCTGCGGCTTTTCGCTTGCGTGGGTGGTATCGACCTCGCCCCATCGCGATATGTTGGTTGTGCAGAGGCGCTGGCGGCAACGCCGATCCGCTCGAACTGCAAGGTTGCGTACAGCGCCGCGCCATCGGCGCAGTAGCTGAGCATGGGTCGGGACTGCAATTGCTTCCAGGCGGGCAGCCATTTATCGACAGGTTCGTCCAGTAGTGCGATAAGCGGGACCTCTAGCAGATCGGCGGCTGTTTCATTGGCGCCGACAATCTGCTGGTCGGCAATCAGCAGTGTGCCGCATTGAGCCGGGTTGATCGGGCCGGCGTGGCGCTGCAATTGCAGTCGGGCAATGTGCATGCCGGCCAGATCCAGAATCTGGTTGCCGATCTGGCGAGCGGTAATGCGGACCAGATCGCCGGTGTAGTCCGGCAGTGTACGGGCGTCGCCGGAAATATCCAGAACGCCAAGGATTTCTCCTCGAGGCGAGCGAATGGGCGCGGCATGGCAACTGAGTATCCGGTTGCAGGGCAAAAAGTGCTCCTGGCCGATGACCCGGGTAAAGCCGTTTTCGATCAGGGCGGTGCCGATGGCATTGGTGCCCCGATGGCCTTCGGCCCAACTGGCCCCGGGCCGCAAGGTAACCTGGTCGGCCTTGTGCAGAAAGGCGTTGTTGCCGGTAGCGTGCAGAATCACGCCGCTGGCATCGGACAGCAACAGGATGCCCTGTGCCTGCGCCGCGATGCCGCTGGCAGTGGCGATGTGCGGCGCAGCAGTTTGCAACAGGCTGGCGTATTGATCCAGACGGGTATCCAGGTCCGCCCGGCCCAGCAGCACTGGTTCGTTGGCAAGCGTATCTGCCTGCTTTTCACAGCGCTCCCAGGAGCGCTGAATCAGCGCATTCGGCTGCACGGTACCGGCAGAGTTCAGCGAGTGATGCAACATCGTGGTCTCCTGATGTGTTGCAAAAACAGACAGTTGTCGCTTGTGTTGCTGCCTGCTGTTGTGAATCGCGACACTTTCTTTCTCTTTTTTTAGCGCCGCAGGCATTGCGTCAAAACTATTCTACTCCAAAACCCTGTTTTGCTCCGTGTTGGCGGTGTGGCATGAACTTTGCTCTGGCACGATAGCAGCGCGAGGCGATACGGCTGCGCGCCATTTTAAAAATGCATATCTGGAGATAAAGACATGAATCTATCCGATTTGAAACAATTCGGCATTGACACCGATTACCCGTACAAGACGAAATATGGCAACTATATTGGCGGCAAATGGGTGGAGCCGGTGTCGGGCGAATACTTTGAAAATATTTCGCCGGTCAACGGACAAGTATTCTGCGAGGTACCCAGATCGGGCGCTGACGATATCGAGCGGGCCGTAGACGCGGCGCATGCCGCACGCCGTGCCTGGGGACAGACCTCGACGACCGAGAGGTCCAACCTGCTGCTGAAAATGGCCGATCGCATGGAGCAGAATCTGAAAGTGCTGGCCGTGGCCGAAACCATCGATAACGGCAAACCGCTGCGTGAAACCATGGCTGCCGATTTACCGCTGGCTGTTGACCATCTGCGTTACTTTGCCGGATGCATTCGGGCGCAGGAAGGGGGCATTTCCGAAATCGACAATACCACCGTTGCCTATCATTTTCACGAGCCGCTGGGGGTCGTCGGCCAGATCATTCCGTGGAATTTTCCGATCCTGATGGCGATTTGGAAACTGGCGCCGTCACTGGCGGCAGGATGCTGCGTGGTGCTCAAGCCGGCCGAACAGACGCCGGCCTCCATCCTGGTGCTCATGGAAATCATCGGTGACCTGTTCCCCGCGGGCGTCATCAATATTGTCAATGGCTATGGCAAGGAGGCGGGCAACGCACTGGCCACCAACAAGCGGATTGCCAAGATCGCCTTCACCGGCTCTACCGCTACGGGCAAGCATATTCTGCATGCGGCTGCCGATAACCTGATTCCATCCACGGTTGAACTTGGCGGCAAGAGCCCGAATGTGTTTTTTGCCGATGTCATGGACCAGTCAGACGACTTTTTTGACAAGGCGCTGGAAGGACTGTCGATGTTCGCGCTTAATCAGGGAGAAGTGTGCACATGTCCGTCACGCATCCTCATCCAGGAGTCTATCTACGATCAGTTCATCGACAAAGCCATTAAGCGCGTGCAGAAGATCAAGACCGGCAATCCGCTGGATATGAATACCATGGTGGGCGCCCAGGCATCGCAGGCGCAGATGGACAAGATCCTGGGGTATATTGATATCGGTCGCGACGAGGGGGCTGCATGCCTGACCGGCGGAGAACGCAATCGCGTGCAAAGCCTGGAGGATGGTTATTACGTGACGCCCACCATGCTGTCCGGTAAGAATGATATGCGGATATTCCAGGAGGAAATCTTCGGGCCGGTCGCGTCTGTCACGACGTTCCAGGATGAAGAAGAAGCGCTGGCCATTGCCAATGATACCTATTATGGCCTGGGCGCCGGCGTGTGGACCCGGGATGGTTCCCGCGCCTATCGCATGGGCCGGGGTATTGAGGCAGGGCGCGTCTGGACCAATTGCTATCATCTATATCCGGCCCATGCGGCATTTGGCGGCTATAAACAGTCGGGCATTGGTCGTGAAAATCATAAAATGGCGCTGTCCAACTATCAGCAGACCAAATGCCTGCTGGTGAGCTATAGCCCCAAGGCGCTCGGCTTTTTCTGATTGCTGTGCATGTCGGACCGGATAAGGCGGTTCGGCAAACTGACCGGTGCGGCCCCGGATGTTTACGGATCGCACCGGTTTGCGTTTTCATTGCAGTTGTATTTCATTGTTATGTTCCTGTTCATGACGGCAGCATATGGCGATCTATGAAGTCTGGCCATAGCGTTGCCGCCTGCTCATGTCGCAGAACACTTTATAGCAAATGTGGTTATCACGAAGTTGATCACAACCTCGATAAGATTGCTATACTGAACACAGTAATGCAAGACTGGTTAGCCTGCATCGGGTGCGATGGTTCGTCAATGTTGCGGCTTTACCAATGATGTTTTTTGTTTGGCAACGAACGCAAAGGATAGCTGCAATGATTACACTTGAAATAAACGGTTCGAAGCATGAGGTTGATCTGCCGGCAGATACGCCGATTCTCTGGGCGCTGCGCGATCACCTGGGATTTACCGGAACAAAGTTCGGCTGTGGCATGTCGCTATGCGGCGCCTGTACTGTCCATCTTGATGGCGAGCCGATACGATCCTGTGTGACGCCGATTACGGCGGCCGCAGGCAAGAAAATCGTCACGATCGAAGCCCTGGAGAACGATGAGACCGGCAAGGCGGTGCAGCAAGCCTGGGTGCAAATGGGCGTGCCGCAATGCGGTTTCTGTCAAACGGGGCAAATCATGTCTGCCACGGCTCTGCTTAAAAAAACGCCGGCGCCGACTGATGCCGATATTGACGCGGCCATGAGCGGCAATCTGTGCCGCTGCGGCACTTACACACGCATCCGCAGCGCCATCAAGAGCGTTGCACAGGCAGGAGGTGCAAAATGAATATGCGTGACAATGCATTTGCCATTGCTGCAGCCGACGTGCAGATCAGCAATATCAGTCGCCGCAAATTGCTCAAGGGTTTTGCCCTGAGCGGATTTGTGCTGGCCGTGGGGTTGCCCTTGCGCGCCCGTGCCGAAGGCGAAGAGCAGAAGGGACCCAAAAAGTACGGCGCCGACGCCATGCCGCACGGCACGGTCGACAACCCGCTGGTTTTTGTGGCCATCGCTGCCGACGGCGCCATCACGATTCTTTGTCACCGCGCCGAAATGGGACAGGGGGTCAGGACCAGTCTGCCTATGGTTGTTGCCGATGAAATGGACGCAGACTGGGGGCGTGTGACAGTGAAGCAGGCCTGGGCTGAAGAGGCGCGTTTCGGCAATCAGGACACCGACGGCTCGCGCAGTACCCGGCATTTCTTTATGCCAATGCGGCGTGTGGGCGCGGCTGCGCGTGCCATGCTCGTGTCTGCGGCCGCCAGCCAGTGGAATGTGCCTGAATCCGAAGTACAGGCAAAAAATCATGAACTGATCCATACACCCACAGGCAAGAAGCTCGGGTTTGGCGACGTTGCCCAGAAAGCTGCGCAACTTGATGTGCCCTCTGGCGAAGCCCTGAAACTAAAAGCGGCGGACGCCTTTCGTTATATTGGCAAAGGCCAGACGCATATTGCAGATGGCATGGATATCGTTACGGGCCGCGCCCAGTATGGTCAGGACGTCCGGTTTGACGACATGCTGTACGCGGTTGTGGCTCGTCCCCCGGTGTTTGGCGGCAAGCTTGTCAAGGTGGACGATGCTGCCGCGTTGAAAATTCCGGGTGTGGTAAAAGTGGTTACGCTGGCCGGATCGCCACCGCCGGCCATGTTTAATCCACTGGGCGGCGTAGCCGTGATTGCGACGAATACATGGGCCGCCATTGCCGGACGCAAGGCGTTGAAAATTGAATGGGATGGCGGGCCTCACGCTTCTTATGATTCGGCCGAATACCGCAAGCAGCTTGAAGCGTCGGTACGCAAGCCGGCCGATAAGGCGGTGCGCAACGACGGTGATGCGATGGCTGCGCTGGGTAGTGCGGCCAAACGCATCGAGGCCGAGTATTACATTCCGCATCTGGCCCAGGCGCCCATGGAAACACCCGTGGCCACGGTCAGGATCGTCGATGGCAAATGTGAAGCCTGGGCCAGTGTTCAGGCGCCGCAGGCGACGCATGACATGCTGGTCAAATGGCTTGAGCTGCCGCCGGAAAATGTCAAAGTCAACCAGACGCTGCTGGGCGGCGGGTTCGGTCGCAAGTCCAAGCCGGATTTTGTCGTAGAAGCAGGACTGCTGTCCAAGGCGATGGACGGCAAACCGGTGAAGGTGACGTGGACTCGTGAAGACGACATTCAGCATTCCTATTATCACACCGTCTCGGTCGAGCGTCTGGAAGCGGGGCTGGATGCGCAAGGAAAGGTAACCGCATGGCTGCATCGCACTGCCGCGCCTTCGATCGGCTCTACGTTTGCCGATACCAAGCTGCAATCTGCGGGAGAATTGGGCATGGGCGCGGCCAACGTGCCTTTTGCCATACCCAATGTCCGGGTCGAGAATCCCGAAGCCGAGGCCCATACCCGTATCGGCTGGTTCCGGTCGGTATCGAACATTCCACGTGCGTTTGCCATTCAGTCCTTTGTTGCGGAAATGGCCGCCGAACTGGAAAAGGACCACAGGGAATTTTTGCTTGATCTGATCGGCCCTGCCAGACGCATCAATCCGGCTGATCTGTCCGATACATGGAATCACGATGAGTCGCCCGAAAAGTATCCGGTGGATACGGGTCGCCTGCGCAATGTGATTGAAGTGGTCACGCGCGAAGCGGGCTGGGGCAAATCTGGCGCAAAAGGGCAGGCCATGGGCCTGGCGGCGCATTACAGCTTTGTCACTTATGTGGCGACAGTGGTGCATGTGGACGTGTCGGACAACGGCGAGCTGTCCATTCCTCGGGTGGATGTTGCGGTCGATTGCGGGCCGCAAGTCAACCCCGAGCGCATTCGGTCGCAGATCGAAGGCGCCACGGTTATGGGCATCAGCCTGGCCACGCTGGGCGAAATCAGCTTCAAGGACGGTGCTGCGGTGCAAAGCAATTTCCATGACTATCGCATCACATCCATGATGAGCGCGCCGCGGGAAATCCATGTTCATCTGGTTGCAGCCAGTGATTACGATGCGCCGCTTGGCGGGGTCGGAGAACCCGGCACGCCCCCGGTATCGGCAGCCCTGTGCAACGCTATTTTCGCCGCTACCGGCAAGCGGATTCGCAGCCTGCCCATTGGTAATCAGATGCAGCAGAAAAGCTAAGGGGCGCGGTCAAGCGGGAGCGGGCTGGCCGTTGTTTGGTCTGGCGCGCCGACAACGGGGGCTGCCGTCGCCTCTTTGCGCTGGCCAAGGCGCTGGCAGGCGCCTCTCCCGGTGTTTTGCCCGAGCAGATCGGGGCGTGTTGATGCGCCCCGATTTCTATTGTGGCGCGAACAGGCCGCCTGTCTTGCCAAGCCCTCGTAATTGCTCCTGGGTGTCAATATCAAGCAGGCAACCGGGATCGTTCACGGCAATCAGCGTTAACGCTTCAGGATGGCGGCGGACGATTGCGCGTGCGCCTTCGTCACCCGTCGCCTGCAGCAGCTCGTCCCTGAACTGGCTGGCAAACGCCACGGGATGCCCTGGCTGGTTCTGAAATTGCGGACGCACGATGCGGCCATCCTGGCGCAGCCGCGAGGCGACTGCCCGGACCGTATTCGTGTGGATACAGGGCATATCGGCCAGGGCGATGATCCAGCCAACCCGTGCCGGGCTGTGGCGGATTCCGCAACGCAGCGAGGCGCTCATTCCCCTATCTGCATCGGGGCAGTGAATCAGGTTTACCGGCAATCCGGCCAGCGCATGGCGCACCGCCTCCTGCCGGGGGCCGCAGACAACGCTCACGGCATCGATGTGCTGCAGCAGCGTATGACAGACAGCATAGACCATGGGGACGCCATCGGGCAGAGGCTGTATGGGCTTGTAACGCGCGCCCGAGGCATCAAAACGGGACCCTTTGCCTGCCGCCAGGACAAGCGCGACGACATCGGGAACGTCCGTTTGACCGTCAGCTTGACGCATGGCGGCGATCAGGCGGCGTATTCAGAAGGATTGGCCTTGGCATGAGAGACATCGAAGCTCTCGGGCAGCAGCAGGCCGTTTTTCACGGCGATCACTTCGGCCATCACGCTGACGGCAATTTCGGCGGGAGACTTGCTGCCGATATACACGCCAATGGGGCCGCGCAGACGGGCAAGCTGTTGCGGCGTGATGCCAAAATGCTCTTGCAGCCTTTGACGACGAATGTGATTGTTGCGACGCGAGCCGATGGCGCCCACATAAAAGGCATCGGACAGCAGCGCCTCCATCAGCGCCAGATCGTCCAGCTTGGGGTCATGGGTCAGGGCGATAATGCAACTGCGCCGGTCCGGCCTGAAAGCGGTGACCACGTCGTCGGGCATGTCCGAGAGCACAGTGACGCCTTGCACTGACCAGCCATTGCGGTATTCGATGCGCGGGTCACACACGGTCACCGCAAAGCCGCTGAACAGGGCCATGGTGGCCACGTATTCGGTCAGCTGACCCGCGCCTATCAACAGCATGCGAAATTCCGGGCCGAAGGTGTTTTTCAGCGTTTTGTCGTCAATGCTGAGCGGCACCGGCTGATCAATCGGCTGCTGCCGGACAATGCCATTGTCCAGTTGCACGGCACGTTGCATTAACTGCCCCTGTTCCAGGGCTGCCACCAACTCATCCAGCGCCTGCGCATCAGGATTGAATTCCAGCAGAATCTCCAGGGTGCCGCCGCAAGGCAGCCCAAAGCGATAGGCCTCCTCTGCGGTTACGCCATAGCGGACCAGGCTGGGCGGTCCGCCATTGCGCAGCACGGCATTCTCGCTGCCGCCGGTGTAGCGATAGATCAGATCGTCTTCAATACACCCGCCGGAAACGGAACCGACCACAGCGCCGTCTTCGCACAAGGCCATGACCGATCCCAGCGGACGCGGCGAAGAGCCCCAGGTTCGAATGACTGTGGCCAGCAGGGCTTTTTTCCCTTCCTGGCGCCAGGCGCAAAGTTTGCGCAGTACGAGGACATCAAGATTTTCCATTACTACCGCCTGTTCCTGTGTGTCGGGACCATGTGCGGTCCCAGTTAATGACAGTCGTCATGTCATTTCGATTGTAATGCAATTGGAGGGCATGGGCAGCGCTGCCCACCTGCCGGGCAGCCGGCCAACGGCTATTGTCGCGCCCCCAGCATCCACGACGTCCCGGCTGATCCTGTGCGCCACGGATCGCAAAACCGCAGAGAAACGGGCGCGTTGTGTCAGGTTACCAACGTTATGATCCGTTTACGGCCGATAGCATCGGCGTTAAGTCCTTGATGAGGGGACCAATTGCGCCAAAGACGGCTGGACGGGTTGTACCGGTTCAAATAAAAGCATATCATTTGACCTATATCATTGACTAGTCAACAAAAGTATGGCTTGAACAGTGACTAATTCGAACCTTCCAAAACACGAGAAAAGCAATGAAAATTAAACTGACACACACTGCCGCAGCAGTCGCGTGTGCGGCTGCCTTCGGCTTTGCTGGCCTGGCAAATGCAAACACGGCAGCCGGTTCCCAGGGCGCAGATAAGACAGCCGGGTCAACTTCTGCAACGCTGATTGCCAAGGGCACCAGCGGCACCATGACTCCGTTTCTGGTCGATGCGCAAGGGCGCACACTGTATACGCTGAGCAAAGACGGCAAGGGCAGTTGTGACGAAGCCTGTATGAAACACTGGGAGCCGGTGGTGTCCGAGAGCCGTCCTCTGGGCCATGAAATTTTGCCGGGTCTGCTCAAGGCAGAGAAAAACGATCAGGGCGTCTCCCAGGTCAGTTACGGCGGCCTGCCTTTGTATCGCTTTGACGGCGACAAAAAACCGGGCGACATGAATGGCCAGGGGTTTGCCGATGTTGGCGTGATGGTTAATGTACTGGGCACGATCGAGAAGCCTGAAGTGGCCGGTGAAAAAGTAGAAGTCACGCCAGAACTGATGGCTGCCGGCGCCAAAGTGTTTGCCAGCACCTGCGCTGCCTGCCACGGCGCAGAAGGCCAGGGCGCGTTTGGCACGAAGCTCGAAGGGTTCGACCGGCTGGCCAATGCACCTGCCTTGCTCAGTACGATTATCCATGGCCTGAACAGTATGCCGGCCCTGGGTGGTCAGTTCAATGACGAGCAGGTTGCTGCTGTCGCCACTTACGTTCGTAACAGCTGGGGTAACAGTTATGGCGGCGTTTCCGTGGAGCAGGCCAAGGCCGCACGCTGATCGGCACCTTTGACCAAAAGTCGTGATGCCCCTCTCGTGAGCCACGACGCGTAACGAATATTGAAGAATAGGACACAAAATGAAAATCCATAGCCTTCTGGCTGTATCTGCCGCAGTGATGTTTGCCTGTGCGGCTCAGGCACAAGTGAAGATTGAAGATTACAAACCCATTTCCAACGAACAGATTCTGAAGCCGGCGGACGGCGACTGGCCCAGCTGGCGTCGCACCATTGACAACCAGGGGTACAGCCCCCTGGATCAGGTCAATAAAAAGAACGTTAAGCAGCTGGATCTGGCCTGGGCCTGGTCCATGCCGGTAGGTGGTCTGCAGGAAACGGCGCCGCTGGTGCACGACGGCATCATGTTCCTGGGAATGAACCGCAGCCACGTGCAGGCGCTGGATGCGACAACGGGCGACCTGATCTGGGAATACACCCAGCCACTGCCCAAGTTTACTGGCGGCTATCATGATGCGCAGGCCAATCGCCAACGCAATTCGCTGGCGTTGTATGAAGATAAGGTATACCTGACAACGCCGGATGCGAAACTGGTTGCCCTGGAAGCGAAAACCGGCAAGAAATTGTGGGAAGTCCAGGTCAATGAATGGGAAAAAGGCTACAGCTTTACGGCAGGTCCGCTGGTGGTTGACGGCAAAGTCTTCACCGGCACCTCTGGTTGCAGTATTACAGGCACGGCAGGGGGTTGCTATATTACCGCCCATGATGCGGAGACCGGCAAGGAACTGTGGCGTCTGAACACCATTGGCGATCCTGCGGTAGATGACAGCTGGGGTGGCCTGGCCAAGGAAAACCGCTGGGGCGGCTCGCCCTGGATCACCGGTTCTTACGATCCCAAACGCAAAATGCTGTACTGGGGCGTAGGCATGCCGATTCCCTATCCGTCCATTCTGCGCGGCAGTGGTGATGGCGATGCGCTGTACACCAGCTCTACGCTGGCCATTGATGCGGAAACCGGCAAGGTTAAATGGCATTATCAGCATATGCCCAATGACGACTGGGATCTGGACAGCCCGTTTGAACGCGTGCTCGTAGAAAGCCAGATTGCGCCATCCAAGGATGAGGTGGCCTACATGAGCAAGGATGTAGAAGCGGGTAAAAAATATGATGTGATCGCTACCGTTCCCGGAAAATATGGCACTGCTTTCGTGCTGGACCGCGATACCGGCAAGTTGCTGTGGGCACGTGATACCGTTTTCCAGAACGTGATCAAGGGCTTTACGGAAGACGGCAAGGTGATTACCAATACCGATCTGAAGGCCAAATCCATCGACGAAACGGTCAAGGTATGTGGCGGCCGCGATCTGGGTAAATTGTGGATGACAGCGGCCTACAGCCCGCTGACCAATGCCTTGTACGTTCCGGTCAGTTCTTCATGCAAGGAGCTTACGCCGAAACCGATAGAACTGCGGACCGGTGAATCTGTCGGCGCACAGGCTTCGGGTGCGGTATCGTTTGCGCCAGGCGAAGACAGCGTGGGCCGCGTGTATGCAGTCGATGTAAAAACCGGCAAGTTCCTGTGGGTTAAAAAGCAGAAACCGATTTTCAGCTCTGGCGTGCTGACAACCGGTGGTGGCCTGGTCTTTACCGGCGACAGCATGCGCGAGTTTGCTGCGTATGACCAGAACAATGGCGATAAGCTGTGGTCGATTCGTCTGAATACGTCGATTGGCGGGTTCCCAATGACTTACAGCGTCGATGGCAAGCAGTACATCGCCGTGGTGACAGGTCCGAACGCCCAGACACCGCCTGCTGCGATTCTGAGCCCCGAGCTGAAAAACGTGGTTGACTCCGGTCACTCGGTCTTTGTATTTGCGCTGGACGATATCAAGGCCAAGCAAGCCAAGAAATAAGGTTTGCGAACGCAGTTGCGTGACGGTGTTCTGCTGTCACGCTG
>Ga0079224_100004431_pt1 | contig 18153 bp, 14 predicted proteins | sample Stecom2015_FD_80414 | JGI IMG/M metagenome (GOLD analysis project Ga0079224, IMG submission 80414) | Agricultural soil microbial communities from Utah to study Nitrogen management - Steer compost 2015 | ecosystem: Environmental > Terrestrial > Soil > Agricultural land | place: USA: Utah...
CACGCCGGCGTCGGTCATCTTCTCGCGTGCCAGCTCGAGTCCGCGGTCACTCATCGTCTTCGTGCCCTTCGTCCAGGAAGCGTGATCCGGCGCGCCGGCCCTCGCACAACCCGCGCGCACCCCCGGGGAAACCTACCGGCCGCGGCGCGGAATCGCGCATGGACTAGATTCGACGTCGGGGCACGTCATCGGTTTCAGGGGGGAACGCAGCAGCGTGACGTCTCGGCTGTGGTTCGGGCTGCTGGGCGAACTCGAGGTCCGGCGCGGGTCCGAGCGGATCCCGGTGGGTCGGAGCACGCTGCGGATCCTGCTCGCCACGCTGCTGCTCGACGTCGGCCGGACCGTGCCGTACGGCAGGCTCGTGGACGCACTGTGGGGCGCGGACCCGCCGTCGTCGGCGCGCTCCACGGTGCACGTCTACGCGAACCGTCTGCGCCGGCTCCTCGGGGACGACGGGCCCAAGTTCCGCGTGCTGCACACCCGTCCGAACGGGTACCTCCTCGACGTCGACCGCGATCAGGTCGATGTCGCGCGTTTCGCCGACGGCGTGCGCCGCGCGCGGCAGGCAGAAGCGAGTGGGGACATCGCCGGCGAGTCGCAGCTCCTCACCACGGCGTTGGACCTGTGGCGTGGCACGCCGCTCGCTGACGTCGACTCGGAGGCGTTGCAGCACACCGTGGTGCCCCGACTCGTGGAGGACCGGCTGCAAGCGCTGGAGCGCCGCGTCGAGGTCGATCTCGAGTTGGGCCGGGGGCGCGAGGTGCTCGGCGAGCTCGCCGACCTGACCACGAATCACCCTGCCCGGGAGCGCTTCCGGACCCTGCAGATGCGCGCCCTGCTGCACACGGGCCGGCGTGCCGAGGCCCTCGAGGTCTACCAGGATCTGTGGCGTCACCTGCGCGACGAACTGGGTATCGAGCCCGGGGAGGAGATCCGGCAGTTGCACGCCGAGGCCCTGGCCGGCGCGGACGACGGCGCACCGGGCGAGGGCGGTGCCGCGGACGAGGCGACGGCACCGGCGGTCCGGCCCGCGCAGCTTCCGCCGGACAGGCGGCGCTTCGCCGGCCGAACCGCCCACGTCGCCGAGGTGACCGCCCGGCTCCGTTCCGGGTCCGCGCCACCGACGATCGTGTGCGGGCCGCCGGGCGTGGGCAAGACGGCCTTCGCCGTCCACGTGGCCCATGCCGTGCGGGCGCACTTCCCGGACGGCCAGCTGTACGCGGACCTCGGCGGACATTCCACCGGCGGGCCGTCGCCGTGCGGGGCGGTGCTGCAGCGATTCCTGCGGGCGCTCGGCGTAGTCGGCAGCCAACTCCCCGCCGATCCGGCCGATCAGATCGCGCTCTACCGCTCCCTGCTCGCGGACCGCCGCGTCCTCGTGGTGCTGGACAACGCGGCGGGCCCGGACCAGGTGCGCCCGTTGCTGCCGGGACGGACGGGATGTGCGGCTCTCGTGACGAGCCGGAACGAACTGCGTGGGCTGGTCGCGCTCGACGGTGCGGAGGAAGTCGTCCTCGAGCCGATGGACCAGGCGACCTCGCGGGAGGTCCTCGCGGGCGTGATCCCGGCTCGCCGGCTCGCGGCCGAGCCGGACGCGGCCGCCGAGCTCGCGACCCTGTGCGCCGGACTCCCGCTCGCGCTGCGCATCGCCGCCGCCAACGTGCGGGCCCACCCGGGATGGAGCCTCGCGGACCACGTGAGCGCCATGCGCCGGCACGGCCGGCTCGCCCACCTGCGCGTGCCGGGGGACGAGCAGGCCGCGGTCCGCGCGGCGTTCGACCTGTCCTACGCCCGGCTCGCCCCGGACGTCGCGCGACTGTTCCGGCTCCTCGGCGTGGTGCCGGGCCCCGACGTCACCACGGACGCGGCCGCGGCACTGGCCGGGTGCGACACGGTCACCGCTGCCGAGCATCTCGACGACCTGCTCGCGGCCAATCTGCTGACGGCCGGCGAGCCGGGCCGGTTCCGGCTGCACGACCTCGTCCGCGAGTACGCGCGCTCGCGAGCCGATGAGGATCCGGAGACTCGAGAGGCGGAGGACCGGCTCTGGGATCACTTCCTGGACACCGCCCGGGCCGCCGCCGACGTCGTCCACCCGGACGTGCGGCGGGTGCCGCCGGCGACCGGACGCCGCGGCTCGCCGTTCCCCGGAGATGAGGCCGCGGCGTTGGAGTGGCTGGACCAGGAACGGTCGACCCTCGTGGCGATGGTGCTGGCCGCCGGTCGCCGCGGACGGAACCGGTACGCCTGGCTCATCGCCGACGCGCTCGGCGGCTACTTCTGGACGCGGGGGCACGGCGCCGAGGGGTTGACGGTCTGCGAGGCGGCCCTGGCGGCGGCCCGCGCACAGGGTGACCGGCGGGCCGAGGCACGGGTCCTCAACCTCACCGGGCTGACTCAGTTCGCCCTGAGCCGATTCCAGGACGCCGAACCGTCCCACCTGTGCGCCTGGGAGATCAGCCGGGAGATCGGCGACCGCGAGGAAGAGCTCTCTTCGCTGTACCACCTGGGCCGGGTCGCGGGGCAGCTCGGTCCCGCGGAGCGCAGCGCCGAGTACCACGAGCAGGCGTTGGAACTGGCCCGCGAGCTCGGTGACCGTGACGCCCAGGCGCTGAACACCAACTACATCGGCGTGGCCCGGCTCGCCGGGGGGCGGGCGGACCTGGCCCTGGAGGAGCACCGGCGCGCGCTGGCGCTCGCCGGGGACAACGACTCCGTCCGCGCGCGGATCCTCGGCGCGCTCGGGAACGCGGCCCTCTACCGCGGCGAACTGGCGACGGCCGTCGCGCGGTACGTCGAGTGCCTCGAGATCGCGCGGCGTCTCGGCAACCGCGGCATGGAGGCCAACGCGCTGATCTGCCTCGGGGAGACGCGCTGCGACACCGGCGAGTACGACCTGGCGCTGGAGGCGGGTGAGCAGGCGTTGCAGCTCGGCCGCCGCCTGGGCGAGCCCCGGCACGAGGTCGGCGCCGTCGAGGTGCTCGCCACCGCACGGTTCCGCAGCGGACGGACCGACGGGGTCCTCGAGGACTACCGCGCGGCGCTGGCCACCGCGCAGGCGATCGGCTTCCGGTTCGGCGAGGTCTCGATCCGCTGCGGCCTGGCCGCCGCGCACCGGGGCCTCGGTGACCCCGCGGCCGCGTCGGCCGAGGCTGAGCGTGCCTTGGAGACGATGGCGTCGACCGGTATGTGGGGCATCGAGGCGCGCGCGCATATCGAGGCCGGACGGGCGCTGGGCGATCTCGGTGAGCTCGACCGGGCACGAGGACACTTCGAGCGCGCGCTGCTCCTGGCCGAGCGCTCCGGCCTCCGGCTCGTCGACACCCGGGCACGCGAGGCCCTCGCGGCGCTCGAGGCCGCCGCTGCCCCGCCGGCAGCGCACGGGTGAGCCACGACGGTAAGCGAACGGAAAGCGGTCGGTCAGCGTCCGCCGATGTCATGGATGATTGGCGTCCGTGTGCGCGGGCGCCCGAACGTTGACGAACTAAAGAGGCGATATGACGACCGTTTCAGGACACTCCGCACCCGCGGGTGCGCGCGTCCGGCGCGGGCTGACCGCGGTGGCCGCCGCCGCGCTGGCCTCGCTGGGGCTCGCCGCGCCGGCCGCGGCCACCGTGGACCCGCCGGAGCCCACCGTGGTGGTGGACCCCTCGGAGCTGGCAGTCGGTGACGAGTTCAGCGTGTCGGGTGTGGGATACACGCCCGACTCGACCGTCGAAGGTCAGACGCTCGATTCCGACGGGAACGTGGTCGGCGAGGCGAGCTTCGAGGCGAACAGCGCCGGTGCGATCTCCGAGAGCGGCCTCGTCCCGGACCAGCTCACTCCGGGTCAGTACGTGGTCCAGCTGACCGACGTCAGCGGCGCCACCGCGCAGGACGACGTGACGATCGTGGACGCGTCCGTCGACCCGAGCGTGACCATCGAGCCGAACCAGCTCTTCCCCGGTGACCCGTTCACCCTCTCGGGCGAGGGCTACACCCCCAACTCGACCATCCAGGGCGAGACCCTGGACGCCGAGGGCAACGCCCTGAACGAGTTCACCGCCGAGGCCGACGCCGACGGCGCCTTCTCCCAGGACCTCGAGGTCCCGGCCGACCTCGAGCCGGGCACCTACGGCGTGCGCATGACCGACGCCGGCGGCGCCACGGCCGAGACCACCGCGACGGTCCTCGACGACTCGCTCAACCCGAGCGTGAGCGTCGATCCGAGCGAGCTGACCCGGGGCCAGGAGTTCACCCTCTCCGGTGAGGGGTACACGCCGAACGCCGACGTGCAGGGCGAGACGCTGGACGCGGACGGCAACGTCGTCGGCGAGTCGACCGTGCAGACGGACGCGGACGGCGCCTTCACCGCACGCAGCTCGGCCATCGAGCTGGAGCCGGGCGAGTACGTGATCCGCATGACCGACCCCTCCGGCGCGACCGCGGAGACCACCGTCACCTACGTCGAGGAGACGCTCGACCCGAGCGTCAGCATCGAGCCGGACGAGCTCGCGCCGGGTGACGCGTTCACCCTCTCCGGCGAGGGCTACACCCCGAACTCGACCATCCAGGGCGAGACCCTGGACGCCGAGGGCAACGCCCTGAACGAGTTCACCGCCGAGGCCGACGCCGACGGCACCTTCTCCCAGGACCTCGTGGTCCCCGAGGAGCTCGAGCCGGGCACCTACGGCGTGCGCATGACCGACGTCTCCGGTGCCACGGCCGAGACCACCGCGACCGTGGTCGCCGCCGGCAACGGTGACGACGGGGACGACTCGGGTCAGGACCCGGGCTCCGGCTCCGGTGACGACGAGGCGGGCTCGGGTGACGAGGCCGGCTCCGGTCAGGAGAACGGTGACGACGAGGCCGGCGCGGGCGAGGGTTCGCTGCCCGAGACCGGTGCCGAACACGCGCTACTCGGGCTCATCGCCCTCGGGTTCGTCGCCGGTGGTGCGGTGCTGCTGCGTACCCGGCGGCAGCTCATCGCAGACCGCGTCTGACAGATCAGCCGCAGCCTGACGGGCTGAGCGCCTGACACAGAACAGGGCCGCTCCCGGCGACGGGAGCGGCCCTGTTGTTGTCGATCACCACCGTCCGACGGACTCACTCGACCTTCGGGCCGACCCACACCTGCTGGGCGTTGACGAACTCCTTGATGCCGTGCGGGCCGAGCTCGCGTCCGTACCCGGAGCGCTTGATCCCGCCGCTGGGCAGCCGAGGATCGGTCTTGACGATGCCGTTGACCGCCACCTGGCCGGCCTCGATCCGGCGGGCCATGGCCTCGCCGCGCTCCGCCGTCGTCCACACGCCGGCGGCGAGGCCGTACGGGGTGTCGTTGGCGAGGGCGATCGCCTCCTCGGCGTCCTCGGCCGCCATGACGACGGCGACCGGCCCGAACGTCTCCTCGGTGCATGCTTTCATCCCGGGTGTGACGTCGGTGAGCAGGGTCACCGGGTAGTAGTAGCCCGGGCCGTCGGGCAGCTCCCCGCCGAGGACGCACGTGGCGCCCGCCGCGACCGACTCGGTGACCTGCCGGTGCAGGTTCTCCCGCAGGTCCGCACGGGCGATCGGCCCCACCTGCGTGGTCTCCTCCCGGGGGTCGCCGACGACGAGAGCGGCCAGGCGCTCGGCGAGGAGCTCGACGAACTCCTCGTGCACCGGCCGCTCGACGATGATCCGCTTGGCCGCGATGCAGGACTGGCCCGCGTTGATGATCCGGGACAGGGCGACGACGTCCGCCGCCTGGCGCAGATCGGCGTCCGCCAGGATCAGGCACGGGTCCGAGCCGCCGAGCTCGAGGACCGCCGGCTTGATCTCACTCGCCGCGATCGAGGCGACGACCGATCCGGCCCGGTCCGACCCGGTGAATGAGACGGCCTGGATACGCGGGTCCCGGATGGCCTGCTCCACATCCGCGGTGCGGGCCTGCAGCGCCTGGAAAATCCCGGCCGGCGCACCGACGGCGTCGAACACCTGCGCGATCGCGGCAGCACACCCCGGCACATGCGGGTCGTGCTTCATCACGCAGGTGTTGCCGGCCATCAGGGCGGGCGCACAGAAGCGGAACGCCAGCCAGAACGGGGCGTTCCACGGCAGCACGCCGAGGACGGGTCCGAGCGGGAGGTACTGCACGTAGCTGGAGGTGGCGTCCGAGCCCAGCGTCTCCGGTGCGAGGTACTCCTCGGCATGAGTGGCGTAGTGCTCGGCCGCCCAGGCCGCCTTCGCCACCTCACCGCGCGCCTCGGTGATCGGCTTGCCCATCTCCTCGGTCATCAGCGGGGCGAGTTCTTCGGTGTGTTCGCGCATGTACCTCGCCACCGCCCGAAGCACCTCCGCGCGCTCAGCGAAGCTGGTCTCGCGCCAGCTGCGGTACGCCTGGTGTGCGCGATCGATCGTGGCGGTGATCTCGTCCGGGCCGGCGGCGGGCACCTCGCGGACCACCTCGCCGGTGCTGGGGTCGACGGCGGCGAGGGTCTCGGTCGTGACAGTCATGATGTGCCTCCTCAGCGCATCTCGGCGCCGGCCGCGGCGCTCCCGGATTCGGACTCGGCCTCGGCGCTCCCGGCCTCGGCCTCGGCGCGAGCCTCCCGCTCCTCGACGGACGGTTCCAGGTCGGCCACCGGCGTCAGCGTGGCACCGGCACCGTCATGGACCACGAAGTCCTCGTCCAGGGTGAAGAACGACTCGCAGCCGTCCTCGGTGATGCGGATGGTGTCCGAGATGCCGACGGTCTTGTCCCCGTCGACGCCCCACATCCACGGGATGACGTGGAAGGTCATGCCCGGCTCGAGGACGGTGAAGTCGCCGGGGTTGAGCGAGAGGATGTACCCCTCGTCCCAGGCCGGCGGGAACGCGATGCCGATCGAGTACCCGGACCGGGTGACGAGCCGGGCGCCCACCTCGTTGTCGGAGATGATCCGCCGGACGATCGAGTCGGCGTCGGAGACGGTCATACCCGGCCCCATGAGGCTCTTGAGCTCGGCGAGCGCGAGCTTCATCCGCTCCTGCGCGCTGACGAGGGACTCGGTGAGCTCACCGGTGTAGACGGTGCGCATCAGCGCCGCGTGATACCGCCGGAAGCACCCGCCGACCTCGAGGAAGACCGGCTCGTCCGGCTGGATCGTCCGGCCCTCCCAGGTGGAGTGGCCGATCATGGTGCGCGGCCCGGAGGCGACGTACGGCATGACGGCCGGGAACTCACCGCCTGCCCGGAACATGGCCGAGGAGATCGCCGCCGCGACCTCGTTCTCCGTGGCGCCCGGCACCGCGGCCTCGAGGCCCGCGGCCATCCCGGCCTCGGCTGCCCGGGCGGCCTTGCGCATCACCTCGATCTCGACGTCGGACTTGCGCATCCGGCCGGCTTCGACGATGCCGAAGCAGTCCATCAGCACCCCGTGCTGGAACGAGGTGTGGATGCGGTCCTGCTGGTAGGCCGGGAAGTAGTAGCTGTTGCGCTCGTAGCCGACCCGCTTGTTCCCGAGACCGGCCTGGTTCAGCGCGAGGACGAGCTCCTGGATCGCGTCGCCGGTGTCCGGGTAGGCCCGGCTGTGCTCGACCCAGGTCCGTTCGATGACGTTGGACTCCTCCATCGCCCGGGTGATCATGAACGGCTCGTCCTCGAGAGGCACCACCAGAGCCTGGAAGAACGAGTACCCCGTCGTCTGGTGGTCGGTGAGGTACATGAGGTTCTCGGGGTCGGTGATGACCACCGCGTCGAGCCGCCGCTCGGCCATCCGGTGGCGCAGCTCGTTCAGCCGGCGCTCGTACTCGGCCGGCGGGAAGGTCATGTCGTCACGGATCCGCATCAGTGCACCTCCGCCGTCGCCGCCGCGCTGTCGCGGTCCGCCACCGTGGTGATCGCCTGCTCGAGCAGGTCGAGGCCCTCGGCGAGGTCCTCGTCCGGGATGGTCAGCGGCGGGATGAGCTTGATGACGCGGCCGCCGCTGCCGCACGGGCCGATGAGCAGACCGGCCTCGAACGCCGCACGCTGGACCTGGGCGGCGAACGCGCCGTCGCCGGTGTCCAGGGCCTGCATCATGCCGCGGCCGCGGACCTCCCAGCCCCGGTCGGGGTGCGCGGCGGCGATCCGCTCGAGCCGCTCGCGCATCCGTTCGCCCTTCGCGGTCACCTCTCGCATGAGGACGTCGTCGGTGAAGTAGTCGAGGGCGACGGCGCCGGCTACGAAGGACAGTCCCTGCCCACGGAAGGTGCCGGTGTGCGCGCCGGGTGACCAGTGGTCGTCGACCCACGGCTTGTTGAGGTTCATCGCGATCGGTGTCCCGAAACCACCGAGCCCTTTGGCGAGGGTGATGATGTCCGGATCCAGGCCCATGCCGTCGAAGGAGAAGTAGGACCCGGTGCGGCCGCAGCCGGCCTGGATGTCGTCGATGATGAAGAGGGCGCCGACCTCGCGGGCGAGGTCCTGGACCTCGTGTAGCCATTCCGCGGAGGCGGCGTTGACGCCGCCCTCGGCCTGCAGCACCTCGACGAGGAACGCCGCCGGCGGCAGCTGGCCGCTGGACGGGTCACGCAACGCCTCGCGGTACTCGGCGATCGCGGTCGGCCCGCCCGGTGCCGTCTCGTACGGGAGTCGGACGACGTCGGTCAGCGGCACGCCGGCCCACTGCCGGAACGCCTGGTTGGCGGTCGCGGCCAACGAGCCGAGCGTCATGCCGTGGAAGCCGTGACTGAAGGCGACGACCTCCCGCCGGCCGGTGGCGAGCCGCGCGAGCTTCAGCGCCGCCTCGACGGCGTTGGTGCCGGTCGGACCCATGAACTGCATGCGGTGGTCCATGCCTCGCGGCACGAGCACGACGTCCCGGAACTTCTCGACGAAGTCCCGCTTCGTCGTCGTGTACGTGTCGAGGCTGTGGGCGACGCCGTCGGCCTGGAGGAAGGCGATCATCGCTTCCTTCATCCTCGGGTTGTTGTGCCCGAAGTTCAGCACTCCGGCGCCGGCGAAGAAGTCGATGTAGGACCTGCCGTCCTCATCGACCTGCCGCGCGTTGGACGCGGAGGCGAACACGGTGGGATACGCACGGCAGTAGCCGCGGACGGCGGACTCGCGCTCCTCGAAGGGACTGGTGTCCATGGCCGGCACCTTTCTCGTGGTTCTACATGCGGGTGGTGAACTCCTTCAGCGGCCGGTGGGCCGGCCGGATCGGGTGTCGGGGTGCGTTTCAGGGATGAGTGGGCCCGAGGACGACGACGTCGCCCTCAGGTGGTCACTCCTCCCCGGGATGCGGGGGCGCTGCGGCTGCCTCGAGGCAGGCCGTCACGCGCCGCGCCGGCTGTCTCACACCCCGGCGCGGCGTCGATGTCGGTAGAGCGAGGAGGAGGGAGCGCCCCGGCGGCGGCGCGGCAGGCGCACGGCGATCCCGGTGTCGGACCCGCAGGCGGTTCCCGGGGCCAGCGCGCGACGGCGCGCGTCGGATCCCTCGACGACGGTGGACCAGCGATCCATCATCGACCCCCTCAGGACGGGGCACGTTCAGCACGTGCCAGGGTCACGCCATGTAGCGAATATGAACCCTTGAGGCGCGGGGGTCAAGCGCTTCTGTTGCAGAGCTGTTTCGGCGTCATCGCACCGAAACATCGGTCCGCGATCTCAGCCCGAGGCGGTGGCTCCGGAGCCGGCGGCGGGGAAGACCGGCAGGGCGACCTTGAGGCCCTCGCGGTCGAGCCGTTCCTTGAGGTGGGCGCGGGCCGCGCGGCCGATGCCGAACTGCGAGCCGGGCTTGGTCTTGATCATCACGCGCATGGTCACCGCGCCGTTGCCGATGGCCGTCACGCCGGCCACCATCGGCTGATCGAGCAGCTCGGGAGCGAACTCCGGGTCCGCCGCGAAGTCTGCGAGTCCCTGTTCCATGACCTCCTTGGCGCGCGGGATGTCGACCGAGTAGTCGAGCGGGATCTCGATGACCGCGTTCGCCCAGTCCTGGTTCATGTTGCACACGCGCAGGATCTCGCCGTTGCGCACGTACCAGAGGTTGCCGTCGAGGTCCCGGATCTTGGTGATCCGCATGGTCATGGACTCGACCGTGCCGACGGCGTCCCCGACGTCGACCACGTCACCGACGCCGAACTGGTCCTCGCTCATGAGGAAGATGCCGGAGAGGAAGTCCTGGACGAGGCTTTGCGCGCCGAAGCCGATCGCGAGGCCGAGGACACCGGCGCTGGCGATGACCGGCCCGAGGTTGATGCCGAACTCGCCGAGGATCATGAGGAACGCCATCCCGAAGATGACGAACGAGGCGATCGAGCGCAGCACCGACCCGATGGTCTGAGCGCGCTGCTCCTGACGCTTCTGGCGCACGTCGTTGTCGTCGACCTGCTTGGTGACCAGGCGGCCCGCTGTGGCGCGGGCCTGGCCGAGCTTGCGCTGGGAGTGGACGATCTTGTCGACGACCCGCATGATGACGCGGCCGAGGACGGCGCGGAGCACCAGCGCCACCAGGATGATGACGACGACGTTGATCAGGCCCGAGAGCAGGTCACCGGCCCGGGTCGAGAACCAGTCGGCCAGCGGCCCGGCCTGCGCGAAGATGCCTGACAAGTCGATCCCTTTCCGTCAGCCCGACGGCGGGAGACCGTAGGGCGTGGGGCGCGTGCGATCCCAGAATCTCAACTTCTCCCCCGCCGTCGGCAACTGCGCGGCGGCATGCGGTTGGTCACGCCGCCCCCGAGACGCGCGCTCGTGCGGGTGGCGCGGCGCAGGATCGGCTCACGCCCCGGGCGAGTCGTTCGGCGCGGCCGGCGCAACGGTGCAGCGGCGGCGCAGCACCAGGAACACCCCGGTGAGGAACAACCCGAGGACGACGGCGACGACGCTCATCCGGACCGGCACTCCCGGGCCGGTCTGCCACGCGCAGGCGCCTACGGTCGCGGCGACGGTCAGGCAGACCAGGGCCGCGGCCCAGGCACCGGTACGGGCACCGTGCCAACCGAGGACTAGTGCGGCCAGGACGGCGGCGTTGACCGCGACGGCGGTGCCGAGGTTGTGCACCACGCCGATGACGGACCAGCTGGTGGCCGGCGGCTCCCCGTCCGGCGGGAACCCGACACCCGGGTCGACGACGAAGACCCCCATCACCACCATGCCGGTGCCGACGAGGCCGAGCAGCACACCGGTCCAGGTGCCGACGAGGCGTGGCAACGTCCCGCGCACCCCGAGCGCTCCCGCCAGCACCAGGGCGCCGGAGAGGACGAACGCGGTGATCTGCGTCCATCCGTGCTCGCCGCGGCTGAGCAGCGAGATGGCGTGTTCGCCGAGCTCGAACCCGGGGCGCCACACGGCCTGGGCGAGCAAGCTCCCCAGGAAGACCGGCCCGGACGCCGCGCCGCAGGCGAGCAACCGGCGTGCCGCCGTCGTGCCAGGCCGGTTCATCCCCAGGCGCCGCCCTCGGCCCGGATGAGGTTCAGCGGCACCTGCCCAGACGCCAGGCGCCGCACCTGCGCGAGGGCCAGGTCGGTGGCGATCCGCCAGAACTCCTCGGTGGAACCGCCGTTGTGCGGCGCGAGAAGGCAGCCGGGCAGGTCCCACAGCGGGTGCCCGGGCGGCAGCGGTTCGGGGTCGACGACGTCGAGCGCGGCACGCAACCGTCCGGCGCGCAGTTCGGCGACGAGCGCCTCGGTGTCCACGACGGCACCGCGTCCGACGTTGACCAGCAGCGCGCCGTCGCGCATGCGGCGCAGGATGTCGGCGTCGACGGTTCGCTCGGTCTCGGCGGTGTGCGGAAGCGTCACCACGACCACGTCCGCGTCGGCGACGAGCGCGGGCAGATCGGCCGGGCCGTGGACATGCCGCCCGTCGTCCTCGGTCCGGTCCCGGCCGGCCACCACGGTCACCGCTGCGGGGGCGAACGCCTCGATGCGGCGGACCACGGCGGAGCCGACGCCGCCGTGGCCGAGCACGAGCACACGGGCGCCGTGCAGGGACCGGGTCGTGTATCCGGACCACCGCTGCTCACGCTGCTGGGCGTGGGCGCGAGGCAGATCGCGCAGGGATGCGAGCAGCAACGTGAGCGCGAACTCGGCGGTGGCGTCCTCGACGGCGCCGCGGGAGTTGCTCAGTCCCACACCCGGGCGCAGGTGCGGCAGGACCCACTCGTATCCGATCGAGAGGAGGTGGATGTGCCGTAGGCGGTGGATGCGCGCCGGACGGTCGAACCGCTCGCGTGCGGACGGGCGTTCGGTGACCAGCACCTCGGCGGCGGGCGGCTCGGCGTCGGAGTCCACGTGCCACACGACGACGTCGAGATCGGGATGGTCCGCACCGGCCGGAGCGAGTGCCGCGGCCAGTCGCGCGTCGGGGACGAGGACGCGCATCAGTGCCGCCGCTGAGCGTCGGTTCGGCGGGCTCTGGACATCGCGCCCCAGCCTAGGCAACAGGGTGCGGCCGAGGCGTGATCGCGCCGTAAACCACCGGAAACATCGCACGCCCTAGCATGCGGAGATGGCGGCGATTCCTCGGGTGATGAAGGCGGTCCAGCTCCTCGGCCACGGAGGCCTCGATCAGCTGGTCCACCGCGACGTGCCCACCCCGGTGCCGGCCCCCGGCGAGGTGCTCATCGACGTGCATGCGTGCGGCATGAACAACACCGACGTCTGGGTCCGGGAGGGGGCTTACGGCACCGAGACCGACCCGGGATCGGTCTCCACCTGGCGACGCGGCCGCTCGACGCTGACGTTCCCGCGTATCCAGGGCACGGACTCCGTCGGGGAGATCGTCGCCGTCGGCGATGGCGTGTCCGAGGACCGGGTCGGCCAGCGGGTCATGGTCGACTTCAGCATCTACAACCGTCCGGAGGGCGACGACAGCCTCGCGGACATCGACTACATCGGCCACGGCCGCGACGGCGGTTACGCCGAGTATCAGGTGGTGCCGGCCGAGAACGCCCACGAGGTCGCCGCCGACATCTCCGACGCGGAGCTGGCCACGTTCTGCTGCGCCTACCTGACCGCCGAGCAGATGCTCGAGCGCGCGCGTCTTGGCGCGGGCGAGCGGGTGCTGGTCACCGGCGCATCAGGCGGCGTGGGCTCGGCGATCCTCCAGCTGGCCCGTGTGCGTGGGGCGATCCCCTACGCGGTCTCCAGCCCGGGGAAGGAACAGGCACTGCTCGACATCGGTGCCGAGGCGGTGATCCTGCGTGACGCCGAGGATCTGGTCGCGGAGGTGGAGCGGGTCGTCGACGGGCCGGTGGACGTGGTCGCGGACCTGGTGGCCGGGCCGATGTTCAACGACCTACTGCGCATCCTGCGGCCGGAGGGCCGCTACACCACCGCTGGAGCGATCGGAGGCGCCGTGGTGCAGCTCGATCTGCGGACCATGTACCTCAAACAGCTCCAGCTGCACGGTTCGTCGCAGGGCACCCGCACCGACTTCCGCCGTCTCGTGGGCTACATCGAGTCCGGGTCGGTACGGCCGCTGCTCGATCGCACCTATCGGTTGTCGGAGTTCCACGCGGCGCAACGCGCGTTCATGCACAAGACCTACATCGGCAAGCTGGTCGTGGTTCCCGACCGGCACTGGGACACCGTCGGAGCACCCCATGTCGCACCGTGAACGCACACTTGAGCTCATCGACACCCAGTCCGGCGGGGACGTCAGCCGGATCGTGACGGCCGGTGTCGAGCCGCTGCCCGGCGCGACCGTCCTCGACAAGGCCCGCTACCTCCAGCGGGACGGCGACGGACTGCGGCGGTTGCTGCTGTCCGAGCCGTACGGCGATCCCGCGATGTCGGTCGACCTGATCGTGGAGCCGAACCACCCGCAGGCGCAGGCGGGCTACATCATCATGGAAGCGATGGGCTATCCCCTGTACTCGGGATCGAACACCATCTGTACCGCGACGGCCCTGTTGCAGAGCGGTGCGATCCCGATGCAGGCGGGTCTGCAGCACGTCGTCTTCGAGTCCCCGGCCGGCCTGGCCCGGATCACCGCACTGGTGACCGACGGGCGTGTGCGGTCGGTCACCACCCGCGGCGAGCCCGCCTATGTCGCCGACGAGGGCCTGAGCGTGGACGTGCCGCACTACGGCACGGTGGAGTTCGATCTGGTGTGGTCCGGCGCTTACTACGCGATGATCGACGCCTCAGCGCACGGGTTCTGCCTGGTGGCCGAGGAACAGATCGCCCTGACCGCGTTCGGTGACGCGTTCGTCCGAGCCGCACGGCCGGGTTTGCGCGAGGATCACCCGGCGCTCGGAGCGCTCGGCCCGCTGCCCTTCGCCCACTTCATGGGCCCGGTCGACGACGTCGGCCGCGGCCGGTTCACCGCGCGGTCGGCGACCTACGTCCACCCCGGTGTGCTCTGCCGCAGTCCCACCGGGACCGGGACCTCGGCCCGGCTCGCACTCATGGCCCGCCACGGCCTTATCCGCCCGGGCGAGTCGCTGGAGACGATCTCACCGCGCGGCAACCGGTTCGTCGGCACCGCCGGTGAACCCACGCAGGTCGGCAGTTACGCCGCCCTGCACTCGACGATCACCGGCAGTGCGCGCCTCATGGCGCACTCACGCCTCACCGTCGACCTCGACGACCCGCTCGTGGACGACTCCGACCTGGAGAACGTGCTCTCGCGGCCGTCACCACCGTTGACCAGGCCCATGGCCGGAGTCGATACCTCTTCTTGACACGACCGTGACCCGGTCGTGATGTGGATTGGGCACAATCTCCGTGATCGGTGGATAGGGTATTAAGGCGCGAGCGACACTCCCGCGCTCGGGCGGTCTTCCGTGCTGCCCGGCCACAATCCAATTTCCGACCCTCCCGGGAGAACCGTGCCAGCCATTGAGGCATCCGGCTTGACGAAGGTCTTCGGGCGCCGCCCGCAGCGGGGCGTCCGGATGCTTCGTGAGGGAGCCGACCGCGAACAGCTGCAACGTGAAGGGCTGACCGCCGCGGTGATCGACGCCACCTTCGAGGTCAAGCCAGGTGAGATCTCCGTCGTCATGGGCCTGTCCGGCTCCGGCAAGTCCACCCTGATCCGCATGGTCAACGGGCTGCTCGAGCCGACCGCCGGCAGCCTGACCATCGACGGGCAGGAAGTCACGAACCTGTCCGACGCCGGCCTGCGCGACGTGCGGCGCAACAAGGTCAGCATGGTGTTCCAGCACTTCGCCCTGCTGCCCCACCGCACCGTCGGCGAGAACGCCGCGTACGCGCTCGAACTACGCGGAGTCTCCCGCGCCGAGCGCGAGCAGCGCGCCCAGGAGGCGCTCGGCATGGTCGGCCTCGGCGGCTGGGGTGACTCCCTGCCCTCGCAGCTCTCCGGCGGTATGCGCCAGCGCGTGGGGCTCGCCCGCGCGCTCGCGGCCGGTACCGACATCATGCTGATGGACGAGGCGTTCAGCGCACTCGACCCGTTGATCCGCAAGGAGATGCAGGATCAGCTCCTGGAGCTGCAGTCCGAGCTCGGCAAGACGATCCTGTTCATCACCCACGACCTCAACGAGGCGATGCGGCTGGGCGATCACGTCGCGATGATGCGCGACGGACGCATCGTGCAGTCCGGCACGGCCGAGCAGATCCTCAACGAGCCGGCGACCGACTACGTGGCGCAGTTCGTCGCGGACGTCGACCGCACGAAGGTGCTGACCGCCCGCACGGTGATGGAGCGGCCTGTCGCCGTCGTCGGACCGGACAGCGGGCCGCGCGCCGCACACAAGCTCATGCGCGAGCACCAGGTGTCCTCGCTGCTCGTGGTCAGCCGGGACCGCACCGTGCACGGCCTGGTCTGGGAGGACGACGTCGCGGACGCCGTCCGCCAGGGCTCCGAGGCCCTGCCGATCAAGAGTGACGACGTCATCCGCGTCGCGCCGGACACCGCGCTGGCCGAGCTGTTCCATCACGCGGCCGCCAGCCGCGCGCCGCTGGCGGTGGTCAACCAGGCGGGGCGCCTGGAAGGCATCATCCCGCGGGTCACGCTGCTCAGTGCACTCTCACCCCACCAGTCCAACGGAAACCACGGTGACGCCGGCGCAGACTCCGGCGACGACACCCGCTTTGCCCCCGCCGGAGCGCTGTGATGAACCTGCCACGTATTCCCATCGGTGAGGCTGTCGACAGTGGGGTCGACTGGATCACGACGAATCTCGCTGCCTTCCTCGACGCCATCAGCGACCTCCTGAGCTTCCTGGTCAACGGGCTGACCGACCTCCTGCTGATTCCGCCGGAGTTCGTCGCCATCGTGCTGCTCACGTTGTTGGCGGTGGCGATGCGCTCGGTGACCTTCGGTGTCTTCACGCTCATCGCGACGCTGCTCGTGGCGAGCATGGAGATGTGGGAGATGGCCATGGAGACCCTCTCACTCGTGCTCGTCGCGACCGTGATCGCGCTCGTCATCGCCATTCCGCTGGGCATCCTCGCGGCACGCAAGAACGCCGTGAGCACCGTGGTGCGTCCGGTCCTCGACTTCATGCAGACCATGCCGGCGTTCGTCTACCTGGTGCCCGTGGTCGCGTTCTTCGGTATCGGGGTGGCGCCCGGCGTCTGTGCGACGATCGTGTTCGCCATGGCACCGGGTGTCCGGTTGACCGAACTGGCCATCCGCCAAGTCGACAAGGAGACCGTCGAGGCCGGCGAGGCATTCGGTGGTACGCCGGGCCAGATCCTCCGGGGTATCCAGCTACCGCTGGGTCTGCCGACGATCATGGCCGGCGTCAACCAGGTCATCATGCTGGCCCTGTCCATGGCCGTCATCGCGGGCATGGTCGGTGCCGGCGGACTCGGGAGCGAAGTCGTGAACGGCGTCTCCCGGCAGGACATCGCACTTGCCTTCGAGGCCGGCCTTGCCGTGGTGGTCCTAGCCATCTTCCTGGACCGCATCACCGGCGCGATCGGTCAGCCCACCGGGAAGTCCGTGCCGGCACTCATCCGCCGCAAGCGGGCGGAGTCCGCACGTCGGCAGGCCGACGCCGAACAGGCGGCGGCCCCGCAGAGCGCACCGAGCACCACCGCCGCGTGATCAGTTCTCGGGTGCGCACCATGCACGTCCACAGAAGAGGGAAGGAAGTAACTGCATGAGAACCCACCGGACAATGAGCCATCGCCGTCGGCGTACCGCCGTCGTGGCCGGCGCGGCGGCGCTCGGACTCGCCCTCGCCGCCTGTAACGACAGCGGCGGTGACGACACCGGCGGCGGCAGTGGAGACGGCGGGGATGGTGGCGACGGTGGGGGCGGCACCATCACCCTCGGCTACATCCCGTCCTGGACCGACGGTCTGAGCACCGCGTACCTGCTCGACCAGATGCTCACCGAGGCCGGCTACACGGTCGAGCACGAGGAGATCACCGAGGCCGGCGTGCTGTACGAGGGCCTTGCCCAGGGCGACGTCGACATCTACCCCTCGGCGTGGCCGGAAGTCACCCACGCCTCCTACATGGAGGACCACGAGGGTGAGATCGACGATCTCGGCACCTACTACGACAACGCGAAGCTGACCTTCGCGGTGCCGGAGTACACCGACATCGACTCGATCGCTGAGCTGCCGGACAACGTCGACATGTTCGACGGGACGATCTACGGCATCGAGCCCGGCGCCGGCCTGACCCAGGTCACGGAGGAGGACGTCATCCCGACCTACGGTCTGGACGAGGCGGGGTACACCCTCCAGACGTCGTCCACCACGGCGATGCTCACCGAGCTCGAGCAGGCCACCAACAACGAGGAGGACATCCTCGTCACGCTGTGGCGTCCGTTCTGGGCGAACTCCGAGTACCCGGTGAAGGACCTCGAGGACCCGGAGGGCGCGCTCGGTGAGTCCGAGGGTCTGCACTTCCTGGCCACCGCCGGTTTCGCCGACGAGTTCCCCGAGGTCGCCGAGTGGGTCGGCGGCATCCACCTCGACGACGAGACCTACGGCGCGCTCGAGCAGACCGTCGCCGTCGACAACGAGGACGACCCGGCCGCTGGTGCCGAGACGTTCCTCGAGGAGCACCCCGACGCGGTCGAGCCGCTGGAGTGATGCTGCGTCACTGAGCATGACGGCAAAGGCCGGGCGACGTCGTCGCCCGGCCTTTGCCGTCATGCCCGGTGTGCTCGCGGTCGCGGCGTGAGGCTGTGGCTCTCGTGGGCTATCCCCGCGCGGTGCTCTCCGGCCGGCCGCTCGGCATCCGGAGCGCGAGTGCGGAGCCGGCGATCATGATGACGGCGCCGACGCCGAACGCCAG